>Ga0207422_1001103_pt1 | contig 62036 bp, 46 predicted proteins | sample MarCyaLeptolynsp_FD_187757 | JGI IMG/M metagenome (GOLD analysis project Ga0207422, IMG submission 187757) | Marine cyanobacterial communities from Panama - species 1 Leptolyngbya sp. (SPAdes) | ecosystem: Environmental > Aquatic > Marine > Unclassified | place: Panama: Panama City | collected...
TGGGTCGTCTTAGACGACCGTCAACACCGCGAGCATGAATGAGGTCGAATCGAAAACGATAAATGACACGCCGCTCTGCGGCGATGCCGAATAGATGGTTGGAAGCATTCCGCGAACAGATCCCCACGCACTTGACAGAGACTTGTTCATAGATGGCACCCGCTTGTTGTTTGACATCGCCGGTGTTTCGGTGGGTCGAGTACGACCCACCCTACGCCTTGCGGCGCACGCCGCGCACCTCGAAACGCATACCGCGCGCCACAAGCCACAAGCCCTACGTCGCTCGACTCAAGCCCCACGTCTCATGACCCAAGACCCACGACGCACAACTCACGACCCAAGTCTCAAGACGCACGACCCAAGTCCCACGCCCCAAGCCTCAGGCCCTCCCCCTCACTCCGCCCACGTTACGCGTTCAACGAACTCAACCACCGTCGCCGTGATCGATTCGATGCGCGCTTGGGCGTCGGCTTTCGCGCGGGCGATGTCTTTTTCATCCGAGCGCACCAACACGTAGAACTTGATCTTCGGCTCGGTTCCGCTCGGGCGGGCGATCAGCTTGCAACCGTTGCCGGTCAACATCACCACATCGGCGGCGGGCAGGCGAAATTGATCGACCGTGCTGCCGGTCTTGGCATCGCGCACCTCGCCGGTGCTGAGGTCGGCGATGCGCTCGACCGGTTGACCGGCGAGTTCCTTGGGTGGATCGACGCGAATGGTCGACATGATGTTGCGGATCTGATCGGCACCGCTCTTGCCCTTGAGCGTGATGCTCTTGGTAAACTCTTCGAAGTAACCTTGTTGCTCGTATAACGCGTTCAACCATTGCCACAGGCTCTTGCCTTGCGTCCGCGCGAAGATCAGGGCGTCGGCCAGAAACGCGGCGCTGGCGACGGCGTCCTTATCGCGCACGTTGGCCGACGGCAGATAGCCGTAGCTTTCTTCGGCACCAAACAAAAACGTACGGTCATCATCCGGCGCATCGAACTTGGCGATTTGTTCGGCGATCCACTTAAAGCCCGTCAGCGTTTCGATCACCTCGCAGCCGTGCGACCGCGCGATGTCTTTCATCTGATCGCTGCTCACCACGGTGCTTAGCACCACGCCGTGCTTCGGCATCTGCTCGGCCTGTTTGCGGGCGGCACAGATGTAATCGGTCAGCAGCGCCGCGATGCGGTTGCCGGTGAGCAACTGATACTCACCGTTCTCGTCGGGCACGGCCGCACCGACGCGATCGGCATCGGGGTCGGTCGCGATAACCAAATCGGCTTCTTGTTCGCGTGCGTAACGCAGCGGGATTTCCCAAGCGGCGGCCTCTTCGGGGTTGGGCGACGCGACCGTCGGAAACTCACCATCAGGCTTCGCTTGCTCCGCCACTTCGATCACGTTGGTAAATCCGCGCATTCGAAAGGCGGCTGGTACCATCTCGCCGCCGGTGCCGTGCAGCGACGAGAACACGATGTTGACGTCTCCGCCGTGTTCGCGCACCAAATCCGGAATCAGACAATCGTCGGTGACTGACTGCAGATACGCTTCGTCGAGTTCGGGGCCAATGTCTTTCAGCCGCCGGTTGGCCCGCGCCGTTCGTTCGTCGTCGGCCTTCACATTCTCAAATCCGCCGACGTTTCGCACCTCTTCGATGATGCCGCGATCGTGCGGCGGAACGACCTGCGCCCCGTCGCGCCAATAGACCTTGAAACCGTTGTACTCGGGCGGGTTGTGTGACGCAGTCACCACCACCCCGGCGACACACCCAAGGTGGCGTACTGCGAATGACAGCGTCGGCGTCGGCCGCAACTGCGGAAATAAAAATGCGTTAATGCCATTGCCGCTCATCACGAGGGCCGTTCGCATCGCGAATTCCGGGCTCATACGGCGACAGTCGTACGCAATCGCCACGCCGGCGGCCATCGCGGGCTCGCCCTGCCGCTTGATATAGTTCGCCAGCCCCTGTGCCGCCGCGCCGACGGTGTACACGTTCATGCGATTCAAACCGGCCCCGATCACGCCACGCAGGCCGCCGGTGCCGAAATCGAGCGACTTATAGAAGCGGTCTGTCAGCTCGGCCTCGCCTTTGGGGCCTAGGGCGGCCAGCGCTTCAATTTCGGTCTTGTCGGCGTCGGCAATCGCTGGGTCATTGATCCACTTTTTTGCGGCAGCGTTCGCATCAAAATCGTTCATCGTTTACTCCATGAAACTGTTCACTACCGCATTATGGGGGATGATTGGTGCATGGATAGGGCTCGCGCGGTCGCGATCCAAAAATCGAGATGTTTTTGTGCGAGTTTTGTCGAAGCTTGTGTTACAATCTCGCCGACGGTCGGACTACTAAGTAGAGCACCTTTTCAATTGCAACTAAATACCAACCGCCGCTTGAGGCGCCGAACGACCTTCACGTCGAAGCCGTTCGCCCCAAGGGAAGGGCTGTGGGGAATAACTTGATCCATCGGAATTTCAAATCGGTACTCGCAACCATCGCCGCATTTGCGCTTGCGCATCTGCTCGCTGTTGAGTCGGTCGTCGCACAGACGAACGTCGACGCCAATAGCACTGCGCGCAAGATTACGCGTTTGGAAGGTGGAAAAGTCGAAGTCGCGGGAACGATATACGACTCTCGTTTCGATTACTACCAATCGGACACCTATCGAAGCTTCGGCAGTCGTTGCGGGACGCGACATTCCGCAAGCAGCGCACCGCGCGGCGGCGATCTTGGTGACTGCGACGCCTTTGGTACGTCGGTGCTCCCCGACTACGCGCCGTCGGTCGGTCGCATTGGCATCCCCGTGGTCGTGCATGTCATTCAACACACCAACGGCGAGGGCAATATCCCGACGTCAGAAATTGAAGCGCAGATCGATATCTTGAATGACGCATTTCTCGCTCGGGCAGGCACGCATGCCGCCGGGAGCGCCAACGCCGAGATCGAGTTCTTTCTGGCAGAGACAGATCCCGACGGCAACCCGACCACCGGCATCACGCGCACCGTCAACAATCAGTGGTTCGTTGAAAACGGGGCGTACTGGGAAACGCTGGCGTGGGATACGACGCGATACATGAATGTTTATACGCTCGACCTCGACCCTCAGGGTTTACTGGGCTACGTTGAAGCGTTTCCGGCGGAAGAACCGCTGGTCGGCCAAACGCGCGACCGTGTTGTTGTTCACTTCGGCTCGTTCGGCGAGATGGGTTCAGACGGTCCTCCCTATGACCTCGGTCGCACCTTAATTCACGAAGTCGGTCACTACCTCGGCCTCTATCACGTGTGGGGCAACAATTTCTCGTGCAGCACCGGCGCCATGCCCGGTTGCTACAGCACCGGTGATCTCATTTGCGATACGGCCTCTCAGGACTTTGAGCGTTTCGGTTGCGAGCAAACGTCGTCGTGTGGTTCGGATGACCCGATCTCCAATTACATGAATTACAGCGACGACATTTGCATGTTTGAGTTCACGCCCGAACAGGTCAACCGCATGCGCTGTACGTTGGCCAATTACCGATTCGATTTGGTAACCACGGCCCCGTCGGTGCTCGATATTGAAGTCACACCTGCATTGCCCGTCAGCCACAGCGGATTATCCGGCGGCCCGTTCACAAATCCGTTAACGGCGTGGTCGGTTCGTAAGATCGGCACGGGTGAAGTCGATTACAACGTCACCATTCGCAACAACTTCGGTCTATTGCTGAACGGCAGCACCGGCGATGTTGCCGGCACGTTCGCTGCACCGCCCGACCAATTCCGTACGTTTCAAATCACGCACTCGAATGATCTGAACGAATTACCGAACGGCACCTACACCGCAGAAATCGTGTTCCAGAATCTCACGGCCGGAACCGAAGTGGTTCGCGAGCATCAGTTAGAAGTAGGCAGCTTTTCAGCAGACTTTGCGGGAACGCCCACGGCCATCCCCGATCGGCCGATCAGTCCGCAATTGCCCAACCCGGGGCTCACGACCCAATTCCTCGTCAATCAGGAAGGGACAATTCAGGATTTGGACATCAACATCGAGTTGCTGCATTCCTGGATCGGCGACCTGACGGTCACGCTCACGCATGTCGATACGAGTACGAGCGTCATCATCATCAACCGTTTGGGTAGTACGAATTGCGATGCGAACAACATTGATGTTCTACTCGATGATGACGGAACGGGTGGAAGCATTCAGGATCAATGCGAAGACAACTTGTCCTCGCCGCCCTCGTTTGAGCCGGCTAATGCGCTGCAGCAGTTTAATGGCGAGCTCATCGCCGGTGTGTGGCGTCTCCACATCCTCGACAATGAAACGTTTGACGCGGGTACGTTAATCACGTGGGGGTTACGGGCTCGTATTGCCGAGGAGATGGACGACGACCCAGACCCCATGCACAACAACCCGACCAACAACAATAACCAAGTGGATACCGATGGCGACGGCGTTTTCGATGGGTTCGATAACTGCGTCAATCGCGCCAACGCGGATCAGGCGGATATCAACGTCAACGGTATCGGCGATGCTTGCGAGACCGTCGTCGGCTTGGCACCTTGCCCCGATCCCATCACGGTTCAGGCAAGCGACAATACAGGTGCTGTCGTAAACTTCGAGTTGCCGGCTGCCGTCGGCGGGTTCGGTGATATCACCGTCATGGCGACGCCTGCATCGGGCACGCGGTTCCCTGTCGGCACGCGAACGGTCGATATTCTCGCATTCAACAACAACGGCAGCTCGGATGGTTGCAGTTTCCAAGTGACTGTTACTGCCCCGTCGGCCCCCACGCCGCCGCCGATGATGGGCGGTCTCTGCGGTTTCGGGATGATCGAAATGGTGATGATCGCGCCGGCGGCGTTCCTTGCGACGCGCCGGTTGCGCCGCCGCCGCTAACGGGTTGCGTCAAACCGTGCCAAACCTGTTACCATGCAGGCTATGGCGCGGCGAAAACGAAAACCGAAGGCAAAGCATCAACGCACGACGCAAAGCCACGATTCAACTGATGGCGAATCGGTTGAGTCGGTAGCGATGGTTAATTCGCAGACAGCCCGCGAACCATCAAAGCCGCCTGATCGACAACCGCAACCGTCAATCGCGCTGCCGAACACAAACCCATCAAGCGATAGTGACAAAATTTTGCCATCACTCGTCATCCCGCTCGACAGGGTGCAGGCGTTCGTGCGATTCGTTTGGCGCGGCGCTGTGGGTGCCGGTTGCATATGGCTGGGCCGATCCATCTGGCCCGGACCGGACTATCAAACCATCGTTTATCTGTCGTTTCTGATTTGCGCGTTCTCGATCGCATTGGCTGGATTGATCTTTGTATTGGCCGCAGTGCGATGGCTTGCGTTGGCGCTTTGGCCTGGCGCAACGCGCATCAACATGACGAACGAAAGAATTGACCTAAACACCGGCGCGTTCGGTCACGATTCATTTGCGTGGTCGGAAATCGACGTCGAACTCGAAGGCAATCTGGAAGCGGACATTTACGAGTCGTTACCCGCGGAATCCATCGTTCCGACGCTGCGTCATCGCCCGACCGATCACAACGTCTTCGGCAGCCTGCAAACCTATAGCGGTCGCCCTGCGGAAGACCTGGCCGCGCAGATTAAGCCGTTTGTATTGCAGCGATTGCGCGTTCAAGAAGCCGCACAGGCATAATTGAACCCGACAATACAGCATAAGCCCGATAACAAAACGGACGTTCGCCACATCACGAAGATCGTCTCAAGCGGATTGAAACTACGACCGATAGTCATATACGAGGCTGTGGGTCTTCCGCCGATTGGCGGGACAGCCTGGCTTGGAGGGTCCGAGTAACGGCGAGCTCGGACCCTTCTTTTATGCGCCGACCTCGCATTTAGACGTTTATATAAATTAAAGCGTTTTTCAATTGACCGTAGCGGCAAGAAGCTGACCGCGTTTAGTGTTTTGATGCTTTAAGCCCGGCAGAACTGATGGGTTGACAGCCCCGGATGGAGCGCAGACCGCGTCAGCGGGCGAAGCGCAATACGGGGTCATCGAGCGCGAGAATATTAAGCCCCGGCAAGGGGCGTAGGTAACCTGCACTGCTACCGCGGATTAACGCGCGATACAACATGCACCATGGATTGCGCGGCTAGCGCCGCTTCATCCATAGCTCTCGACCTTCGCCCCACCGGGGCTGAGAAAGACTATCACGACGCCAAACTGGAATGAAAATTGGTCTAGGGCGAGGGCCTTAGTCTATCCGTGAAATATCAACGAAGCCGACAAGGCAATAGGAAACTAAGCGAATTTTAGGAATGCGCCAGTACGTACGCACCGTCGCAAAATAATTGCACGCGAACCTATTTCGTCGCCTACAGGCCTCGCCGCACGCCGCGCACGTATTCCGCAACTTCCGACAGACCGGATCGGCCCGGCAGGTCGTGCTCGAGCCCGAGAAATTGGAACCCCAGGCTGATGCGTTCGACATCTTCAGTGGTGACGCAGTGCCGGAATTGCCCTTCCAACAGCAATGGCTTTACATCGGGCCGGCGAATGATCTCGATGCCGACCATGTCGCCTTCTTGAAGGCGCGGATTCTGATCGGAACGAACATCCACCAACACACCGCCCATGGAAATGTTTGCGACGCGTCCCGAACAAACCGGAAAGGACACTTCGCCGCTATTCGGCAAGCTGCCTTCCCAAACCTTCACCGGAATAAATCGGTGCGACGGAATGTTGACGCGTTGATAGGCACGGCGTTGCACCGCACGCACGGTCGTGGGCTCTTGCAACAAGAGCGTGTCGCCCTCTTGCCCTGTGATCTTGGTCGTAAACAAGCACTTCTTATGGCCGCGACGAAACGCAACGCCGATTTCCACATCGGACTTCAAGGCCGCATTGGGGCTTTGCTTCTCGGCAACTTCTTGCAGCACAATCGTGTTCTTCTGCGCGTCGAAACTACCGAAGACGGCCCGAAACGTTTGCCATTCGCCGTCGATGCATTGCGTAACATTTACGTCGACATGCCGTTCGGCCGCCCAGCTAAGCATGATTTCGTGGGATGCGACTTCGAGTTCTGCCGTTGCCTGATTCATAGACTCACCGCCTCTTCCGCGCTGGAGATTTGTTCGATCGCCACGCGCAGGTCGCGAATGGCCGCAGCATCCTGAGTGGAGGTCACAAACTGCAACCCCAATATCGAGCAGCCCTCACTGGCGGGCGTCTTGTTCGTAATCCGAGCACAGAGACTGATAGAGCGCTCGCTGCTCGGCAGGTCGAACGTTACCTGCAACCGATGTCGGCGATCGATCAAACCGGCAATGGAATCGCTCACGCGACACGCCATGCCGTCGGCGCTGATGTTTAGCAGGTTCACACTCTGCTTGTGCGCCACGCCGCTGTCTTTCCATTCGAGACACACCGACGACGAAGGTGCCAGCTTCGACCGCAGGAATCGACGACGATTAGAAACACCCAGCCATTTGGGGCGCTGCAGGCTTAGCGCGTTGGAGCTGCCCCACTTCACGATGCCCGTCACCGTCGTCGAGACGGTGTACTTGCGGTCGTGATACAAGACGCCCACGCAGCGTTGCCCGACCAGTTTCTCCAACGCCAGCGGCGGTTGGCCGGTCATCTCAACGAGCATCGCTTCGGAATCGAGCGACAACAGCCGACCGCTGATGGTGACGTCGTCGATCGACCCCGGCTCGAGTGCGATTTCGGAGCGGGCACCGACCGCCTCTTCGAGCGTTCGAACGGTATCTTCGGGGCCGAGTTTCGTCGTGGTACGCATACCCACCTCTTCGGTTGAATGCACAGCGGTCGATGGTTCGCGCGGACCGCAGCGCGACGGACCTGTGTCCGCATCTTATTAGTCGAATCGTGCTATCAGCGGCTTGAGTGTGGGATTGGTAGCGGAATGACGCACAGTCATCCCTGTGCATAGAGGCGACAATTATTCGGACGAAATGACGGTGGCTCCGAGATTGAGCACGCGCGGCAGTTCCTGCGTGGGCAGGCGAACGTCGAGCCGCATCGTGCCATCCGTATAGGACCGATCGAGAATGTGGGCGTATTGGCTAAGGTAAGAGAGCAACCGCCCGTTGGTCGCAGAGGCTTCCAACATTACGCGAGCGTAACGACCTCGCACACGATCGAGAATGCGCTCCGTGAGTTCGTCGATGCCTTTACCAGTCAGCGCCGAGATTTCGACTGCATCGTCATGATTGGCTCGCAAAATGTGAATCGACGATTCGTCGTCGAGCGCGTCCACCTTATTCAATACGTTCAATCGCGGCGTGTCGTGGCAGCCGATTTCGTCGAGCACTTGGTCGACGGCCTTAATCTGCCCCGGCGCGTCATGACTACTGGCGTCGACAACGTGCAACAACAAGTCTGCATGCACCGTCTCTTCCAGCGTGGCGCGAAACGACGCGACCAATTGGTGCGGCAAGTTGCGAACGAATCCTACGGTATCGGACAACAGCGCGACTTGCCCACCGCCGAGATTCCATTTGCGCGTTTTGGTATCGAGCGTGGCGAACAGCTTGTCTTCGACCAACGTCTCAGCGTTGGTTAGCGCGTTCATCAACGTGCTCTTACCGGCATTGGTATAGCCGACGAGGCTGATCGTGTAATAGTCGCTACGGCTTTTGACTTCGCGAATCTTGCGTTTGTCGATATTGGCGAGTTGGTTCTTGAGAAATGACACACGCTTCTGCACGAGCCGCCGGTCGATTTCAATCTGCCGTTCGCCCGGACCGCGCGTACCGACACCACCAACGGCACCGGCCGTCGTGCCACCACCGGCCCCAGCGATACGTTCCAAGTGGCTCCACATCCCGCGCAATCGCGGCGCCGTATATTCGAGTTGTGCGAGTTCGACCTGAAGCCGCGCCGAATGCGTGCGTGCACGGCTGGCGAAGATATCGAGAATCAACTCAGTACGGTCGATCACACGATGCTCGATGATGCGTTCGACCTCGCGGATTTGCGACGGTGCCAACTCGTTGTCGAAGATAACGACGTCGGCCTCTTTCGCCGCAGCATATTCAGCCAGTTCATTGACCTTGCCGCGACCGATGTAGGTACTGGCACAAATCTGGCCGCGCTTTTGCACGACGCGTCCGACCACTTCCGCACCGGCCGCCGCGGTTAACCCCGCCAGTTCGGCCAGCGGGTCGTAACGCGTTGCACCATGATCCGAGTTTGGAAGAATGAGGCCGACCAACACGGCCCGCTCGGCGACGACGCTTTGATTGTTGTCCTGTATCTTCAAGGATGCGGGGCCTGTCGGCATCTCCTACGCGCGAGTTAATTGCTTACCAAAAAAATCCGGGCAAACCGGGACCGGCTCAATTCGATCATTCTAGTCGCAACTTCAATCTGTACCAATTTTGTTTGAATTTCGAGGGTGCACGCCGCCGATTCGGATTTCGCCGCAGTGCTGCCCAAAAGTTCGCAACGCCGTCATGCAGCCGCATATAGAAGCGTGGCTAACATTATCCAACAACTCACCTCCTTCGCCGTTTACGCGAACGCCCGCATCCTTTTACACTCCACGATAACAACTTTGTACCAAATACCGATTTGCGCTTGCCTCTGGCACGGTGCCTGTAAGAATAAAGTAGCGAGACACTAATGCATCTCCACTACGGAAGGAGGTGTGCGATGCGTGTCGGGAAAATCGCTCAAACCAACATCATTTCGGTCCATCCTCATGACCGGCTCGACAAAGCCATCCTGCTGATGGAAGAATATCACATTCGCCACCTGCCTGTGATCGACGCGCGCCGCCCAGTTGGCATGATCTCCGATCGCGACTTGCTCATCGCCGTCGGTTGGAAGCTGTCGCCCGACCGCGGCGCCAGCACCATGCCGAAAGCGTACAACCATCCCCGTCAAGTTCGTGAAATCATGACGCGCCCGGCCCTTTACATCGATGCCGACGCTACGGTTCACACCGCTGCGCGCGTGATGGTCCGCGGTCATTTTCATGCACTGCCGGTACTGCATGGCGAGAGGGTATTGGGCGTCGTAACGAGCAGCGACCTATTACAAACCGCCGTCCGCGAGTTCGCCAACACCGACGCTCTGCAAACGCGAGTCTCGGTTTACATGCACTGCGACGTTGTGACAGCGGGGCCGCGCGATACGATTCATCTGGTTGCAGGTCAAATGCACGACGCAGCCATTCGCCATCTGCCGGTGGTGAGTGATGGGGTTTTGATTGGCATCCTCTCCGACCGCGATATTCGCCGAGCGTGCGGGATCGATCAGATGGAAGATGCCCGTGCCGAAAGCGAAGGACGCGTCTATATCGGCGCGACGGAGGTGATCGACATCTTGACGCCGGCGCCGGTAACCATCGATCACAATGCCACGGCGCGCGACGCGATGATTCAACTTGCGAAACATCGCATCGGTTGCTTGCCCGTGGTCGAGTGCAACCGGCTCGTCGGATTATTCAGCGAAACCGACGCATTGCACATCATCGCAGACTTGGAGCACGCGCATGCACAGCAAGATTCGTCGCAAGCGTCGTGATGGATTGAATTGATTTGAAGAACCCTACGCCTCGCTGGTGACGGGCTCGGCTTTTTCCTTTTCTTTTGCCTCAAGCCGGCGAATGCGGTCGTGCAATTGCTCGTTCTTCTCGCGCAGATCTTTTAGCTCCTCTTCGAGGCGCTCGAGTTCTTCACTGCCATCCTGATCGTCGTCGAGGCCATTCAGCGCCTGTTTGGCGGCCCACTTCGCGCGACGGTCATCACCATTCGCCAGTTCTTTTAACTCAGGTTTGAGGAGTCGTGTCAGGCCATCAACCGACGACGCGGCAAAAATCGCGGATCGCTTTAACCCTCGATTTTCCCCCGTTAAGAACGGTCGCAAGGCATCACTAGCCGATTTTAAAAACGCATCATCCTCTTCGAATTCAGCCGCAAGATCGCCAATGGCTTCGATGGCGCCGCGACGCACGTCCGAGTCGTGCTGAGGCTTCAACCAATCTTCCAGTTCGTCAATCGTTGCCGGCGTACCGAGCTTTGCCAAACCGCGCAACGCGGCCGTGCGAACCATCTCGCGATGCGAATCCCGCTGCAGACACACGCGCAGCCGACGCAGGGCATCTTCATCTCCGCGCTTTGCCAGCTTGGCGTAAGCCTCGATGGCAGCCTCCTGCACCTTATAGCTATCGTGCTCATTGTCGACGAATCGCATCACCACCCGAGTCACGTCATCATCAGCCGTTAGATCACCCAACGCCTTTAAGACCGCAGCCAACACCTTTGGATGCTCTACTTCCACCGCCGCCAATAGGGCCTCCCGCGCATCGGGCTCGTCAAATTCTCCCAACACGCGCGCCGCTTCGGATCGAACCGCCCAATGCGCGTCACCAAGCAACAGCACACGCAGCTCTTCGACGAGTCGCGCGTCGGTATCCTTCTCAAGACGCTTTATTGCGCGTATTTGCAGCACCGGATTGGCGTCGTGAAGCTGCGCTAACCACATGCGCCGCGGCTTCTCTTCGGAAAGCTCCATCAGCACGGCCATCGATGGATCGATTCGCACCGCTTCGGGCGCCATCGGTAGCGAGAAATATACAACCATCTCTTTTTGGTCGATGTTTTGGTTGAACGTCCGAGCCTGATAGTCGTCGCCCGGCGCACTCGTAACGAAGTCAATTTGCAGTGGAAAGTGAAACGCATCATCCTTCTGCGTCTGCGTAATCGTTAACTTGGCCAGCTTATCTTCAGGCAGCCACTCGTATGCGATGTTCACGTCCGGGTGACCGGGTCGCCCGGTCCAATCGTGGAAGAATCGCGACAGGCTGTGCCCAGACACGTGCTCCATCACTCGCCGCAAATCGCTGGTTTCGACGGTGCGATGACCGAATTCCTTTACATAGGCATGGACACCCGCCCAAAACACGTCGTCACCTAGGCGGCGTCGCAACATGTGCAAGACGCAGGCACCTTTAGAATAGGCCCGCGAATCGAACTGGCGCCCGGCTGAGTCGTACATGCGATCGACGACCGGCTTGTCTTTACCACCGCTCTTCGCACGATCGGCCTTGCGCATCATGTTGTATGCAAAATCGGCATCGCCGTTGTGGTGCTCGTCCCATAGCGCTTCGAAGTACGTTGCGAAGCCTTCGTTAAGCCATAGGTGCGCCCAGTCGTTACACGTTAGCAAATCGCCGAACCACTGATGCGCCAGTTCGTGCGCGACCAACCCGTCGCTGCTCGTATCGAGATGGGCTCGATCGTCGTGGAGCGTCGATTCACCTAGCGTGGTCGAACTCGTGTTCTCCATGCCGCCGCCGAACTGGTAGCAACAAAGCTGATCGTACTTGGGCCACGGGTAGTTAACGCCGATCTTCGCGCTGAAGAAATCCAGCATCTTGGTCGTGTTCTCGAAGGAATTTCCCATTTGATCTTCGAATTCCTTGCGTACGTAATACGTCACCGGGATGCCGTTCCACGTCTCGGTCTTCGTTACAAAGTCGCCCACGACCAACGTGACCAAATACACCACGTGCGGCTTATCGAGCTTCCAGTGAAACGTTCGGCCACCATCGTCAACGTCCCGCGTTTCGATCAACTCGCCATTGCTGACGGCAATATATGGCTTTTTCGTAGTGCAGATGATCTCCGTCGTTTGCATTTCGTTGGGATGATCGAAGCACGGAATCCAATAGCGATTGCTGGTCGACTGACCCTGCGACCAAAGTTGATAAGGTGCCTGCGGATCTTCTTCGGAGGGCTTAAAGAAATGCAGGCCGCGCTCCGGGTCGTGCAGTCGATATTTCACGCCGATTTCGATCTGCTGGTTGCGTTGCAGCGTGCGCCCGAACGGAACGATCAACTTCTTCTCGTCGTAATCGAAATCTGGGGTGAGTACATCCCCCGAGGCGGCACGGACGCGCACCTCAACATCTTTAAAATCAACCGCATCGAGGGTGATCGAATCGATCGGACGCAGCGCCCGACCTGCAATCGTTGCTACCGACTCGGCCGTTTGGGCATCGAGGTCAACGTCGATCTCGAGCCGAATATGCGTGATATCAAACGGACGATCTTCTGGAAAGTGTACATCGTCGGCACGCGCAAACGACGGCACCACCACGCACAAAATCCATGCGCACACCCAAACGCCACCATTACGAATCATACCCCACCCCAATCCTAACTATTTCGAATCGCAAGTATCGCTCGCTCCTAAAGGCCGATGCGCTCGCGCGCCGCCTGCAATCCTTCAATGCAGTTGGCAATATGTTCATCCAACGGTAACTCAAGCAATTCCGCCCCCTTGTTCACATCTTCGCGGCTCACGGCGGCGGCAAAGGCGGGCGTCTTCAACTTCTTCTTCACGGATTTCGGCGTCATGCCGTCAAGCTTCTGCGGTCGGACCAACGCAACGGCATAGATGAATCCGCTTAACTCATCGACGGCGAACAGCGTTTTTCGCAGCGGCCGATCCAACGGGTATTCATCGTGATTCCAGTCGGCGTGCGACATGACCGCCCCGATGATCTCCTCATCGACGCCGCGCTCACGAAGAATCTTAGCGCCCTCGCGCGTGTGTGCCGGCGGTTCCGGCCAACGTTCGTAGTCAAAATCGTGCAGCAAGCCGACGACACTCCACAACTCCTCGTCGGCCCCGTTCTTCGACGCATAATGCCGCATCGACGCTTCGACACACAACATGTGCGTGCGCAGCGATTCGGACGAAACGAATTCGCAGACCAAATCCCAGGCTTCAGTACGGTTCATCAGTTACGCTCCCAGAAAAAGCTTGGTCGCTGCACCCTGTCCGGATGAACCTGATTCATCGTCGTTGCGTCGTACACACGCCCGTTTTGCACCACCAATTCAATCGAACTGGTGTTGCGAATATCTTCCAACGGATTGGCATCTAATACGACGAAGTCCGCCAGCTTGCCCGCTTCCAAGGAGCCAACATCGCCGTCTAGCCCCACGTACCACGCGGGATACAGCGTACCGCAGCGAATCACTTCCAACGGCGTCATACCGCCTTGCGCAAACATCCACAGCTCCCAATGATGCGCCAAGCCAGCCAACTGACCGTGCGCGCCGAGATTAACGCGCACACCGCTGTCGAGCAGCTTCTTACATAGCGTCGCGTTACTGATGTGATTGAATTCGTTATCCGGCACCATGCGTCGGCGTCGCGCACGCGGGTCGATCACAAAGCGCGGCGTGAACGTCATCAAGCGTTCGTTCTCCCACACGTTTTGATGTTGATACCAGTAATGTTCACCGTAAAGCCCGCCGTATCCGACCGTCAGCGTGGGCGTGTAACCGACCTTCGTTGCCGACCACAGTTGCGCGACATCGTCATACGCATTTGCGACGGGAATCGAATGTTCCACGCCGGTATGGCCATCCACCACCATCGTGAGGTTGTGCTGCAATAGCGATCCGCCTTCGGGCACGACCATCATCTCCAACTCGCGCGCCGCGGCGACCACTTGCTGGCGTTGATCCCGCCGCGGTTGGTTATAACTCTTCACGCTCACCGCCCCCACGGCTTTCATGCGACGCAAGTGCGAACGTGCATCATCTACGCTGTCGATCTCGGCTTTAAAGGGGGCCTTCGCGCCGTAGAGGATCGTCCCCGTCGAAAAAATGCGCGGAGCCGTGATCGCCCCAATGCGCTGCAACTCGGCAGCACCGAAAATGCTGTTGGTATCGTGCGACGGGTCGTGAATCGTCGTGACGCCGAAGGCGAGCTTCGCGTAATGCGACCAGTTCGCCTGCGGATGAATCCCCTGCGTCGCGTACGGACCGTGATCGTGAACGTCGACCAGACCGGGCATGATCGTACGCCCGTCCATCTTATGAACTTTCGCGTCGGTCGGAATCTTTACATCGTCCTTCGCGCCCACAGCCACGAGCCGATTGTTCTCAACGACGAGCGTACCGTCTCCGATCACTTCGTCACCGCGCATCGTGATGATGCGGGCACCAACAAACGCAACGATTCCACTCGGCTTGTCGGCGGGCAATGTCGGAGCAATATTGACGCCGCTGTCTGGCACTTCCCAATCCGAACTGCTCGGGTCAGTGATCGACAACAACGCATCGTTCACGGGCACCGTGTAGAGATCGCCTCCCAGCGTCCAATGCAGATTCTTCCCATCGGGTGAAAAGTGCGCGAACTCACCCGCATCGAGTGAGACCGTCGCCAACGGTACCGATTTCATCTTCGGGCTCACCGACAACGGTTTGCCTGTGCGCGGAAACTCTGTCAGGCGCACATTGAAGCGCTCAGTGAATGCCAAGCGCTTGCCGTCGGGCGACACGCGATATCGCAGTGCATTTTCGCTTGTCGCTTCAACGCGCTCATCGCTGCCATCGAGATCGATGCTGAGCAACTGCCGCTTGTCGGCATCACCATCGCGCGTGTCGCGCTGAAAGTAAAGCCGTTTGGAACCCTGAATGAAATGCGGGTGGCTACCGCTGCGCGCGATCAACGTCGGCTCACCGCCATCAATCGGCATCTGATAGAGGCCCATTTCGTCGTCGTAAAGTTCCGACCGTAAATAACCGCCGCGCGTCTTGCGAAACACGATGGTCTCTCCATCCGACGACACTGCCGTTTCGACGTAATGCCCCGGTTTGTTCGTCAACTTGCGACCAGTCCCTCCGCCGATGGGCACGACCTTGATCGCACCGAGCGAGGCATCGTTCCACGAGGCATAGACCACCTGCTTACCGTCGGGCGTAAGCGACGGATACAACTCGAACTCATCGGCATCGGCACACAGACGCGTCGGCTCACCATCCGGCAATGACTTCACCCATAACTTGCCGAATGCCTGATAGATCACACGCTTGCCATCCGGCGTGACCTGCGCCCACCTTAATACGCGTGCCTTTACCTCATCTGGAGCAACATCAACCTTGTATCGCAAAGCGTCGGCAACCTGCCGCTTATCGCGCACATGAAACGGGATCTCACGCACGTCGCCGCTGACGATATCGATGCGTCGAATCTTTCCCTTCGCATAGAAAACGATCGATTTGGAATCCGGCGCCCACGCCATGCTCGGATAGACACCATGAATCGCCCACGTCTCTTGCATGTCGCGCGTAAGGTCGTCATAAATCGACCATTCGCGTCCGCTTTCGATGTCCTTCAAAAACAGATTCGCTTGATAGCGCACGCGCCGCACGAAGGCGATGTACTTTCCGTCGGGTGATGGCGTCGGCCGCACGGCACCGCCCGGTCCTTTGATGTACTTTTCCGTGTCTCCCGTTTCACGATCGACGCGAAACACGGCGTAAATTTCATCGTTCGGATCTTTGCTGTATTCAAACGTGCCCCCGGCCGTGGCGTCGCGACTGTAATACAGATACTTACCGTCGGGCGAAAAGATCGGCTCGCCCACATCCTTCTGCTTATTCGGCTTCTCGGTCATCTGTAAACCGTCGCCGCCGCTAACGTGATACAGCCATATCTCGCCCGCACCCAAACTGCGGCGCGAGGTAAAGTGCTTGCGCGCCGCGATGAAGTTGCCATCCGGCGCCCATGCCGGGCTGTTGAGCAACCGAAAACTCTCTTTGGTTACCTGCTGAAGATCGTCGCCAGCGGCGGACATCGTCCAAATATTGTCACCACCGCCGCGATCACTCGTAAACGCGATACGCTTACCGTCCGGGCTGAAGCGCGGCTGCATATCCCACGCGATGCCGCTCGTCAGCGCCGTTGCGTCGCCGCCATCAACCGGGATGCGATAGATATCACCGAGCAAGTCAAAAACGATCGTCTTCCCATCGGGGCTCAGATCGAGGTTCATCCACGTGCCTTCGTTAACATCGATATCGATATCGCGATAGGCATACGGCGGGTTCTGAACATCCCACGATTTGTCGGCCTTGCTATCCGCCGAATCCTCAGACGTGCTAGACGACTGGCCCGCATCGCCGCCCTCCTCGACGGTTGGCCAGCCGAACTCGTCGCCGCCCGGCAACATCGGATGGCAGGCATCCGGACCGCAACAGGGTCGCGACTGCGCCGACGCCACTTGGGCCGACAGCATTGCGACAGCCGCCGCCAGAACGAGGCCGACTTTCACGTGAATACCTGAATCGTTCATCTATATTTGCCGCCCTTGGATCTTGAGAAAGCTCCCCACACCGACATCCCGCGAGGTCGCTTGGTCGCGTCACCGCCGTCAGGTTACAATTCCACCATCGCGAATGAGGAGCTATTCGACTATGACCGCATTGTCTCGTATTTCAACGTTATTGGCGCTCGTGCTTTTCCCTGCCATCGGTATTGCCGAAGACCAGCAAGCCGCCACCGTGCGTCAAAAACTCGAACAGCAATACGGCGCCACCACCCAACGCATCATGCGTGAAACCCTCAAGGGTAATGAAGCGTGGCAGAAAATGCACGAGCTGTGCGACGGCATCGGCTTTCGGCTCAGCGGCTCGCCCGGCCTCGAAGAGGCCATCGACTGGGCCGTCGCCTCCATGAAGAAAGACGGTCAGGAAAACTGCCGCCGCGAGAAAGTCATGATTCCGAAATGGACCCGCGGCAAAGAATGGGCCCGCATGGAATCGCCCCGCAAATTTGACTTACACATACTCGGCCTCGGCATGTCCGTTGGCACGCCGCCCGAGGGCATTACCGCACCGGTTGTCGTGGTACACGACGAAGAAAGCTTCGCGAAAGTCGCCGACCAGATGAAGGGGAAGTTCGTACTCTTCAACAACCCCATGCCCGAATACACAGAAGAGCGTGGCGCGTGCTATGGCCACACCGTACGGTTTCGACATGGCGGGCCGTCGATGGCTGCGGAAAAGGGTGCCGTCGGTTGTCTTGTTCGGTCGGTGACGGCGCGTAGCCTTCGCTCACCGCACACGGGCGCGACCAGTTATAAAGGTGACATTCCTCAGATTCCTGCCGCCGCCGTGTCCACCGAAGACGCGGACATGATTCAACGGTTAACCGAGCAAGGGCAGGAAGTCACGGTCACGCTCAAAATGGACGCAAAATATCACGGCATGGTGCCGTCGGGCAACGTTATTGCGGAGTACGTTGGCCGCGAGAAGCCGGACGAGATCGTCGTAATCAGTGGGCATATCGATGCATGGGATGTTGGCCACGGCGCGCACGACGACGGTGGCGGCTGCGTGATGGCGATGGAAGCGATCAACGTGCTGCGAAAGCTGAACCTGCGACCGCGACGGACGATTCGTGTCGTGCTTTGGACCAATGAAGAAAACGGGCTCGAAGGCGCGCGGCAATACGCAATCGATCATGCCGACGAACTTACGAAGCACGTGGCGGCGATCGAAAGCGATTCGGGCGTGTTTCAACCGCAGGGCTTTAGCGTTCAGCACATCGACCCGGCCAAGGGCAAAGTTGCCGAAGCGAACTTGGCCCACTTCTTCGCCCTGATGAATCGACCCGGCCTTACCAAAATCAAGAGCGGTTGGTCTGGTGCGGATATCTCACAGATCAGGCAAGGCGAGCTACCGCTAATGGGTTTGATCGTCGAAGGCTCCAGCTACTTTGATTATCACCATACGCATGCCGACACGCTCGATAAGGTCGATCCGAAAGATCTTACCGACTGCGTCGCGACGCTCGCGGCGATCAGCTATCTATTGGCGGAGATTCCGGGACGTTTGGACGAACCGTTGTTTCCCGACCCGTCATTGAATTAGCAGAGCGCAACAATTTAGACTTCGTTACGGCACGAGCGCGGCGGAAAACGCCGACACGTCGATGCCGTTCAATTCACGATCCGAATTCATGTCCGCTAGGCAGTCGCTGGCAACGCCATCCTGTGCACCCAAGACTTCCTGAACGAACAATGCGATATCGCTCAGGTTAACCATTTCATCGCGGTTCATATCGCCCAACGGATAACCGATTCGCTCGCCGAAAACTTCCAACGCCATATTAAACGGATCGATCCGGCACCAATCGGGGCAGCTCGTTACGCGAAACGCCGCGCCGGGTATATCGCCCGCCCAGGCTCGCGCCCATAACCATGTCGTTGTGCTTACGGCTGTGTTGTTTGCAATCGATATCAAATAATGCCCGGCGCCTAACGAAAGCGGCGCGGCCAACGTGAACTCGTAAAGGTATTCGTCGTTGCGGAAGAAAATCTCGCCGGTCGCAATACGACTCGCCGGCGGGCCAACGTCTTCGTAGAGCAGCATGCCGGGAAGTCCGTTGTCGTATTCATAAACGCGTATCGTGAAATCGTCCGTCGCAACCGGAACGTCATCTTCGTAACCACCCCAAAACGCGACGCGATGAATCACGGTCGGGAACAACAGCTGAAAATCTTCGGCGATTTCCGACGCCCCAAACAATGGGTGTGGATCGCTATCGCTAAAGTTCGCGGATGCGAGTCGATTCAACTCGTGAGCCATTAGCACCCAATCGGCAGGGCCATCGAGCCGATCGATTTCGTCATCGATACCATTCCCGTTGCAATCAATGCCTGCGCAAGCGAATACGCGCAGATCGTCGATCCACCAACCAGTAAAGCCCGAGCATTTATCCTTCGAGAATCGAAAACGCAACTGTAGCGAATCGCCCGGCGCGGCCAACCCGGCCAATTCCACCGTCGTTACGCCCCAGTCACCACCAACACCGCTGAATGCGACGCGACCGGCAAGCGGCGATGTATTGCTCTGTTCATTGGCCGTGTAGAGCGACGTGTTATAGGCGTTATTGCGAAACGCCGCTGTTGGCACCTGAATGAACGGACCGGCGTTCACGGACAACTCGACTATGCCACCATCGAAGCGCGGCTCGACTTCGGCGAAATGAGTGAACTCCAACGTTAACGTTTCCGCATTGACGGGGTAAACGAACGCCGGGCTGATCAGATCGTGCGTCGCGCTTTCGTCGATCGCGTCACAATCACCGATATTCGGATCTTCAATAAACCACGCCGTGCCGGACCGACCGAAGGGCAGGTTCGAAACTTGCACCCAATCGTATGGCGTCGGTGGCGCGCTATTGGCCACCGACCATCCATTCGCCCCCGATTCAAAATCGTCGACGAATACCATTTGTTGATTCGAGCAGTTTGTGGGAAGTGTCGGCGACAACATCGGCCGCGTCGCGCCGCAACTATCCGTGTCGGTCAATTCAACGGCGTCCAATGCATTTACGACCTGTTGCACATCACCCAGCGTGATCGGGGCGCCCGACGGCATGCCGGTCCGCGGATCCTGCGGATCGAAGCCGACGAGATCCTCTGCAGACTGAATCAACGCCCAATAGGCATCGCTGAAATCCGAGCCCACTGTCAAATAGACGGTCAACGCGCGATACCAAATCGCCCCCGCCTTGATCGGGCCAATTCCCGTGATCGTTTGCCCGTTGAACGACTTCCCATCGCATAACATTGCGAACGCATGGTTAACGACGCCGCTGCCCGAATGCACGCCGCCGCCATCGATTAACGCACAATCCTGAAACGGATCGGTCGCACTGGCGGGGTGCATAAAACAGTTCGGTTCCCACATGTCGCGCAGCGGCTGCGTAAACCCAAACGCGTCTTCGGCAACCAACCAACGCACGTTGCCTGTCGTTGATGTGCACGAATCATTTCGTAATGCATTGGTAGCATCATTGCCCGGACCGGAAGCGTGCGCAGTCCACGGCGTTGTGCCGTTCGTCCCCACGAACGCCGCTCCGCCGTTATAAAGATCAACCAACTCGCCGAATACATCCGAGAAGCTTTCGTTGAGCTGACCGGATTGGTTTTGATAGATCAGGTTGGCAGTATTTTGAGTAAGTGCGTGCACCCATTCGTGTGCGACGATGTCATCGCTGGCCGTACCGTTGCAAAAGATCATTAGTTGCAGATTGAAGCTCCAGCCAGCATTGGGACAACCGATCCCACCGATGTCGTTTGCCTCGGCGGTTCCTACCACCGGCCCGCCGGAACCGTCCGGCCCGTCACGGTTGAAACCAAAGAGAAAATAATCGTAGGTATCGCCCGCATAGTCATACACCGCATCGACGTCGCTGTTGCCGGTAGCGGGCTCGCCTTCTGCGCGAGCCAACGCTCCGGGATATTCGGTTTGACCAACGCCGCTATATACTTCTCGCTGTTTGAGCGTGCACAGCATATCCCAGCGATCGAGCGTCGCGCCGGTCTGCGCGTCGATGAACACACCGATCTCGCGAACACCCTTTACACTGGCCAATTGTATGTAGTATGCCAACCGCGGACCGATAATCGTATCGCCATACCAACCGGGATCGACGATAACAAGTTTGCAATCGAGAACTTGCACATCATCGCTCGCAAGCATCCGGCGGGCAGCCTGCTTTGCGGTGAGTTCTGACACGGTGGGATCCGTGTCAAAGGATTTTGGTAGCGGATAATATCGGCCATTCACCGACCGCAACCGCCCGGAATCGTCGTAATGAACAATTAATTGACCGCTGAACACGGGGATGCCGTTGTAGCGTTGATCGTATCGGTCGTGCCGCCAACTGAGATCGTCGGTCGAAGACGAAGCAAAAGACAACTCGGTTTGCGTGTTGGAGATATTGAAGATTCGGGCTGCTGATTCGGGAAATGCGGATCGTGCGACAAAAGTTAACGAAGTCGTTGTCTTAGACGCATCAAAAACAACAGCAGTTGGAACTCGCAGCCGTGGATGATACGTCGCGTATTGATTTGCCAGCGATTCCGCCGCGCGAACTGCACTGCCAAACGGCAACCAGAATGCAATCAAAAAACCGACTAAACCACCCAGTGCGACCGTGCATGTTCTCGCATTCACAAATCGATTCATGATTGGCATTGTAGCGGAACCGGCTCAGAAATTACTGTCGGTTGCGCATCTTTTGGGAGAATGATACACGAGCTTTTTTATAAAAAATGGAAGATCCACGAGGTCGTTTTGACCGTCCCGATTCATATCCGCTCCCCATCTCTGCCGCAGCGGAACTTCCGACTCGGGAGTAAGCATCAACTCAACAAATAACGACAAGTCTAATCCGTTAACGAGGCCGTCACCATTCAAGTCGCCAGTCGCACGTAACACGGCCTCTGGCGCTTCGTCGGGATACAATAGTGGCGCGATCATCAGAAATGCGTCGTCATCATCGATCACGCCATCCTGAGATATATCGGCAGCCCCCCAATCCCCTGGAATATTGCCGTTTGATAGATAGGTATTCGAAAAAAGGCTGAGATCGCGCCCATCGACCCGACCGTTACCATCTATATCTCCCGGTACGAGCGGGATTACCTCCGAAAACCACCCTGGGATACGCAATAGCGGGTCGCCGACCAGCGTCCACATCCAATCATCAAATGTAGACGCAATGAAATACGACTCACCGAGCGTCCAACCCTCTTGTAGACAGGCCATCATAATTTCCGGCATCGGGCCCAAGCAGCAAAATGGTTCTCCCGTCGCTCCGATCGCAGCAGCATAGCCACCGCTAAGTGCGTTTGGCACATAACGCCCACCTTCGCCGGTCGTGCTTCGCACCGTCGTTGCACCGTAGCTGTTGTAGTTGTAGGCCAAGATCTTCGCGCCGAGCGCGTCGCCGTACAATCGTTCGTCATTCCATCCAGTTAGGTCGTGAGTCCCAAAACGAAATGCGGCGTTGGCAACGACATCTACGTCTGAGTCGAACTCGCACCAATTGACGCCGGTGAGATACGGCGATGTCTGTGCGTCAACCAGCAAGCTCCAGTCATCGACCGGCAAGCCTGCTAGATCCAAATAGTCGAAATAGGCGCATTGACCGGCCAATGACATGGCCGGGTTTGAAATCAGCTTTGCACGCGCCGTCATAGCGAATGCAACCTCGATCGACGGCGCATCGATACGTGCCGCGAAATAGCGATGTTCCGGCAAGTCGCTTTTGGTTAAACGTCCACCCGCCGGCAATACACCGCGCGGCGTTGCGAACCAAGGATTGAAGGCGTTGTTCACGCCTTTCTGCACCGCAGGCGGATTCGTGTCATCCGTAAGATCTTTAAACGCGTCGGCAACGGAAAACCCGCCGGGGCCACCGAACGGCGGCGAACTGTAATGCCCGGGCACACGGTACCCAACGACGATCCCCATGATCTTCGACTTAATGTTGGGATGGGTATCGAGGTAATTGCGAACCGGAGCGATGACTTGCGATTGGACTTCTTCCAGCGTATCCAAATGCTCGGTGAGCGGCATCGGAAAGCCTACAACATTTGACGACGGTATGCTCCACTGTACCGAGTACCAATTGGCCCAAATGATGCTATCGATGCTGTTGGTGTTATAAAGAACGAGCCAACTATCTGGCATATCAGCCGTTCGTTGTTCGGGCGGGACATCTCCCCCACCAACGACCCCAGCACCGACGCTTTTAACATAACAACCCAACCCGACGAAGAAACAGATCCCAACGGCTAACCACAACCGTGATTCAGAAGTACGCGGCGTTTCGCAATGATCGTTTTTGTTGCTAAGGACCATTACCAATCCCAATTTTCGGAGAAATACGCTTGGTAACCTCTCCGAAAGCACTTCACTATCCGAATCTTCTTTCCCCGTACCCGACCAGATCTGCTACCAAATCAACGGATGAATTGAAGACAAAACTCCAACTCCCAGCCAATTTGACATGGACATCAGCTCATAACGTTCGACGAAACTGAAGCCCAGAGATTCCGCACCGACTTTGCTCGCCTCAGTTTATCGCAACACTAACAAATAGGTCGTGCTTAAGGCAATTGATTAACTGAGTCTTAATCTGAGCAACCGTCCTACTTAGCGTCAAAAGCAGACTCAGCCTTTTGGACAAACCAAATTGAGTCCCAATTACGCAAACTGCGAACCGCAGGGGCATGCATCGGCTGCGTTGCAAGTAAAGAACAGGGCCGAACTCATACTACAAATGAGTTCGGCCCCCTGTATAGTTCGTTACTGATCGCACATCCCAAGTGCCCTACGAAGTGAAAGGCCCCGTTGAGCAACTCAATGCCTAGGGGCTGAACGCCCTCTTCGCTTCAATTAGCGGCGGCGTCGAATCAATGCAACCGCACCGAGGCCGAGAAGGCTGATGGTTGCAGGCTCAGGGATGAAGAAGATATCGACAGAAATGGCCGAGGCTAACAGATTCGCCTGAGCCGACGCATTGACATCGCCACCCGGGGCGATCAACGATTCGGCGAATGCGTTGAGGTCGATGCGGATGTCGTCACCAGCGAACAAGCCGCCGATCGGCGTGGCTGCAAAGCCAGTGAACGAGCCGGATGCGGGACCTGCACCGAAAACAACCGGGAAGTCGACGTTGGCGGAGTTAACAAAACCAGCGTTGCCCTGAGTTTGAGCGGATACCGGGATGTTGAAGTCCATATCCGTGACCGTCCAGCTTGCACCGATGTCGGCCGTGGCACCCTCGCCGTTTACTTGCCAGTTACCGGATAGGGCAACGATGACACCGCCGACCGTAACTCCAGGATTCATAGCAAGGTCGATGACGAGATCGCCGCTCGCCGACGGGTTACCCGTCGTCGAGGTCGAAAACGCAGCGTTACCAAACGTCAAAGACGTAAAGGTACCGTTCGTCGCCACATTAATCGGTGCACCAAATGCACCAAACGCCGTACCGGAATATGTGAAACCGGCGGCGGCGGCGTTGTAGCCAGGAATGTCTCCGCTTGAGAACGGGATCTGAGCCTGAGCCAACGAAGCCGAAGCAAGGATGGCTACCATTGCAGTAAGAATCTTCTTCATCTTCTCTCTTCTCCTCTTCCGGTAATGCGGTCGATCATCGAGGCGACAATCACGGCAATTCGGGTCTTTAGCAAGCGGCCCGGCGACAGCACACCGGAAGCCACAGAAATCACAATTCAAAAACGAATCCTTATCGACGGCGACGCAACCCCACAGCAACACCCATCATCAACAACAATGACGTGGCGGGCTCGGGAATGATGACATCTGCGCGTGTCTTAGAAATCGAAGAACCATTGCCAACCCCCGTGGGCGTTAGCTGAAACAAGTTCGTCAAGTCGAGGCGGAACGTATCGAAACCGGTCGGCGAAAGAATGGCCGATTTATCCGCTTCATAGATCAACTCTACATCCCACGTTCCATCGGGATAAAAGTTGTAGTCGCCGCCCAACAACGTAACACTTTTCGTTTCAAAAGGAAGAAACGGCAGCGGCGGAGACGGCGCAACCTGCGTAACCGTGATCGATGTCTGGAGGTTAAAATCTGCCTGCGGGTCGTCGGACACATAGGTGCCGGATTCACGAACAATGATCTCCGTGATCAGATCGGGATTTGAACCGCCCGGTACATCCGGAATCGTGATACTGCCAATGTTTGTGCCGGAAATCGACACGCCCCACTCGTTGACCGAGTCGATTTCAACATCATTCGCGTCGACCGTAAAGTTGGGGTTCAGGAAGAAGAAGCCATTCTCATTGATACTCGGCGTACCCATCAGGGCACCATCAGTACCAATGTGGCCAGCCATTGACGCATCAAAATCATCAACGCTCGACCAACCGAATGCGTTATTCGAACCTTCAGCAGCGAAACCCGCCCAGCCTGCAGCGTGTGCCGACTGACCCACGAGAGATACCGCTGATAATGCAACCATGGCGACGGCTGCGATAAGTTTGCGAGAAAGCATCAAATTCCCCTCTATTCCGTTCCGCAACCCTGCACATCTCGCCGGAAAACGAGACTCCTCGCGCAGGAAATGCAGTCACTCTTTCCCATTGAGCATCGTTTTACGAAATCGCGGCCCATAATGCAAGGAATTTCCCGGAAAAAATAAATTTGAACTCTTGAAATGTGGAATAGCGACACCTAACCGCGTTCTTAGCGAGAATTCCCCATTGTCTCTTGCGGGTGGACCAGGGTTCCCCACGCTCCGAAAATGCAAGTTCCGGTGATTGTGTTATGACCCATCCCGTCAAAGTTTCGTCCTATCCGTCAACTTTAAGACACTTAACAAAAAAGATTCGCCCGACATCGGACAGCCAAGGTCGGAAACTGCACGCCAAGAGGGAGTACTTATTACCTTTCGGAATCTACACCTTATCGGCAACGAATTATGGAGCCATATCAAGCCGTCACTAACGACAATCTCCGCCGCAACTTAAAACTCCGCCTCACCGAGAATTTAGGCAAAACAAAACTTTTCGGACGCCGAATGTCCGCACGACCTGTATGGCTGTGACCTGATACACACCAACACAATTAGCTACAAAAATGATGCGCCCCAATTGCGATCATTGCACTTGTAACCACAACTCCTAACCCTCTACAATTTTAATAAGTGGGTGTATGGGGCTCGACTACTTTCGAGAAGTCGGATTCACGCCTTTCGAAACTTGGGTGCCCCGTCCGTAAGAAATTGCACATCATTCCAAAACTCATTGAGCATTGCGGTGCGCATGCACGCTCTTATCGTGAGCGTAAATGTCCGCGCTCGGGGGAACGTCTTAGATGACGACCAACATTGTTAACTCCATCGTCCGGATGACGCTGTTCGCGGCTTGTACCGGCCTTCTACTCATACCGACAGCAACGGCGTTAGCAGGAACCGACCTCATCGTCGGCGAACTCATGGGGGACCTGGGGACGCCAACTGAATTTTATAACTGGGGCAAGAACAGCCCGAGCGATACGGTCACGGCCTACTCCATCGGCACGACTTCTTGCAATCTTGGCGATACCGAAATCAGTTGGGCACTGAACGGTGTTCATCCCGTCATTGGTCAGCAAGCTTATCGCATTGCGAATGGTCGGTTCGAACAATTGGGAATGTCATGGGTCAAGCACGGCTTTGCGTCATTAAACGAAGATGCATGCAATACCGGGTTTTGCAATCCTGGGCCTAGCAACCAAGTTCTCTATCCCGGGTGTTCAGATCCATATGGCGCGAATTTGAACGGCAATCACTTCCGCACCGGCCCCCGTCGCGACATCAATGCGTCCACGGGGGCAAACGTCCCCGGCACCCCAAGCCCGTACAACTCGCAGTTTGACTTCCGCAGCGATAAGTACTTCAAACGTCTCGTGCTGAACGACGATGATATTGATCCGACCCTTAACCCGACTGCTCGATACTTTGTCGAAGGCCTCTATCTCACGCCAGATGACATTACCCATGGCACGCAACTCAACAACGCGTCGTATCGAGAATTTGAGGTCATAGAGGGCGGCCCTGACGGGTCTTTTGACCTTCAGGTCATCGGCACGACCGTTCGCGAGCAGCCGGCACTTTACGCATGGCAGGCGCTCGAACCGACGGTTGAAATCTCCCTCGCGATCGTTCCCAATGACGGCGCGTTTTACGTTGCCTGTAACGTCACGGACCTTGGCAACGGATCGTGGGATTACGATTACTTCGTGTACAACTCATATTCGCATCGTTCATGCGGATCGGTACGCGTGCCATTTGGTGCCGACGTCGAAATTGCCAGCACCGGCTTCCACGATGTGCACTACCGCGATGGTGACGGGCACGTTTACGGCGTTTCCTATTCCGGCACCGACTGGACGCCGACGGTCAACGCTTCCGACATCACATTCGCAACCACGCCTTTCGCGACCGATCCCAACGCAAATGCAATTCGTTGGGGTACCGGTTATAACATGCGCTTCGTTGCAAACGCACCGCCAATCGCGGGCAATGTGACGCTCGGTTTGTTCCGACCGGGCACACCGACGACGGTTGATATTGCAGCCTTGGTTCCAGACGACGCCCCGCCGCCAGCTCTGGTATTAGGCGATATGGATGCCAGCGGCAGCGTCGAAATGCCCGATGTGCCGTTGTTCGTCGCCGTATTGCTCGACCCCGGTGCGGCAACGCCCGATGCCGCATTGCGTGCCGACATGACCGAAGACACGGATAACAATGCAGAAGACATCGCCATGTTCGTGGCGGCATTGTTGGGCACGCCTTAATTCGGCAACAGCAGCCTTGTCTGAATTGAAAATCAGCGGAATTGGTTAGGTGCCGCTTGCCAGAAGCGCCATCGCCCTACCCTCGTCCCCGTTCATCAAGACCCGCATCTTATCGTGCCATGGCGCAATGCTTGGTAGATGCACGACACGAATAATCGACGTCGCTTCTGTCGGTTTCTCAATAAACTTGGTTAATTGATTGTCTGCTTGGTAAAGAATGTTTTCGTTAAAGACTGCACCTTCCGAATCGGGATAAAGCGGAAGATACAAGATATTTGCTTCGATCAGATCTTGGAAAAAGTGCGTTCCGAATGACACTTCCGGAACATAGCCGCCCTTTTCAACTGCGACTTCAATAAGCATCCGCGCCTTGTTGATATCGGCATACGTTACCGGCACGCCAAGACGTAGGTCGTTGCTCCCCCAGCGCCCGGGACCAATCAAAATGAACCGTTGATTCGCCAGTGCGTTATTTAAGCGACCCACCGCCCGCGCAACCTCAACGCGTTGCTCGCGCGTTTCCAATTCGTCGTACGCCCGTGGCGGCACGAATACGATGTATTCGATGTCATCGAGCCGGCCCGAGCGCACAAACTTGTTCGCATTGAAAACGATCCGGTCGCGTTCGACATCCGCCGGAATTTCTTGCGGCGAGAACGCCTTCCCTTCGCTAAGCGTTCGGCATTGCAAGATATACAACGTTTCGCCGTCGTGCGCGAACTCGACATCAACGGGAAATCCGTACGCCTTTTCAAGCTTCCGCATGATGTAGCGGATTTGCTCGGTAAAGATGCCCTCGCTCAATAGCTTGTCGAACGTGATATACAAATCGCGCGGGTCGGCATCGAAGTAAGTCCCCATCGGCGGCACCAATAACCGCTCCTTGCGGATCGACAAACAACGGTCGAGCAGCGGCATATTGCCGCCGTGTTTCATAAACTCCTGCACCGTAATCGATTCGAGCTTATTCTTCTCGACGTTGATGACATCGAGGGTCCGCTGCGAATTGCACATGATCTCAGTCGTCGTTGATTCATGCCGCAACGTCGGCACGCCCAGCGCAACCAGCCGCGGTGATTCGCCCGCCACGCGATCGACGGCGCGCGTCCCCAAGCCCATCACCAAGCGCACGAGCCCATCTTCCCGCTTGATGCGTGGGCTCCAGCGATATTCATTTCGCGAAAAAGCCACGCCAGCAAATACGGGCGCGAAGTAAGGGCCACAGCGTGTGCCGACGACCTTTTGAATCAGGACCGCCATGTCTTCTTCGTAGTCGAGTAGGTCATGTGCACGGCGATACATCAACGGGTCGGGGCCTAAGACGCTGGCGTACACCTCAGCCACGGCACCGAGCAACGCCTGCAAACGCTGTTCTTCGCTTCCCTGATTGGCGACAAACAAGCTGGCATACTTGCCGCTAAATGCCGTGCCCAACCGATCTTCGAGCAGACTGCTACTTCGCACGATCAGCGGCGCGTCGCCGACCTTTACCAGCAGCTCGCGCAACTGCTCGACGATTCCCGACGGAAAATCTGCATTGCGAAAAACCGACTTGATCAGGCGGTATTCGTTATGAATTTCTTCCGGCAGTTTGTATTTCTGATTCTGATATTCGCCGAGGCCGTTGAAGGCGAGGAAATCTTCGATGACATCCGAGCGCATGTAGAACGACTCGGGGATCGCAACGGGATATTTGGCCGCCGGGTCGGCCGAAGGCTGGTAGTCGTTCGTCGGTTCGGCCGGCAGTAAATCCTGCTCCGGCTTCGTCGCGTGGTGGCGGCGACCGCCAATGATGGTAGCGGCCAAATACATCCCCGCCGCCTTACCGCCGACCCGCCCCATGCCGGATTCCGCACCGATGGTCCGATTGATGATCCCTTCGAAATCGCGAATGCGCAGAAAGCGTTTGGCAATGGCGATGAACTCGAGTTGATCGCTTACCAAATGGCGAATCAACCCGACGCGAATCCCCATAGCCTCGTCTGGGGCGAGCTGCATCTCTCCCACAGGCAGCGCGCAAAACCGCCTCACGGTATCGGCCAACAATCGAAACGACACCGACCCCAAGGAGACGATCGCGCGTAGTTTGTCCGCTTCTTCGCGCTTGAGCGCCAAGTTGACGACGTTATCGACCTCTTTGCTGGTGAGATGTTTGCCAACGGCACGGCGCGTGATCGATTGCACCGAGTCCCGCTCGGCCTGATCCCCACGCGGAAAATCGGCCACGTTATGGTTGTCCGAGTCAGTCGGCGCCGCTTCCAGCGCGCTGCCGGCTGCTTCGCGCGCTTCGGAATACACATCGTCGATGCTCAACGCTCCACGTTCGTGCAGCATGACGAGAAATTGGCGCATGATGCGATCGGAAAGATGCGGATATAGCGTGAGGTATTCTTCCAACCGCTCCAACGCTGTGGCGGGCTGGGCGCGATCGATGCTCGGCGAACCTGACATGTCGAATTCAGACGTCATAAATCCCCAACTAACAATGGTGCCGCACGGATCGCGAGTATTCAAATTGTATCGGTATCTGCGACGCGAATTAAGAATCGGGCAGAAATGTCGCGATGAGATGCCGGGCGTCGCCAAGGAGAGTCTTCGATCAGGTACCGGCAAGACACGTTCGCAACATTGATGGCTTGCTTCTTCGCAACGCGCCTCGATCCAATCCAGTCCCTCTCAACCCTCCGCCAAGACCCTCAAAAATCCCGCCTACCAGCCTCCAATTCGCCGTTATTTGCCGTGATCGGGCATCTGGGGTATATTTCGGGATTCGAGTGATTCCGTAAATCGTGTTTTTGGAGGATATCATCCGCTTATGGTCAAAGTTAAGCCTCGTCCAGGTGAACCGGTTCAGCAAATGATGCGTCGTCTCAAAAAGATGTGCGAACGCGAGGGCGTGTTGCGCGAAATGAAGCGCACGGCCTATTATGAAAAGCCCTCCGACCGCAATCGGCGCAACAATCGCAAGGCCAAGCGTCGCATTCAGAAGACCGGCGAGTAAGCTTCGACCGATCGATTAGCGGAATGACTCTGATTTGAGAGCCCACGACGATAGTCGCGGGCTGTTCGTTTTTTACGCCGCCGCCTCATTCGCCATTAGCGAATCCTGCCGCACACCGCGACACTTATAGACCCCACCGGGCGGAATATTGAGCCCGATGAATTTGTATTTCACATCCAAGAAATGGCGGCGATAAAAGGGCCAGAAAAACAGCGGCACGACCGTCAACTGTGAAAACACGCCGCCATTATCGAACACGTTGCGATCCATCCAGCGTTTGAGGCGATCGAACGACTCGGCCGGTAGCGACGGCGTCGGCAAGCCACTCAAAACGTAGTCGGCCTTTTCAATTCCTAAGCCTGCCAACGTCTTATCGAGATCCGTCGCATCGCCGTGAATTAGCGGCGCGTTGGGAAAGCGGCGCTTCAGCACGTCAAAGAACCCTTTATCACGCTCGATCGACACGAATTTGTGATGCGGTCGGAGACGTTTGAGGATGTATTCGGTGATCGGGCCGGTGCCGGCCCCCAACTCGATGATGGTGCCCGGCTTGTCCCAATCGACGACGCTGCAGACTTCTTTCGACAGGAAATAGCTACTGGGTGTGGCTGCTGAAATCTTGCGGCCCTGTCGCAGCCAAGCCTTAAAAAACAATGCGAATTCCTGGCTGGGCTTTTCGCCGAGGGCGGTGATATCGCCCTGCAAGCCTGTGGATTCTCCACCGACCGAAGAGGTGTTGAGACCGGTCACATTCGCTCCTTACCGATGCGATGATCGCACGACTGCCGCAAGGCAACATGGCGTCGATGATGAAACGAGCCGCCGACCGCTGGCAGGCTCATGTGCGTGGCTATGATAGCGTGGGAGAGGCAGTTGTGCAGCAATAAACCAAGTAAGAGCATTTGACCGACACCGGTCATCGGCTTATTAAACGGACGGTAACTGGAACCGCTGAATCGATTCGACTACGCAACGTTGGCGGCCTGTGCCGCACTAACATCGACATTGCAACCAACAAATAACTTATTTAGGAATTCATGGCAAAGAAAAAGACGAAACTACAAACGAAACAGATACAGTATTGGCTCATAAAGTCGGAGGCCGACGCATACTCGATCGATGATTTGCAGCGTGACGGTGTAACGCCGTGGGATGGTGTTCGAAACTATCAGGCGCGTAACTCCATGCGTGACGAAATGCGCGTCGGCGACCTAGCTTTGTATTACCATTCCAATGCGAAGCCCAGCGGCGTTGCCGGCATCGCGCGCGTCGCGAGCAAGCCGTATGCAGACGACACGCAATTCGACAAGAAGAGCAAGTACTACGACGAGAAGAGCAGCACCGACGAACCGCGCTGGGTGCTTGTCGATTTTGAGTTCGTAGAGAAGTTTGACGAGATCGTCGGCCTTCCCGACTTGAAAGCCAATCCAAACCTCGAAGGCATGCTCGTGTTGCAACGCGGCCAACGGCTCTCGATCATGCCTGTCGAAAAACAGCATTTCGAAGAAGTGTGCAAAATGGCGCAGGTCGCGTGCTAGCACCTCATCCACATTAATAAAGCGGGTAGCGTGATTATTAAAATGGGTGACATGTACCCTCCCTCCCTTGCAAGCAGAGGGCTGGAGTGAGGGTTTCAGCCAGATCGCCGAGTTTATACGCCCGCACAGTCAATTTGGATGAATTGCTCGGTTGGACGCCAGATCGACAAATCTTGTTGCTGAATCTGCCGCGTATCGGCCCTGCTACCGAATATAGTTACTCCGCGAATCATTTTATCTTCACATTTTCCTAACCCACTGCATCCCCGCCGTGTCTGAGCGCTCGGTTCTTATTCATCCTCAATTTTGATAGGAGACGCGATATGCGCACACCAATCACCTTGGTGACGGCACTCGCCGCCACATTGCTATTGGTCACTTCCTCAAACGCTCAAGAGAGCATGCAACCCGTCGAAACGCTGACCTTCCAACCGCAGGTGCGATCAAACCCAACATCTCGCCCAACTTCGCGACCCAATCGCTCGCTGAGTGTGACAGTCGATGGCGAACCCGTGGAAAATCCGCGGTATCGCAGTTCGGAAAAACGCGATGATCGTCGCCGCGACGACGACCATCGCAAGGCGCGCGATCGCCGCATAAAAGCGAAGATCGACTCGCTCGATTGCGAGATGCAACATGCGGGACCCGATTGGCAAATCACCATCGAATACGAAGTCGAAATCGAAGGGCTGATCGGCAACGACCTTTACCTGTTGGTGCTTGAATTGGTTGAAGACGATCGCCCCGTCGTCGACGACAACGGCGCGCCGCTGGTGATGGAAATCGAACTCCTGCAACCCACCGACCGCGATGATGACGAACTCGAATATGAAGATCGCATCACCGCGACGGTCCCCAAAGTGTGGATCGGCGATGACGACGATCTCGAAATCGTCGCCAAGCTCGTGCGCACGAGTGACGGTCTGCTATTCGACATGGAAGATGAGTCGGTCGACCAGGAACGCGGACGACGCGTAGGCGTAGGGGTCGGCGTGGGTTGGGGCGTTGGCTGCGTCGGCGCGGGTGTTGGTATCGGATTCTAACGTACGGAATCCGATGGCTAACAGTTAAGAACAAAGCCAACTATTAACGTGAAACGAGGCCCCCGTTGTATCGCCCGATGCCGGGGGCCCTTTTTTCGCAATCACAACCTAAAAGATTCGATCTCAGACCGCCTTATCCAACCCGACGAACGCACAAAACCTCACATAACGCAGTATGATAGTCCGACGAGATTATCATGCGATCCGACATACTCGCCCATATCGATACCGACCGCCTGCGACACAACGTCGCCGCCCTTCGGGCTTGCTGCGCCGACGGTGTAAAGTTCTGCGCGCCGCTCAAGGCCGACGCCTACGGTCACGGCGTCGCCGTTGTTGCGCCCGTGCTGATGCACTTGGGCGTCGAATGTGCAGCAGTCGCAACGATGAAAGAAGCCGTCGAACTTCGGCAGCTCGGGTGGCAAGCAGAGATACTCGTACTCGGCAACGTTCTGGCCGTCGAAGACGCCCACGAACGCGCCCAGCGCCTCACCGCCGCGCGTGAGTTGCGATTAACGCTTACAATCGTTGATGATGCGGGGCTGCAAGCAATTCGCACGCATGCATCGAGCGGACCTATTTCGATTCAACTAAAGATCGACAGCGGGATGGGCCGCATGGGCGTCTTGCAAGATGAAGCGGCGGCGCTCGCGAAACAAATCCTTGATTGCAACATCGTACGTCTCACCGGCGTGTATTCACACTTCGCCACTGCCGATCTTCAACTGCGCGAGTTGGCGGATCAACAGCTCGCAACGTTCCGAAATCTGCGCAAGCAACTCAAGCCGCTCGTAAGCGATGACTGCGCCTTCCACCTCGCCAACAGCGCCGCCACGATCACGATGCCGGACGCGCACTTCGACATGATCCGCCCCGGCCTAGCCATGTACGGTTACGCCGGTGCCGACGATTGGCGCAGCATTGCTGATTTGCGCCCCATCTTGCGGCTAACGTCACACATCACGTTGATCAAAGAATTGCCGGCCAATCACTGCGTCGGTTACGGCCAAACCTTTACAACGCAGCGCCGCACACGCCTCGGCATTGTGCCAGTCGGTTACTTCGACGGCTTCGCGCGAGCGCTTTCGAACAACGCGACGATTCAAACAGCAGCAGGCCCCGCCCCGGTCATCGGCCGCATCAGCATGGATCAACTCGCCGTCGACCTAACCGATCTCGACGGTTGCCGGCTCGGCAGCGAAGTCACCCTGATTTCGGACGACCCGGCCAGCGAGCAAAGTGTGGAATCGCTCGCCCGTCGGCTCGACACGATCCCCTACGAAATCACCTGCAGACTGGGCCCACGGATTGATAAAATCGCCCACGGTTCCACCCAATAGCAGATTTCGATGGCAACTTATCTGAGACCCGCCGCCATCCGATGGGTAGGAGGTCATAACTGCGCAAGGCTGAATTTGGGTTTTCGGGCCGCGCGCGTTTGTGACGATTGAAACGTATCGTAGATTTCGAGAAGCAAGTTAGGGCCTGACCCGCAGAGGCACGGGCCGCTTGCGCGAATTTTCCGCTCCCAACTAGGAGACAGTGCCATGAAACAGCGACGCAAACCCCTGATTCTCAAGGCAAGCAAATGGTTCCCCTTGCTGATGGGTGGCGCTGCCATGCAGATCAACCTATCCGGCTGCGACCCGGAAGTCCGCTCGTCGATCCTGACGGGCGTGCAGACGTCGCTCACCGGTCTGTTGACCAGCATCATCGACGCCTTCTTCCTGTCGATTAGCGGCGCCGCCACGGACACCACCAATACGACCACCACCACCGTGGTGAAGGCCGTCTACGAAACCGCCCAAATGTTTGTGGCGTAAGTTTCGCTCAGCAGCTAACATACGGCCTTACCTCGTAACTCCGTCACGATCCTTATCAGGGAGGTGAGTGGATCATGTGGAAGGCCTCAAGATTTCGATACACCGTCATGCACGGCCTCTTGGTCATGTTGACGGTGTTTTTTATGACCGGCTGCGTCACCGACCGCGACCTACGCGGTGTTGTCGGTGAAAACGTGGTATTCACGTCGGCCATCGTCGTGCAGACGGTCATCGCCGGTATCTTCAATAACCTGTTTGGCCTTTTTGGGCTCGCCTAAGCAAGGGAATTGGAGGCACTAGCATGAAACGATCTACACGAAACAAACGCAGCAACCGAATTTTCGTCGGCATTGCCCGACGTCGCCGCTGGCTGGCAATCATGGCCGCCGCGCCGGTGTTCCAGCTCACCGGCTGCTTCCCCGACCCCATCGGGGCGCTCAATTTTGAGCTGCAAAATCTATTCAGCACGGCAATCATCGACGTCGTCAGCGTCGTCGTCGCGAACGTATTGCGCCTGTAGATTTCGCGCTGTGGCACCTGTTTGCAACGGGTGTCCTCTGTAGGATGCATCCCTTGATGCACCATTTGCTCAATTCCCCAACGGGGAAAGGGGTGGTACGCCCGAGGGACGCACCCTACGGCTCGTGGCATAGAAAATCGCGATAAAGCATTTTTCAAACCCGTGTCGCGGTCCGGGCATTCAGATTTGACCGAATCATCTCGCTAAGCGGCATGACGCGATAACCACGGGATGACGGATATTCAATTTATCCCGGAGGGATCAAGGGAAAATAGCCCCCCACATCGTGGGGGGACAATGTGCCCGTAATGCATTGCATCCCGGAGGGATCGCAGGAATGCCTCGCGCTGTTCCCTTCGTCCCTACAGGACGAAAAACGCACTCGATCACCCTACAACCACCGTTGAAAACGGTGGGCTATTTTCCATCGATCCCTGCTTTCCATCGATCCCTGCCGGGATCGAAATTTCAGTTCTACTTCCGGGATGTCGCACATGCCGATCGGGCGAGGGAATCCGGTATCGTCGATTAGGAGACCGACGACCATCAACTGGAGCCAGTTATACGCGAATGAAATTTGCTATTGAGCGGTTAACTCGCGTTAATGCCTTGTTTCCCCTCAAAACAAACCAACCTCGTTAGACCAAACCACCACGCAATCGTAAGTATCGCGACGTTTATTTCTGCGCAGAAAAAAGCCGCGTTTGCAGCGAACGCAAACGCGGCTGAATTATCTAGTCAGACTATCCAGACCACACACGCAACGTGCGCGCCCAACGCTTAGCGCGCCGAGCGTCGGCGGCGGCGATTGCGTCGCATCATGACCATACCGGCGAACGTGCCGATGGCAGTGATACCACACACGCCACCACAAACCGGAGCGTGGAACAGCAAGCTGAACAGAATGTTGAAGCCGACGGCGCTTTCGTCGCAGCAGTTGACCGTCTCGCAGGTCGTGCCCGCACCCTGTGACATGCCGCCCATCTGAGTGCACTCGTCCGGCATCAGCACCATACATTCACCGTTCATCATGCAACACGCCTCACCCGGCACCGGCTGCGGTCCACCCGGTTCTTCGCATTCGTCCGGTACGCCGTTCCCATTGATGTCGTCGCTGACTTCGCCGTTGCCATCCGGATCGCCCGTTGCAACGTCGCATTCGTCAGGAATGCCGTTCGGCTGACAGTCGGCGCTGACTTCGCCATTGCCATCGGGGTCGGACGGATCGATGTCACACTCATCGGGAATACCGTTGGTGTTGCAATCCGCCGCACAGTCGGCAATACAGAAGAACGGACCGCCCGGGGCGAGACTGTTCATATCGATCTCGCACTCGTCCGGCGTGCCGTTGCTGTTACAGTCAGGGCTGGTTCCGTTTTCGATATCGCATTCGTCCGGAACGCCGTTTTCGTTACAGTCCTGGCTGGTGCCGTTGTCGATATCGCACTCATCCGGAACGCCGTTGTTGTTGCAATCGGGATCGCAGTTTTCGGTGCAGAAGAACGGGCCACCCGGTGCGGTGCTGTTTTCGTCGATTTCGCACTCGTCGGGCGTTTCGTTGTTGTTGCAGTCGTCGCTGCTGCTACCGTTACCGTCCGGATCGTTCGGATCGATGTCGCAGATATCCGGAACACCGTTCTCATTACAGTCGGCCAAGGTTTCGCATTCGTCGGGAATGCCGTTGTCGTTGCAATCGGTGCTGGTGCCGTTGGCAAGGTCGTCGACGTCGTCTTCCATGTTCGTGTTGCAGTCGAGGAAGAGCGTTACGGTTGCAGAGTCTGAACTCGATGGCGGCAGCCCAACACCTGCGGTCGGATCGCCGTCAACCAACCTGAACGTACAAGTAATCGTAACGTCAAACTCGAACGGACAACCATCAGCAGCAGTGTCGATCATGACAATCGTGTCTTCGTCGGTCGCGTCAACGAACGTAATGTTCGGTGCCGTCGTACTCCACATCGACACAGTCTCCGCCAAACCATCGGGCGGTGGGATTTGACCCGACACGGTACCATCGAGTTGAACCATGACGATGCCCCCCGTGCACGGTGCGCGATAGGGTCCGCCCGCATCACAAGCGATCACCGCACAGCCGAACGGATCAGCCGGATCTTCGGGATCGGTGCCCGGGCAAAGATCGCAAACGTTTGAGATACCATCGTTGTCGTCGTCGCCGGTGCAATTTTCACCCGCGAAGAAGTCTCCGCCTGCCGCAACGCACTGGGCCATCGTGACCATCGTGCAACCACCGTTATCGCGGTTACAGCAAGCGCCCATGTCATCAGGCGTCAACACAACCGGCTCATCCTCCGGATCGGGATCGGGCGTACCGGGAACAGGATCGTTACCCGGGCCGGTCGTTATGGTTCCCGAAAGCGTAACCATACAGTTGACCGGACAGCCGGCAACCGATGTATCGATCGTGAGCGTCGTCATCAACGCGTTAGGATCGGCGATCGTCGCACCAGCGCAGTTGGTGCTCCACGTCGTCGTGAGCGTGGCGCCCATCGGCACTTGGCCGGTGAACGACCCCGACAGCGGAATCACGATCATCTCACTGCCGTTTTCGTCGCATTGTTCCATATACGGTCCGCCCGGATCGAGCGTGATTTCCTGACAACCATTGACGTCAACCGTCACGCCTGCGGGCGTATCCGAACACAAATCGCAAACATCGCTGACGCCATCGGCATCGGCGTCGCCATCGCAATCTTCACCAGCGAAGAACTCACCACCGGCTTGCAAACAGGCGTCTTCGGTCGTTTCAGTACATCCGCCCTGCATGCGGTTACAGCATGCCCCCATTTCGGCAGCAGGCGGCAGCAACACTGGCTCCTCGTCCGGCGTGGGCGTTCCCGCACCCGGGAACGGCATTCCGCCGCCCGTCGTAACCACTTCGGCCGTAAGGATAACCGTGCAACTGAGCGGACAGCCGGTCACGGACGTATCGAAGGTTAGTGTGGTATCGAGCGCGTTATCATCACTAAACGACGTTCCCGGCGGGCACGACGTAAACCACGTGAACTGCAGCGTGGCACCCGGCGGCAATTGACCGCTAAAGGAACCATCGAGCATGAATTCGATCATTTCGCTACCGCCGACCATACAGGGCATCACATAGGGACCACCCGCGTCGAGCGTAATAAGTTGGCAACCGTTCTCGTCAACATCGACGCCCGTTTCGGTTTCGGGGCACAGGTCGAAACAGTCGGTCACGCCGTCGCCATCGGAATCGTCCATACAAGTCGAGCCGATACCGAGGAAGGTGCCGTCAAACAGCTCGATGCATTCCAGTTCGGTGAGTCCATCCTGACAGGTCAATTGGCTTTGTTCGACCAAACAGCAAGCGCCATTCATTGGCGGCCCTGCCGTAAAGACAATATCGTCGATCGCACCCGAGCCTTCGAGCATGACCAACATGCGTGCCACACCGGTTGCACCGGTAAAGTTCATCGTCGTCACACCGTTATCGCCGATGGTCGGTATCGGTACTTGAATGCCGATTTGGTTGTCGTTCTCGTCAAAAAATGTGACGTTTCGGAAGTTGCCGAAATCTTCGATGTCGAGCACCTTCATCGAATTTACGGTAACCGTCCCGATGGCCGAGAAGTCAAAGTCGATTGCTGTATCGGGGTTGTTCGTGTCGTTCGGATCGTCGACGAACCCGTCGGCCGGGTTGGTGTCGTTCACATTGGCTGCGATGATCAGCACATTGCCCATCGCTTGGTCGTTGATAAACGGGCCGCTTTCACCAGCCGCTCCAACACCGGGGCCGCCTGGGACTGCGACACCGTTTGGCGTACCCAAGTCGACGTCTCCACCCGTGGGATTGGCTGAGTCAAAAATGACGGCCGTGTTGTCACCGATGGTTGATCCAAACGGGTTTGTACCAAACACAGCGATCGGTCCAGCGCTCGTGTTGATTTGGCTGACGATCTCGCCGGTTTGAAATTCTTCAAAATCAATCGTGACTTGTGCCGACGCCTGCGCACTGAACGCAGCGAACAGCGCGCACGCCATTAACGAACAAAACAACTTTCGAGCTTTCATCAAAGCCCCTCCTTGATATCTTCCTTGGGTAGGTTTAGACGCGAAAAATCTTCTTATTCCCTCTGGGACCAACATTGTAGACGCCGGGGCGGCGGGGAGTAAAGCAACCGTGCAGTCCCATAAGCGAAACGGAGAGGCCCATTTCGCGGACAAATCCGGAATGGAGCACTGCAGAAGAAGGTGCCGAGGCGGGCGGTCTTTTCGACCAGCCATTGCGACCCGCCACAGAATAGAAACCCGCCCTTTTTAGCTATATGTCTATTTCTATGGGTTGGCGGTGAATGCCCCTCGCAATCCGGCCAGTCAGGTGCTTTAATAACGGACGATGTCCACGCTCAACAAAGATCAGACACTACAGACCATCCTCGACCACCGCGTGAGTGCAATCATGCGCAGCAACAGTCGCGCCAGCGCTCATTCCGCGATGCGGGCGGCCCAAGCCGGCGGCTTTCGGTTGCTCGAATTCACGCTTACCACGCCCGACGCGTTCGGCCTGATTGCGGAATTTTCCGCCGACGCCGATCTCACCATCGGTGCGGGCACGGTGTTAACCATCGAAGACGCTAAAAAGGCCGTTGACGCCGGTGCGAGCTTTCTCGTCTCGCCCATCGCCGACCCCGAGATCATCTCCGAGGCACAGCGCCTCAACGCGGTCATGATTCCCGGGTGCGTGACGCCCAACGAGATGGTGATGGCACAGCGTGCCGGTGCCGACCTGATCAAGTACTTCCCGGCAAACGGCAACGTAGCGGAATACGTGCGGTCGATCATGGGGCCGTTGCCCACGCTAAGAATCTTTCCAACGTCGGGCGCAACGCCGGAGAATTTCATCGACATTCTAAACGCAGGTGCCGTTGGCGTCGGCTTTGTGCGGTCGCTGTTCACCGACGACGACATGAAAAATGAATACTACGCCTCGATCGAAAAACGCGCGGCGAAGATTATCGAAGACTTAAACAACTGGCGTGGGCGTCACTGACCGAACGAACCGTGGTGCGCGTGAAATTCGTCTTGCGCTTTCTTATCCAACGCTGACAGAATCGGGCCAACCTCGACGATCTCTTCGTTGAACTTATCGATGTGCCGCTGCGTAACGCGCTCTGGCGGAATCGGTAACATTTTCGACCAGCGCGTGGGCGGCACCAATGCAATCGTCGTTCGCAACGTGCGCAGCTTCTCTTCGCCCTTTTGATAGCCATCCCATTGGCGACCGATCAATTCTCGCTTCCAGTAATACGCCATCCGCATGCGCCGACCGGTCAGCACCTCAGGATTCCAATCCTGCGGTCCTTGCAAGCCGCGGACAAACACCTTACGCGACACGTCGGCATGGCCCCATTCGTGATCGATGCGCGATTTGGTTACGGGGTCGCGCTGAGCCTTATTCGGAATTTGCATATTGTCGTCGCGCACGACGATTGTTTGGTCGAGATGCCAGAGCACAGGCATCATGAGTGTGGCTTCGATTCGCGTTCCAAAATTGCCATTGTGTTCGGCAGGTGGCTTACCGTCGGGACCATCCGGAGGAACTTTGTGAATCGTAAACAGGATCTGTGCGAAATCTTCCGAAACGTACTCGTGATAGTGAACGCCCACGACGCGGGTGAAGTCTTCAGGAAAGCGGCTGCGCCAGACGAACTCGGGCAGTTTGATGACGGGAATACTCAGCGGCACCTGCGGCTGATTCGGCTTCTTCTTTTTCTGGCGCATCTGAACACGCAATTGCTTTTGCTGTTCGTCGCTCAACACCGGATACTGCGGGAGGCCCAGTTGCGGATTACCCTGTTGCCAGCCTTGATCGTTTTCCGGATCGGGCGAAACGACCAACTCCCACGGTACACCGTCTTGCGGGTTACCGCGGAACGCCGAATAAACCCAGCCATCTTTCTTGTAACGCGTGACGGGTTGCTGATTCGGATCGCGCTCTTTGGGCGGCCATAAATCCACCGGTCGACTGCCGACAGGCGGCGGCTTGTCGTCGGCACGCACCGCAGGTGGCGCGACCGCAACGACCAACATCAGGATCGAGATAACAAAGGGAATTTGAATTGGGCGCATTCGGCTTCGCCGGACCATGTGGAACTCCACGTTGTGCAAGAGCGAGCTGACGGCCAGGGTGTTTACAACTGACTGCACCTAATGATAACGGCGAATGCCGCCCGATGCCACGAATTCGCGGTCAATTCGCAAATACGCGTTGAATACGCGATTCGCTACTGTCCCGTCATGACCGATCGCACAGTAAACTGAGACAACTAACGAATTGAAACGAAACTCCCTTCGCAGGCCGGTTGCCCAACCAACCGCGTCGCCCTATACCATACGCGTATGTCTACTGCGGAACTCATGGATGGATTGACCGACGCCCAAGCCGAGGCGGTGCAACACACAGACGGCCCGCTTTTGGTTTTGGCCGGTGCCGGATCGGGCAAGACACGTGTCATTACGCGCCGGGCGGCATACCTTGCGCGCACCGTTGCCCGCGCCGACGAAATTCTCGCGATCACGTTTACCAACAAGGCCGCCGGCGAAATGCGCGAACGCATCTCCGCCCTTGGTGTCGGCCGCCACATGTGGATATGCACGTTCCACGCCCTGTGTGCGCGACTGCTCCGTACCTACGCCGCCGAAGTCGGCCTGCAAGGCAACTTCACCATTTTCGATCAGGCCGATAGCCGCGCCTTGGTGAAGCAAGCGATATCCAAGTCCGACCTAAACGCCGACAACTGGTCGCCGCGTGCCATGCAAGAGCGCATCAGCCAGGCCAAGCAAAACCTTAAGACGCCTAGCGAGTATGCCACAACCGAGGCTTACGATTTCAGCGGCAAGGCCGTCGCCAAGATTTACGAGCATTATCAATCCATGCTCGAAGATCAGAACGCGTGCGACTTTGACGATCTGCTCATGCGCACAGCGCGGCTATTGGAAGAGAACAAAGGCGTTAGGCAGTCGCTATCCGATCGATTTCGCTACTTGCTGATCGACGAATATCAGGACACCAACCACGCTCAGTATCTGATCGCCACACATCTCGCCCGGGCGCACCGAAACCTCTGCGCGACGGGCGACCCGGACCAGTCCATTTATGCCTGGCGCGGTGCCGACTTACAAAACATCCTCGACTTTGAAGCAGACTACGAAGACGCCAAAGTCGTGCGGCTCGAACAAAATTTCCGCAGCAGCGGTGCTATCCTCTCGGCCGCATCGGAGTTAATTTCGCACAACGAACATCGCAAGCATAAGAAGCTGTGGACGACCGACGAGTTCGGCGCAAACGTCGAACTTTGGACGTGCGAATCGGCCAACATCGAGGCCGAGCAAATCGCCGAAGCGATCGAGCGATATATCGACGAGGGCGGCCAACCCGGTGACGTCGCTATTTTTTATCGCATCAACGCACTCAGCCGCGTCGCCGAAGACGCCCTGCGGCGCAAACACATCCCTTATCAAATCGCGCGTGGCGTCGAGTTTTATTCTCGCAAAGAGATCAAAGACACGCTCGCCTACCTGCGGTTGATTTCCAACCCCGCCGATGAGACCGCCCTGATGCGCGCGATCAATACGCCCACACGCGGTATTGGTAAAGTCACCCTCGAACGCGTAGCCGACTACGCCCGCGTCAATGGCATCACGGTTGACGCCGCGGTTCAAGTTGCCGAAACCATCAGCACGCTAAAGACGGCCCGCAAAAAGGTCGGCACGTTCGCGGAACTCATTCGCGGCCTGCGCGATCTACCCGAGCGCCCCGTGAAGCGCATCGTGCAAGCCGTCATCGAACGCAGCGGGCTAGAAGCTGAGCTGAGCAAGCAAGGCGGCGACATCGAAAACGACGCGCTCGATAACGTGTACGAACTCGTCAACGCTGCCGGTGATTACGATCTCGAAAACCCCGAAGGAAACCTGACCGAGTGGTTGCAGCGGATCAGCCTCGTTAGCGATCAGGACATGATCGACGACGAGCGCGGTGCCGTCACGCTGATGACGCTGCACGCCGCCAAAGGTTTGGAATTTCCCGTCGTCTTTATGATCGGCCTCGAAGAAGGCATGCTGCCCCACCAACGCGCCGCCGAAGATCGTCTTGGCGGTATCGAAGAAGAGCGACGTCTCGCGTTCGTCGGTATGACGCGGGCGATGAAGCGGCTCACGCTAAGCTGGGCCATGTATCGCATGGTGCGTGGCGTGACCGAGCGCACGTTGATGTCGCACTTTTTGGGGCAACTGCCCGAAGACGAAATCGTCACGCGTGAGTTTGTCGATGAAAAGGATCGGAGCCTCGCGCACTTGGGGCGCTTCAACCAATTGGAAATCGAATCACAATATGTGGATGGTTTCTACCCCGGCTGCCGCGTGCGCCACGAAGATTACGGCGAAGGGGAAGTCGTCCGCCTCGAAACGCGGATGCGTAAGCAATACGTCCGCATCCGCTTCCGCGAAGACGGCGAACGGTCCTTCGCGCTGGAGCATGTGTCATTATATGTGATTGATTAGAACCAAATACAAGAATGACGATTACGGTTTCGTTGGTAGTCGTTGGCATGCTCACGCGCACGGATGAACAACTCAATTGGCTCTTAGAACGAATTCCCAAATCAACGCTCAGTTCTCCCGGCGGACGACCGTCGGCCCACCAGTGCAAGATCGTGGGCGGCGTCTTTTGTATGTTCGACATCGACACGAAACAGAGAGACTTGCCGCGCAGATTTGAATCGTAAGGCACGGCCCCTCGCTGGTCTCAAAAGTGCGGGCGGGAAGGATCGTCGCCGCTGATTCTGGCCGATGCACAAGATTCCGTAACGCTTTAATCGACGGTCATTTGACGGATTTCACCGACTCATGTCGTCGGTTATTGGGTCGATTACCCGGGGACGTAAAATAAGGACTTACGGCAATTCGAGGCCATTTCGATCCTCAATTGACTCGTTTTTGCCCCGCCGTAAATCCATACCAAGAAAGGATTTACCGCGACCTCCTTCCGCTCACACTCGGCCAAATTGGTCGGTAAGCGTTCTGATCATCGCCCACCAGCTTTCAATCACCAAAACGCGTGTCCGATACGCAGCCTTCGCTTGCGTCCCAATCGGCCCGCCATGCTGACATGGTCGCCCCACGCTGCATACTATTGGATACGCCGAATCTCTCGACCGGAGTCCCAGCGGCACCGTCACCAATGATCGGCAAACCTTGTTTAGCATTCTCTTACAACAGCCATCCCGTGGAGGGGACTGTTCATGACACGCAAATCGTTAGCGTTACTCGGGCTCGCACTTACGGTCTGGATGGGCATGAACGTCGAGGGCTGCGATGCCATCGGCCCCGGCACCAGCATTGACGGTCGCACGCCGCCCGCATTGTTGGCCGAATACATCGACGCGTCGGCACGACGCATGCGCTTCGATGTCGATCTGCGCAACTATCCCGATGCCGTTCGCATCTCATGGGAATTCGGTGACGGCAGCGCGCTCAACGCGCGCAGTATCTCGACACAAAAAGTCGTTTCGCATCAGTTCGCGAATGACGGCACGTTTACCGTGCGAGCCTATCTCTTTTCGGCAGGCGATCCGGTCCTTGAAGAGCCGGCATCGTTACTGGGCATTGCCGAATTGCCCGTATCCGTCGCCGCAAACAATCGCGCACCGACTGCACGCTTTACGAGCACCGACGTCGTCGGTGACGATGACAACCCCATCTCATTAACGAAGCGATTCAACGCAGCCTCCAGCAGCGATCCGGACGGCACCATCGCATCCTATGAATGGGAGTTCGGCGACGGCGCAACCGACACCGGCGTGTCGGTCGATCACGAATACGCTCGTGCCGGACGTTACCCCGTCCGCTTAACTGTGACCGACAACGATGGTGAAACGGCGTCCTTCTCGCTGATCGTTCTGGTTAACAGCACGCCGGGCGTGTCATTTACGGCGACGGAAGACTCCAATAATCGCCTCCGATTTAATTTCGTCGGTGAAGGCACGCTCGATGGTGAAGAGGCCGCCGACCAGCTGACATTCACCTGGGATTTCGGCGACGGCAGCGACGAAGAACAAGGCGTATCTGTTTCACACCTGTATGCCGTGCCCGATGATTACACCGTCACGCTAACGGTGCGAGATTCGCTGGGTAATTCCGCGACTGCCAACCAAGTTGTAGACGTCACTGGCAGCGAGCCGTTTGTGCGTAGCTCGGATACTGAGATCGGCGAAGTCGACTCGGTCGTAACCGACGTAGCCATCGAAGGTGAGAACTTTGAAGACGGCGCGACGGCGACGTTGGTGCAAGGCTCAACGCGCATCGAAGCCACGACGACGACCTTCATTTCAACGACCAGTCTTTTGGCGACGTTTGACCTAAGCGGCGCGGCACTGGGCACGTATATGATTGAGATTTCCAATCCGGACGGCAACACGGCAACGCTTACTTCCGGCATTCGCGTCGTCACCGACAATCGCGTACGAATCACCACGTCACTTGGCGAGATCGTGGTCGAACTCGTCGACGACGCTCCGATCACCACGGAAAACTTTTTGCAATACGTGGAAGACGACTTCTACGACGGCACGATCTTCCATCGCGTGGTGCCGGACTTTGTCGTACAGGGCGGCGGGTTCTTGCCCGGCATGACCATGCAGGATGGCATACGCGACCCGATCATGAATGAATTCAGCGCCGACCGAAGCAACCTACGCGGCACCGTCGCGATGGCTAAACTCGGCGGCGACCCTGACTCGGCAACTTCGCAGTTCTTCTTCAACCTCGACGACAATTCGGAGAACTTGGACAATCAAAACGGCGGATTTACCGTCTTTGCCGAAGTCGTCGAAGGGCTCGACGTGGTCGATGCCATCTCCGAAGTTGACCTCAACGGTGAAGTACCCGTTGATGATGTGCTGCTGATCAATGCGGAACGCATATAACCGACCTAACAAGGGGCGATTTTTTCGCCGTCGTGCTAAACTGAAGTAATGGACGCAAGGACGGATGAAAGCCTGCTGGTTGCTGCCAAAGGCGGCGACAAGGAAGCGTTGGGCGAACTGTTGCTTCGGCACGGCCCCGTCGTACGGGCCGGTTTGCAGATAAATCCCAAATGGCAATCCGTCCTCGAACCCAACGACGTTATGCAGGTCACCTACTTTGAGGCGTTCGAGCAAATCGATCGTTTCACCGGTAACGGCCCATCGTTTCGCAGATGGTTGCGACGCATCGCGAATAACAACCTCCGCGATGCAATCCAAGCAATGGAACGAGCCAAGCGGCCGCATCCCGACAAACGCGTCGAACGCACGTCGTCCGACGAATCACCCGAAGCGCTGTTTGGTCTCTTTCAGGAAGGCGGCGCTACGCCCTCGCGCCATGCCGCGATGAACGAAGTGCGCGCCTTGCTCGAAAGCGAAATCGAACGACTGCCGACCGACTACCGTACGGTGATCAAGCAGCACTTCCTCGATGGGCATTCGGTCAGCGAGATTGCCAAGGAAATGGGCCGTACATCCGGCGCCGTACATCTGCTGAGAATTCGCGCCCTGCGCAAACTCGAAACGATCATGGGAACCGGTTCCCGCTTCTTTAGTTTCTCTCGCCCATTACCCTCCAAATCCGACTCCTGAGTACCCGCACCATGGCCAGCCATCCGCCAGATATCGATCGATCGCTGATCGCGGATGTCATGCGGCAAGTCGACGATGCCGAAAAGGCCAGTCGCAGCGGACCCGAAAAAATCGGCGACTTTCAAGTGGTTGAAGTATTGGGTCGCGGCGGCATGGGCATCGTCTATCGGGCACGCCAAGTCCGCCCCGATCGCGAAGTCGCGTTAAAGGTCTTGCGCGCCACGATGGTGTCCGGCGCGATGTTGCGCCGCTTTGAGCGCGAAGCGCAAGTGTTGGGCCGCCTGCATCACATCGGAATCGCCCAAATCTACGAAGCGGGGATGGACGATTTCGGTTATGGACCGCAGCCATTCTTCGCGATGGAACTGGTCGACGGACTACCATTGACCGATTATTGCGACGAACAAAAGCTCGACCTGCGCGACCGCCTGATGCTTATTGCCAAGGTTTGCGACGCCGTCGATCACGCCCATCAAAAGAAAATTGTCCATCGCGATTTGAAGCCCAGCAACATTCTCGTCGCGCGCGACGGTCAGCCGAAGATTCTCGACTTTGGCGTGGCCCGCGTCACCGAAGCCAACGCCGGCGCGGGAACGATGGTGACCGAAGCTCGCAAGATGGTCGGCACACTGCCGTTCATGAGCCCCGAGCAGGTGGCGGATCAGCCGGCAGCCATCGATGCGCGCAGCGACGTATACGCATTGGGCGTGTTGAGCTATCGCATCTTGACGGGTCGCCATCCGTTTTCCGTCAATCGGCGTTCGATCCCGCAAGCCATCGCGGCGATTCAAAACGAAGAACCCACGCGACTAAGCCTGTTGGATCGCGACTTGCGTGGCGACGTCGAAACGATCATTCTCAAATCGCTTGAAAAAGCCCCCGAGCGTCGTTACCAATCGGCCGCCGATCTCGCTTCCGACATTCGACGGTTCCTCAACCACGAACCGATTCAGGCCCGTCCTGCCAGCGCCGGTTATCGCATTCGAAAATTCGCCCGCCGCAATCGCTCGTTGGCATACAGCTTGGGTGCGGTCTTCACGATCATGCTGGTGGCGCTGGTATTAACCACGCGTTCGTCGCGCTTGGCTCAGGAACGCCTGGCGGATTTTCGCCGTTTGGCAGACGTACGCGAGTTGGCGCGCATGAAGGCAGAAGCCGATCGGCTGTACCCGGCGATCCCGGCCAACATCTTACCGATGGAACATTGGTTGGATCGAGCCGAGACATTTCGGTCGCGTCTGCAACTTTATCGCGCACAGTTGGACGAACTACACGAGCGCGCCAGCGAGAAGAACCTTTACAAGCAAACCAACTTAGAGGTATCCCGTCAATCGGAAGAGCGATTCGAAATCAAAATGCGCATTCGCGAATTGGAGAACGAATTGCAATCGATTGATTCGAACAAGCCTTTGTCCCCGCAGAATGTAACGCGTCGCGACGACATCGAAGAAGAACTGTGGCACTTAAACGACCAAAGCACGTGGCTCTTTTACCAAATACCGCGCGATCACATTTGCCGCTTTGACGATCCGGCGGATTTGGTCGAACACGAAGTCCTCGTTGAACTCGTTAACGAGTTGAGCGAATTTTTTGAACCGGTCATTGGCGACACGTCCAGCGTCCGCAGGCGTTTGCGCTTTGCCAAGACGGTTTACGAACAATCGATCAAGGATCATCAACCGGAATGGAAATACGCGATCGAATCAATTTCAGATACGTCGCGATATCCGATGTATCGCGGATTACGCATCAGGGAGCAAATCGGACTTGTACCATTGGGAGCCGATCCGCAATCGGGCCTGTGGGAATTTGCGTTTCTGCAAACTGGTGACATTCCAAAACGCGACGATGAAGGTCGGTTGATAATGACCGAACGCAGCGCGTTGGTATTCGTCCTCATGCCTGGGAATCCGGCTCTTATGACCTGCCCGCCGGTCAATAATTTCCCGGAGATTATTCCAACTCGATCCGACTATCTCACGGCGACGGAATACCAATTCCTCGATGACCTACCCCTAGCACCTTACTTCCTTTCCAAATATGAAATGACGCAAGGCCAATGGCAGGAATATCGGCTCAACAACCCCAGCCGCTTCTACCCAGAACACGCCGGCACGACTGACGTCACGTTACTCCACCCGGTCGAAAACATATCGTGGACCGAGGCGTTTGAAGTTCTTTGGCAGTTAGGTTGCGTGTTGCCTTCCGAAGCGCAGTGGCAAGCCGCATGTGCACCGAACCTACCGAATGACAGCGGTCAAACGTCGCGCGCCGCCTCACATCAGAATGTTCATCATTCCGTCGAGCGATGCGAAATTAATGTATTGGGCATCGTCGGCATGACCGGAAACGTCGCCGAATGGTGCGATGATGCATTTGCGAAGTTCGATCATCCCGTCGATTCCATCACCGGCCGCCGATTGACGGGTTGGGGAGAGCGCGGCTATCGCGTGATCCGCGGTCGTGATTTTCTTGAACCGCCAATTCTAGCCCCCACGCTTCTGAGGCGCAGCGCCGATCTAAACTATCGACACCCGACCGTCGGCTTGCGCCCGGCGCGTTTGCTGGATTGACGAATGAGATCATTAACCGAATACGTAGAGCATTAGCATGAGAAAAGAATAGTGTGATTCAAGCATGCCGTGATGCGATTGCCCATAGGCGAGATTCGCTTTTTATCCCGGAGGGATAGGAATGAAAAGCTACCGTCTCGCTCGGCACCTATCTATCCGCCGCCATTCGCTTCACAAACGTCGCATAGTCAGCGGGCGTGTCGATGCCCGGTGCGGCGTGCGATACCGACACCACTTCAATCGACACGCCGTTCTCCAGCGCTCGCAATTGTTCGAGTTTTTCGCAGCGTTCCATCGGCGTAACCGGCCACGTGGCATACTTCAACAAGAACGCGCGACGATATGCATAGACACCGATGTGCAACAACGGTCGCACCGCATCCTGCGGATCGCGCGGATATGGCACCAATGCGCGAGAGAAATACATCGCCCGCCCCGCCTGATTGACTACCACCTTCACCGCGTTGGGGTTGGCGGGGTCGGCGTCTTCGGGAAACGGGCACGCCAACGTCCCCATCTCGGCCCCCCCGTCCATTCGATCGATCAACGCCTGTAGGTGATCTCCGTCAATCTCCGGCTCGTCGCCCTGCACATTTAATACAAGGTCGGCATCAAGGTTCGTCGCCACCTCAGCGATGCGGTCCGTCCCTGTGGGATGATCCGCTCGCGTCAGCACGACCTCGCCGGAAAACGATTTCACGGCGGCTACAATCCGTTCGTCGTCGGTCGCAACCAACACACGATCGACACCGGCGACGGCGGCGACGCGTTCGTAAACGTGTTGAACCAGCAGCTTGCCCGTTTCAGCCAATAATGGCTTGCCGGGCAACCGAGTCGATGCATACCGCGCGGGAATAATTGCCGTCACAGACATGAATCGAAGCGTAAGGCTGACCGCAGGCGCGTGTCAAAACCCCATCGCATTGACGCTAACGCAACGGCCTCGCAGAATGCAACCGAAGACCCAAATGAAAGGGAAAATCATGCAGTGGCAGAACCTTCGCCAACGTGTTTACAGTAGTTGCCTTGTGGCGTGCTTCATCGCGCTGCCCGCCTGTGCCAATCCGGAAAAACCCGTCCCCAAGAAAGAGCAAAAAGACGAAACTCCCAAGAAGGAAAAGAAGGTCCCCATGCCCGCGCTGCAATTCAAAATGGATGATATCGAGGGCAAAGAGCAGGACCTGCGTCAGTATCACGGTAACGTGATTTTAATGGTGAACGTCGCCTCCAAATGCGGCCTAACGCCGCAGTACGACGAACTGCAAAAGCTCTACGACAAGTACCACGATCAGGGTTTTGAAATACTGGGCTTTCCGGCCAACAACTTTTTGGGCCAGGAGCCCGGCAGCGACGAAGAGATTAAGCAATTCTGCCGCAAGAACTATGGCGTGACGTTTCCGATGTTCAGCAAGATCTCGGTCAAAGGCAAAGACAAATGCGATCTCTACAAGTACCTGACCGACAAGAAGGCCGATCACGAACATGGCGGCGGCATCAAATGGAACTTCGGAAAGTTTCTCATCGACCGCGACGGCAAGGTGATCGACCGTTTCGGCCCGCGTACCAAGCCGCTCGATGAAAAGCTCGTAGCCAGCCTCCAAAAGCAATTGGCGAAAGACATTCCTGCGGACTCGCCTTTGGCCAAGAAACGCAAAGAAGAAAAAGAAAAGGACAAAGACGGCGATAAGGATCAGCCGGAAAAGAAAGATTCTTAGACGCAAGTCTTTATTTGTCGATCATGACCGCCGACTGCACAATGGCGGCGGCCAATTTCCAGCCCCAAACGTTTGATCAAGACCAACATGCACATTCGCGAACTGCTTTCCACCGGACGCCCGTCGTTTTCCTTCGAGTTCTTTCCGCCCAAGACCGAGGCGGGGCTCGAGTCATTACGCGATACGATTCGCGGCTTGCGCGACTTGCGTCCGACGTTCGTCTCAGTCACCTACGGGGCCGGTGGCAGCACGCGCGACCGCACGATCGATCTGGTCGGCGAAATCCAGCGCCACCACGGTCTAACGGCCATGGCGCACCTCACGTGCGTCGGTTCGTCACGTGAAGAAATCGCGTCGATCCTGAACCGTCTTCAGGAAGCGGGCGTTGAGAATGTCTTGGCTTTGCGCGGCGATCCGCCCAAGGGTGAGGAGGCATTCGTCGCACCAGAAGACGGCTTCGGCTTCGCCAATGAGTTGACCGAATTCGTGCGCGAGTCCAGCCGGTTTTGCGTCGGCGGCGCTTGCTATCCCGAAGGCCACGTCGAATGCGTCGGCGCAAACGGCGAACGCGAACTCGTGCGCGACTTGGAGAATTTAAAGAAAAAGGTTGACGCCGGTGCGCAGTTTCTCGTCACCCAGCTTTTTTTTGATAACCAACACTACTTCGATTTCGTGGCACGGGCGCGGAAAGAAGGCATCGGCTTACCGATCATCCCCGGCATCATGCCCATCACCAACGTTGAGCAAATCAAACGCTTCACCAACATGTGCGGCACGTCGCTGCCGCAAAAGCTTATCACCGAGATGGAACGCTATAAGGACCATCCCGAAGACGTGATTTCACTCGGCGTCGCCTACGCCACCGCACAGTCGTTCGACCTGCTGCAGCGTGGTGCCCCCGGCATTCACTTCTACACGCTCAACAAATCTAGCGCGACGCGGATGATCGTGACGGCATTGCGCACGATTTACCCGCCCGCCGATGTACCGGCGTAAACACCCGTAGGTTCCTAAAAAAACCGGTCATTCTAACACTCGGGTCTCCCTCACCGCCAATTAAGGGTACACTGCGGACGATGGATACTTTCCAATCGACGAGTGCTGCAACACGCGTGCTGGTAACCGGAGCGACCGGGCTCCTTGGAACCCCTTTGTGCTCGTTAATCGCCCAACTGCCTACCATGCAATGCATGGGGCTAGCACGGTCAGACCTTGATATCGCTTTGGATGAATCCGTTGCGAAAACAATAGAAAGGCATATGCCCCATTGGGTCGTCAATTGCGCCGCCTATACCAAGGTCGATGATTGCGAGTCAAATGAAGAATGGGCCACCACGGTTAACGGTGTCGGGGCAGGAACAGTGGCCGCCGCCGCCGCTAGCATTGGCGCTCAACTGGTACACGTGTCGACTGACTATGTATTTGACGGCACTGCTAGCAACCCAATTCCTGTCGACGCACCGACCGGGCCGCCCGAAAAATTATCAGCATATGGACGTTCAAAGTTTGAAGGCGAGCAAGCGGTCATCAAAAATCACCCAACCCCGATGATCGTCCGCACAGCCTGGGTGTACGGGTTGGATGGCCCATGTTTTCCAAGGGCGATATTAAACCTGGCACGCGAAGGTAAGCTCAAGAAAGTCGTTAATGACCAACACGGCGCTCCAACATTTGCACCCGATCTCGCGGAGGCAATTATTCACCTGATTACCGCCAATGCATCGGGAATATTCCACGTAACGAATAGTGGATCTTGCTCGTGGTATGAGTTTGCACGATATCTGATCGCGCGAGCTCCAGGTATCGATATTACTATTCAACCGTGCACAACTGCCGAATTTCCTCGTCCTGCGCGGCGGCCCGCGTATTCAGTTCTTGACCTAAGTCGCTATGAAGCCGTTACCGGAAATACTATGCGCGACTGGTGCGCGGCTGCCGATGACTATGTCTTTCAATTGCACATAGACTAATCCTGTGTCCACCCAAACACTCAATCCCGATCGCATCATCTTCGGCATGGAAGGCACCGCCGATGTGTATCAGGATGATCTCGCCGCCGCACTGGCCCAGCTCGACAGCGTCGACGAAGAAGAGGCCGAACACCTCGTCGCCATTGCCGGTGAGGACGAACGCGCATACGCGATCACGCAACGTGGTGAATTTCTTACTGCGCTGATGCGGCGCGTTGACGATTTTCTTAAGGACGACGAGGGTGGTTATTATCAGATGCGTGCTTACCTCGCGCGCCACGAGCGCAGCCCCGCCGTCTTGGAAATCTGGTTTCACGTAACGCTGCCGGCGCGACCGCGCGGGGGCACATGGTTTCGTCACCTCGTTGTCGGGATCGATAGCGAACGTGTGTACGCCGATTTCGGTTAACGAATCACCAGATCGGCGTCATCGTCATCGAGTACCGCCTGCGGCTTCAGCTTGCGATGCGGTAACAATCTAATGGTAGCCAGCCCCGCCACGAATCCGCCGATGTGAGCCCAATACGCCACGCCGCCGCTGCCGACGGAGAAGGTCGCCGGATACAGGTTCTGAATTACCAGATAGAAAATCATGTAGATCCAAGCGGGCAAACTGACCGTCATTGGGTAATAGCCGATCGGCACGATGGCCAGCACGCGCGCCGATGGGTGCAATAAGAAGTACGCCCCCATTACGCCACTCACGGCGCCGCTCGCGCCGATCAGCGGCACGTAATCGGGGGCGAAATAGGCGTGCGTCAACGTCGCAACCACGCCCGTGCCCAAATAAAACAACGGAAACAGAATTGGGCCCAGACGATCTTCAATGTTGTTCCCGAATATCCAAAGGAACAACATATTGCCGACCAGATGCAACCAGCCACCATGCAAGAACATACACGTGAATAGCTTGACGTAAGGCGATTGCGCCGTCGCCGCCTCCGTTTGCTGCGCCACATACGCATTGAGCGTTTCAACGTCGCGCCGCGTGATGCGCGCGTTGTTTGCACGCAACCGTTGCTCTATGCGATTAACAACGCTCTTGGCGACGTCTTGCTCGAACTGCTCGGACGGCTCGACCAGTTGCGCGGGTGTAAAGCCGTACTCGAGCGATACCACCTCGTTTCGCCCCATGCCCGTCGTCAAAAAGACGATCGCATTCACCACGATCAACGTGACCGTAATGTAAGACGGGTGTTGCGTCGGTAGGTTGTCGCGAATCGGAAACACGTATCTAAAATCCTGCGCGGTCAGCGGTTTAAGGGGGCGCGCAACTCGCTACAGATTGCTGCCTCTATCCACATCTTACGTCGTCGGCGGGTTTTCTTGCTGGCAATCCACTTTAACTTGTGAAAGCACCTTGAGCGTGTGTTTTATCGCTGCCCCAAGCAGTTCGAGCCCATCTCCCACGCCCTTCGGGCTGCCGGGCAACATAACAACGAGGGCGTTTCCAATCACGCCCGCCCCGCCGCGCGAAATGATCGACAACGGCGTTTTCTCGTAGCTGCCGACTCGCAGGATTTCGCCGAACCCGGGCAACGCCTTATCAAGAAGTGGCATAACGGCCTCCGGCGTAACATCGCGCGGCCCGACACCCGTTCCCCCGGTCGTAATAACGAGATCACAGCGCGACGCTGCCGATTGCACTTCTTCGCGAATATCGTCTTGTTCGTCGGGAATGGCGGCGTCAATCACCAGCTCGATGTGGTTATCGGCGAGCCAAGTTCGCAGCATCGGCCCACTGCGGTCTGCGGCGGTCCCCGCGCTGCGTGAGTCGGAAATGACAAATATCGCGGCAGTATGCATTCGCGAATTAGAACACGAGCCGTGGCATTGCACCAATCGACCGCGCGCTATTCGTCGTCGTCATCCTCGGCATGGTCGCCACCGCGACGGGCCGCTGTCTCGGCCTTCATGCGCGATTCCTGCTGGTCGGAACGCTTCCTGACCGTCTTTCGAATGAAGAAGTTCAGCCCCAAAAAGCCGAGGATCGCGACGACGCCAAGCCCGACCAATTCCTCCGCCTTATAAATCGTGACGGCCACCAAACCGGCCGCCAGCGATGCAATCACCGCCGCCATAAACCAACTGAACACGACCCAGATAAACCGACCCAGCTTTTGCGACGCGTCGCCCGCCGCGAAGATGCGGTCGGCCGCGCCGGTCGACAACACCGCCGCAAACGCTACGTACGTCGTCGATACCGGCAACTTCAGCGCCGAAGCCGTCGCAATAACCGATGCCGCCACGCTCATGATCAACGCCCCGCGCAACGGGTCGTAGTGCATCGTTTTGCCTTCGAGCGTCATCACGCGTGGCGCGAGCGGCGAGTGCTTTTTCTCACGATGACCGGTCGCCGCCAACAGAATCCGCGCCAATCCGAGGCACCACTTCGGCGACCAAATACGAACGACCGAACCGGCACTGCCCGTGTTAACTTCGGCACGCGTCACGCGCTGTGCATGCTTAGTTCGCATCCCCAAGACCAATAGAACGCCACAACCGAAGAGCGCCCACGTTTGCAGCTTCATCTCGTTGGTGGAATCGAGCGGCAAGCCATCGAGATAGGCCCCACGCAGCTTAAATGCTGCCAGCCCGGGCGCGGCACAATTCGCCAAGTCGTTCTGCCCAAACGCAAACGCCATCGCGACCATGCCGATGACCGTCAGAATCGGGAACAAACGCCGCGCCGATTGCTCTTTACCGTATTCGAGATAGACGCGTATAAGAACGGACCAGATGAGCCACGCGCTAAAAAAGAAACCTAATTCACCAAATCCGACCTTATCAGCAAACCCAAGGTCCACCATGCCGGCTTCGTGAATCCACTTCTTAAACTCGCCGACGGCCGGAATCGCCTTCATGCCCTTAACGACCATGAAATACGTCAATGCCGCCAGCAGGCCGCCACCAATCCACGTACCGTGCCGCCGTAAGCGATCCAAGTCGGTACTGTCTTTGCCGATCGCCCAGCGCGCGATCTTCATCAAAATATAGCCAATCACCGCGGACAGGATGATCGACCAAACGATACCGTTAACCACCTTCCCCGCACTTGCCCAGCGCACCGGCTCCAATCCGGACACCAAACCCAGAAAGTAAGACGCGCCGAGCAGCTCAAACACGAGCGTCATCGTCGTGCTAACGGGCATGCCAAAGGCCGAATAACCGTAAAGCAGTATCGTGTCGACGATGTAGACCGACACGTAGATGACCAAGACCTGCTGGTAGAGCGTGAAGACTTCGGGATTGAATATCCCCTTACGTGCGGTATCCATCACGCCCGACGAGAGCGTTGCGCCGAGAATCACCCCCGCACCGGCGAGCAGCACCGCGCGCTCGCGGCTCATGATGCGCGCGCCGAACACCGCATTCACGATGTTGGCCGCGTCGTTGCGACCGACCTCAATCGTGTCCCACAGCAGCATGCCGATGGCGAGAATCAGAATTGCCCACAGAAAAATGGGCGCAATGGTCTCGCCGGCGGGGGCTGTGGTCGCTGCCTGAGCCAATGGGAGCAAGTTGTGGATGGTATCAACCCTGAAGGTTCGAGCCGGTTCGCCGATGGGTCGGCACCCTACCCGTGATCACTGCGTCGTGGTTCGCCGTCCTTGCCGAAGTAAACCGCTTGAATAACCGCGCGTCCACTCCGCATGCGGAAGCGTATCAGGTGCGCGTTAGCTGACAACCTGCAGAATTGTTAAGAACGCGTTAACATTCGGCAGCGTTTTTCACAAAGAACACGCCATTCTGTGATTTCTTATTGAAAACCGCCCAGCAGTTTCATGGCGGCGGATTTATCGGCCAACCAACCGGCGGCCCGCGTGCGAACGGCCTTTACCTCCGGGTTGTTCCCCGGATCGACGCCGATCAGTCGCGAATACACGAGCGTCGTATCGGCCCATAGCTGCCCCAACCACGCCGACGCCTGCAAATCCGGCTCGCGGACCGCGATCACCAGCGTCGGCATCTTTTCCGAACAACGCTGAATGTTCGCCAAGGTCAAAATCGCATCGACGTCCGACGGTGATAATCCCTTGTGCGCCGGGTCGATCGGATTCGCCTGCGACAGCAACATGTCGTGCCCCGCAAAATCGCCCGTGCGGAGTAGGAAGACTGCCAGCTTGTGTTCCGCTGTGCCGAGGATCGCCTCAAGATTCATGTGCGAATCGCGCGGCAGCCCAAGATAACGCGACATCGTGATGTCGTTGCCATCTCGATTGACGCCCTCGTTCCAATATTGGCAAAACTCGTCGGCGGCAAAGCGCAATCGCGCGTCGTTGCTGCCGAGATAGATATGATTCACGCCGCTTTGCAGTTGTTGCAAACGAATGAACCGCGCCATGACAGCGGGCAACGCGTCTATCGCCGTAAGGTCAAACGACTGCGCCGCGGCTTCGATCTGCTGCCAATACGCGTCGACGTCCATGCCGCATACGAACATCGGTGCCATCAGAATTGGCGTCTTGTTGCGACCGTAGCGACCGGACACTTCGCTCGGCAATTCGAGCACCAGATTGCCGTCGCGCACACCCAATTCGCGCAACGTGCCCGAATTCGAAAACACGATGCGTTTGGCGTTCGCTGGCGTGCATTCGTGCAGCTTGACCGTCTCTTCGGTGATACCGCTGCGCGAAAACTCCATGAACAGCGTGTTCGCGACGCTCGCGTCCTTCGGCAAGTTCGCCATCTCGCGCGGCGAGTTCACCAGGTGCCACTGTGGCACATTGCCATTGCGATCGTTCGCCAGCGACGCCACGAAGTAGTTGAACATTTCGTTGGCACCGATACCGCTATTCACCACATATTTCGGGCCCGCACTGCCGAACTGCTCGTTGACCCTCGCCGCAATCTGCTTGCCGCTGGTTGCCAACCAATCCCGTGCAAAAGCCAGTGGCGCTTTTCGGTATAACACGCCCAGCGGGTCGTTCGCGGCTTGCGCTCGAAACGCGTCGAAAGGCGTTTGCACGGACTCGTGAATCGTTGGCGTCACGTTGACCGCATCATCAAACGCCGGGTTCAACCCGAGCACGCGAATACGACCATCGGATATGTCGTAATGCTTGCGTTCGCTCAACGCGGGAAAGGTTTCAGTCGCCCCACCGGCGGCACCGGCATCCACCTGCAATCTCGCCAACAACGAACCGAACCCATGCTCGGTCAAAATCTTCTTCGCCACATCGTTCGAGGTGCGCCACGCCTCGGCCAGGCTGTCGATCAGACGTTGCGGATCGACGCTATTCGACAGCGCATCATCCAAACGCTCGGGCGTAACCGCATTGATACCGAGTTGTTGAGACGCCGCCCCCGAGGCTTCCTGTAGCCGTGCGTGTAGCGCTTCGTTGCTCACGATTGCTCCTTCTCCGTGTGCGATGGTTGTGTCTTTTCCATCCGGCGACGATGCCGACGCAACACCGAATCCAATTCCAAAAATCGAAAGTTCACCAACTGTACGATCAGGCCGATGCTGGCCGCGATTAGACTCATGGCGACCAAGGTGGCCGCCATCACAATCAGCGCCGTGCGCCATGCGGTGCCCGGCGACCATTCGGTCAGGTAAACCACGGCTCCCGCCGCGATCGCCATCACGAAGAACAAAATGCCCATGCCGCCGAAAAACGTCAGCGGCTTGTACGAGCGAAACAGATTCAAAATGCGAAACAGCACGCGAAATCCGTCGCGGAACGTGCTCAATTTCGACTCGCTGCCTTCGGGGCGTTCACCGTAGATGATGTCTACTTCTTCGATCACCCATTTGCGATACAGCGCCTGCACCGTCATTTCGGTTTCGATGTCGAAGCCGTAGGCCATGATCGGCAGGTTCAACGCCACCTCGCGGCTGAACGCACGATAGCCGCTCATGATGTCGCCCAAATCCGCGCCGAAAATCACATTGATCAGCTTGCAGACGAGCCAATTTCCAAACACGTGAAAACGCCGATACGCCGCGTCCTGATCACGGGCGATGCGCCGCCCCACGACCATATCCGCCGTTCCTTCCAGCACCGGCGCGATCATTTCGGGTGCCCGCTTGGCCGGATAAGTGTCGTCGCCATCGGCCATCAGATAGCAATCCGCTTCGACCTGTTCAAACATCGACTCGACGACAAAGCCCTTGCCTTGCCGTTTTTCCGTAAACACCACGGCTCCCGCCTTGGCGGCGATTTCCCCCGTACCGTCGTTGCTGTTGTTGTCGAAGACGTAAACCTTCGCTTCGGGCAAGGCCTGTTGAAAGTCGCGCACGACCTTCTCGATCGTTGCCGCTTCGTTGTAACACGGCAGCAGCACGGCAATGGTGGGCGAGGAAGACGATCGGGACATGAGGGCTCGTTGGATCGGCGACGCAGGGCACAGTTTCATTTATGCATGGGGCAAACGCACGGCGCGTTCACCTTACCAGTAGCTTCGGAGCGCGATGGTTCCGTGTCAAACCACAGGGCCACGAATTGCAGTCGGCAACGTCGGATTTACAATGATCGCATGCTTAACCGCAAACTATCACTCGGCGTATTGACGATCTGCATCCTCGCCGGTTGCCGTGACTCGACGGGTTGGTCATTGGGTAGCAAGTCGTCATCCGGCGACAAGTCCGGCAAGGCCGCCGACGCGCTCACGGCCTATCGCGAGCGCATGAAGCACGAGCAAGCCGTACACATGACCGACAGCGGTCAACCGGCACGCGACACGACACCCGATACGCCTTCCAACGATCGTCGCGTTGTCGCTGCCGACACGTTGGAAGTTCTCGATCAATTCATCACACCCGAAGATGTGCTCGACCCGATTCGGCCGCAATTGACGGCCTGGTCGCGCGAAATGCCGCCCAGCCGTTACGTTGATGCGGCGGCGGACCTCGTGCGCGAAAGCCTCGTCGAACAGGTCGCCAATCATCTGATCTATCGCCGTGCGTCCGCTCAGGTTACGCCCGAGATGGAAACGCAAATCGATCTTGCCGTAGACAAAATGGAGCGCGAACGCATCGGTCGCGAATTCGATGGTCGCGAAACGGCCTACGCCAATGCACTTGTAGAATCGGGGCGCAAGCGCGACGACGTGCGCGCCCAATTGCGGCGCGGCCTAATCGTTGAAACGTACTTGCGGGACCGCTTGGCTCCCATGATCCCCGATCCGACGCGAAAACAAATCCGGCGTTACTACGACAGCAACCGCGATCAATTTACGACCGAAGAACAACGACAGTTGCTCATGATCGATATCCCCGCTGCGACGTTCTTGGATCGGTCGCGCGTGATGGATCGTAAACAAGCCATTGCACTCGCACGCCAACAGGCGAGGGCCGCGGCCGAAGAAGCCAAGGCGGCGCTGCGTTCGGGTCGGCCATTCGCCGATGTAGCGCGGCAATACTCCAAGTTCAAAGCAGAAGACGGCGGTGATTGGGGTATCATTCGCGAACCGTTGGCCGGTCGGTGGGAAACACCGTCCAAGCGATTCTTTGAACTGCCACGCGGCGGCGTTAGCGAGATCATTGAGACCGAAGATTCGTTCTTTATCGTGAAATGCGGCGAAGTGACCGGCGGCGTTACGACGCCGTTTGCCGAAGCACAACCCATGATCGTCAACCGAATCAAGTCTCAAAAGTTCCGCGAGCTAAAGGCTGAGTTCCTGCAAAACGAGCTCAATCAATCCAACATCGGTGAGATCGACGCGTTCTATCGCCGCGTCTTGCACCAAATTCCTCAACCGAGCTTGGCGGGCCGCTAGGCTCATGTTGCGCTGCATTTTTTCTCAGACCAACCCCTAAGTTTCGCCGTCGCAATACCGGTATTTGACAGGCTTTTTGGCTGCTCGATATCATTCCGACTCGGGCTGGAAGTGTTTTCAGCACATTCACGCAATCACCAAGTCTGGTGGAAGGGAACGGTTATGGATATCAAGAAAATCGGTTTCGGATTGTTGGTTGGGGTTTTGGCCGTGTTCTTTGTCATGCAAGGTGCCAAGAAATCCGCAGAGTTCAAGGCCGAAGCAAAGGCTGAGGCGCAAGCGTTTTTGGTAGAGATCGAAGGCTACGAAGCCAGTAAGTCATGGTACGACCAACGCAGCGATATTGCCGTCGACCAGGCGTACAGTTCCAGCACGACAACGGAATCATCCGGCAGACGCACGCAGATAGTTTTCAATGCCGATGAGTTTATGCCGTATTACGTCGAGAAGTTGATCAACATGGCGATGAACGAAGGTCGATCCGACTTGGTGAAGAACATCATCAAACTGCGCGAGGAATATGGCATTCCGCGACCGATGGATATGTAGGACTATTTCGCCGCACGATTATTCAAAAAATACCCGCCTCTAACGGCGGGGATT
>Ga0207422_1001110_pt1 | contig 61761 bp, 45 predicted proteins | sample MarCyaLeptolynsp_FD_187757 | JGI IMG/M metagenome (GOLD analysis project Ga0207422, IMG submission 187757) | Marine cyanobacterial communities from Panama - species 1 Leptolyngbya sp. (SPAdes) | ecosystem: Environmental > Aquatic > Marine > Unclassified | place: Panama: Panama City | collected...
TGGTTTGAACCAGTACAGCTTCAATTTCTCCCATTTCTATACGGTGACCACGAATCTTCACCTGATGGTCGATGCGACCGAGAAATTCAATGTTGCCGTCGGGGAGATAACGGGCTAAGTCTCCGCTTTTGTAGAGGCGTGCTCCTGGTTGATTGCTAAAAGGATTGGGAATAAATTTTTCTTCTGTCAACTCGGGACGGTTAAGATAGCCCCGGACAATACCTGCACCGCCAATATGCAGTTCACCAGGAACGCCGATGGGCACTGGTTGGAGGTGGCGATCCAGAAGGTAAATTTGTGCATTGGCGATCGGACGACCAATAGGGGGCTGGCGATCGCTATCGGTGCATTTAGCGATCGTGGCACAGACTGTTGCTTCTGTTGGTCCGTAGGCGTTGTAGAAGTTGCGGTTCTGTGACCATTGTTTGACTAAGTCTGGGGAACAGGCTTCTCCTGCTACAACAATCCCTCGCAAGTCTGGCAAATCCTCTTTGGGTAGAACAGCTAGGGCTGAGGGAGGAAGTGTGACATGGCTAATTTTCTGTTTGCGGAATAGCTCTACCAAGTCTGGTCCTGGCAGCAAAGCGTTCTTACTATCGAGATAAAGTCGAGCTCCACAACAAAGGGTCATGACCACTTCAGAGATCGAAGCATCGAAGCTGAAGGAAGCGAATTGCAGTACACAGCTGTCTGAGCGCACCTCGAAGCTGCGAATTTGAGCTTGTGACAGATTGCACAATCCTTGGTGGGGGACAAGAACACCCTTGGGTCTGCCAGTAGAACCGGAAGTGTAAATCACATAGGCTAGATTCTCCGGCTTGACCTCAAAAGCTGGATTCTGTTTTGGCTCTTGGGAGATCAATTCCCAATCGCTATCCAAGCAAACCAGATGGGCTTTATGCTCAGGTAGTCCTGCCACTAAGGATTTTTGGGTCAACAGCACTGGCACCTGGGAATCAGATAGCATATATGCCAAGCGCTCTTGAGGATAGGCAGGGTCTAAGGGCACGTAAGCACCACCTGCTTTGAGAATACCCAATAAACCCACAACCATTTCTAGGGAACGCTCTACGCAGATTCCTACTAATACGTCTGCTTCTGCCTTGCCAAACAATCGACGTAGGTGGTGTGCTAATTGATTTGCCCGACCATCCAACTCCTGGTAAGTCAACTGTTGGTCTTGAAACCCTACAGCTATTGCATCTGGAGTTTTTGCAACTTGGGCTTCAAATATTTCATGGATGCATTTGTCGTAGGGATACTCCGTTTGGGTATCGTTCCACTCCACTAACATCTGCTGGCGCTCTGCTGCTGTCAGCAGGGGCAATTCCGAAATGGGTTGCTCAGGATTAGCGACAATTGCCTCGAGCAAAGTCTCGAAATGTCCTGCCATCCTGTGAATCGTAGCTGCCTCAAATAAATCAGTGTTGTACTTGAAGCCAGCTACAAGGGATTCTGGTGCCTCCAGCATTTCGACTATCAAATCAAACTGACCTTCCATCTGACCGATTTCAAAAGGCTCTAGCAATAACCCTCCCCAATCTACCTGGACTTCTGTCTCTCCTGGTACTAACAGCTTGACAAGGTCTCCAAATTGCTTTAAAATGCCAAACTGCTGTAAAACAAACAAAACTTGGAAGATTGGTGAGCGGCTGGGGTCACGATTTGGTTGTAATCGCTCCACGAGTAAGGGAAAAGGATAATCTTGATGAGCGATCGCTCCCAAAACAGTGGTACGTACTTGAGATAAAAGTGCTTTGAACGTAGGATTGCCAGAAAGATCTGCTCGTAAGACAACCGGACTAGCAAAATCTCCTACCAGTCCCGCAAATTCCGTCTGATTCCTGCCAGCCATGGGAGAACCAACGAGAATGTCTTCCTGACCAGTGTAGCGATGAAGTAATACCTCAAAGGCTGCTAGGAGAGTCGTGTAAAGAGTTACTCCCTCATCCTTTGTGAGTTTCCTGAGTTTGGCAGTCAGTTCCTCAGACAGCTTGAAGGTATGGGAAGCTCCATTATAGGTCTGCTTTGGCGGTCGGGTTCGGTCTGTTGGCAGATTAAGTGCTGGTAAATCACCACTCAACTGTTTGTGCCAGTAGTCCTCAAGTTGTTTCCCTTCATCACCTGCCAGCATTTTGGTTTGCCAGTGCACATAGTTGCTGTAGGACACCTCGAAGGGTTTTAGAGATGCTTCTGTCCCATTCATTTGTGCAGGGTATAGTACCCGCAAGTCATCCATCAGCAGCCAAATCGACCATCCATCACAGGCAATATGATGCACGGTGATTAACAGGATATGATCCTGCTCCGAGCGAGTAAACAGACTCACCCGTAGCATGGGGTCTCTTTCAAGGTCGAAGGGACGTTCGTATGCTTCAACTACTTTTCGGGTTAGCTCATCCCAGTTCCAGTTGGAAGCGTCTACCTCTTCAAAGCAGACTTCCTGATTCTGATGAACCTGTTGAATAAGTTTACCGTCTCGCTGCCCAAAACTGATACGCAGACCTGCATGGCGCTCTATCAGCGCCTGAAATGCACGTCCCAGGGCCGGAACATCGACAGTGGAACGGATGCGTGCTGTAAATGCAGCGTTGTAAGCTGAGCTCTCTGGTGCTGCTTGGTTCAAGAAATACAGGGAGCGTTGACTGTGAGAGAGGGGATAGACTTTAAAATTCTCAGTACCCTCTTTGAGCAACTGTAAGATTTTTGCCTTATTTTGCTTCAGTTGTCCTAATACTTCGGGAGTCAATACCTCTTTGTCGCCACGATAGCGTAGCTTTTCACCATCAAGCCACAATTCCACACCCTGAATTGAGAGGTCTTTGATAAAATCAACTATATTCAATTCCGCTACATTCAATTCCGCTACATTCATCTGCGATCTCCTGATGAAATTCCTGCCATCAAGCAAACTATAGTTCTTAGCCCATGGTTGTCCATAAAACAGGGGAAGGAAACGGGACAAAATTTGTCTAGCTCAATGCCATCAAATTTTGTAGTTCACAATTTGGTGTGCATATTTTTTAATATATTCGGGAATCCCCCGCTAAGCCAACCTTTAAGAGCTGTTTATCTGAAATGGAAAAACCGCCACTTTGTCATTAGTCATTAGTCAGAAAGTACGCAGTCTACTTTCTGACTAATAACATAGACACGCTAGCGGCTTCTCTAAGAGTAGGACACAACATCCTACAACTAAAGTACGTAGGATGAGCCTAAAGCTCACCTTCTATCTCATCACTCACAACTTCGGGTTGCTTGTCACCAGATTGCTGAGTTACTAGTTCTGCCAGACTAGCGATACTGAGTCCCTCCATGAATTTCACCATAGGTACGTCTACGCTAAACTCAGTTTTCACTCGACTACGCAGCTCAATCGCCATAAGGGATTCGAGTCCTATCTTGTTCAAAGGCAACTCCACATCTAGTTGAGATGGAGCTCGTTCGATAATCTTGGCGATTAAATCTGCGAGTTTTTGTTCTGTTTCGTTACGAGGTAGTACTGAAGGTTTATTGCTAATTGGCAGCTCTGAAGGTTTTTGGGATTCAATTACCTGAAGAATCGCCTCAGGCTCGTACAGCTGGGTGGCAATCCGGTTCATTACCAACATCTGTTGCTTACGGTTGACCTTTGAGGGTTTACCGTTGCTCTTGGCTGGTGAGCTTTGAACCGTTTCCACAGCGCTGGGTTCGTAGGTAAGTTCAGCAGCTAAATCTACTGAGAATTTATACAACCAACCCTCACCCACTGGTTGTTTGAGATCTGCGCCAACAGTCTCAAGAAAATCGAGTGCTGGTTGATTTTTCTGGGTAGGAGCATAGGAAACTTCGATCTGACTCAAGCCACGCTCTTTCCCCATCGCTCCTAATTTAGCGAGCATCTGATGTTCGACGCCCCGACCTAAGGCTCGACAGCTTAACATAAAACTGTCTACCTTGAGAGCATCATCTACCGCTTGGAAAAGGAGCACTCCCACTAAGCCGTAATCTCCAAAGCGATCGCTTACCTGAGTTACAAGACACTCAAAATTACCATCGCACAGCTGTTGAATCTCAGTTTCAGACCTGCGGATTGTTGTCAAGTTGAACTGGTTGGTTCGCTGAGTCAACTGGGAAACTCTTGCCAGTTGAGGGGCTGCCATTGGTGTAATTTCAACCTTTAGCTCTAAACCTGCCAAGAAATCGTCGAATGTTAGGGAATCCTTACGGGAGCGTTCCCGCAGGAGGTTCTGCTGATAAAGTTCTGCTCGCTTTTCGTCTTCTTTGGTGAGCTTCAAGTGATCGAAAGCCCAAATATGATTGAGAAACTGAGGGATCTGTTCTGGTTCCGATGGTAGCTGCAGTGTCAATACTCCTGGACAATTGGTCTGAACTTCTGCACATTCAATGGGATTGTCATCGACAAAGATAAAGCTATCGAGTCCCAGATTCAGCTCATCGGCTAGGGATTGGAGATTTTCTGACTTGGGTAGCCAATTGATGCGCGACTGGACAATTTGATCACGCTTGAGGGGCATCTCTGAACGGTGCTCAAAGACTTTCCAGACATCCTCTTCCTGATTCTTGCTGCACAAACAGATCAGCATCCCTGCCTGACGTTGTGCCACCATAAATTCTTGCAGTGCTTTACGAGGGGCATCAATTTCAATCCCGTCAGGACCATCTTCCCCACAGACTCCTTTCCACAGAGTGTTATCACAATCGAGAGCAATCACCTTGTAAGGAGCACTCTTGATGGCATTAATTTTACGAGCGATCGTAGTTCCGAGAGCGGTAAAGAACGTGGGTGTATAAGGAACGTGACCGAACTCATCTCCATGAGAGTCATAGTAGTCGGTAACTGGGTAATTAGCCGTCAATTCTGAAGTTTTGACCAAATAGGTGCCACTACCATTCTGCAATTGAGTGGTTAGAAGGTCTTGCATTTGCTCATACAACTTGCGGCGCTCGGCATCAGCAACAGCGTTAGGTGCAGGGGGACAAACACAAACCAAATGAGGAGTCGCTGAGCGTTGAGCTGAAGTTTCCAGAGCATTGGCTAAATCCCTGACATTCTGCTCAAGCTTGGCAGTACTGGAGAGGGAGTTTTCTGCCGAAGATTTTGCCACTTGTGCAGGGCGGGTAGCGTAAATATTGTAAAGGCCTGAGCCGTGGAGCAAATTCTCCTCATTAATAATTAGTTCAAAGCCTTTTTCTTGAAGTAAGCGCTTGACTTCGCTGATGATGCTACCTTCTTGGTCATGGACTTCCACCACCATTTGTTTAATGATCGGCCAGTGATGATCTTTAATCCCTTGAAGAACGGGCAATTCACTTTTTTCTGCATCCAGCTTGAGCAAATCAATGCGCTCAATGTTGTACTCTTCGATCACACTGGAGAGGGTGCGTAATTGAGCTTTGTAAGTTTCTCTCTCCAGTCTCCCAGCAATCAACTCGTCAGCCCAGTTTTCCAACTCTTCTTCTTTGAGGGAAGAATTATATTGTTGGAGCATATTGAGGATCACTGCTCGAATCGCTTTTTCATCTTCTTCTGTATCAGCGAAGAAACCAGAGAAAACCGATGAATTGGGATAGAAGGTGAAGATTTCTTCTGTGTTTTCCCCAGCTAGACCGCATTGAAAAACATTAGCGTTTTTACAATAGAGTTTGGTGTTAGTATCTAACCGTTTAAAGGCATGGGGAGACGGTTCAAAGGCATAGATGGTGGCATTGGGACATTTTTGTTGGATAAATAGAGAGAACAGACCGATATTTGCCCCAATATCAACCACACAGTCATCCTTATTCAGGACAATTCCATTTCTCAAATAAGCTAGATCAAGGAAAATTTCCTGGTACAGATACTCACTTTCATATTTATTGAGATGGGCAACTTCGAGCCGATTGGGCAAAATATGGCTGGGTTGGTCGGCTATAATACTTTCTTTCTCGGCAGGCTCAACCCTGAGTTGTAAATGCTTGTCTGGTTGTTCCCAATCGTCCAACCGAACTAAAACCACATTCGCGCCATCCTGATTACTGGCAAGCAGGCTGGTAGGATTAAGCAGTTCCTGAAATACTTGACCATAGGGGGCAAACTCGATTTGAGAGGGCATATCGAGCTCTTGCATCCAAAAGGCAAGAGACTTCTCCACTGGCTCTGCGGTAAATGTAGCTGTGACATTGAGTTGTTGCTTTTTCTGTAGGCTACGCAGCAGAACCTCAGGAGATACCCCTTCAATCAATATCCCCTCTATTTTGATGACTAAAGCCCCATTCTCATCCAATAGACTCAGATCAGCACTCAGGATTTGGCGATTTGAGCCTTCTGCAGGACGTAATTTGGCGTGACTCCATAAACGGTTATCTAAACTACGGTGAACTCTCAGGCGCTCTAAACCTACAGGCAGATAAGTCTTGCCTTTAACTGAATCTGGCAGGGCAGCCCATAAAATCTGGAAGCAGCTATCTAGTAACACCGGGTGTACTTTGTAGTCTCCTGCCTCTGGGAGTAACACCTCCGGTAGTTGAATTTGACCTAAGGCTTCTCCTTCCTTACGCCAGAGTTGTTCAATAACCTGAAAGGTAGAACCATAATCTATGCCTCGCTCTCGACACTCTTGATAATAAGCTTCAACAGATGAGTCTTGAGCTTGGGTTTGTAGAGCAGCTAAGTCTCTTGGAGAAATTTCCGGCTGTGACTCTTGCACCAGGATCTTGCCAGAGGCATGGAGTGTCCGGGATAAAGGTTTATTCTGTGCTTCCTGGCTTTGACTGGAAACGCCTGCTGCGAGACTAAAAATCTGGAAGGAAGCAGCATTGCTTCCCTCGCGATTCAAAGTGATTTGGATAGTCTGGAGTCCATTTTCTGGCAGAATCAAAGCTCGTTGAATCACAACGTCTTCTACCACCAAATTCTCAACCTTGAATACACTAGCTCCTGCAGCTATTGCCATTTCTACGTAGGCAGTCGCAGGCACAATTGCTGTGTCGTATACGCAGTGATGTTTGAGAAAAGTTGGCGAATCGATCCCTATTTTGCACTCAAACTGAATATCTGAGTCGGAGTGAAGCTGTTGACCTAGGAGAGGGTGAAGTTTTTGACTTCCGTTTACATAATCATGGGAAATTTGGTTCATTTGAGTTCTCATTAAATTTTTAATGACAGAAAATCCACCTTCTGCCCTTATACAGAGCAATCACTGTTCGTTTGAACATGCCAAAACTGGGTATAACTCACCCTTTCTACACAATGATAAAGCTCCCTAATAACTTCTACCAAATCCGCTTTTAAAACCGGGTGAGGTGAAATTTTGCGTGGTATTTTAATTCTCCGCGTCCCCGCTTCTATGCGTCTCGGCGTCTGTTTATTGTTGGGCCACACCTTTTTTATCTCACCCTTGGAAACCTCCCTCATGATTCGATAGTTTTCCTCTCCAGTATCATAGCAACTTGCTCCGCTGCACTTTTCAGAACAAGGGGGTAATTGACCCAGATTTGATATGAAATAGTTGCTAGGTGTTGGTGAAAAAATTACTATCTTTAATTCTTTCAGCAAAGAAAAAATTTGGATATCTTTACTAAAAGAGGTAATTATTCAGGTATTGAGGTTAACAAATAATATAGTTTACGAAATTGGCAAAAAAAGATAGAATTTAATGTCAGCTGACACATTGTTGTGCGTTTCGATAGTAAAACGCACAACAATTACCGCCAACATAACCCACAACCTGAATAGTTACAAAAGGGGCCTTTTACTTCCTTTATTTCCTAGTATACTAAAAATTTTGCAAATCGTCGTATTTTTTGCAAAACTTAATTTTTATTGAATAAAAAATATTGATAGTCAGCTCTAAAGAGAAGCAATATCACGTTTGCCTATAGATAACTCAAATAAGACTTGCGCTGCAATTTGGAGCGGATCAACCCAAGGAACTGGTATTTCCATACGGGAAAAAGCTACAGAGATTTCCGTGCAACCAGCAACAACAACTTGAGTATCAAGCTCTTTAACAGCTGCGTAGAGAATTTCTTTCGCCGATTTGCTGACTTGATTGCCGGTGTACTTGATGCCAAAATCTGGATGATAAATGGCGTTCATAATATTTTGCTGGAGACTTGATGCGCAATCAGGCTCTATGGCTAATAGTCCGTTCGACTTGAGGGCATGGTAATACAGTTTAGTCTGAATAGTACCTTCAGTAGCCAAAATACCAATTCTGTTGGTACTAAAGGTATTTGTAATGTATCTTGCTGTTTCTTTCTGTAAGTGTATCCAGGGGATAGGAACTGCTTTGTAGACTTCTTCATAGAAGTAGTGCGCACTATTGCAAGTTACGACAACAGCAGAGACTCCTGTAGCCTTTGCCTTCTCAAGAACTTTTACTAGATAGGGAGTAGAACTAGGTCCTTCCTTCTTAATTGCGAGAGTTCTATCAGGGACTTGACTCGCATTGAAGTAAATCCATTGTGGATAATTTTGATCCCCAGTTACTCCTCTCTCATTACAGACTCTAAAGAATATTTGCTCAAACAGGAGACCAGCAGCAGTCCCCATACCACCAATAATCCCAAACCAAGTTTTTTTACTACTCAACAATAGGAGATGTACCTCACGGATGCGAGAACTGCTATAAACGCTATTTAATATTAATCCTCCTGAGCGTTATCCAAACAAGCCTTCAATTTTTCAGCGAGGACCAGTATTTGAGGTTCTTCAAATAAGTTTTTGTGATATCCATGAATCTCATGGGTTTCTAAACCTCCACCAGCTAGACTTTCTAATTTACCTGAGTTTCTTAGCCGCCACTCACTCGAAACAAAAAAGGTGAGCTTGCCGGGATAGACTTGTGGTACATAATCACGTCCAAATTGGTAATAAGCATTAAGCAAGTTAACGTCTTGGAGATGTTTAGGCATAGTAGAGCCAGTTTGAGAGTAAAATTTACTCTTAATACTTTTGATGTGTAAAATGAGTTTATTTTTTATAAACTCTATTCTCTGGTTCACTTTGTAGAGGAGGTAGCTAAACCCAAATTGACGAAAGTTGTGCCAATAAAAATAAAATCCCAACTTACGAGGATCCCAAATCGCATCAATAAAAGCTAGCAAACCTACCTTCTGTCTTTGTACGTGCAGTTGTTGTGCGATTTCCAAGGCTATGCGGAAATCACCACAGTAGACTCCCAAAAGGTAAGGTCCATCAGGTTGGATAGTACGCATATCTTTAATAAATTGCTCAGCAATATCTCCAATTTGGAGCTGGTCAATTTTTTGTTGATCTAGATTCATTAGCCTAAAAATGCTCAAACCGTAACAGGGTTGGTCAGAACCCAGATAGGATGACAATTTTTGGGCGTAAGCTAGGGAGTTGATAAAGAAGAAAGGGTTCTTGGAGCCACCAGGTTGAATGGGAATTAGGGAGGACTCAGGGGCTGACCATCCTTCGTGGCGTAAGCTATTAGCTAGTTGCTCAATTGTCGATGCTTCTTGGAAGAGGGTAGCTAGAGAGAGATTTTTGTCGAATGTTTTCTGTATTTTGGCAATGACGCTGACAGCTAGTAGGGAGTTTCCTCCTAGATCAAAGAAGTTGTCTTTTACACCAATAGATTGGATACCCAGAACTTTTTTCCAAATCTTGGTTAACTCACGTTCTAATTGATCTCGGGGAGCCACAAAATCTGTTGGTGACTGTGGCTCAGTTAAATCAGGAACAGGCAGAGCACGACGATCAACTTTGCCGTTGGGAGTTCGAGGAAAGGCATCCAGCATCACAAAAGCAGAGGGAATCATCAAGTTAGGTAGCCTCTGCTGCAAAAAATCTCGCAACTCATTGTTTGTACAGGCTTGCTCTCGATTAAGAACAATATAAGCCACCAGACACTTGTTCCCAGGGGTAATCTCCTGAGCTAAGATTAAGCTTTGTCCCACAGCTGGGTATTGATTCAGCACCGCCTCAATTTCCCCTGGTTCAATGCGCACTCCCCCAATTTTGACTTGGTGATCGATACGACCGAGAATTTCTATAGAGCCATCCGGACGATAGCGTCCGCGATCGCCTGTATAGTAGAGCAAGTCTTTTTTATCATCACGGTTAGGATTCTTGACAAACTGCCTGTGATTTGCTTCAGGAGCATTGATGTAGCCCAAGGTTCGGAATGGTGTTCTGATGACAATCTGACCAGGTTCAGCAATGCCACACAACTGATTATTTTCCCCTAAAATCAGTCCTTGAGTCGAGGGCTGGGGGTATCCCACAGGTTGCACTGCTGGTAAGGGCTGAGCCGCAGGCACCCGGTAGTAGAACTTGACCATAGTTGTCTCTGTAGGACCATATAAATTGATAATTTCCTCTGCCTCAGGAAAAGCCTCACGCCATTGATGTATAAGTTGAGCTGTCAGAGGTTCTCCCGAAAAAAACACCCGTCGCAATTTACCCACAGAGACGCCAGATGGTTTGTCAACTAACCAGGATTGTGCCAAGGTGGGAACAGTGTGTAGCAGGGAAATCCGCTCCCTTGCCAACCAGGGTAAAATGTAGTACGAACTCAGATCAGCAGTTGCTTCTAATAGACAAAGAGTTGCGCCACTGGTCAAAGGTAGAAAAATATCCCTAAGTACAGCATCAAAAGAAAGACTTGTTAGTTGAGCAATGCGATCTTTTTGTGTGACATCAAATGTCTGCCGCTGCCAGTCGAGGAAGTGGCTTAATCCCTTGTGAACCCCTAAAACTCCCTTGGGAACTCCAGTAGTACCAGAGGTAAAAAAAATGTAGGCAGGATCTTCAGGGGTTATTTCCGGTAGGGTAAGCGAAATTTTGGGTGGAATTTCCATTCTCCGCGTCTCCGCGTCTCCGTGTCTCCGCGTCTGCTTACTGATTTCTCCACCTTTTTTTTCGCTCACCCTTTCCGGTAGTTCTCTAGCCTGAGTTTTGTCTATTGCTGCCTCAACTGCTCGCCCTGTATCTTCGGCTATATTGATGATCTTCACAGACTTGTCCATCCACTTATCTGCTGAGAGCTGCTCACCGACAGACAATAAGTACTTGGCTTTAGCTTCAGTGAGTATCAGCCGTTGCCGTTGCTGAGGGAGGTTTTGATCGATAGTCAGCAATACGCTTCCATTCAAGAGTATGCCGATGATACTGGCAATTAGCCCAAAACTACGGGAGCCACAGACTGCCACTGGCTCTCCTTTTTCGATGCCTTTGCTCCGTAGTACCTGTGCTAGAGCATAGGCGCTTGTGGATAATTCACTATAGCTCCAAGTACGATTCCCTTGGCTGATAGCTGGATGTTGTGGTGTAGACTTGACCCAAGAGGCAAACAGGTTGGTTACCGGTTCGTAGTGAGGTTCAGGCAAAGCCACACTTTGATCTGGAAGTAATGAACGTGATTGTGGCGTTACCAGGGAATAGGACTTAAGGGGTTTTTCTGGGTTTGCTACAATCTCCTCCAGCAGATACTGGAATTGATTGAGGAGGCAAACCATACGTTCAGAAGAAAACAAAGCCTGCTGGTACAGTAGAATTAGGTGTAGTTCACTCCCATGCTCCTCCACATAGAGAGTCATGGAGAATTGTGAGTCTGGTTCGAGTAGTTCTAGGGGAGTGAGAGTCAGCCCAGATAATTCCAAAGCCTGTTGTGGAGTATTCAGCAAGTTGAGCATGACATCGAATACCGGGCTGTGGCTGTGGCTTCTGTCTAGATCTAGTTTTTCTAATACCTTCTCGAAGGGTATATCCTGGTGAGCATAGGCTTGCTGAACTACTTCTCTGACTCGATGGAGCAGCTGTACAAAAGTCGGATTACCAGACAGATCAGAGCGCATCGCCAGGGAGTTGAGGAAGCAACCCATTAGTTTCTCTGTCTTGATTTGGTTACGCCCTGCAACTGGTGTACCGACAATAATATCTTCTTCCCCTGTATAGCGGTAGAGTAAGGTTTTGAATGCTGCCAACAGGGTCATAAATAAGGTAGCACTCTCCTGACGACTTAGGGTTTTCAGAGCCTCAGTGAGCTTTGTAGATAGCACCAGGTGTTTTTTCGCACCCCGATAGTCCCGGTTTGGCAAACAGGGATAGTCAGTAGGTAACTGTAGTCTAGGGAGGGAACCGCCTAGTTGTTGCTGCCAGTAGTCAAGTTGTTCATCTAGAACTTCATTCTTGAGCCACTGAAGTTGCCAGTGAGCAAAGTCGGCGTATTGGATGGGTAACTCAGGCAAGGTCGAAGGCTTATCAGTGGAAAAGGCTTTATAGAGACTTGTCAATTCCTCGAATAACAAACTTTCAGACCATTTGTCAAAAACAATATGGTGGACAGCTACTACTAATACCCAATCTTCCTCCCCTAGCTTCAGCAAAGCTGGTCGCAAAAGCAACCCTTTCTTTAGGTTAAAAGGTTTTTTAACTTCCTTTGTGATAAAAGTTTGAATGTTTGATTCGGGATTGGGGACGGTTGTAACATCAACAATCGACAAATTAAAATCCCAATTGGAGGAGATGACTTGGATTAGTTCCCCATCCACCATAGTAAAAGAAGTCCGTAAAGCTTCGTGGCGTCGTAGGATTTCCTTGAAGCTTTGCTCAAGTGCAGTAACGTTTAGCTTACCTGAGATCCGAAAGGCTACAGATTCGTTATAGAAGGGATTATTTGGTGCTAACTGGTCAAGGATCCAGAACCTTTCTTGAGCAAAAGAGACTGGCAAAGTTCCGTCTCGTGAAACTCGCTCTAAGGGAGGAGCCTGATTTTGTAACCCGATAATAGCCGCAACGGCTGCCAAGAAATCTGCTGGGGCTGCTTCTAAATTGTTGTGAGCTTGTGGGAGTATATCAGAAACAGCCTCAGTTTTGCAGTTGTCCTCTAATGTTTTTTGTGACGCATTAGAGACTTTTTCTTTTAATTCTTTCATGATATTCCTATTTGCTAATTTATTAACAGAAGACAAGGAGATTCAGTACAGAAGTCTCACATGTACTTCCGCAGGGAAGCCGTGTAAAAAATATTGACTATTTATTTTGCTTGCTTTCTAGCAACTATTTCGGCAATATTCGTTATTGTCCGAAAATTATTAAAATTAATGTCACTGGTGCTAAACGACACCTTAAAGGTAGATTGCAAGTTAGTAATCAGTCGAATAGCATTTACAGAATCCAGACCTAAAGTAAAAATATCTGTCTCATCTAATAACTGACTCTGGTCAATATTCGGCATTATGTTCAGAAGAATTTTATGAGTTTGATGCTTTATAGTTTTAAGGTTTTCCATAGTTAAGAATGTAGAATGCAGAATGTAGAATGCAGAAAAGGATTTGGTATCAGAGAGTTTTTTGTACTAATGACAAATGACCAATAACCAATGACTAATATCCAATCAAGCAACGCGACGTCCAAACTCGGTAAACTCAGGCATGACTTCCTTGGCAAACAGACGCATGGAGGCTTCTGCCGCTTCAACTGGTAGGGTATTGAAGTTGACTTGCATGGAGGCAATCTCAAACCCGCCGATTTGGTGGTAGTAATCAGTGATTACCTCCCGCACTTCCTTAGGTGTGCCAACCCAAGCTGCACCTTTTTCTACCTGGGATGCAAAGGTTTCCTTCTTCAAGCCAGCGATGATTTTGTCGTAGTTGGGGTAATCAGCGGAACTGGTTCCAGAAGTCCAATCTGAGGCAGCATCAACGAGAGATTTGAGGTAGTCATTGAGAGGCTTGCGTGCAATTGCGATCGCTTCTTGTTGAGTCCGCGCACAGAACATATGAAAAGCCAACATCACCCTGCCTGTACCTGGATGTCCAGCTGACTTCCATGCCTCGCGATACAACCCAATCAATTCTGCCATTTTGCCCCCAGCTAAGGGAATTGCCATAATTCCATAGCCTTGCTCACCAGCACTAACAAAGGAACTAGGAGTTGCCAGTGCTGCTATCCAAAATGGTGGACGCGGTTGTTGGGTGGGACGAGGCAGAGAGGTAACATTTTTGAAGCTATGGAATTGTCCCTCCATCGTGATGTTTTCTGCCTCTAGAAGAGAGCGCACCTGTTGTATACCTTCAGCAAATCTGGCTTTACTTTCACTCAAGCTCACGCCAAAGCGGGCGAACTCATGGGGTAGGAAAGCACGAGCAAAGCCAACTTCCAGACGTCCACCAGAGATAGCATCTAACATGGCAATTTCTCCTGCTAGCTTCAGTGGGTTATTGAAGGCAGGTAACACAGCACCAGTTACCATGCGCGCCTTTTGAGTACGCTGGCAGGCAGCTGCTAGAAAGACGATAGGGTTAGGGCTGTAACCACCGTAGGGGTGAAAGTAATGCTCAACAATACGAACATTGGTATAGCCTAATTCATCACACAGACTTACCAGGTGCAATGCTTCTTCAAAATACTGTTTACCAGACTTTTGCTCAGGTGCGACGTCAGGAAAAAACTGTATGCCGAATTCCATTAATCGATACCTCCTTGTGTAGCTTTTCAAATTAGGGTGGCGTGCCGCCCATCGGGCGCTCTGAATAAACAAGGCAGAAGGCAGAGGGCAGAAGGCAGAAGGGAAGAGAGTTTGAATTGTTTCTTCCATTCATAGGGAGTGGGGCGCTTTTAAGCAAGGGAAAATCTAAAATCCTCTACCTAAACTTTTTTCCTTTGAACTTTCCCAAACACGGGATCCTTAGGAAGTTCTTGGCGGAACTCAACCATCCTGGGTACTTTAAAATCAGCAATCCTTTCTTTGCAGTAAGCTACAATTTCTTGCTCACTACATTCTCCATTCGGCACAATCACAGCCTTAGTAAGTTCTACTCCATCAGAACCTTTGGTGCCAACAACAACAGCTTCCTTGACTTTTGGGTGAGCAATCAGGATATCTTCTACCTCTAGAGGGTCTACCTTATCACCACCAATATCAATTAACATCTTCTTGCGACCAGTAAGGTAAATCCTGCCATTCTCATCCTTTTTACCCAAGTCTCCTGTAAAGAAACACCCTCCGCTAAATGCCTGTTTATTCTGTTCAGGCATATTAGTATAGCCGCTAGTGACACCTTGAGTTTTGATGACTAACTCACCAACACATTCGCAATCGCATTCCTTCCTCTCATCATCGAGAATGGTGATTGTTACATTATTCATCGGCAAGCCGATGGAATTATATTGCAGTTCGTTCTCATCCTCCATATTGACGCAAACTGCACCTACTTCTGTACAGCCATAAAGCTGCCTCAGAGGAAGGCCAAACCTTTGGCGAAATTGCTCAAAAATATCCTGGGATAAGAAGTTACCAGCAGATAAACATAGTCTTAAGCTAGATAAATCTGCCTGAGTTTCGGTGGGAGTTGATGCCAAAATACTAGCAATGTAAGGGACAATTGGTATAACTGATACTTTCTCCTGTTCAATGAGCTCTAAAATTCTCTCCCTGCGGAAGAGCAATGGTAGTTCAGTAGATTTACCACCTTGAATAACTGGCTCTAACATTACCAGGGTTGCTCCTGTAGACATTGTTGCCAACAAGCATTCTCCTAAACCATAGGAATGATACAGGGGAACAAGTGCTAAAATAGTATCAGCAGAAGTTATTTTAAGAGTTCCGAAACTATTAGTCGCCTGGTGATACAGTTGTTTTTGAGTTTTGGATAATTTTTTAGGTCTTCCTGTTGAGCCAGATGAGTATTGATAGAGCAGATCTCCAGCAAAGGTTACTGTCTGTTCTCTCTCATCTGTTTCCGGTTGCATGAGCTGATAAAAGTAGAAACTTGCAGGTTGTACCGCATCAATAATAATTAGCTCAACCTTGTGATTTAATTTAGAGATTGCCTGACGGCAAACTTCAGCCCGCGCCTCATCTGTAATAATAATCGAAGCATTGCTATCTTCAGCATAGTATTGAAGTTCACTAGCTTTGAACATGGGGTTTAAAGCTAAGGTGATTGCTTGCAAATGAGAAATTGCGTAAAAGCTGATGACGAACTCGGGAGAGTTAGGTAAAACTAGCATCACACAGTCAGAGCGTTTGATGCCAACTAAACTGAGTCCCTTGCTTAAGCCAATGATTTGACGATAAAGTTCTTGGTAGGTTAATCGAGATTGGCCATAGACAATAGCTGTTTTATCGGGATACTCTTTGACTGTATTGAGGAACATTTGTTCTACAGTCAGAGCATTTCTTGCTTGAGCAGTTAACGATGACATTGATGATTTTCGCTCTTCAACAATTGCTTCAATTTCAAGGTCTAAATCAGCACGACATATATCTGATTGCAAGTAGATGACCTGATCTGTATCCATAGCGCCGATAATTTTGGGAAACTCTTCTTGGATATATGGGACATCTGATTGATGTTTAATATAAACCTTAAAGTGTCGGTCGTATTTGGCTGGATCAGGCATAGGTCCGGAAAAACTCATCCGTTCTGCTAAACCCATCTGTTCACAGACAATACTTATATTATCTATAGTGGTATGTAGCTGTTGAGATATAGTTTTAAGACTGACAGATTCAGAGCTTTTAATACTAGCTGTACCCGATACATAACCGATTTTTTTATCGTCCTGGGAAATTACTGTACCTCGGGCAAAACTAGGAGCTCTTGGTCCATACTTTTGAGGGTACTTAAAGGCAGGAATTTGTTCATAGTTTTCAATATGACTACCCTCCCTTTTGCCTGCTATAAAATACATGACAAGGTAATTATCATTAATTCCAACTGCTGAGGCAGCAGGCAGTTTTACCTCAAAATCTTGACCATAGAAGGCTTCAAATGCCAAAGAACGAGCTTTGCAAAAAGACCTGTAGTTTTCCAAGCCCTCAGTGTCTTCATTAATATAAGGAACATAGTGCCAGACACGGTGTAAATTCCATTTTTTAGTCAGTTCAAGAAAATTAAGATAAGTTTTATAAGCATCTTTTTCTAAAGGAAAATCAGTTTTTTGAACTAAAGCACCTGCTAATTTATCTGTTGTTTCTAGTAGATAAAAACCAGATTTTTGATAAATACGTCCAGGTTTTTTAAAAATTAAATATTCTAGGTTATTTGCACTAAAAGTAGGTATCTTTAAATGCAAATCAATGCTATTTTTGTGACCAATGCAAGCTGTTTTTTCTTTGCCAAATACAGCTTTAATACTTTTGGTTTCTAAAGCTAGTGCTTCCATAGTACTTCCAAAGTAACATCATTTATTTTGATGTAAAATTTGTCGTAACAACCTGAATTTATACGTTAATTACTAGAGCAACAACTCTGTTTGATAAAAAAAAGACTACTTATTAATCGAATTGTTTGACTAATTTAAGAGACATAAATAGACTATAAAGAGTTAGATTTATACCAAGTTCTCTTTGATAGCCTTCTTTGGCAAAAAATATGCAATATATGCAGTTAGAAGATGTAATACATTTTGCCAAAGGGGGTAATTAACCTAAATTTAGTGATGCAACTAGACTGTAAAGTTAATGTCAGGAAATAAACCTACAGTTAAATTTCACAACTTATTTATTGTTGCTATGAGTAAGAGGTAATATCAAATCCGATTTAGCTAGACAACCAACAAGTCAATGACAATCCATATATATCAAGCTTTTCTCAATAATATATGTGGTCTATAGTAACCGGATTTGGTATAACTGAACCTTACTGTATAACTTAATACCTAAGGATTAGTATAAATGCAGTATATCTGTATATCAACTCACATTTGTACCAACTTAATTGCAGCTAAGTGCAACATTGATTGCACAAAAGTGTTAGTTATAGGAATTACGCACTAGAACGAAATCTCGATGTTTTAAGCGTTAGTTGAGAAGCTGAAAATCTCATTCTACGGTTGCTGATGTGGCTGAGTGCGTAAGTTATGTCTCTAGATATGCTTATATTTACAATAACTTACATTCCATCTAAATGCAAAATTAATCCCACAAAAGCTTAAGCCAACATTCTGCACCTAGCTGGCACAACCAGTATTTTCGTAATTTTCAATGTCAACATAGTAATTTTTGATACATGCAATGCTGCACCAAAGGGAGCAAGATGCTCCCGTTAGGGGAAAAGGTTTTTTGTTTTCCATTTCCCCTTAACCAACTAAATCAACTACCTACAAGTACTTTATTCTGATTTGTCTTACAATGTAATAATTTTTCGTAGGTAAGCAAAATAATATCTTCTGTTTCTTCCCATCCTATGCACTTATCTGTAACAGAAACACCATATTTTAACTGAGATAGATCGCCGTTTATTTTTTGATTACCTTCTTTTAGGTTAGATTCCAGCATCATGCCAACTATTGATGTGTTACCATCTATAATTTGTTGAACTACGTTTGCAAATACAGAAGCTTGTAACTTATGGTCTTTTCTCGAGTTGCCGTGGCTACAGTCAATAACAATATTTTGAGGTAGATTTAATGCCTTTAGGTTGTCTTCTACGGATTTGATGACTTCTGGTTGAAAATTAGGTTGTCCACTACCACCGCGTAAAATAACATGACCGTAGGAATTGCCTTTTGTTTTGAAGATGCTAATTTCTCCCATTTCATTAATTCCTAGAAAATGGTGACTTGTTCGGGATGCCTGCATCGCATCTAACGCCACTTTAATATTCCCATCAGTACCATTCTTTAATCCAACAGGCATGGACAATCCACTAGCCATTTCCCGGTGAGTTTGTGATTCAATGGTACGGGCACCGATCGCAGACCAAGAAATTAGTTCAGAGAAGTAGTCAATTGCTATAGGATCTAGAGCTTCTGTAGCAGTAGGTAATCCGATTTCAGCAATTTTAATTAATAAACTACGGGCAGTAAGTAGACCTTTTTCTATTTTGAAAGAATCATTCAGGTCTGGGTCATTAATTAATCCTTTCCAACCGACAGTAGTTCTAGGTTTTTCAAAGTAAACTCTCATTACCAGTAGTAGCTGTTCTTTGACTCGATCCGCCAGATTCTTCAGCTTGTGAGCATATTCTTCAGCTGCTTCAATGTCATGAATTGAACAAGGACCAACGACAATAAATTTTCTCGAGTCTTTACCGTCAAGAATATTCTTGATTTCTTGTCTTCCTTGTAAAACGGTTTCTATAGCTGATCCATTTAAAGGTAATGCATTTTTTATTTTATTAGGACTGATTAAATTTTGTGAAGATTCAATATTAATGTTGAAAATTTTCTCAGTATCCATATTTTGGTACTCACCCTCATCCCTGCTGGTTGGACGTATCAATTACACGTTGATTATAAATTAGATTTTTGGCGCTGGCTAGCTTAGGGAAGACCCTTGCTACCTAGCTGGAAGCAGCAGAGTAAAAGATTTGTCAGAATCGGTAGTTTTTCCAAAGTGGGCATTGCATTGAATCATATCGCAGCTAGGGCTTGCGATTCGTACTCTTTGGCTTAGGACGCACAGGTCGTTGGTTGCGTTTGCTGTTATTTTTTGCTAATATATATTAATTATTAGTAAAACTTAACTTTATATAAACTCAGAGTTTTAAACATTAATAAATAATTCGCCAACATCATCAGTTCCTTAACCCTAGTAGGGTGGCACACCTAAAACTGTAGATTAGGTTAGCGATAGCCTAACCCAACACAAATATGCTTGAATGTTGGGTTTCGTTGCCTCAACCCAACCTACACCTAAAATAGTGTATTAGGTGTGTCGCGCCACGAACCCCCGGATTTAGTATTACAGCTCGATAAAAAACAAACTGACCAAATAATCTCCTATTTCTTAACAAAGATGTCCCTTCGTTCACACTTACCAGTTTGACTAACTTCTAAAGGTAAGAAGATAGTCATCACCTCTCCCTCTTGGGGTCGCTGTCGCACAATTAGTTTTCCTCCTAAGGCTTGGAAGAGGTTTTTGGTAACGTTAAGATTTAAACTAAGACTACCAGTTTCTGGTTGGAACATTAGTAGCTGACCAATCGATTTGACTGTCGAACAACTTGCTTGGGAATATTCCGGTGAGCTACCAGTTTTTGCAGGGTCTGGCTGAGACTGGAATTGCAACTTCAGCTGGTTACCAGCGGGAGTAACATGCAATTGGATGTGACTTCCTGTTGGTAGAGAACGAGTAAAACTTTCCATCAAGCCAGTTAATACCTGATCGAGCAGATTAGGATTACTCACGACAGTTGGTAACTGCTGGGGCAAAATCACATCTAGGGTTAAGTCCCGGCGCTGCGCCTGTTTTTCCCAGCGAGGGATGCTTTGCCCAAAAATCTGAGCCAGGGACATAGAAGTGAGGTTAACCGACATTTGCTTGACTGCTGCTGTTTCTAACTCTGCTGCACGGAAAATTAGCTCCATGCGGTTGATTTGTTCGGTACACTCATGGTCAATAATTTCTAGACGTCGCTTTACTTCCGCAGCCAAGTCACGACGTTTGAGTAGCAGTTTAGTTAGGGTACGAATTGTAGTCAGAGGTGTTCGGATTTCATGAGTCAGAGCTTGCAGCAGTTCTACATCAGGGGTTGCTTCCTCGGAATTGGGAATTTTCTTGATACCTCGCTCCTCATTTTTCACCATCGGCTGCCAATGAGGCTGTTTGTTTTGATTAAAGCTTGGCTGCTGCTGCTTCTGGAGAGTTTTACCAGTTGAGATCTCTTGTTTGCTCGTTGCTATCGAATGGCGAAGGGGTGGGAATGTATTACTACCAGACTGAGTTGCTTCTGATTGAGCAATTAAGCGTTCACAAGGAACTGATATAGTGTCAATTTGTTCTGCTTGAGGCGGTTCTGGTAAATTCTGTAGGAGCAGACGACTAAATTGCATCACAGTTCGGTAATCCGGTGTCTGCGGTGCAAACTGTTGAACGAAAGTCTCCAGCTGGCTGAGTTGATGGGAGCTAGTTAATAACATCCGAGGATACAGGGATGCCCAAACTTTTTGCACATCATTGGGATCGAAGGAGAATCGAAATGCCCGAATGCCATGCTGGTTTTTCCCTGCAGCCATGACTAAACTAAAGCTTTTGGTGAAAATTACACAAAATTGTTCTTTTGTCAAGGGATCGCCTGGGAGTAAAGGTAGCTCGTAGGCGGTACTGGTAATCTGTTTAGTCTGAGACGTTGTTGCAGGGGGCAACAAAAAAGGCATCCAAGTCAAAGGATTGAATGATTCGTAAGTAAAAATGCCTGTCTGGAAATGAGTAAGCAAATCTGGGTGACATAAGACGGGTGCAGGACCAGCGATAATTAGTCCTTGAAGTGATGACTGGTGACAATCAGCCGCATCTGAGGGAGCGATCGCCTCTAAGAGTAACTGTTCGAGGGAAGCGATCGCACTTGACCATTCCCGCTGGGCTTTAGCTACTGCGGTATCATGTTCTTTTGTCTTGCAACTGGTTGCATCTTGTTGAGCAACCTGTTCGTTCAAACCAGTCTGTTCAGGCTGGGTCAAAATTTCACTTAAGCTCGGCAAAAACCACTTTTGCACCACGATCTACCACCATTCACTGGGATTCCAGTACTTGCAAATCTTTGTTCTCTTGATTAAGAGGATAACGATATTATTCATTCTTCAAAGGTAGTAGAACCGAACTTATCAGTCGCAATTGCCGTTGCGGGATAATAACCAATGACAAATGACAAATGACCAATAACCAATATCAAGCCGTTTGGCTCAAAGTCTCAGTCAGATAATCCGCAGCAGCTTTCACTAGAGCGATCGCATTTTCGTAAATCATCCGAGTTGGTCCGAGGATACCTACACTTCCAACAGGTAGACTATCCTGCTGATAAGTCGCACAAACTAGGGTACAGGTGCGCATTGGTTCTAGGAGATTTTCTGAGCCAATCCGCACTTTGACCTGAGACTTTGATTTTAGAGAATTGGGTAACTCAAAGATTACCGGCCACAGCTGCTCCTGTTCCTCCTCCAAAAGGTGCAAAAGCATCTGAACTTGTTGTAACTCAGAAAATTCTGGCTGACGCAATACTTCTGAGAGACCATGAATCATAATAGGTGTAGGAACCGGTGCTTGGGCACGACGGTTCAACTGAGTCAATAAACTCTTCAAAAAATCTGTATACCGCGCAAATTCTCGGTCTAGTTGACTCCAATCTAAGGTTGCTAGTTCACCCAGTGCTCGTCCCCGCAACTTACTATTCAAAAAGTTGGATAATATCTGTAGTTCCCGTTCTACATTCGACCCATCAACTGGAGTCTCATCCTCTGATTGGGGTAGTTCCATTAAAATAGATTGGGTTTCATAAGTATCTGTCACCATAACCAGCATTGCTTGTCCTACCTCAATCTGCACCAACTGCAAATGCCGCAAGCGGGTAGTACGATTTTGAGGCATAGTAATTAAAGCAATGTAACCACTGATACCAGCCAAGATCTGCGCTGCATCTCGCAGCAGTGCCTCAAAACTCACATCTTCTGATTTCAACTGATCTGTGAGTAAATGCTCAACTTTACGCTCCAAGGTATCCGAAGGAGCCATCAGTCGATCAACATAAATGCGGTAGCCAGAATCAGAAGGAATCCTCCCTGCAGAAGTATGAGGTTGATACAAAAAACCAGATTTTTCCAAAGCTCCCATACAAGTGCGAATTGTAGCAGGACTGACACGAAGGTTGTACTCCTGTGCCAAGGCTTTGGAACCAACTGGTTCCGCCGTCGCAATGTAGTGACGGATAGTACAAGCAAGAATATGTTGTTGCCGATTAGTCAGACGCATCTACTCGCCGAATATGAACAACCACTGAACTCAATCAGGTTCTAGGAAGATGCAAATCCTATTAGCGTTGCTTTCAAGATAACAGAAGAAATCCCTAGCTGCGGATTGAATTGAACTTATAGCTAGTACTGAGGAATACTATAATCTACCCTGAGTGAGTAGGCATCAATACCCCCGGTCACATTTTTGACATTGGTGAATCCTTGAGTAAGTAACCATTGGCACATTTGAGCCGAGCGACTGCCATGATGACAGATTACCAAGGTTTCAGTGTTAGGGTCAAAACGATTAGTAATTTGGTCAGACCATTCGGCAAATTCGCTCAATGGTAATATCTCAAAGCCTTCAATCTTGGCGATCGCGACTTCTTGTTCTTCTCGCACATCAATCAGCTGTAGAGTTTTGGGGGACTCTGCCATCTTCTGAGCTAGTTGTTCAACGCTGATTTCAGGAATGGTTTGATTAAAAAATTGTGCTGCCATCGAATTTCGTATTATTGAAAAAAGCAATCGCACTACCAAAATTAGGGCAGGCTATTGGGATCGATACCTAATTGTAAAAGGCGATCGCGTAAGAGTTGGTTTTCCTGACGTTCCTTCTCTAAAGTAGCTTCTGCTCGCTCGGCTCTTTGTTTTTCTCTTTCGCGAGCCCCCTCAGCCAGAATAGCTCTTTGTTTTTCCCGTTCAGCCTGTTCTTCTGGAGTAGGAATCCACTCCCCAAACTGATCATAAAAGCGCAACCACAATCCTTCTACTTCCTCATAACTCCCCTGCCATAAACCCAAACCCAATCCCAATTCCTCTAACCACATTCTTTTGTCGGATAGCTCTAATTTCTCGTATTTCCCAGACTGTAAAACAAAACCCCTGAACTGATTCTCATAGCGATCGTAAATGACATAATAAGGTATTTGTAATATTTGTTCGTAAACTTCCCATTTCGTTGGTCTTGTTTCCTCTTTGCGCTCGGTTTTCCCTAAATCCTCATTCTCTGTACCCGGAGAAGCTAACTCTACTACTAGAAAAGGATTCACTTGCTCTTGCCAAATCACATAACTCAGGCGTAAATCTTGTTGATTGGTACTGCGTTGAGCACCCAAGACCAAAAACCAATCCGGTCGCTTGTACCATAGAGGATTGTTGCTGTCATAGTAGAGATTCAAATCCCTGGCTATAAAATAATCCTGTTGAGGGTAGTGAGGAGATAGACAGGTTTTTTTGAGTAAATCCGGTTGAAAATCGTGAAATTCGTCAGGCAAACCTGGCTCCTCTGGGTCTTCGCTAGGTAAATCGTACATAGTCGGTAAACTACTCCCCTCTTTTGCCTCTGCTCCTAGGCACGGGTTGGAGGTGGATCTAGTTTGGATTGAGGGTGGGTTCTGCCTTGAGTGAAGTGGCGGAAGTTGAACCATGAGTGAATGGAATGACACGGTTTCTGAAACAAGTGTACCCCATTCATTAGTACAAATGACCAATGACAAAGAACAAATGACCAGTAACAAACCTATAATTAAGCGTGGAATTGGGATAATTTCTCGCTCAATTGCCTTCAGACGACGTCGGAACAAATCATGAAGCTACGCTCGTTTTTTTATACCCTGGCTGCCACTGTCACTGTACTCCTGCTGAGTGCTGTGTGGGGCTTCTTCTGGTTAACTTCCCAGAGTCCACTGAATTTACTCAATGAAGTGGACATAACCAAACCAACTGCTGCCATCTTTGTACCAAAACAGGCATCAGTAATGACATCAGTGCTAGTAAATCCAGACCGATTGGAGGAATTTCGGCAGCTAGTCGCCCGTCCCTTAAATCGACGGCAATCCCGTGCTGAATTGAACCAACTAGAAAAAAGCTTGCTGGAAAATGCCAGTGTCGATTTAGACTATCGGCGAGATATTCAACCTTGGTTGGGGGATGAAATTACTCTAGCTGTAATGTCCTTAGACTATGACCGTAACCCAGAAAATAGTCAGCAACCAGGGTACTTGCTAGCAGTCACCACTAAAGACGCAGAAAAGGCACGGGAGTTTCTGCAATTATTTTATTCTAAGCAAGCAATTTCTGGTGTTGTGGATATTGCCTTTGAACAGTACAAAGGTGTTAACCTAATTTACCGCCGTCCTTTAAGAACAATTCAAGCATTTACCACAAGGGCTAACTCCAGCAATATACCTGAAACTTTAACAAGTGCAGTAGTGGGCGATCGCTTTGTATTGTTTGCCAATCACCCTAAAGTTTTAAAAACTGCCATCAACAATGTTCAAGCAGCTAATCTTAGTTTGGATAATGATTCTGTCTACCAACAAACATTACAAAGCCTCACACAACCGAGAATTGGTCTCAGTTTTGTCAATATTCCCGCTCTAGCAGCTTGGATTTCCAATCAACCAACACTAATGCGAGATAGTTTGGAGGGTTCACAGACTTTAGCTATTGCTCTGAATTTGAATCGTCAGGGGTTGCTGGCGCAAACTGCTTTACTCGGTACACAGCCAAGTAATCTTAGCCTCAACCCAGTCTTGGATGAGCCAGTGAAAGCCTTAGAGTATATTCCAGCTTCCAGTGCTTTAGCTGTCGCTGGTACTGATTTAAATGAACTTTGGCATCGTCTGTCTACAGGAGCTCAAAAAGATGAACTGCTAAAAGCACTGGTTAACCAATCTCTTAGCAGTTTGGAGTCTAGTTTGAATATTCAACTACCTCAGGATATTTTCAGTTGGGTAAAAGGGGAATACGCCATCTCACAGTTGCCTCGTTCAGACAAAGCTAATCCGGATTGGCTTTTTGTCGCCCAAAAAACGGACAGAACAACAGCACAAGAGTCAATTGAGTATTTAGACAATCTTGCTAGGCAACGGGGACTGAGTGTAGGGATTTTAACTTTGGGAGAGCAAACCATCACTGTTTGGACAAAGTTGACAACATCTGCTAAAGCAATGGCTGGTAAAGATAACAGCCTGATGAGATTAGAAGCACAAGTTTATGGAGTTCACGCAGCGGTAGGAGATTATGAGATTTTCACCTCTTCAGTTGAGGCGATGGATCAAGCACTGGGTGGAGGTTCCAATTCTCTATTAAACAGTAAGAATTTCCAAGAAGCGATCGCTCCCTTGCCTCCTCCCAATGACGGCTATTTGTATATCGACTGGAGAAAAAGTGAAGCTTTCTTGGAGCGTCAGTTCTCAATTGTGCGAGTATTGGAACTGATAGGAAAACCCTTATTTGAGCATTTGCGATCACTTAGTTTTAGCAGTTACGGCATTGACAATGGCATCCAAAGGAGTGAGCTATTTTTACGTTTAGATAATCCTCAGGAGGGGAAATCATGAACCATCAGGGAGATGATTGAGAATGACTTAAACCTGTACAATATCTCCGGGACGGTAACTTGAAAAGCTAATGCCGCGTACCCCCAAGTTAACTTTTGATCGGGGCACTTTGATTTTGCATCCACCACCCAGAGGAAAAAGCTGGGTGGATTATGCTACCTGGGATGACAGGGTAGAAAAGTTTCGCATACCTGGTATTTTCTACCGCCCCTTGGTGGAAACATTACAAGCAGAGGGGACTCCCTTTAATGATGAGGCGAAGGAATTTTCCCAGTTGGAGCTAGTGCCTAGTTTTGAGATGGAGCCTTACCTCCACCAGCAAGAAGCACTAGAGAGTTGGAAGCAGGGGGGACGTAAGGGAGTAGTGGTATTGCCTACGGCTGCGGGTAAGACTTACTTAGCACAACTAGCGATGCAATCAACGCCTCGTAGTACTTTGATTGTAGTGCCAACCTTGGATTTGATGCATCAGTGGTATGCTCAGCTAGAGGCAGCTTTTCCTGATGTTGAGGTGGGGTTATTGGGAGGAGGTTCTCGCGATCGCACACCGATTCTCATCTCTACTTATGATAGTGCTGCAATCCATGCTGAAGCTTTGGGCAATCTTTACGGACTACTGATTTGTGATGAGTGTCACCACTTACCTACAGACTTTTATAAAGTAATTGCTGAATATACCATCGCTCCCTACCGCCTCGGACTTACTGCTACCCCAGATCGCTCTGATGGACGTCATCATGAACTAGATGCTCTGATTGGCCCGGAAGTATACCGTAAGACTGCCGAAGAACTTGCTGGTTTGGCACTAGCAGAGCATAAAGTTGTTCAGATTAAGGTTAAACTCTCACAAGCAGAACGCGATCGCTATAATGCTGCTATCAAACTACGCAACGAGTTTTTGAGAGCTGCCAAAATCTATTTAGGTAGCATGGAAGGTTGGCAACAGTTTGTCATGGCAAGTGCTAAATCCCAAGCGGGACGCCGTGCAATGCTGGCTCACCGGGAAGCAAAGGAAATTGCTCTGTGTACAGAAGGTAAACTACAGGTACTTACGGAGTTACTTGTTCAACATTACCCAGAACGCATCCTAATTTTCACTAACGATAATGCCACTGTCTACCGCATTTCCCTAGAGTTACTGATTCCTGCAATTACCCATCAAACTCCAGTCAAGGAACGTCATGATATCCTGACTCGTTTTCGTGAAGGAGCATACAAAACTCTTGTAGCCTCTCATGTCCTCAACGAAGGAGTAGATGTCCCCGATGCTCGCGTGGCGATTATCTTATCAGGTACAGGTTCCGGTCGCGAGTATATTCAGCGCTTGGGTAGGGTTTTACGTAAGGGCACGGAGCAAAATAAAATTGCCATTCTCTATGAAGTGGTGGCAGAAGACACTAGTGAAGAACGAACTTCTGAACGACGGCGTGGAACAGGAGCTAAAAGCGAGTCAACACCGCACAAATCAGTAGAAAAGCCCAAGCTGAAACACCGACAGCTGGAAATTATACCTTCTCAACCTTATGACGTGAAGCCTATCTCTATCCCCAAAGCTGCAGAGTCAGCGGCAAAGTGGGAGGAAGAGGAAGGAAAAAATCTTTGATACAGCGGTTTTCATTGGGATGTGAACCCAGTTATTCACGAAAAGGCAATAGGCAATAGGGGAAACAGATTGTAGTTTTTTTTCTTAGAAAAAAAAACTACAATGCTGGTTTAAAACTCGTTTGGAAACACTATAATTAGTAATTGTTAGGGAGAAGTATATTTTTTTATCGATATAATTGAAAACTCCAAAGAAGAATTTAATTTTCTGAAGTTAATGACAAATAAACCAAAATTGATGATTGGTTTAATGTCTGGGTGCAAGTGATTGTGATTGCTGATGTAGTCTAAAAGACTTTGAGTGCATCTGCTTTGTGCTCAACAATTCCTGAACGAAAGTCCCCTCCCACCAGGGGACTTTCACATAAATCTGGTGATAACTTTACTATAATCAATCCCAACAAGACTCTTGGCTGTGCTCTAAACTTTTCCACAAGTACCAACAAGCAATACTGCGATAGGGCTTCCATTTCTGCCCTAACTCTTCCACTAATAACTGAGTGGGCATTTCTTTCAATGCATACAGATTCTTGATAGCCTTGCGTACACCCAGATCATCAACGGGAAGAACATCTTGGCGATTTAAGCTGAACATCAAAAGCATTTGAGCTGTCCAACGTCCTACCCCCTTTACCTGAGTTAGTATCTGGATAATTTCTTCATCCTCCCTTGTCTCTAATTCCTCAAGAGTTGGTAAATCCGAGAGACTTTTCTGGGCTAAATCTTTAAGGTAGCGAATTTTGGGACGTGAAATTCCTGCCTCACGCAACCTCTCATCTGGTGTTTCCAGGATGGCTTTGGCTTTCTCCTCTGTTGAGTCATAATCAACGTAAAGTTGAACAAATCTTTTGTAGATGGCAGAGGCAGCAAGAGTGGAAATTTGCTGTGAGATGATACCTTTTGCTATTGCACTAATTAAATCTGAGTCTGAGGAGGCTTTGAGTTGGCATGATCCTACAGCAGAGATGAGTTTGCCTAAAATGGCATCTGACTGCTGGAGAAAGTTCGTGGCGACATCATAGCTTTTGAATGTTGAGCTTTGGCACATCTCGACAATTGGGTGAAAATATAAAGCAGTTGCTTTTGCTACATTATCAACTAGGTGTTATTGACAACACCAACACGCAGGGCAATCCGCTGATACTTCAAGGCATCGTAAGGCATACCTGTGTGCATGACTTGAGAGTTATCCCAAAACACAATATCTCCAGGTTGCCAAACATGGGCGTAAACTGGCGTACCGCCTAAAATTGTTCCAAACAAATCCTGCCAATACTCTTTAGCCTCTTCAGGGTTTTCTTCTAGCCCCAGTAGTATCGAAGTATCCGAACCCAAATATAATCCTTTACGCCTGGTTACCTTGTGAGTTGAGACAATTGGATGTAATTTCCGAGGAATCTCCTCTCCTGGCGGTGGGGAGATAGGAGACAGGTGGTACATCGAAAGTTGCTCTAATTGCTGCCGATGTTGACTATCAAGATTATGGTAGGCTTCCACCATGTCGAGAAAGTTAGTGGTGTGAGGCTGTCCATCCGTTCCTTCTGGTGGGATGGACACGCCATAAAGCATCACGACATAAAGGGTATTCATGTCCAGTTTCTCTGTTTTGGGGAGGTGGTCTTTGTCGTGATGCCATTGCCAAGCAAACTTGCCCACGACCTGCTGAGAAAGCCCTTTGGGATTGCCTAAAATAGAGACTCCAGGACTTTGTAAGTCGGGATTGATTTCAGGGTCTAAAGGCTTGCTCCGACGACCGAGGGTTGAGTCCCCGAATGTCTGGATGGCAAAGTCCTTCAACTGGGTTGCCGTCAGTTTTTGCTTTCTGACAACAATCACCCCATGTTCCCAAAGAGATTGCTTTAATTGCTGGACTTGTTGGGTTGTCAAATGTGTAAGATTACAATCTTGTAGGACTTCTTTGCCCAGTCTTGAATGCTGCTGTACCGTCAACATATTGATTCATCCTAAAAAGATTTTTATTCGATACATAACCTTATACACCCCTTCTTACTTAACAGCTTCATTCACTCACCGTTCGCTCAAATCAAAGGCATCCTTCCAAATAAATCGTCAATTTTTAGAAAATTGTGCCTAACTCATTCCTCATTTTTGAATTTGGCATTTTTCTTGACAGCGTTCCAGATAAATTTGGGCTGCTCGATCACGAGGGTTAATCTTCAAACAATGTTGAAATAGTTCAGCTGCTTCCTTGAAATAATCCTGATGGTAGCGCCACAGACCTTGTTCAAAAATTGATTTGGTGGCTAATTTGCCCCTTCGGAGTTCGGGAGGATCCACCTCAAAGATTTCAAAAACAAACACCATTTCTGACTTACCCTTCACCTTCACTCGATCAATGGCACGAAAGGCATACCCAACGGGATGGTCCAACTGCAAAAATGTGTGGTGAGAAATTAGCAAAGACACCCCATATTCTTTCGTCAGGGTTTCTAAGCGAGCCGCTAAATTAACTGCATCGCTAATTACAGTACCATCCATTCGGTTTGGTCCTCCTACCGTGCCCAACATCAAAGAACCAGTATTAATGCCAATGCCGATGTGGATGCTGGAACGTTGTTCTGTTTGCCGTACAATATTATACTCTGCTAGCCGTTTTAACATAGCGATAGCAGCTTTAACTGCATCATCAGCACAGCCACTAAACAGAGCCATAATCGCATCACCAATGTACTTATCAATAAAGCCATAATTTTCAGCAATGGCTGGTTCCATACGAGACAGATAGGCATTAATAAAATTGAAGTTGTCTTCTATGCTCATCTGTTCTGAGAGCGTTGTAAAGGAACGAATATCAGCAAAAAGGATCGACATCTCCTTCTGCACTGCCTCACCTAATTTGACATCAACAATACTCTGTTTGTTCAACAACTGGAGGAATTGACGTGGTACAAAGCGTGCATTGGCTTGATTGAGTTGATACAGCTCATTTGTGAATCTCATGCGCTCAGCTTCTGAGCGTTTGCGTTCGGTGATGTCTTGAAAAGCGACAATTGCGTAACTAATGTCGCCTTTTTCATCGTAGATTGGGGTTCCCCAAGCTTCTATGGGAATAATTTTGTCACCTTGGTGAATTTCTATATCATCAACACTACTACTCTCGCCTCTGAGTGCCCGCATGAGAGGCAAGTTTTCTACAGGGTAAAGTTGATCAGTTCCTACAATATAGTTTTGATAGACTTCTGCCAATTTCTCAGAATTAGCTAAAGATTCAACGCCTTTGCCAAATAAATCCTGTGCTTTTTGATTAAGGTAATAGGGTTTGCCGTTGGCATCAATCACTGCAACACCTACTGGTACAGCTTCTAGAAATTGAATCAGCCGCTTTTCTCCTGCACGTACTGCCTCCTCTGCTTGATCTTGTAGCACGGCTTCAACTGAATTGAAGTGTTCAGTTGTAGTTTCGAGTAAGATTTCCAAGTCAGCTTTTTCCTGTTGCAACCAGAAGCTGTGATAGAAAATGATGGTAATAGCAGAACCAGTAAAAGCCAGTAAAGGAGAAACAACAGGAAGCCACCAACTTCCCAGAAAAGCTAGATAGCTGCCAGAAATTAGCATGCCTCCTCCGAGAAAAATGCTCAAGCTCAAAACTGTCCACTTGAGCAAGAGCTGCTGGTTTAATCGCTTACTCTGGAGTAATAGCCAACAGCCTGTAGCGCCAGTAAACGACCAAGCCACAATCCATAGCCACTCAAGTGGTTCCCTCCAAACCTTAAGCAACGATCGCCCTTCCAATGCTGCACTGACAATCTGGCTGGCTACATTAGCATGAATTACTACACCAGGCATTCGTTGAGGACTAGTGAGCAAACTGTTACTGTAGGGAGTTTGAAACAGATCCTTGAGACTTTCAGCAGTGGAGCCAATCAATACAATACGGTTATGTACTAAATCTGGCGGTAATCGATTCTCAAGAACCTCCATCAGTGATATAGTGCGGAAGCTCTCTGGCATACCACGAAAGTTCAACAAAATTTGGTAACCATTATCATTAGCACGAATATAGCCACCATCGTTTCCCTGAAATGGGACAAATATCGCTTTACCCAACCTTAATTGGGTCTCATCTATCGGCTCCAGGTTAATACCTTCTGCTTCTAGATACATCAGGGCCAGTTTGGCTCCTAAACTTAATTTAGTCGAACCTTCTTCTGACCTGATGGAGAGTAAACCTCGGCGTACTTTACCATCACCATCCAATAGTAAATCTGACACAGCTACTTGCTCGAGCTGCTCTAAGGTGGGTGGTGGGGCAACTTTATTCTTGCCAGCTGCTTTCTCAACACCAATTAGGTTTGGTGTAGACTCAAACACTTCAATTAGTGCTTGATGACCAGGTTCCACTGGCAAATCTCGATAAATATCAAGTCCTATGGCTCTAGGCTGCTGTGTCTTCAGCTTTTTGATTGCTTCCGCTAGGACAGCATCAGGAATTGGCCATGTCCCAACCTGTTGGATATCAGACTCACCAATAGTAACAATGAGTAGACGTGGGTCAATTGGTTCTCTAGGACGTAGGCGAAAAAATTGGTCGAGACTGGCCCATTCCAAGAGCTGAAACAATCCCGCAGAACTTACTACAATGGTTAACACTGCTGCGCTAGAGGCAGTAATTATTACTCCCCGCCACTGCAAAATTTTTTTTCTGAGTTTGAGCCACATGTATCATTGGCAGCCAGAACTGACATCCTCAAGTGCTAATCGTTATTTGTTAATGGAAAGCTATATTTATCTGTTCTGCACATTTGCCTAATGTTATGACCTGTTGCAACAAGTTGCAGTAGCCCAGCAACATTAATTTAGCATTAATTTTTGACACTGGGAGTAACAGAGTAGTGATGAGCAATCAAAGCCGCAAATTTATCACGACTGAACCAATCGGCAAAAGTGGAGAAGCAGCTGAAGAGTTAGTTTGGAAAGCGGTTCAACATGCCTTTACTCCAAGAGTTTGTCTTGCTTACTGGCGCTATCCGATTTTTTCCAAAGTTGGTAAGTACCGCAAAGAGCCTGATATCTTAATTGCTGATGCTCAATTAGGTTTGATTGTCATCGAAATCAAAGCCGTTACCATTGACCAGATTTTAGCAATTAGTGGTCATCGCTGGGAATTGCAAAACTTCTACACCACCAACAGCAATCCCTACCAACAAGCCGAACATCAGCTATTTACTTTACTAGGATATTGCGATCGCGAACCTTCTCTGCGTCGTAGAGTACATGGTCGTGCGTTAGTTTGTCTACCTTTAATTAGGGAGGAACAATGGTACCGTAAGGGCTTCTACCAACTTCCTAGCTGTCCTCCTATTATTTTTCAAGATCAACTTCAGGAACATAAGAAGACAATATCTGAGCTAAAGCTGAATAACTCTCTACTCAAGTTAATTGAGAAAACCACTCCCATTATTAAAGGTTGTCAGCTGAGTAGTGCACAGTGGAAATTGCTGCAAGCTGTTATCAGTGGTACTCCAGTTTTCCGTAACCAGCGTTCAGTTAATCCCATACTCCCACAAAATCAGCAAACCCGTGCCAGTGTTCTAGTTAAAGTACGGCAACACCTCTGTGAATTTGACTTGCAACAAGAACATATTGGTAAGGAAATTCCTCCGGGACCCCAGCGCATTCGCGGAATTGCCGGTTCAGGTAAAACCGTACTACTGTGTCAGAAGGCAACACATATGCACCTCAAGCACCCAGACTGGGATATTGCCTTAGTCTTTTTCAGCCGTAGCCTATATAACCAGATTATTAAGCAATTAGATAAGTGGCTGCGCCGCTTTAGTGGTGGGGAAGTGGGGTACGATCCGAAGCGGGCCAAATTGCGTCCCCTTCATGCTTGGGGTGCTAAATCTCAACCTGGACTCTACAGTACCATTTGTCGTGCCGCAGGTGTTAAGCGCTTGAATGTGAATGATACCCAAAGCAAGCAACCCCATGAAGCCTTAGCAGAAGTGTGCATTCAGCTACTTAAGGAGACTAAGATACCTCAACTGTACAACGCTATCCTCATTGATGAAGGGCAAGACTTAATTGTAGATGACCATCTCAAGTTTGAGGGCAAGCAACCTTTCTACTGGTTAGCCTATCAAGCCTTGCGAGCTGTTAGCCCTAGCCAACCGGAACAAAGACGTTTAATCTGGGCTTATGATGAAGCTCAAAGCCTGGAAAGTCTGAATATCCCCAATGCTAGTGAGTTGTTTGGCGAAGAGTTAGGGCATCTGGTAACTGGGTACTACAGCGGAGGCATTAGAAAGAGTGAAATCATGCATCGTTGCTACCGTACCCCTGGCCCAATTTTAACAGCAGCCCACGGTATTGGTATGGGTCTACTGCGCCGGGGTGGGATGTTGACAGGAATTACCCGTGTAGAGGATTGGCAAGCAATAGGTTATCAAGTCATCATCGAAAACCAACAGGTAAACCCCCCCTGTTTCCTTCCAAGGAGGGAAGACGACGGAGCAACTTCTCGAGCGAACCTGGAATTTATCCCTGGTCAACAGATTACCCTCAAACGACCTCCAGAAAACTCTCCCAACCTGGTTCCCCAAATATGGAAGCATCCTGTTCTAGAGTTTATCGCTTATCGCGATCGCCAGTCAGAATTGACAGCTTTGGCACAAAATATCATCTACAATCTCCGCTACGATGGACTCAAACCTAGTCGGGAAATTCTGGTAATCGTCCTAGGTAGTGGTTTCGAGGCAATGCAACTGGAAACTGCGGTGGCTGAGTTTTTAATCTCCCAAGGTCTTGACATTTATATCCCCAGTACCTTAGATTGCAATATCCTCCAACCCGACAAAGAAAATTGTGACCCCAATCGGTTTTGGTGTGAGGGTGGTGTTACCGTATCCCGTATTCACCGTGCTAAAGGGAATGAAGCAGAGATGGTGTATGTTGTGGGTTTGGACAATGTTGCCAAAGATGCCAGCAATCTCCAACTACGGAACCAGCTATTTGTTGCCTTAACTAGAGCCAAGGGTTGGCTAAAGTTGAGTGGAGTGGGTGCTTATCCCCTATATGAAGAGATGTGGCGGGTAATCCGCAGTGGAGATACCTTTACCTTTACCTTCCGGCGGGCACCCCAGCGGGAAATTGGTGTAACTGATACAAGTGAACTATTAAAGCGCTACGACAGTGGAGGGAGAAATTTTCAGAATGCAGATTTAGCAGGTACCCAGTTAGCGGGAGCAGATTTGCGCAATGCAAATTTAATTGGTGCCATTCTCCAGAATGCCGATTTGAGAAATGCTCTTTTAGATGGAGCCAAGTTGGTGATTGCCGATTTGACTGGTGCTGATTTGACTGGTGCTAGTTTGCACAAAGCGAAGTTAGTGGGGGCAATTTTGCAGGAAGTGCAGTTAAATGGTGCGGATTTAAGTCGGGCAAAGTTAGGTAATGCTGACTTAAAGAATGCTCAGTTAGTTGGAGCGAAGTTGGGTGGTGCAGATTTGAGTGGCGCGGATTTGACGGGGGCGAATTTAGATAAGGCTGATTTGAGTGAGGTCAATTTAGAGGGGACAATAATGCCAGATGGGAGTGTTGGAGATTCAGGATAAACGCATTTTAATTAGGATCTGCTGAATAAGGGACTTCTGAAAAATAAGCATGAGTTAAACGATTTCGCATCCCAATTATAACTGCCCAAGGAATTCCAGGATGTCTAGCCCTACATTCGGCTGAAATTCTCCCTGCCGCTTCGCCAATAATTTCTAAATCTTTAACAACTGCCAACACCAACATCCTTTCGTTAGTTAAATCCTCTCTAGTCTTTCCCGATATAAAACCCAGAGCTTCCTTTGCTGCATCTTGCATATGGTGCAAGCGAGTTAAATCATCAATTGCTGTCATACTGCACCACCGCTTCAGCCATTACTCTGTTTCGAAAATAAATACTTAACTCTTCAGGAGTTCTTAAATCAATCTTTCTCCCCTCAAACAATTCTGCAAGCTCCATTTCCATACTGACTATCTTAAAGAAACTCGGAATTTTACCCGGCTCAAACTCCACTAAAAAATCAATATCACTCTCCGGTGTAAAATCATCCCTTAACACCGAACCAAATAAAGACAGCTTGCGAATATGGTGACACTGACAAAATTGCACTAGTTCTTTTCTAGGAATCTCAATCGGTAATTGTTTAGTTTTACTCATTTATTTACCTCATTACTCATCCGATTCAGAAATTAAGCAAATACTCTCCTAAATCTATTTCAACCGTATATATAGTATAAAAATGTTTCCGAGTTATTCAGCAAACTCTACTTAGTTTTGTAATGTTGGGTTACAGAAAAATGCAATCGCTACCTAACCTACTGATAACTGGCAAGATGCCAGTTCCACAAGATTTTACTAATCACTCACAATTCCTCTCCCAAGACAAAGCTGATAAAAGCTTTCGAGAGCGAGGTCCCCGGTATCTTTCATATAACAATAAGTCTGGTATAACAGACCTCAACAGATAAAATATTTGCAGCAACACCAGATTATTAACTTTAATTCTACCCTGCCAAAGATACACAGGAAATTCCACTAGTTTACCTAACCTCTTAAAATTACCTTTGTCTTTTTCCTCAAACGTTTTCTCAATCAAATATTTAATACTCCTTTGGCACAAGGGAAGCTGCTGCTGGTGCTTTTTCTGAACTAGTTCAAAGTATCTAATATAGGACTCCTTCATCAAAAAACTATTATCTGTCAAGTTAAGGCGATGTTTTCTGTAATAAGCGCCAATTATTGGCGTATACACAAATGCTATATCCTTGAGCAATAGTTCCAAGACAAATTCCCGATCTTCACAAGCTTGGAGGCTAGTATTAAATTGTTTTTGCCTCAAAAGAGTTTTCTTGAACAACATAGACTGCTGGAGTAGAGGAAAGGGAGAATCCGTGAGAAAATCTGGGCAAATTAGCAGCCTTTCAATCAGTTGTTCTTTTGTCAGGGCACCGACGATATAAGGCACTGTTTTAACAATTTTTCCTTCCCTATCTACCTGAACCCGTTCATAGTCTGAATATAGCACTACGTTCTCGTCAGAGCCATCCAGGCAACTCAACTGAAAGCTGAGCTTATCTTTATGAAGCCAATCATCAGCATCAAGGAATTGAATCCATTCTCCTGTCGCTTTTTGAGCGCCGAAATTACGAGCATCAGATACTCCACCATTTTCTTTGTAGAAGTACTGTAGTTGTGGATTTAAGCTAACTAAATGCTCTGCAACTTGTTGCGTATGATCAGTAGAGCCATCATCTACGATAAGGCATTCAACATTAGGAAAAGTTTGCCCTAATACACTGTTAACTGACTGTTCTAGATATTGGGCTTTATTAAAGCTAGTAATGACAACTGATACAGATGTTTTCATCTCCTTTGCTTTTTTCACAGAAAAGGGAACCTAACCCAGATTTGATTAACCTTTGAGCTTCTTGCCTAGGAGTTGATTAGTTAACTTTGGATCAGCTCGCCCACTAGTTTTTTTCATTACTTGACCAACAAAAAAGCCTTGGAGCTTAGTTTTGCCATTGCGGTATTGTTCGAGTTCCTTGGGATGGGCAGCAATAACTTCATCGATAATTGCTTCAAGTTCGGCAGGGTTAGAGATTTTGATTAAACCCTTGCTCTCAACTAATTCTTTGGCAGAGCCTCCCTTAGACAACAGTTCAGGAAGAATTTCTTTAGCAATCTTGCCACTAATCGTACCGTCTTCAATTAAGTTGATCAGTTCCGCTAGAATTGCTGGGGTTAGAGCAATTTCTGCGATCGCTAATTTCTCGGCTTTGAGATAAGCTGCAATATCTCCCATTACCCAGTTAGCTGCTTGTTTGGCATTAGCTCCCGCAATAACAGTCCCTTCAAAATATTCTGCCACCTGCCGATCATCTGTTATTACCCGACTATCATAGGCAGACAACCCTAGCTCCTGCTCATAACGTTGCCGTTTTTGCGCTGGTAGTTCTGGAAGTTCACTGTGCCATTGCTCCAACTGCTCTTGGGATACTTCAATGGGGGGTAAATCTGGTTCAGGGAAGTAGCGGTAGTCGCTGGAACCTTCCTTACTCCGCATACTAAATGTCTGCTGGCGGTTTTCTTCCCAAAGTCGCGTTTCTTGAATAATCAGCTCTCCAGTTTCAATAGCATTGATTTGTCGCTCAATTTCATAGTCAATTGCCTTCTGGATAGCGTTGAAGGAATTCATATTTTTGATTTCGACTTTGGTACCGAATTCCTTTTGACCAACAGGACGTACAGAAATATTCACATCACAACGCAGTGAGCCTTCCTGCATATTACCGTCACTGATGCCGATATAGCGCATAATTCGACGCAATTCCTGAGCATACTCTGCTGCCTCTTGACCCGATCGCAGGTCTGGTTCTGAGACAATTTCAACTAGGGCTACACCAGCACGATTGTAATCTACCAAAGAATAGGTAGAACCAGAAAGGCGATCGCTCCCCGCGTGAACCAATTTTCCTGCATCTTCTTCCATATGCAGGCGAGTGATGCCAATCTTTTTGCGGATGGGTTCACCAGCTTCGTCAGTAAGTTCTATCTCTAGCCAACCCTGGGTAGCAATTGGCAAGTCATATTGAGAAATTTGATAGTTTTTTGGCAGGTCGGGATAAAAATACTGTTTACGGTCAAACTTACTATAGGGGGCAATCTGACAATTGAGAGCCAAGCTCCCTTTAACAGCGTATTCGAGTACCTTTTGATTGAGTACAGGCAACACCCCCGGCATTCCTAGAGTAATTGGGTCAATATTGGTATTGGGGGTAGCACCAAAAGCTGTGGAAGCACTACAAAAAATCTTGGTTTGGGTACTCAGCTGACAATGGGTTTCTAGTCCAATGATTGCTTCATACTGAGTTTTAACCCTTGCAGCAGTGGTCATGGCGATTGATTAGCTGTTTGAGCTTAACAGTTCTACTTTATTGTGACATTCTCTAGGCCATCTGCATTGGTTGAATATATCGAGCTAGTACCGCTGGGCGGAATTCAAAATTCAAAATTCAAAATTCAAAATCTTTATAGAGTAAGGGTTCTATCGACTCAAGCTGGTGGGTTATCTCCGCCGCGCTGCAATTGTGGGTGCGATCGCAGATTTAGGGCGCACGTCGGTGCGCCCCTACCTTATGGGCAATGTCGCGACAAAATGTAAAAGGGATTTGAGCTGCTCAGATTGACGCTGTTGATGCAAAAACGAGAGGAATTCATCAGTTGACTCCTCACTTGCCCAAAAATCGATGCACAATAAACTCGGATCTTCAATCACAGGTGGTTGTTGTTCTTCAAGAAGATCTTTGATAGAGCGAGTCTTCCAAAAGTCTTGATTTGACATTTCAACCGAATCGGCTTTTTGAACAATGTTTGATACAGCTTTCAACAGTTCAAGCTGTTCTATGAACGAGAGTGATTGAGCGAGGTCGATTGCCTGTTGAAGTTGTGATGTCATATTGAAAACTTCATCTTCCTTTATTTTATATCTTCACTCAACCCTTCAAGAAATGCGATTGCACCTTTGCCCCAAGGGTTTTCTTCAACAAATTGTGCTTGCAAGCGTTGGGCTTGGGCTTGATCAGCTTCGATGTACGGTAATACCAGTACCTGCGATGCAAAGTCTGCCGTGGCGGATTTCGGGAGAACTGGTTAGGAGAGAGTCGAGACTAGCAATCATTGAGTGTTTTGATGGATGAATTTGCCTATCTTATTATTGTTTACGGTTGCGATCGCAAATTTCTTAGAGTCGCTTGCCGACTTCGATGGGAATACCTGCAGGGGGAAATAATACTTTAGTCGTTTCGATGCCGCCTGCGAAAACAATACTCAAAGTATCTTGCCAGCGTTGCCATTGTTTGGGGTTCTTTTGGGGCATAGTTTCAAAGCCTCTGGTGAGGATATCGAGGACTTGGGCTTCTGAGGCTTGGGGATATTTTTGGCGAAGGTTTTCTAGAAGTTGAGAGATGCTTTGTAGGGCTTTTGATTCTCTGGATTCAGAAGGATTGTTGTTTTCGATGTAAGTATCTACTTGCTCGAATACTTGTAATTTTTTAACGTTTGGTAAGTTGTACTTTGAGGCTTCAGCCATGTTGAGTTGTCCTTAAATTACTAATCAGGGTTTTCGGTTTTAGTGATATAGGTATCTATTTGTTCAAAGACTTTTACTTCGGTTGCATTCGGTAAGTCATAGTATATGGAAAGTTGTTGGTTTGCTTCTGATAGCTGAGGGTTGATGATTCGAGGTAGCTGCTTGCGGAAAATTTCGTAATTGTAGAATTGGCAGTTTTGTTGAATATTAGAAATTGCGATAAGTGCGTATTCTCCTGATTCAGTAGGAATGAGAGCAAGAAGTTTAGGGAGAATATAGGCAGCACGCTCTCTCTGGAAGCCTCCGAAGACACCTGCAATATTATTGCGCCTTCGCACATATGGCTCATTCTCTAAAATATCAATAAAATATGGAATTGCACTCTCTGCTTGCATTTTGCCTAGTACTTCAATTGCTGTTCCTTTATTGCCTAAATCAGAGGTTTTAAGCATATGGAGCAGAGCTGGAATTACACTTTTATCACCAAGTTTACCCAAGGCAAAAATAGCTGTTTCCTTAAGGAAACCACTGGATTTTGCTAAAAAACGATGCAATTCCGGAATAGCATTTTTACTGCCGATATTTCCCAAGGCATCTATTACAGACCAGCATTCATCATCAGATGTTTTTGAAATGCATTGAAAATAGCTAATCAATTCTGGAACAACAGCATCATCAGCGATAAAACCAAGTGTATAGGCTGCTTTACTACGAACCTTGCTACTGAAATCTCGTAATCTATGGATAAGACCTATGACTGCATCTTTATTTCTAATGTTACCTAGCACATCCACTGCATACCAACGCACTATTTCATCTGTATCTGAATTATCAAGAAAATAAATCAAAGATTTGACAACTTTTATACTTCCAATCCTGACAAGTGCAGAAGCTCATCCTCTACGCAATTCATCAGCTCTAGATATATCATTACTGGGTTTTTCAAGAAAATCAATTAGACCGTCTATAGCCCTTTCATCACGAATGTTTCCTAATGCTCCTGCGGCAATTCTTCGGACATCATCACTGTCATCTTGTAGAAGTTTCAGTAATCCTGAAGTTGCACTATAATCACCAATATGGTATAGCCCATAAGTTGCATCCCAACGTACATCAGGGTCTGCACTATCAATCAGATTTAACAATCTTGGAATATACTCTACTCCTCCATATTCCTCTAATGTACGAATAGCCTTCCAGCGAACATTAGGTTCTGGATCTCCAATAAGCCTACATAGCTCTTCATAGTTAGGGAAAGATCTTGGATCAGACTTTATTCTATGACTGTCTACATTTTCTCCATATAAAGGTTGTAATTGATTTGTAATATTTGATTTTGATAAATCAAGAGGTATAGCATACTTTAAAAGCTCTTTCTTTAACCAATACGGAGACTCTAAATTCTCAAGAATACTTATTACTTTATTCCGATTGCTTCTATTTACCTTTCCTGCAAGTATTCCTCCTAGAATTGGATATACAGCCAGTGCCAACCTTACCACCCGCACTGCCTGCACCTCATCCTCCAGCAACGCCAGCATCAGCGCTACAGGTTCCGTCCACTTGAGATAATTCAAATAGAAATGCTGTAACCGCTCATCATCCATCACATCCGGATGCCGATTCTCAACCATTGCCAGCAAGGCTTCTGCCGCATAATATTCCTGAAACAACTGGTGATGAAACTCAATCTCTCTTGCATTTGCCGCTACTTGCAGCAAATGATGTTCTAGTAAATCTTCTAACCATTCCTTCGCCTTCGTCGCTGCATCATTTACCCCCCGCTTACCTAACCATTCTTCCAAAATCCCCTCTGCCTTTCTACGGGAAAGCCTCAACCACGCCTCTGTTGGCTTCTCCCTATCCCCCCGCACCATCTCAAACGCCAGATACTGCAACATCTCCGACTGAAACCTACGAAAATCTCCTGAAACAGGCGGATTTTGCTTATGCTGGTTATACTTCTGGTCAAATGCCCGAAACAACTCCCCCTTACTCTGAGGTATCTGCTGAGTTTGCGGATCAAACACTTCACACAACATCTTCAACAATAGGGGAGTTTCTGCTACCTCCCGCAATCTATCCTGTAATTGCTTCAGCAACACCTCCCCATACTCCGGCAAATACTTGCCCACAAACTCCCGCATTTGAGGTTCCGTTAGGGGACGCATTTCCAGCTTTTTCTCAATCCCCAAATCACCCCCCACCGCCAAATCCCTTGTGGTGAAAATCATCGGCGTATGGGGATTATCCTCTCGAAACTGCTGCAACTGTCGCCGCAACTCCTCCGACGGGATTTCATTGATTCCATCCAGCAGCAGGAATAGTTTTCCTTCTACAAGCCAGTTATCAATTTGTTCAGTATTAACCGATAACCTCCCCCGTCGAAATTCCCCACGAATCGCCTCCAAAATCGGGCGCTCCGATTTCAACTGCACCAGCACCGGAATTTTCCCCTCTCCCCAAACTTCTCTTTCCCGATGCGAAGCACTCAAATCCTGCTCCCCCTCTCCTCGCAGGAGAGGGGGCTGGGGGGTGAGGTTAACTTCTGCCATTTCCAACAACAACCGCTTAAGTGTCGTTGATTTCCCCGAACCCGGTTTCCCCGACAACAAAACATGATGATTTGCCGCATATTTCCGCAACCCCTCCAATACTGGAAATCGCTCAACCTGCTGCCTTGGTTTCTCTTTTTCCCTACCTTCTACTTCCTCCCGCACTACTGTTTGCGCTTCCAACACCAAATGAATCGCATCCGTAGCCGTATACCGGGATAAAGTTTCCTGGTAACGAAGGGTGTTGCGAATAAACTTTAAGTAAGGAGAAAAATCAACCATCCCTGAGCTAAATTCGACAGCTTATGATTGATTTTAACTTCATCTTTTCCAAATGCCATTGTCTGGCGCGGCACATCTAAAAATGTAGGTTGGGTAGAGCCCGATAGCGAGACCCAACCTACTTATTCTATCATTTTAGCTGTGTCACGGCACTACAACTAAATTCTGTTGCACTTGCCTTGATTTCTGATTGTTTACTTCCTAAATCTTAAACAATTGAGGTAAATCTCTTATCAATGTGTTGTTTCTTTTCAAGGCAGTTTGCGTTAAAGTCAAGTGTCATTAGTCAAAGCGTACAAAGGACAAAGGACCAATGACTAATGACTAATTTAACAACTGATAATAGAGCTGAACCATTTAATGAACCAAAATCGAATTAGTAATGCCCTAATTGTCGGAGCCAGCCAAGGGATTGGTTTAGGCTTTGTGAAAAAGTTATTAAATCAAAGGAAAAATAGGCGAATTTATGCAACATATCGCCGTCGAGAATCGGCGACTGAGTTGATGGAACTAGCCTCAGCATACCCCGATCGCTTAAACTGTCTGGCAATGGATATTACCGACGAAGCACAGATTGAGGCAGTAATTGCAGAAATTCAGGCGCAAACAGATAAATTACATTATGTAGTCAATTGTGTGGGTATTTTGCACGAAGGAAGCCTACAACCGGAAAAAAGTTTGCGCCAAATCAAGGCAGAAAACTTGATGCGATACTTCCAAGTAAATAGTTTTGGTTCAGTACTGCTCGCCAAGCATTTACTCCCTCTATTTCGTCACAGCGATCGCAGTATTTTTGCCAGTATTTCGGCAAAAATTGGCAGTATTGGTGATAATAGATTGGGGGGTTGGTACGGGTATCGCGCCTCCAAAGCTGCGCTGAATATGTTGATGCGAACGGTATCGATCGAGTACAGCCGCAAAAGCCCAAACACAATCGTGGTAACGTTACATCCAGGAACAACAGATACGTGCCTTTCTCAACCATTTCAAAAGAACGTTCCTACCGAAAAGTTATTTTCAGTCGAACGAACGGTAAATCAACTGTTTGCTGTCTTAGACAAACTTGAAGAAAAGGATAGCGGACAGTTTTTTGCTTGGGATGGTAGTCGCTTACCTTGGTAATTTTTTAACGGAGCAGGGAGTGTTTAAAAAACCATCTGATTGCAACTTCCATAGCTGAGCAAAATGACTGTCTTGGCTCAATAATTGATTGATTGATCCATCCTCAATAATATCTCCCTCTTTAAAGACCAAAATCCGATCCATAAAACGCAAGGTAGATAAACGATGGGCAATCACGAGCGTTGTTCGGTTTTGCATCCACTGTTTGAGCATCCTTTGGATTGCCTGTTCCGTTACTGAATCTAGAGCAGAGGTGGCTTCATCCAAAATTAATAAAGGCGCATTCCTTAAAATGGCACGGGCAATGGCTACACGCTGACGTTGCCCTCCCGAAAGCTTAATGCCTCGCTCTCCAACCAAAGCCTGATATCCTTGAGGCAAAGCCATAATGAACTCATCACAGCAGGCTTGACGAGCTGCAGCTATTACCTCATCATTTGTAGCATCTAGGCAACCATAACGAATATTTTCCAAGAGACTGCGTTGAAACAGGGAGGGATCTTGAGGAATAATGGCAATTTGTTGACGTAAACTGTCCTGAGTCACCTCATCAATATTCTGATGATCAATCAGAATTTGGCCTCCTTGAATCTCAAACTGCCGTAGAATTAACTGTGTAAAAGTAGTTTTACCAGTTCCCGAAAACCCTACTAAACCGACTTTTTCTCCCGGTTCAATGGTAACAGACAACTTTTCAAACACTTGGCAACCTGTGGGATAGTGGAAATTCACCTGTTTAAATTCAAGTTTCCCTTGCTCAACCTTCAGAGGCTTCGCCTCTAGACTATCCACCACATCATGGGGCTGGAAAATCACAGAAAGTGCTGCTTTACATTCTCCTAAGTTCGCCAAAAGCTCAGAGAATTGCCGTGACAAGAGTCCAATCTGACTAAAAAAGCGAATCGAGAGGGTCACCACCACCACAAAATCACCAGCACAAACCCAATTTCGATTAAACCCATAGATCAATAAGATTAAAACACCAACCTCACTGATCAAGAGGGCCAGATTTTGAATTAAACGATCTTTAAGTGCCTGTTTCCAATAATTAGCTCTAGCCTCTCCCTCTCGCTCTTGACAAGCAGCAAAGGCTGCTATTTCCTGTTGGTATTGTGCAAAAGAGCGCACAATCTGGCTATTACTCACCACATCAATGACAAATCCTGTGACTTGAGATCGAGCTGCGGCAAAGTTAGCAGCTAGCTCATAGGTTTGTTGCGCAAACTGTAGTCTGATTAAACAGACAAATAACAAAACCCAAACTAGTAAAAAAAGGCTAAAGCTGGGGTGAATAGTCAAAAAGAAGACGAGTAAAAAAAAAAGTTAATTCCTAGAGGTAGCAGAGTGCCAAACCCAATCATCATTAAATTATGAAAGTTATCAGCCAAAGCAAAAAGCTTGCGGGTGATTGAACCGGAGGTATGGGTTTGAAAAAATTCAGGGGAGTGTCTCAAGGTATAGCTTAAAGATGGCTGTAAAATGACTTGGTAGTAACGTGGGATGGAATGGGTTTGGCTCCAACCACGAATGGCAATACTAATTTTATTGAACAGCAAGCAAACCACATAAACAGCACTCGGAGCCAAAAAATCTGAATAGGAAATATATCCTTTAGCCTGCTCTCTAATAAAACAATCCAGAATAATTTTAAACTGATAAGATTGGAACAAAATCATCAGAGTCCCAACAATGACCGCAAAAGCTTCAATAATCAAATCCCGTCGCAGTTGAGAATTAGCTTGCCAGATTACATACAAAAAAAATGAAGGAAGGGTCTTGGAAAATTGAGAAGATGTATTGAAGCTAGATTGCATTATTGGTTGAACTGGATAGTGGATTATTTGAACTTGTGGAGTGCCAGATGAATGTTACACTGACAATAAGCTGTTCAGCATTTAGATTGGGATACTAAATTCTCTCAAAGGGAACAGGGAAGAGGCAACAGGGAATACCGAATTTAAATGCACATTAGCTTATCGCTATCTAGTTTATAGTTCTAAAATAGAAATTGGGAACTGATCAATTCAAAATTCAGTTCCCAATTCTCAATTCTCAATTTTCGATGCCCAATCACCTTATGAGGCTTCAGACGAGGATGTCTCATCTTCAGAATGATCAGAGTCTTGAGTAGATTCTGTTGCTACCTGATTCTGTGCTTGAGCACGCTGTTCCCGCTTTTTGCGATCAGCTTTGATAACATCCTCTATTACACTCTGTGCCTGAGCCATTTTTTCTAGGTTACTGCGGTACAATTCCAAGTCTTTTTGCAATTTCTCTTCCGGAAGATTGAGAGCTTGAGCAATTTGTTTGAGTGCCTCAGTAAGTTGCTTTTCATCCTTGACTAGCTCTGAGTCTGCCTTTTCTAGTAGGGTATATAAACCAATAGCGAATAGGCGGCTGTATTTGAAGTTAGGATTATTTGCGATCGCAGCAACAGTGGTATGGAAATCTCCAGGAGCATCCAAAGGGGTTGGGGAGCTAAACCAGGAGACTAATTCATCAGCAGATTTACTTCCTAATGCTCCTGTGAGCAATTCAGCATCCTTTTGGTACTGTTGTGCTTCTTGTTCTACTGCCTGACACAGAGCGTTAAAAATCGATTCTTGGTCTTGTGACGGTCGGTAGCCCTGCATAAAGCAGTTGAAGGACGTTGCTACCCCCAAAGCATAAATGGGATCGTAGCGAAAATCAACATTGACCGACAGCAGATGCATTTCTACCATCAACTCTTCGACAAATCTTCGATAGATTGAGTTGACTGGACGGGTGTGACGATTGTAAAAATCTCGTTTGGTATCCGAGACGGTGCGCACTTTATTCACAAAGCAGACATTAAGGGGAACGTAAGACTATTGTCTCGCTTAAAGACAAGTTTGCCAAGGCAACATCCTATAATAAACCTTTGACTCCAAGTCGGGGATAGGGATTATTTCAAAGTAATTTTCAGTATTTTAGAGCAACAGATACTTTTTGAGTTCTAATTATCCAATGACCAAGTCAACAGAGTTAATTGCCCTAACAAGCTACCTAGCGGGTGAATTTGATAATAGACAACAGGCGATCGCAGAACCAGCTTGGTACGTTCACCTTCGCCTTTGGCAACGACCTGTTCCCTTATTTATAGAAGATAGCTTTACCCTCTTTGCAGAACAAGCTAGTATCGTTAACCTAGACCAACCCTACCGTCAGCGCCTCCTAAGACTCTATCCAGATCCTGCTACACCAAACTCTCTACAAGTACAGTACTATATGCTCAAAGATCCTGTATCTTTTAGAGGTGCTGGTCGGAATCCAGCTTTATTGAGACAGCTAACACCAGAACAGATTGAGTTTTTACCTAGTTGTAGATTAAGAGTTAAACAACAGCAACTGGCATCAAATGCCTATGAGTTCTCAACTACATCAGCAACTACCACACCTTGCCGCTTTAGCTATCAAGGTAAGAACTATCAAGTTGCTTTAGGATTTGAAGCAACAAAAGAAGAATTCCGTAGCTATGATCAGGGTATCGACCTTGTAACCGGACAAGCAATTTGGGGAGCCCTACTTGGTCCATTTTGCTTTACCAAGCGCCAAGATTTTGCCTCCGAGTTAGTAGTATGACACTTGTTGTTGTTCCTGACGAATAAAAAACAACAAATAACTACCAAATCAGATTCCTAAATTAGGATGCCATACTACGGGGAACTCCTTCCAATGCATTTTCCTCAGTATCAAAAATTTCAAATACTGAGTCCATCATCGTAACTTCAAACACCAGTTTTGCTTCTGGATGGACATTACAAATACGGAAGCTTCCCTTAATTTTGTCGGCATCCCGCATTCCTGCAACTAAGGATGTTAGTCCAGAGCTATCAATGAAGTTAACTTCACTCAGATTAATGACCACATGACGGCTGAGTTTAGAAATACATTCTTGCAATTTCAGGCGAAATTGCCAAGCCGTTGTAATGTCGAGGCGTCCGACTGGAGCCAAAACAATAACTTCTGTGCCATCTGGCATCGTATGCGTTTTCTGATCGATCTGAATCATCAGTATCTCCTTGCAGTGGCAGCTTTTCTATGAGCTCCCGAGTAGCGATATGGTGGTTGCGTGGTGGTGCGTCAATTAACTTTTAAACAATGATCACCCTGAAGGCGCTCCGTTCACTACTCACCTCAAGTTAGTTTAACTCACATATTTTCTGAGGTTGCAGGACTCCAGTTAGCCCAGTCTTGGGGTTTGAGGAATGTTTCATACAATTTTGCTTCATGGGTATTGGGTTGGGGTTGGTAGCCGTATTCCCAACGAACTAGGGGGGGTAGAGACATCAAGATTGACTCAGTACGTCCGTTGGTTTGTAGACCAAATATTGTACCTCGATCATAAACCAAGTTAAATTCTACGTAACGACCCCGGCGATAAAGTTGGAAGTTGCGTTCGCGTTCTCCATACTCCATTTCTTTGCGTCGTTCAACAATTGGCACATAAGCTGGTATAAATGCTGCACCACAATCTTGAATGAAGGCAAATAGCTCTTCCCAATTTCGAGGTTCTAAAGGTCCAACTTTTTCACTATAAACTGCTGCTGCGCTATCTTGGTGTGGACCACGATACAATTTTCCCGTACCATCTTGATAGTCAAAGAATAATCCGCCCACACCCCGCATTTCTTGACGGTGTTTCAAGTAAAAATATTCATCGCACCAGTGCTTAAACACTGGATAATACTCCGGGTGGTGAGCATCACAAGCTTGTTTGAAGTTGCGATGGAAATTTGCTGCATCTTCAGCAAATGGATAATAGGGGGTCAAATCTGCACCACCACCAAACCACCATACTGGACCTGCCTCAAAGTAGCGATAATTGAGGTGAACTGTTGGAATGTACGGATTACGAGGATGCAGTACCATTGAGGTGCCAGTAGCAAAAAAACCATGTCCAGCTGCCTCAGGACGCTGCTTTAAAATGGAGGGGGGTAAGTGCTTGCCCCACACTTCTGAAAAGTTTACCCCACCCTGCTCAAACACTTTACCTTCACGCATAACCCGAGAACGACCACCACCACCTTCTTCACGTTCCCACTTATCTTCCTGAAAAGTGCCAGTGCCATCCAGCTTTACTAGAGCATCACAGATTGTATCTTGCAGCTGTTGCATAAACTGCTTGACTCGCTCTCTAGATCCAGGAGTAGGTAAAGAATTGGTAGTAGTCTCTTTGGCTTGCTCTCCAGATTCAGGAGTAGGTAAAGAATTGGTATTAGTCGTTGCTTGTGTCTTAAAAGCTGTCATATTCTCTAATTGAATGTAATTAACCCCAATGATTATGGCAGTATGTGAACTTTTGAAACAGGTTAAGGCAATGAATCTGCTACTTTCTTAGACTATCTCGAATTGGGTCTTTAGCATGAATTGTTCTAATGGGAGTTGCAGTTATATCCTAGTTAGAGGGATTTTACCGACAACGCCATTTGCCTGTTGGGGTAAAAATTAGCCTGAGCGTTGCTACGGGAGTGGTATGGTGATTCTTAATTTTTCCTTCAAGTTAATCGTCGGTAAAGAGGGAATTTGCTGCAAGTTTTCCCTCTTTAAGACGTATCGTGTCATAAGTAATGCCCCAGTAGAAGTTCTCTGGCAAAAATTGATTAACTTAGCTGATGTGTCCTGGCATCCTTTACTCTCAAGTACCAATGCTCCTACAGGACTAATCGCTAAACCTGGTTTAATTTACCAAGTGGTCACTCGCTTACTACCGATTCCAGTGCGAGTTTTTGTTGAGCGTGTTCTACCAGGTGAGTTACTCAGTGTACGTATACTGGCAATTCCTGGAGTTGAGAATCGGGTAACTTACCAAGTTGAATCTACGCTCTGCGGTACCTACGTGTCCTGTTCCGTAACCCTGCGAGGTTGGTTATCTCCCTTGCTATGGTGGTTCATTCGCCCCTACGCTGCTCGTGTAGCGTCTGAGTTAGCACAGGCAGCAGAACATCAGGTAGCGGCACTTTGATTGGGAATTGTCATTTGTCATTTGTCATTTGTTGTTTGGGAATTGTTGGATGTAAATATCTCCCTTGTTTCTCTCTGTATTTTCTGTAACGGGACTTATTAAATTAAGATCTATGAAGAAACCCTAACAAATTTGCCCCAATCTTAATCAGCCTCGGTCAGGAATTTAAATGTCTTATGCTTGATGCTAGTTCAGTTTTAGAAGTATTACGACCAGTACAAGACCCCGAACTCTGTAAGAGTCTGGTGGAATTGAATATGATCCGGAATATCCAAATTGACGATGGTGCTGTTAGTTTTACCTTAGTATTAACTACCCCGGCCTGCCCTTTGCGGGAATTTATTGTTGAGGATTGCCAAAAGGCAGTTAAACAGTTACCCGGCGTTGAAGAGGTTGTAGTGGATGTCACTGCAGAGACGCCGCAGCAAAAATCACTACCAGATCGTACTGGCATTGCTGGAGTCAAAAATATTCTGGCAATTTCTAGTGGTAAGGGCGGTGTTGGTAAGAGTACTGTGGCAGTCAATGTAGCAGTAGCATTGGCTCATACAGGAGCTAAAGTTGGTCTAATTGACGCTGATATTTATGGTCCCAATGCTCCATCAATGCTGGGATTAGAAAATGCCAAAGTAATGGTACAACAAGGGAAACAAGGAGATGTACTCGAACCAGCTTTTAACCACGGTGTTAAGCTAGTCTCCATGGGCTTTTTGATTGACCCAGATCAACCAGTAATTTGGCGAGGGCCGATGTTGAATGGGGTGATTCGGCAGTTTCTTTACCAGGTGGAATGGGGTGAATTAGATTATCTGATTGTGGATATGCCACCAGGAACTGGAGATGCTCAACTGACTTTAACCCAGGCAGTGCCGATGGCAGGAGCTGTGATTGTGACAACACCGCAGAATGTGGCATTGTTGGACTCCCGCCGAGGCTTAAAGATGTTCCAGCAGATGGGAGTACCTGTGTTGGGTATTGTAGAAAATATGAGCTATTTTATCCCACCAGACCTGCCAAACCGACAATACGACTTGTTCGGTTCTGGAGGCGGTGAGAAGACATCCAAGGAACTGGGTATTCCTTTGCTAGGTTGTATCCCTCTAGAAATTTCCTTACGGCAGGGAGGTGATAAAGGATTGCCGATTGTCGTTGCTGAGCCTGAGTCAGAGTCTGCTAAGGCACTCACTGCGATCGCTAAACAAATTGCTGCCAAAGTCTCAATGGTTGCTCTTAGATAATAGGGGAAAATGTGTAAACTTTGGTAAATTAAGCTTGACTAACATCTTTAATGAACATCCTTACTCCTTCATAACCTTTGCTCAAATTCCTGAAACTCCTGCCTCACTCAGCTAATTGTTTATGAATGCTGCAAAGGAACTCAACTGCTTGATATGCTGCAAAAGTCACTAACCTTTATTCATTGGAAGTCACCCCTAGCACCTTGGAAGGAAGTAGACTGGCTACTGTTTGGCTTAAGTATTGGTCTTACCTTCCTTGGGGGAGTAATGATTCGTAGTACTGAACTCAATCAAGGTCTAACAGACTGGTTATCCCACTGGGTAGTGGGTAGTATTGGTTTAGTATTAGCTCTATTTATAGCGCGATCGCGTTATGAAGCACTGATTCAATGGCACTGGATTATTTACGGCATAACTAATTTGTCTTTAATTGCGGTGATGATCATTGGTGCGACGGCTAAGGGGGCCCAGCGTTGGATCACGATTGGTAGTTTTAACCTTCAACCTTCAGAGTTTGCCAAATTAGGCTTAATTATCACCCTAGCGGCGATTTTGCACGCCAGACCAGCTTCTACTATTTCTGCTGTTGTAAGAGCTTTAAGTGTGACGATGCTTCCTTGGGCATTAGTGTTTTTGCAACCGGATTTGGGAACATCCTTGGTGTTTGGAGCAATTACCTTGGGGATGCTCTACTGGGGTAATGCTCGTCCTGGATGGTTAGTTTTGCTAGTTTCTCCGCTGATTTCAGCAATCCTGTTCAACTTATTTTTACCAGGATGGTTTTTCTGGGCAGGCTTGATTTGTTTTCTTGCTTGGCGTACCATACCCTTGCCTTGGGAGAATATACCTTTGAAAGGGCTAGTCACTTTGGGCACTTTAGCGGTGAATCTGATTTCAGGTCAATTGGGAAATATCTTTTGGGGAGTACTCAAAGACTATCAAAAAAGTAGGCTAACTTCCTTCCTCAACCCAGATGAAGACCCGCTAGGAGCAGGCTACCATCTCATCCAATCTCGCATTGCCATTGGAGGTGGGGAACTTTTTGGCAGGGGTCTTAACCAAGGTCCAATGACCCAACTGAATTTCGTTCCAGAGCAACATACTGATTTTATCTTCTCAGCAATTGGGGAAGAATTTGGTTTCATTGGCTCCTTGATAGTCATCTTTGCTTTCTGGCTAGTGTGCCTGCGGTTGGTAATTATTGCTCAAAATGCTAAAGACAACTTTGGCTCTCTAGTAGCCATTGGTGTACTCTCAATGATTGTGTTTCAAGTAATTATCAACATTAGTATGACAGTTGGTCTAGCTCCTGTTACTGGTATTCCTCTACCTTGGATGAGTTATGGTCGCTCAGCAATACTGACCAACTTTCTTGCTATTGGACTAGTGGAGTCGATCGCTAATCATCGGCATAGATTAAAGTTTTAGAAGGAAACTCAATTGTCGAGAAACAAATCATGATACTGCCAGGTTCTATTGTTCGCGTCACCAATCCTGACGACACCTACTACCAGTTTGAAGGACTAGTCCAACGAGTAAACAATGGTCAAGTAGGTGTGTTGTTTGAAGGAGGCAACTGGGATAAAATTGTCACTTTTCAACTCCGTGAATTAGAAGCCGTAGATCCCACAGCTGGGAAAAAGCGTAAATAGTGATCAAACAACAAATGACAAATGACAAATAACCAATAACTAAATTATGCGTCTCCCATTACCACAGTTTGGGGTTAGCGATCGCCCCGATCATCATATTGCTGAGGTCATCGAGACGGCAACAACAGAATTTCTGGCTCAGTGCTTAGAGCCAGAAGACTTGAGCTTCCCCGTTATGCCTCCCTTTGGCAGCTGGATTAAGTCAATGGATGAAGAATCAGGCAATCAAGTCTTCGCAGTAGTTTACTATGCCACAACCAGCCCTATTGACTCAGTACACCGAGCCAGAGCTTTGGGATTGTCACTGGCAGACTTGCGGGAGCAGCAACCTCAGATTTTTGCCATGCTCAAAACTGAATTCCGTGCTGCCATTGTCGGGTTTGTGTCTCCCCAACCAGGAGTAAATGGTTCTAAGCATCCTGGTGGTTCAGTTTATCAATATCTTCCTCCACGTCCACCCCAAATTCATCAAGCAGTCTATCGGTGTGAACCAGCAGAAATTATTAACTTCAGTGAGCAGCTGGATTTTTTGCGCACCCTCTTGCAAGTGAATGGAGCGCCAGTAGAGGCACTGACAGCAGCAGCTATCCGAGGAGTTTATCAACTACGCAAGGCTGATCGTGACTGGTTAGTGCAGGCAGGACGAACCCTCAGTGTTCTACTCAAGGATGATTATGACCGTTTGCGGTATATTTTGAGTCAACTACACTGGTAAAATACTTGCTTTAGCTCAAAGTACTAGATCCGACTGCAACGTCAAGTCCAAATCTCTATCAGCTTCAATCACAAACACCTCAGCTTTATTACGACCTCCTAAGAGCCATCCTGCAAGAGCGCCGCCACCAGCACCAAGGAAAACTTCTCCTAAGTCAATATCACCAAAGATTTCTGAAAGCACAGAAGCAGCAGCTGCGCCGATCAGAGCGCCTGTGAGAATGGAACTGGTATCAGTACCTTGATCAATGGTTTCTGTCTCAGTAATTTCCCGAGAAGTAGCATTAATTGGTACTCGCTGATTACTGTTTTTGATCATTAGCTCTCGGGCAAAAAATCTAGTACCATTACCAGTTGGTCTGAATTCCCCGTCAATCTCACTCCCAGCTGGAATAAGTAGTGTTCCAGCAGAAGACCTAATATCACTCGCTACTACCAGTGTCACAGCAAAAGTTTCATCCGGCGCAAGGACAATTTTCTCGGCATCATCAGATCTTGTGGGAATCAAGCTTCCAGCCGGGATAGTAATATTTGTAAATTCTTGTGAGATTGGTGGAGGTTGGGAGGGAAACAGTTGCGCCACCACATTTGGCTTCGAGCTTGCTGTCGCCGGAGTAGCCATCATTATTGGCATAGCCGTTATTGAACTCATTCCCAGCGCCATAAATAAGGCCGTTTTCGACTGCCAGCGATTGGAAATTAACATAAAAACTACACCCTCCAGAGCATAGACACTGTCAGTAATTTAGACTTGAGCAAGTCGGGAAGGTTCCCAAATCAAATATTTTGCGATCGCCTGTTATGGCAGCAAAGTTTTAAATATAATCGTTCTAAGTAGAACCTTCCCAGATAGATTAAAAAATTCCTAACCTATTGCTGTTTGGTAGGGAAACAACACAAGATCACTGTAGAAAGTTGCTAACTTGTTAATCAATATGTCTAGAAGTTTACTGGAAAGCAACACACAGCACTTACCGTCAGTGCCAAAACCCAATTCCCGTCTTCGTTCCAAGTTGAGAGACCCTCAACCTAGTTTGAGGCGGCGCTTAAAATACTTCTACTGGCGTCTAGTACGTATGCAGGGCTCCTCAGCTGCGATCGCGCGGGGTTTTGCCTGTGGTGTATTTGCTGGGATGTTTCCCCTATTTGGTCTCCAGACAATTATAGGTGTTTTACTAGCGGTGCCCTTGCGGGGGAACAAAATTCTGGCGATTACCGGGACTTGGATTAGTAATCCTTTGACCTATGTGCCAATATATACCTTCAACTTTCATGTTGGTCAATGGTTGCTCAACAAACCTGATTTGATTAGTATTAATTTTGATTCTTGGCAACAAGTCAAGGGATTAGGTGCAGAAATTATCTTAATTTTGTTGGTGGGTTGCTTTGCTGTAGGATTAGCATCTAGTATTTTGAGCTATTTCCTAGGCTTACAGTTAATTAACAGATTTCGTGCTGCATATCACTTGCAGCGTCAACGTAGAAGCTGGCACTCTCATCATCAACAAGATTAAAAGGGAATTTACAAAAAGCGGCGGGGAAGCCAACTCCTTAAAGGTGTTGGAGGAAATGTCGCCCCGCCGCTTTGTCATTGGTTATTAGTCATTAGTTATTAGTCATTGGTCATTGGTCATTGATCATTAGTTATTACTCACCGTTCGCCCATTTGAAAACGAGTTAGAGAAATTGTCTACGAGGGAATGCGGATTCCAGGTTACGGTCAATTCATTTGACAAATCGTATAAAATGTGTCCTCACAATTATATGCGATCGCCAAACCTAGAGTTGTTTTTGAAATCAGTAAAATACACTATATATAGCGTATGGCAATTTTTGCTAACCACTAGACAAAATAGGCGAACGGTGAGTTATTAGTTAATGGAAGAAACAAGCTCAAATCCTCCTCCCTGTTCCCTATTCCCTGTTCCCTGTTCCCTTGTTTCTTGAAAAGAGATCGCAATAAGTGCTCTCCTAGTGGCGAAGTCGGTGGTGATGATATTATCTATGGGGGGCTGACAACGAGCACATCGGCCCTGCTATAGCGTTTACCTTTATTTAGTACTGATATTCAATTGGTCACTTGTACACTTGTACCAATAACCAATAACTAATAACTAATAACTAGTAACAAATGATTGATTTTACAGTAGCTATTTGTACTTATAATGGGGCAACTCGCCTGCCCAAAGTTCTGGATAAACTCCGCTCAGCTACACTATTCACTAAAGAGCGAGCACAATTTCCAAAGGAGGATTTTTCTTGGGAAATAGTAGTTATAGATAACAACAGTGCTGACAAAACAGCTAAAGTTGTCGAAGAGTATCAATTAACTTGGTCACAAACTTATCCTCTGCGATACTACTTTGAACCAAAGCAAGGTCTAGCATTTGCTCGACGTTGTGCTATCAAAGTAGCTCAAGGTTCCTTAGTAGGTTTCCTTGATGATGATAACTTACCTACAGATAACTGGGTGAGTGCAGCCTACTCCTTTGGTCAATCCCATCCTCAAGTTGGAGCCTTCGGTAGTCAAATTTATGGAGATTATGAAATAGAACCCCCGGAAAACTTCGAGAGAATCTCTTGCTTCCTCGCAATAATTGAGCGAGGACAAAAACCAATTCGTTATGATGCACAGCAATGGATCTTTCCCGCTGGAGCAGGATTGGTAATTCGTAAACAAGCTTGGTTAGATACTGTTCCTGAACATCCCTTCCTTAAAGGTGTCTCCGCTAACTCCCTAGCTTCTAAAGGGGAAGATATCGAAACTTTAACCTACCTCAAAAAAGCTGGTTGGGAAATTTGGCATAATCCCCAAATGTGCATCTACCATCAGATTCCTAGCTGGCGTCTAGAAAAAGACTATTTAATCAAACTATTTCGAGGTGTAGGCTTAAGTCGGTATCCAACTCGCATGTTGCGCTTTAAAGCTTGGCAACAACCCTTTGTTTTAATTGCCTACCTAACCAACGATTTACGCAAATTAATTATTCACTTACTCAAATATCATCAAGTTCTAGAAACAGATATTGTTGCTGCTTGTGAAATACAATTATTTTTAAGTAGCCTTATCAGTCCTTTTTACCATTGGAAAAAAAGATATAGTATTTCTCATTTGGATTAGGTAGAAAGTTTTTCTTTAGTCAATATTCTTAATTCCGTGCAGCGGTACTAGCTCCAATCTTCTTGGTTCGGTGAGTTGTTCCCACGCTGGTAAACTCTACCGCAGGCATGAAGTTGACGAGTTATCTCAAAGAGTTCTTCCTCAGTTAACTGCCACTGCTGGAGAACTAGATCTAAATTGCGTTGAATCTCTCTAGCTCCGGGAAAGCCAGCATAACGAATTCGCAGTCTAGCTAATTCAGCTCGGTTATAATCATTCGGTACTTCCCGTAAGAGGCGCTCAACAATTTCGCGATCGCGTTTTTCTTGGGGATGTTGTTGATCTTTATTTTCTGCTACTGAAGCCATGCTGCTTTATGGGTATTAGGTATTAGGTGTTAGTTTTAACTTGAACTTTATCCCCTACTTGTAAGATCTTACCTGCTTCGGATTCTGGGATACGGGTGTTAACACTTAACCGATAAAAATGATTAAAGCGAGAGGAAGATGCCCAAGAGGGCAAGGTTGCTTTTCGCTGGGCAACGAATATTTTCTGAAATTCTGGATAAGCTTGCCCAGTTAGAGCATTCCTAGTTGGTACCACACAACGGGCACAAGGATTGATGCCCTCAAAGCGAATTGAGCCAATTTGAAACTCAACAATATTGCCAGTTTCGCCAAACAACCTATCCTCCCAAAATGGGGAAACATCAGCAATTTCCACATTAGCTCGCAGCCGTTGTCGCATCTGCTCACTGCTGATTTCGGTAAACCAGTCGGCGGCAGTTGCGATGGTAGCAGTACTAATCACAGTTGGACCATTAGCATTGGTATCATCAGGAAAACCTTGCACTAAGTTCTCTTGCAGTTTTACTTTTTTACCAAAATAATTGCTCAACCAAGCTTCTAACTGCGATCGTTCCTGCTCCAGGTGAAAAACTGCCGTTTGCTGTGTTTGGTGAACTTGCAGGGAAACAGTTTGAGCTTCTAAGTTAAATGAACTACGCAATAAATGGACTTTTGGATTACGCTTACCATTAACGAACTTACCTTGCTCATCAAAAATGGCAAACTGTCGGTCATTTTCTAGAGCACCACTTTTGAGCACCTTTGCCTTGGTGACAGCAATACCGTCTAGGGATTTAATGGGATAAATCAGGATTTGGGCAATATAAGGCATATGAGTTTTTCTGAATGCTAATCTTTGTTATGGGCAAATGGCCATTCGCCCGCACTGGAAAACTGATTCTTCCCAAGCCCCCGTTATACCCATAGGGTTAGCGACGGGAACTGTCACTATGGAGCTAAGCGGATTCGAACCGCTGACCCCCTCAATGCCATTGAGGTGCTCTACCAACTGAGCTATAACCCCGTCTTGCGTTATCTATGATGCCTTGATGTGTGAATTTCGTCAAGCTGTAAATACAACAGCTGCCTCAGATTTAATAAAATGGATTGGGAGATTGAGCCATTTGGGTGAGATAGCCCACGTAGCTACCCATGAGAAAATAGACAACTAACATTGCAGCTGCAGACATCGCTACCAATGTGCCAGCTAACATCAAAGAAAACTCTTTAGTATCAAAGGCTTCCTGCATTAGATGTAGTGCCCAAGCGACTAAAACAACATCTAATATTAGAATAGCAATTAACATGATTTACAAAACGTAATACTTTCCCTATTTTAGCAGTGCCATATATTGCGAACACTGCCCACTCTTGTAATCTTACACAACAAAAGTTAATAATTCCGGAAAGGATGTATCTTCAAATTTTGGTTAATCGGATAGGAACCTGGTTTTGAGCTAGATAGGTTTTAATTTCTGAGACGGTTAACTGCCCGTAATGTAGAAGGGAAGCGAGTAGTGCGGCTTCTGCCCTGCCTTCTGTGAGGGCCTCATGAATATGAGCACAGTTACCAGCACCGCCGGAAGCGATGACAGGAATTTGTACTTGCTCAGCAATGGTGCGCGTCAGCTCTAAGTCATATCCCGCCTGGGTTCCGTCAGCATCCATACTGGTAACTAATAGTTCTCCAGCTCCCCTTTGTTCCAGTTCTTTGGCCCAAGAAATCGCGTCTATACCAGTATTTTCCCGTCCCCCACGGACGTAGACATCCCAACCAGGGTTATTTGCATCTTGGCGATGTCTGGCATCAATAGCAACAACAATGCACTGATTACCGAAGCGATCGCTAGCTTGATTGATAAAGTTAGGATTACGTACAGCTGCCGAATTAATGCTGACTTTATCAGCTCCTGCCCTTAATAATAATTTAATAGTTTCTAAGGATTGGATACCACCACCCACAGTCAAAGGTATAAATACTTGTTCCGCTGTGCGGTAGACAACATCAACGATAATATCTCGGTCTTCATGGGTAGCAGTGATATCCAAAAATACCAGTTCATCAGCACCCGCCTCGTTATAAGCTTGTGCTAACTCTACTGGATCACCGGCATCCTGAAGATTAACGAAGTTGACTCCTTTAACAACCCGTCCAGCATTCACATCCAAGCAAGGTAAGATTCTTTTGGCTAGCATTTGTTATTGGTTATTTGTTATTGGTTGTTTGTTATTGGTTGTTTGTTCTTAGTTATTGAGTCATAGTTCATTATGATAAACTTTATTCCCAATTCTAAATTCTAAAATGGCGAGGCAAAATTCTGATTCGCTCTTCTAGCAATATTTATAACTAATCTTTGATCGCTTGGTTGGTTGCCTTTGCCATTATTTTTTGCTATTATATTTTTATAATGGGAAAAGTGTGCGCCTATATATAAAGGTATAGCGCTTTTAGGTAATTGCAGAATTCTCAATTATTAGAACAATCAATTCCAATGCTGAAATAGTCAAATCTGATCACTGTTGCCTGTTGTCTATTCCCTGTTGCCTGCGCCGTTAGGCGCTCAAGCCATACCATGAGAAACAAAACCTGCCCAGTAGAAAGGATGGGCAAAGGGGAAATCCTTTTTACCCAAAGACTGCAAACTCTGTTGCTGCCCCTCTAATTTCTTAGCAATTGTGAACCACTTATCATACCCTGCCTTATCTCCTTCAGCTTGGGCTTTTTGCTTAACAGTATTAACCTCCTCTAACTTTTGTCGCAGATGTGAGTTTAACTTAGCTTGATAGTTCTGGGCAAAATCCTCTCCTGTTAAATTGCGGAGTTTAATTTGCCCTTGCTGTAGTGCCTGGGAACGGCTCATCCCTGACTCGCGGTTCTTATAGTAAAATATTGCTAATAAAGCACTAGCCAAATCCTCTACTGACCACTGGGTACTAACTACACTCCTGGCTCCAGCACAGAGAAAGCCTGTAGCTAGAGTAAGCAGATCATCGGTAACTTTGGTAACAGTGAAATTAACCTCGCAAGCGCAGGCAAAAACTTCCGAGAGATTGGGCATACGCCAGCTAGGAGTTAAGAGTTGACCCAAGGTAAGAGAACCATCTCCTAAACTTAACTGGGATTCCAATGGCTGCATAGGATTAGATTTAGCATGATGGCTAGAGTGGAGGATCTGCACTTGCTGGGCTAACTTTTGGTATGATTTGACTGTGGCATTGCGTCCTTGCAAGCGCTGCTCAGGAGGAACTTCATAAATTTGGGCTAGGGTTTCGCATTCAAAATTGGTAAAGGGCAGATCCTCCGTAGCATCTTCAACTATACCCATTTGCTGACCTTCGATTGGTGGGCGTTGGTGACAATAGTGGAGGATTTGGCAACTGGGAATGAGACGAATACGAAAGCGATCGCTAAGGTAAGTAGTTTGGTTAACAGGTTTGGTGGGAGAGGATTGGGAAGATTTGCTGTTGAAGGCTAAACCGCGAGTTTGGTCAAGAGCAATCCTTTTTTGCTTTTCTTCCTTTTCCCTTCCTATACCATATCCTTCCACCTTGCAACTTTCTTTCTTCCCTTCTGCCTTCTGCCCTCTGCCCTCTGCCTTCTGTCCTCTACCTTCTGCCTTCTGCCCTCTGCCTTCTGCCTTCATCGGCAATGCAGCAAAAGGAATCTGATGCAAAGCTAAATGAGGTACAATAATCAACTCCTCAATTCCCTTAAGATATTTTGCTACCAACTTCTCCAACTGCAAGCGTTCAGCAAGTTCCTGGAGAAAACTCCCCATCTTCTCCTTCCATTTATAATTTGACTCAACATAAGGAATTAACCAGTTTTCTGCAATCCAAATCTGTAAATCCGAACCTTGCCCCTCACAAGTAAAAACTTGAGGACTACAATCCTTAAGCAGGATAAAAATATGGGTATCCTCATTAGTTGTATAAAAACTGAGTAGAGCAGTAATTGACTCCTCAATTAACTGCTGCATTTGCTCCCAATGCAGATGCTCCACCTGAACTTGTCCTGCCAAAACAGGATCATTACGGCGCAGTTGTTGCCAGACTTGCTGTTTTTGTGCCTCTAATGCCTGGATTTCTTCCTTGTATACTGATAAATCCTCCCTAGTAAAGGATTGATGAGCTTGCTTCACTCCAGTTTCCAATGACATTCTTTCATGGCTACTTCCTGCTAAGACTGGAACAGCTCTAAAACGGAGAAGATTGATACGCCGTTGCAGTTCCTCGTAGTCCTGCAAATGCTGTTCTACCTCTGGAGCAATGTCTCCCCCTTGGTAGAGTTCATTACTAGCCATCATATCTACCAAGCGTTGAGCACGAGAACGTTCAGTATATTCCACTGCTTTCTCGATCTCCCCTAAATTGAGGCAAGCTTGTACTATCTTGTCATATACGTTAATAGAATCGGCAATAATCTCCTGGCGGCGCTCCTCATCAATTGCCCAGCTCCGGCTTTGTTCTACGGCTTGGATAGCCAGGTCATAGCCTTGGATAGCTAGTTGCCAATTGTTATTTTTCAGGGCAAGGTTGCCTAAATTGCGACTAGCTCTTAGACAGTCGATAGGGAAGTTTTCCGGAGTAAGGATTTGTAGGGCATGACTAAAAGCAGCAATGGCTTGTTCAAGATTCTCTGCTCTCTCCCCTTTGATTCTATTCCTGTAAGCAGCGCCGAGATTGTTTTGAGTGTTTGCCCAATTTTGTGGAAATGCTGATTTGGTATAGATTTGTAGGGCATTGCTAAAAGCAGCAATGGCTTGTTCAAGATTCTCTGCTCTCTCCCCTTTGATTCTGCCACAGTAAGCATTGCCGAGATTGTTTTGAGTGGTTGCCCATTGTTGTGGAAATGCTGACTTGGTATAGATTTGTAGGGCATGACTATAAGCAGCAATGGCTTGTTCAAGATTATCTGCTCTGTCCCCTTTTATTCTGTACAAGTAAGCAGCGCCGAGATTGTTTTGAGTCATTGCCCATTGTTGTGGAAATGCTGACTTGGTATAGATTTGTAGGGCATGACTATAAGCAGCAATGGCTTGTTCAAGATTATCTGCTCTGTCCCCTTTTATTCTGCCACAG
>Ga0207422_1001115_pt1 | contig 61632 bp, 52 predicted proteins | sample MarCyaLeptolynsp_FD_187757 | JGI IMG/M metagenome (GOLD analysis project Ga0207422, IMG submission 187757) | Marine cyanobacterial communities from Panama - species 1 Leptolyngbya sp. (SPAdes) | ecosystem: Environmental > Aquatic > Marine > Unclassified | place: Panama: Panama City | collected...
TCCGAGACCGAATCCGAGACCGAATCCGAGACCGAATCCGAGACCGAATCCGAGACCGAATCCGAGACCGAATCCGAGACCGAATCCGAGACCGAATCCGAATCCGAGGCCGAATCCGAGGCCGAATCCGAGACCGAGACCGAGACCGAGACCGAGGCCGAATCCGACTCCTCGGCCACGCTCATCGCGGCCCCGATCGACCACGCTCAACGCGGTCCTGATCGACCACGCTTCACGTGGCCCTGCTCGACTATGCTCAACTGGGTGGTGCTCGACCGCGCTCAACGCAGCCCTGCTCGACCACGCCTAACGCGGGATCGCACGACTACGCCCCAGTGCTTCGCGAACGCCGCGAGCCACACGATGCCCTCAGGATGCTAGACGCCCTTCGCAGCCGCGCCCACTAGCAACAACCTGCCGGCCCACGGGCCGGCACCGACAGAAATCCCCCCCAAAACAACAAGGTCGCAACGCTCGCCAGGCGCCAAGGCCAAGGGGCGAAGCGATGGGGGCTGGCCGCGCGCAGTTCGGACCGCACGCTCGGACGTTCATGCTCGGCACAGAGTCCTGCGCTCCACCTCCCAAGGTCGGCGGACCGTATGCTTGAGCACGGCCAGCCCCCATCGCGTAGCCCCGTTCCGCTCAACGTGTCCTTACTCCGCAGCTCCGAAGCACGAGCCCACAAGCCACGAGCCCACAAGCCGCAAGCCGCAAGCCACAAGCCAGGAAATCCGAGGCCTTCGCGCTTTTCGTTGACAGACAAACGTACCTCGGTAGTCTCCGCGGGTTATGCGCTGTGACCTCGTCTGTGACTACGACTTCGAAGCGGCCCACCAGCTGCCCAAGGTCCCCCCCGGACACAAGTGCGCCCGCATGCACGGACACAGCTACGCCATTCAGGTCCGCATCAACGGGCCCATCGACGAAGACAAGGGCTGGGTCGTGGACTTTTCAGCGATCGACGAAGTGGTGCGGCCTCTGGTCAAACAGCTGGACCACCACGTGCTCAACGATATCGAGGGCCTCGAAAACCCCACCAGCGAACACCTGGCGGTCTGGCTGTGGCGGCGCATCAAGCCGCAGCTGCCGCTGCTGTCCGAAATCATGGTGGCCGAGACGCGGGACAGCCGCTGCTACTACCGCGGCGAGTAGCCCGGCGCGCTGCCGCGCCCTGACCGAAACGCGCCGCCCCCGAACGGCAATGGGTCGCCCCGCCCTCGCCACTGTGGGGGTAGACTGAACCCATGTCCGTGCGGGTCGTAACGCTAAACCTCTGGGGCCTCGAGCCGGACCTCGAACGTCGGCTCGCCCTTGCCGAACGCCAGCTGCGCGTCATCGAGCCCGACGTTGTCTGTCTGCAGGAGGTCCGGCACCTGGACGGCCGCAAGGGACCGACCACCGCGCACCGCCTCGCCGAGGCGTTGCGCATGCCGTCGGTGGTCTACGCGACCGCGTCCGAGTGGCCGGCCGGCCACTTCGCCGCCAACGAGCCCGCCGGCGAAGACGGCCTCGCGCTGATTGCCCGGCATCCGCTCCTCGAGCAGAGAGTGCGCGAGCTGCCGGAGCCGCGCACCGGCGAGCGGCGAGTGCTGCTGTCTGGCCGTTTCGGCGTGCCGTCCGCCGACCAGGGGTTTTGGGTCCACAACACGCACCTGCACTGGCGCCTTGCCGACGGCATCGCGCGCGAGCGCCAGGTCGTAGCCATAGACGACGCGGTGCGCGATACCGAGAGCGCCGCGCCGCAGGTGATTTGCGGCGACTTCAACTGCGAGCCGGACTCGGATGAAATTCGTTTCATGACCGGCAAACACACGTTGGCCGAGCGACGCACGCACTACCAGGACGCCTACGCGCACGTGCATCCGCACGAAGATGGCTTTACCTGGTGCGCCAAGAACGCCGCCACGCGCCGAAAGCGATCGCTCGATGTCGACCGACGCATCGACTACGTGTTCGTGACGACGCGCCAGAAGGACGGCCGGGGGACCATTCGCTCCTGCGACGTGACCCTCGACCAGCGCGACGACATGGGCGACTGCGCCAGCGACCACTACGGCGTGGTTGCCGAGATTCAGCTCTCGCCGTAAGGGCCCAGCGCAAACGCGGCCACGCGCGCCGCTGGTTCCGAGGCCGAGGCCGAGACTCGCGGTTGAAGCCCGAGGCGCGGTCGAGGCTGGCCCTCGATTGGTCGTGCTTGTGGTCCGTTGGCCCGCTAGACTGCGCGGTCCGTGTCGCCCATCGCCTCACTAGCCGCCGGGTGGCGGGACTATCGGCAGCTCGATCGGCGCATCTGGCTACTCGCGCTGGCCCGCAGCATCAATACCGCGGGCCTGTCGCTGGTGATGGCGTTTATGGCGCTGTACCTGGTGACCGAACGCGGCATGTCCGCGTCGGCCGTCGGGCTCGTGTTCCTGGTGGCCAACCTTCTGCAGGCGGCCGCGCAAGCATACGCGGGCGATCTCTCCGACCGGATCGGCCGCGTGCGCTTGATGACCTTCGTGCTGTGGGGGCGCGTCGTCATGGTCGTGACGCTCGGCCTGCTGGTACTCGACGACGCGCCCGTGGCCGCGATCGCCGCGGGCGTGATCGCCAGCTGGACCATTCGCGGCGGGTTCGAGCCCGTCGCTTTCGCCGTGGTGGCGGATGTCGCCGACGAAGGCGACCGGGTGGCCGCTTTCGGCCTGCAGCGCGTCGGCATCAACCTGGGGTGGGCCGCCGGACCGGCCGTCGGCGGCTTGCTGCAGGTCCACATGGACTACGGCTGGGTGTTTTTCTGCTCGGCTCCCGTGGTGGCGATTGCCGCGCTGGCGGTCATGACCGTGCGCGAGCCCGAGCGCCGCGCCGAGTCCACGACGTCTCAAGGCAATCTCGTCGACGCGCTCCGCGCCCTGCCCGGCACGCCCCTGGTGGCCTTGTTTCTCGCGACCGCGCTGCTGTCGGGCCTCAGCCATGGCCAGCTTTTTTCGACGTTCTCGATCTTTGCCAAGGGCAGCGCGGGACTGACCGAGGACGCGATCGGTCTGCTCTACACCGTTAACGGCGCTCTCGTGCTGACGCTGCAGCTGCCGGCCGTCGCGGTCGCCAATCGGCTCGGACCTCGCTCGGCGCTGGTCATCGGATCGGCGCTGTACGCGGTTGCCTTTTTGTCGATCGGCGGCGCCGGCGGGTTCGCGGGCTACGCGGCCTCCATCGCGGTGCTGACGGCGGGAGAGGTGTTGTTGTTCCCCGCCCAGCAGGCCACCGGGGCCGAGCTTCGGGAACCGGGCCGCATGGGCAGGGCCATGGGGCTGCTGGGCATGGCCCAGATGCTCGGCATCGCCATCGCGCTGCCCCTGGGCGGCGGCGTCTACGATCTGACCGACGGGTCGGCACAGCCCATGTGGACGGCGCTGGCTGCCGCTCCCGCCCTCATGGCCGCGCTCTGCGGCGCCCTGGCAATCAAGATGCGCAGCGGCGCGCGAACCTCGTCGCCCCCGGCGACCTGACGCGCGGCGTGTTGCGGATGGCAGCTTCGTGTTGCCGTTTTCAACAACTGAGCGACGGCTCAGTGGCCGAAGCAAAACCGCGCGCTACACCAGTGCGCGCCACACCGGTGCCCGTGTTAAAGAGGCGACAACCCTATGGATAGTTCAGCGCAAAAACGAGTCGATGAGGCTCCGGCTCCCGAGACGGACAAGGCAGAGCTGTTACCGCTGTACCGACAAATGCTGGCCATTCGCCGCATGGAAGAGGCGGCGGCCAAGGCCTACTCCCAGGGCAAGATTGGCGGCTTCCTCCACCTGATCATCGGTCAGGAGGCGGTGTGCGTCGGCGCGGTCGCAGCCGCCGAAGACGATGACTATCTCGTCGCCACCTACCGCGAGCACGGCCACGCCTACGCCCGAGGCATCACCTCGCGCTCGATCCTTGCCGAGCTGTACGGCAAGAAAACCGGCCTGGTAAAGGGGCTCGGCGGGTCGATGCACCTGTTCGACCACTCCAAAAACTTTCTCGGCGGCTACGGCATCGTCGGCGGCCACGTGCCCATCGCGGCCGGCGCCGCGTTCAAGGCTAAGTACCTGGGCGAAAAACGCGTGTCCCTGTGCTTCTTCGGCGAGGGCGCGTCGAACATCGGCGGCTTTAGCGAGGGTCTCGCCCTGTCGGCCCTGTGGAAGCTGCCGGTCGTTCTCATCTGCGAGAACAACCAGTACTCGATGGGCACCCCCCTGTACCGCACCATGGCGGTCGAGGACGTTTCCATGCGCGCTCTGGGCCACGGCATGGCGCGCGACCGCTTCGACGGCGACGACGTCATTACGGTCAAGCGCCGCATCGGCGAAGCCATCAAGCGCGCCCGCGAAACCAGCGAGCCAACCCTGGTCGAAGTGAGTACGTACCGGTTCCGCGGTCACTCCATGTCGGACCCGGGCCAGTACCGGACCAAAGACGAAGTGGCCGAGTGGAAAAAGCGCGACCCGGTCGCCATCGCCAAGCGGCGTCTGCTCGAAGAGTGCGACACCACCCAGGACGAGCTCGACGAGGTCGCCGCCTCGGTCAAAGAAGAGATCGCCGACGCGGTCAAGTTCGCGGACGATAGCCCGGCAGCCGACGAGTACCTGCCGTACGTGGTCAAGGAGTAACCGGTGGCGACGATCAGCATGCGCGAGGCGCTCAACCAGGCCATCTTCGAGGAGATGGAGCGCGACCCCAACGTGTTCCTCATGGGCGAAGAGGTCGGGCACTACCAGGGCGCGTACAAAGTTTCGCAGGGACTCCTGCAGCACTTTTCCGAGCGCCGGGTCATCGACGCGCCGATTGCCGAGATGGGTTTTTCCGGCATTGGCGTGGGCGCCGCGATGGTCGGCCTGCGGCCCATCATCGAGTTCATGACCTTCAACTTCTCGCTGGTGGCCATCGACCAGATCGTGAGCAACGCCGCGAAGATCTACCAGATGTCCGCGGGACAGTTTTCGATCCCCATCGTGTTCCGCGGGCCAAGCGGCGCGGCGATGCAGGTCGGCTCCCAGCACTCCCAGGCGTTCGAGTCCTGGTACGCCCACGTGCCCGGACTCAAGGTGGCCATTCCGTCGACGCCGGCGGACGCCAAGGGGCTGCTCAAGACCGCGATTCGCGACGACAACCCGGTCATCTTCATGGAAAACGAAACCATGTATGGCCTCACCGGCGAGGTCCCCGAGGGCGACATCGCCATCCCGCTGGGCGTCGGTGACATCAAGCGCGAGGGCGAGCACATCACCCTGGTGGGCTGGTCGCGGAGCATGCAGACCTGCCTCGACGCGGCGGAGCTTTTGGCCAAAGACGGCATCGAAGCCGAGGTCGTAGACCCCCGCACCCTGCGCCCGCTGGACGAAACCATCATCACCGACAGCGTCAAGAAGACGGGCCGCTGCGTGGTCGTGCAGGAAAGCTGGCCGTTTGCCGGCGTTGCGTCGGAGATCGCGTTCATCGTGCAGCGCGACTGCCTGGACTACCTCGACTCGCCGGTTCAGCGGGTCACGTCCGACGACGTTCCCATGCCGTACGCGCGCAACCTCGAGCTCGAGGTCCTGCCCGACGCTGACGACGTTGTTTCCGCCGCCAAAAAAGCCCTGTACCTCGAATAGGAATCTCCCCAATGGCTCAAATCATCGGACTTCCCAAGCTGTCGCCCACCATGGAAGAGGGCGTGCTGGTCAAGTGGGTCAAAAAAGAAGGCGACTCCGTCGAGCCCGGCGACCTGGTCGCCGAGGTCGAGACCGACAAAGCAAACATGGACTTCAACCTCGAGGACGAGGGCTTTTTGCTCAAGCTGCTCGTTCAAGAAGGTGACACGGTCAAACTGGGCGCTCCCGTCGCGATCCTGGGCGACAAGGGCGAAGACATCACCGCCCTCGAAAAAGAGGCCGAGCAGCAGATAACCGGCGGCGGCGCGCCCCCCGCTGCGGCGCCCGAACCCGCGCCTGCCCCGCAACCCGCGGCGCCCGCGGCAGCCCCCGCCCCGGCGGCGCCGGCTCCGGCTGCAGCACCCGCGGCACCCCCTGCCCCGGCGCCGGCCGCCGGCGGCCGCATCCTGGCTTCGCCGCTGGCCAAAACCCTGGCCCTCGAGCTCGGCATCGACCTTCGCACCCTGGCGGGCACCGGTCCCGGGGGGCGCATCGTCGAGCGCGACGTCAAGGCAGCCGCCGAGGGTGGCGCCACGGCTCCGGCACCGGCCGCCGCCCCGGCTGCGGCCGCCGCGCCGGCCTCGACGACGGCTCTGGCGGTGGTGCCGCCCAAGCCTCTCGCCGTCCCGACGCCCGAGGGCGACTTCGAGGACCGCCCGCTGTCGGGCATGCGCAAGGCGATCGCCCGGCGACTGACCGAGTCGAAGCAGACGATCCCGCACTTCTACCTCACCACGTCGTTCGACGCCGGCAAGCTGCTCGAGTTTCGCAAAGCGCTCAACAAGCTGGTGCCCGACAACAAGATCTCGGTCAACGACCTGATCATCAAGGGAACCGCCCTCGCTCTGCGCCGGGTTCCGGCCTGCAACGCCGCGTTTCTCGGCGACGCGATTCGCTACTTCTCTCGCATTCACATCGGGGTGGCCGTTGCCGTCGATGACGGCCTGGTAACCCCGGTCATTCGCGACGCCGACATCAAGGGCATCGGCGGCATCAGCCGCGAAGTAAAGGACCTGGCCACGCGCGCCCGGGACAAGCAGCTCAAGGGCCACGAGATCCAGGGCTCGACCTTTTCCATCTCGAACCTGGGCATGTTCGGCATCGAGCACTTCGAGGCGGTCATCAACCCGCCCGAGGGCGGCATTCTCGCCGTGGGCACGATCAAGAAGGTGCCGGCCGTCATCGACGATCGCATCGGTGTCCGCGACGAAATGAAGCTGACCATGTCCTGCGACCACCGAGTCATCGACGGCGCCCTGGGGGCTCGCTTCCTGCAAGAGCTCGTCAAGATCCTCGAGCAGCCCGAGCTGCTGTCGCTCTAACCGGAGAACACCGCCATGAGCCAATCTGCTGACGTCGTTGTCATTGGCGCCGGCCCGGCCGGCTACGTCGCCGCCATTCGCGCGGCCCAGCTCGGCATGTCGGTCATCTGCATCGAGCGCGAAAACCTGGGCGGCACCTGCCTGAACTGGGGCTGCATTCCCACCAAGGCCCTGCTGCGCTCGGCCGAGGTGCTCGAGCTCGCCGAACGCGCGGCTGAGTTCGGCGTCAAGATCCAGGGCCTGAGCCACGACTTCGCGGCGATGATCAAGCGCTCGCGCGATATCTCGGCCAAGATCTCCAAGGGCGTGGCGTACCTGTTTCGCAAAAACAAGATCACCCACGTCGAGGGTGACGCCAGGCTCGCCGGCGCGGGACGCGTCACGGTCACCAAGTCCGACGGCTCGAGCCAGACCATCGAGGGCAAGCACGTGTTCGTCGCTACCGGCGCCCGGGCCAAAGACCTGCCCGGCATCGAGCGCGACAGCAAGCACATCATCGCCTACCGAGAGGCGATGACCCTGCCCGAACAGCCGAAGTCCATGGTCATCATCGGCGCCGGCGCCATTGGTGTGGAGTTTGCGTCGTTCTACCGGGCCCTCGGCACCGAGGTAACCATCGTCGAGTTTCTCGACCGACTGGTGCCCAACGAGGACGAGGAAGTATCGGCCGAGCTGGCCCGCGCCTACAAAAAGCGCGGCATCAAGCTGATGACCGGCCACAAGGTTACCGGGGCAACGGTAAAGAACGGCCAGGTCGAGGTGGCCATCGAGAACAAGGACGACCCGGCGAAGAAGACGTCCCTCACCGTGGACCGCCTGCTCGTATCCGTCGGCATCACGCCCAACGTGGAAGGCCTCGGCCTCGACGAGCTCGGCGTCAAGCGCGACCGCGGCGGCTTCATCGAGGTCGACGAAGCCATGAGCACCGGCGTGCGCGGCCTGTACGCCATCGGCGACGTCTGCAACGTGGGCCTGGCCCTGGCCCACGTGGGCTCGGCCCAGGGTGTCTACGCCATCGAGCGCATTGCCGGCGAGAACCCGCCCGGCGTCGACTACACCGCCATTCCGGCCTGCACCTACTGCCACCCGGAGATCGCGTCGGTCGGTTTGACCGAAGCGCAGGCGCGCCAGCAGGGGCTCGACATCAAGGTCGGCCGGTTCCCGTTTGGCCCTCTGGGCAAAACCATGGCTGCCGGCGAGTACCCTGGGTTCGCGAAATTTATCTGGAATTCCGAAAACGACAGCCTGGTGGGCGCACATCTGATAGGACCAGCGGTGACCGACCTCATCGCCGAGCCAACGCTGGCAAAGAGCACCGAAGTGAACGCCGCGAGTCTGCTAAACACAGTTCACGCGCATCCAACGTTTGCCGAAGCGCTCAAAGAAGCCGCCGAAGATGCCTACGGACACGCCATCCACATCTGACAAGCCCACCCCCGCCGAGCCCCAAAGCCGCGCCAGCCGGGTATCGCTGCCCGTGGTCGCCGACCAGGCGGCCCCTGGTTCGGCGCCCAAGGCGCCGCGCAAACGTCGGCACCCGCCCTGGATCAAGGCTCAGCTACCGACCAAGCGCACCTACTTTGAGCTGCGCGACATGGTCAAGGAGCTGCAGCTCCACACCGTGTGCGAGAGCGCCAGCTGCCCGAACATCGGTGAGTGCTGGACGCGTCGGTCGCTCACCATCATGATCCTGGGCGACATCTGCACCCGGTCGTGCCGCTTTTGCGACGTCACGACCGGGCGTCCCCTGCCCGCCGACCCCGACGAGCCTCGCCGGGTCGCAGAGATGCTTTCGCGACTCGACCTCGAGCACACGGTCATCACCTGCGTGGACCGCGACGACCTCAAAGACGGGGGCGCCGCCCACTGGGCCGAGACCATTCGTCGAGTCAAAGAAGCCTGCGGCAGCATGACCCTCGAAGTGCTGACCGGCGACTTCAAGGGCGACACCGACGACGTCGACACGGTCCTGGCGGCGGCGCCCGACGTGTTTGCCCACAACCTCGAGACCGTGCCCCGGCTGTCGCGCCAGGTGCGCGTCCAGGCGAGCTACCCGCGCAGCTACAAGATTCTCGAGCACGCGCACAAGCGCGGCGCCATCACCAAGACCGGACTCATGCTCGGCCTGGGCGAGACCGAGGACGAAGTCATCGAGGTCATGAAGGACACCCGGGCCCTGGGCGTCGACATCCTGACGCTCGGCCAGTACCTGCAGCCGTCGAAAAAGCACCTGCCCATCGACCGGTACGTCACGCCCGAGGAGTTCGAAGCCCACAAGCAGCGCGCGCTCGACATGGGCTTTCCCCACGTCGAGTCGGGGCCGCTGGTGCGCTCGAGCTACCACGCCGACGGCCAGGCGGACCTGGTCCGCCAAATCAAAGACCGCCGCGCCGCCGGCTAAAGCCGGCCCCAGGCCGCGCGAGCAAGGCCACCTGGAAGGCGCCAAACCGCAGCAGGCCCCAGGCCTGTGAGGATTTGGCAACGCTCCAGATGGCCTGCGCAGCCGGCCTGCGCGAGCAAGGACAGCTTGAAGGCGCCAAACCGCCCCAGGCCCCAGGCCTGTGAGGATTTGGCAACGCTCCAGATGGCCTGCGCAGCCGGCCTGCGCGAGCAAGGACAGCTTGAAGGCGCCAAACCGCCCCAGGCCCCAGGCCTGTGAGGATTTGGCAACGCTCCAGATGGCGTGCGCAGCCAGGCCTGGGGCTACTGCTTGAGGTCGAAGCCGCGGCGGCTCGAGGCCTTTCCGCTCTTGCGAAACTCTTCGCGGTACGCGAGCGCCATGTCGAGCTCTTCCTGGGTGTAGAGCTTGCCGACCATGCCCGTCCGCACCTTCTTCGCCTGAACCAGCAGGTCCTTTTTCACCTCGGGCGGCGTGTCGATGACGACCATCCCGTTCTTGATGAGCGCGGTGAGAGCCCGAACGTTGTCGCCGCGAACGCGAGTAATCCCCTTTTCGAGCAGCTTGCGACCAACAGCCATCTGCACGCGCTGGTCCCGGGCCGAGGGTGCGTTCCAAACCGATGTGCGAATCACCATGCCGCCAATGCCGTAGCCCAGCGGCTCACTGGACATGTAGCGAATTCGCGTGTGCCACTGCATCGCGACCGCCGCCAGGGGCGACGCGTACGCCGCGTCGATGCGCCCGCTGTTGAGCGACGGCAGCACCTCCGGCACGGACAGGGGCACACCATCCATCCCCAGGTTGCGGAACATCAACCGCACCAGCGGGTCGTCCTGCCACGCCCAGATCCGCATCTTTTGAAGTTCGTCGCGGTTGGTGACCGCGTTGTTCGAAAACAGGTACACCCAGCCCAGGTCGCCGGGCGCGAGCAACTCGAACCCGCGCTCGGTGAACTTCTCTTGAAAGTAGGGCCACATTCGGGCCCGCACGTAGTCGAGCTCTTCAACGGAGTCGAACAGAAACGGCAGCTCGAGCACCCGAATGCCCGAATAGATCAGGCCAAGCCCAACCGATGTGAGAGCCGCGCCGTCGAGCTGTTTGAGCCGCATCTTGCGCACGACGGCTCGTTCGTCCCCCTGGGAGCCGCCGCCGTAGTACTTCGTCTTGACCCTGCCCTGGGTGAGTTCTTCTACCTTGGCGGCGCCGCGGACGAGCTGCTTCATCCAAAGCGACCCCTCGGGAGCGAGCGTCGCGATACGCCGGGTCACGGTTGGCGTCTTGTCTTTTTGCGCGGCGCCGTGCTGCGGCAAGACCGCCAGTGCGAGCACCGCTACGAGCCCGGTCAGGTGTCGTCTCGTCCCCATGGTTTCGAGGGTAGCAGTCGCGGCGAGCCGCTGCCCAAGCAGCGTTCGCCACAACCGTCACAGAGTGTCGACGTTCACACCGCGCCGGTATTCAACCGGTGCCGGCGATTCTCGGCCCGTGCCTACAGGTAGTTGAGGCCGTAGTACGAAAGCGCCGCGCCGATGGCCGCAACGAGCAGGAAGAGCAGAACTTTGCCCACCGCGCTCTTCTTGGCCTGCTTGGCCTGCATCAGGGTGGCGGTGTCGTCGACCCGTAAAGACGACTTCTTGCCCGCCCCGACCGACCGCTTGTTGGTCGCTGCGGCCTGGGCCAGGATCGAATCCATGTCGGCGCCCGGACCGGCGCTGCGCGCCACCGGAATGCCTTCCTCGATGATGATGGACTCGTCGCCGGGAGCGCGCGGCGGCTGCCCCGAAAGAGCGCCGTCTCGGACCATGAGCTTGGTCGGCTCGTTGTCGCCGCCGTCGAAGTCCTCGACCCCACCGCGATACGCCGCTCCATCGGGCACCGTCTCTCCGGTGGGCGCGCGAGGCGGCTCGGACACGGCCGGGCCGTGCATCGGCCCGCGCACGCGTTCGTGGGGCTGTTCCTTTTTGGCCAGCGCCGACGGGTGGACCAGCGCGTCGTTGAGGCACTTGTCCCAGGCCGTGCCAATCGCGCTTTCGATCTCCGCCCCGTTCTTGAAGCGAATCTTCGGGTCCGGATGCAGAGCCTGCATGCACAGGTCGGCCAGCGGACCGGGAATCGACGGGTCGTGCACGCGCGGCGACTGCGCGGTCGCCTTGATGACGTAGCCGTTGGTCGTTTGGGTGTCGGGCCCCTCGTAGGGGATTCGACCAGACAGGAGCTCGTAGAGAACCGCCCCCCATGCGAACACGTCGGCCTGCGGCGTGTACGAGCCCTCGCGAATGGCCTCGGGCGGCGCGTAGCCGGGCGTTCCCATGAAGATGCCGGCCTGCGTCAGGTCGGAGTCGGGCAGACGAACGATGCCGAAGTCGGCCAGCTTCCAGCGGTTCTCACCGGCGTGCAGGACGTTGGCCGGCTTGACGTCGCGATGCACCACGCGCTGCGAGTGGGCGAAGGCGAGCGCCGAGGCCAGGTCGCGCGAAATCTCGACGCAGCGAGCGAGCGGCATGCGAACCCGATCGAGGCGGTCGGCGAGCGACTCGCCCGGCAGGTACTCGAGCACCATGTAGGGCGCCTCGCCGTCCTGGCCGACGTCGAAGATCGTAACGATCGCCGGATGCTGCATCTTGGCAGCCGCCTTGGCCTCGCGCTGAAAGCGCTCGAGGTAGGCCTTGCGCGCGCGGGCCGACCGCCCGCCGCGCGGGGCGACGATGGTCTTGACCGCGACCTCGCGGTCGAGCATTGGGTCCCGCGCGCGGTAGACCACGCCCATTGCCCCCTTGCCCAGCACCTCGATGATCTCATAGCGACCAACGGTCTTACCTTTGGTCTCCTTCGGCGCCTCGACGCCGGGGGGAGCAACGCCCTTGAGCCGTGAAGCGGTACGCGGGCGATTGGCGGCTGTGTGCAAGTCGGACATGTCGTCTGGGAGGCGGCCTGCGAACGCTATGTTACTTCACCCTCGGGGCGAAAGAAGGCCCCAACCCGCGGATTTCGAACCCGAGCGATGGTGCCATTGTCGGCGGCCCCGCGGGCGCCGCGAAGTGCCGGGGATTCCACGCGAGCCCGGCGACAGTCGTTCGGCCTGCGGGCAGCTCCCCGCAGGGCCAAGTCCGGGCCATGGCCGCGCGCCCCTACTCGCGAACTCGACGGCTTCCGGCAGGTCGCAACCCGTTCAGGGTGACGACGGCTCCCGCCGGCACCGACTCGGTCACCCAGCAGTTGCCGCCGACCACGGCGCCCCGACCGATCTCGGTGTCGCCGCCGAGAATGGTGGCGCCCGAATAGATAACGACGTCGTCCTCGATGCGCGGATGCCGGCGAACCCCGCGCTGCGGTCGCTGCTGCCCCCTGGGCACGCTCATCGCGCCCAGGGTGACGCCCTGATAGACCCGAACGCGGTCGCCGATCTCGGTCGTCTCACCGATGACCACGCCCGTTCCGTGGTCGATGAAGAACGACTTGCCGATGGTCGCCGCCGGATGAATGTCGATGCCCGTGTGGCCGTGGGCGATCTCGGACATCATCCGCGGAATGATCTTGGCGCCTTCGCGAAGGAGCGCGTGGGCGATGCGGTGCACGGAAATCGCGTACACGCCCGGGTAGCAGAAGACGACCTCGTCCACCCCCGTGGCCGCCGGGTCGCCCTCGTAGTGGGCCTGGACGTCGAGCGCCAGCCTTTGCCGAATCTCGACCAGTCGCTCCATGAAGCGCTCGGTGATCTCTTGCGCCTCGGAAGCGCATTCGGGGCAGTCGAGGTCCTTGGTTCCCCGCGAGAGCTGACTTTTGTGGTGCAGCCCGCGATACACCTGGCGCCGCAACGTGCGGCGCAGGGTCTCCACCCGCTCGCCGACGTGCGCGCGCAGCTCGTCGGGGGTGGCCCGCACCAGGGCTTCGCCGACGAAGCCGGGAAAGATCAGCGCCCGCGCCTGCTCGAGGATGCGCTCGACCTCGGCCATGGACGGCAGCTCGTACGAGCTTACGTGCTCGAGGGCGCCCGAGCCGTTGCGATAACTGTCGAGCAGCGACTCGACGAGCTCGTCGCGCTCGTCGGGCTCAGCCAGTTCGACGTGGCGCGGCAGGTGGCCGGACATGCCGGCGAGTTTAGCCCGGATCTTGGAAAAGACAGGGAATTCCGTCAGTTCGCGGGGGATGCCGGCACGACCGCGGTAAGTACCTGGGCCGACTCGTCCGAATCTGCCTCGGCGAGGATGGTGGCGCGACCACCGCTGGTGCGAACGATAGTCGACCGACCAGCAAACGTCTGATCGAAGAGCCGCCCCGCCACGCACGCGCGAACCGCCACGCCGGTGACGCCCTCGAGGGCGGCGTCCAGGCCCACGATCAGGTCGTCTGCCGCCGCCGTCGGCAGCGCCAGCGGACTCGCGAGAATCAGCGGGCTGCGGCCGCCGAGTCCCTCGGTAAGAAACGCAAAACGCTCGGCCGACGACAGGGGCTGGGCCTGCGCGTCGTAGCCGACCAGCGTGACCAGGCTGCCGAACGGCGTTTCCGTGTGGACCGGCTCCCGGCCCTCTCCGCGCGACAGAGCGAGAGCCCGGCTGTCGTCCAGGCCCGGCAAAAGGTTGACCTGGTCGACGACCGATAGCAGCTTGCCCTCGGGTGAGAACACCATCGAGCTGTTGACCGGCCGCCCGGCGCGCAACAGGCGCGGACCGCTGCCGGCCACGACGAACGCCTGGTAGCGCTTGGCCAGCGCGGCAAAATACGCGAACGACCACGCCCTGGCTCGCGGAGCCAGCGCCGCCAGGGCCGTGCGACGCGGGTCGACGGTCGCGTGTTCGAACATCGCCCGCACGGCCGTCCAGGGGCGACTGGCCAGGGACGCGGCCAGGGCGGCGCCCAGCGTAGACGCTCGGCGCGCAACTGGCGGCGCCATGCCCAGCGCCACCACCGTCCCGACGTGAGCCGGGTAGACGATCAGCCGCACTCCGGGGTCCGGACACGCATCGACGGCGGCGACGGCCGCCGCGTCAAGCCCTCGGCGCAGCGTCCCCTCGTCGGCGATGTAGTCGTCGTCGAGGGCGACCTGAACCGCGTGCAGCGCCAGCTTCACCAGATCACTCGTTGACCGCGCGCCGGCACCGTTACCGGCGCGCTTCGTTCACGGCCGCGATCGCTTCTTCGGTGCGCGACACGGGCACCGTGACCCGCGTGGGCATGCCGCCGTCGAGCCCCAGCAGGCTCACGAAGTTCCATCCCGACTCGTACCCCGCGGCAATGGTGAGCATGCCCGAGTCTGACACCATCGCCACGTCGGCCAGCGCCTGGCCCCGCAACAGCAGGTCGGTCTTGTCGTAGGCCGGCGGATGCGTGCCCGCGTCGACGTAGGCGACGCGTCCGCGCAGCGCGTACCGCCGAGCCAGGCGCTCGGTGCCGGCGAGACGCGTTTCGAACGCTCGCGCCGCCTCCTCGATGGTGTCGTTGTGACCTCCATCGGGCATTCCGCCCACCAGCCACTGGACCACGGCGCGCTTGAGATTGGCGTCGCGAAAACGCGCCCGAAGCGCGTAGTCGACCCGCCGGGCGATGGGGCCCGGCTCGCCAATGCGGGTGTCCACCGCGCGGGCGTCGTCGTCGGCGCCGCGATACGGCTCCTTGCCGCCCAGAATCCACTTGGCCGCGGCGTACAGACCGTCGAGGTCCATGTGCGTCACGATGGTGTCGATGGGACCGACGGTGTGAACCAGCTCGGGCGTCACCATCTCGGGACAGGCGCCGTGCTCGGCCTTGGTTGCCAGAACGAAGCGCTCGTCACCCGCGTACTCGCCGTGGCGGTCGTGATCGTGGTGGTCGACCCAGCAGGCCAGTCGCTCGCCGAGCCCTTGAATGAACGGAAGCGTGACCGTGTCGAACGAGACGCCCCCACCAGCAGCGGCGAAGGCGAGGTCCAGCACAACGACCCGCCCCGACGCCTTGTCCGGGCTCGGAAGCGCACGGGGCGATGCGAATAGCAGGTTCGGGATCGTCGGAAAGGCCACGTAGGCCGCGGATGATAGCAGGCAGCGGCCCGGGCGACCGACAGTGTCGCCACCCACGGCGCAACCAAAGCTTGCCCCGCCCGAGAGATTTGCTGGCGCTGGTGGCGCGGCGGAGCGATACTGGCAAGGTGAGTCGACGCTGGGGAACATCGACCGCGGTCACCCTGACCTTTGCGCTGGCTGCCGCGTCGAACCCCGCGCAAGCGAGCCCAGAACCGCCCGCCACAGGCCTGGGCCCCAGGGCAGACGTTCCCCGGGCGGCCCGCGCCGCCGCCCGCAGTCGGGCGCGACCGCGCCCCGGTCGCCCGGCACCGCCGCCGGGAAAAGCGCCCGGAGGCTTTCGGCTCGAGGGCGATCCCGAGATCTCGGTCGTGTTCGGCGACAGCACCCGCTTTCGCAGCCACGTCGATGCGTTTTTCGCGTTGCGCGACGCAATGCAGACATCGAGGGCTCGGTTCTCCGCGTTCGCGCGAGCTACGGTTTCGACCCTCGAAGCCCACCGCCGGGGGCGCTGCCCGGTCGATGCCGTTGCGCCGTTCTACGCGCGAGCCTTCGACGCCGGCCAGGACTTTCGCGAGCTCGGCGCGGAGCTCGAAAACCACGCCCGCGCCATCACCGCCCTTCACGACCTCGGCGAAACCGCGAGCCTGACGCCGGATTATCGCTGGAAGGTGAATCGCGCGCGGCAGCTTTTCAAGATGCTGCTGGTCGACTATCGGGAAATGAAGACCGTGCTGGACGACCAGCTCGGTTCCGAGCTCGCCCACCGAGGCTGCGACCTGGACGTGCTGCTCGAGGCCGGACGGAAAGCCCCGCCCCCCGACGCCGACCTGGCCGCCGCCGCGTTCGACCCGCGCAAGCCCACGGGCCGCAAGCGCGCCCTGCCCGACGGCGCGACCCCGCCGGTCACGTATTTCGTCGACAACACGCGCTGCGCCAAAACCATGCGCCTCGTGGTCGACGGAACGGTCGAGGGCGACGTCTCCGCGCGCAGGCGAGCGGCATTCCAGGCACCGCCCGGACGCCACAGCATGTGCCTCATCCCGCGCTCTAGCAGCGACACCTGCGGCGACCCCGGCACCGTCAGAACCACGTTTATTCACGACGGCTGGTCCATCACCGTCCGCTGCGAGTAACCCGCCCAACCTCGGACAGGGTCTCGGACTGGCCCCGGACTCGGACTCCGTCTCGGTCTCGGCCTCGGTCTCGGATTCCGGTTCGGTCTCGGTCTCGGCCCCGGATTCGGATTCGGACTCGGACTCGGACTCGGACTCGGACTCGAATTCGGCCTCGGATTCGGCCTCGGTCTCGGTCTCGGTCTCGGACTCGGATTCGGACTCGGATTCGGATTCGGATTCGGTCTCGGTCTCGGTCTCGGTCTCGGACTCGGCCACTCCGATGCCTCCCGAAACCAAGCGCCAACCTCCGCAGCCGCGCCGCCACGAACAACCATCTGCCGGCCAACGGGCCGGCACCGACCGAAATCCCCCAGCCCCACAGATCCCCGACGCAACCACCTCGCGCCCCCCAAAACGCGCCCCAAGCGGAACGCGCGGGGCGTCGAATCAGCGGGCGTCACGAAGTGCTCGCGCCAACGGCGCGACGCCAACGGAGAGCGAGCTCCGACGCGCCGCCGGGCCAAAGGCCCGCCGGCCTCTACGGAGCGACCCGCTGATCGACGCCCCGCGCGTGGAGCGCTCGTCCAGTACGCTGCCCGACAAAGCCGCCCTAGTGCGGCCGCTCGCGAATGATCTCGCCGTCGTTCGCGCGGCGCCGCATCTTGTCCAGCAGCGCCAGGTTGTGGCCCGCATCGTCGTGCTTCGGGTCCAGCTCCAGCGCCCGATCAAACGACGCCCGCGCCCCCTCGACATCCCCCACTCGCAACCGAACCACCCCCCGCAGGTAGTGCAGCCGCGCGTCGCGAGGCGCCAGCGAAAGCCCTATCTCGACCTGCTCGGCAGCCGCGTCTATCTCCTCGAGCGCCGACAGAGCGAGGGCAAAGTTGTACCGAAAGTCTGCTTCGTCGGGCCGCTTGGCCACCGCGCGCTTGAGATACCACAGGGCGCGCAGCGGCTTGCCCTCCCGGGCGATGATGGCGCCGAGGTTGTTGTAGGTCTCGGGCAGGTACTGCTTAAAGCGGAGGGCGCGCCGATAGATCACCTTCGCACGCCGATCGTCTCCCGCCTCGACGTACGCGCGCCCCAGCAGAAAGTAGGGCCGCGGGTCATTGCCGTCGACCTGCAGTGCTTTGCGGTAATAGAAGATGGCGTTGCGAATGTCGCCGCGACGCCGATAGGCATCGCCGAGAAACTTGAGCGGCTGCACCCGCCCCGGATAGTCGTCGGCGATCCCTCGGTAGACGTCGATCGCTTTGTCGGCAGCCCCGACCGCGGCGTAGGCGGCACCGAGGTCGAGCCGGGTCTCGAGGTGCGCGGGGTCCAGCCGCGCCACGGCTTCGAGTTCCCGCACGAGGTCGTCGCTATCGCCGCGCGACGCGTGAATCAGCACCAGCGTGCGCCGCGCCTCGACGTGCTCGGGCTGTTCGCGCACCACCTGCTTGAGCTCCTCGAACGACCGGTCGACGTCGCCCTTTTCCCACAGCAGCTTGCCGAAGGAATAGCGGAGCGAGGTGTCCCACGGGCGCCTGCGCAGCATCCTGGAGTGCAACGACTCGCTTTCGCGCAGCTCGCCGCGCCGGTACATCAGCCGGGCCAGACCAGCCATCGCCGCGTAGTACCCGGGCCGAAGCTCGAGCGCGTAACTGTACTGGCCGACCGCTCGATCGAAGCGCGAGCGGCCCAGGTGCAGCTCCGCCATCACCCGGTGGGCCTCGGCGAGCTTCGGGTCGATGAACAGCGCCCGGGCCAACACCTTGCGCGCCTGTTCGGCCCGCCTGGAATCGGGGCCTCGGCCGAGACCGTGCACGAGCGACAGCCCGCGCCCGAACAACGTAAACGCGTAGTAGTCAGAGGTAGGCACGCGACGCACCTCTTCGAGGTCCGCCGGGCGCACCGGGATCTTGGCGGCGGCCATGAGCTCCTCGATCAGCTCGCCCGTGAACCGGTGCACCAGCTTGAAGTCGCCGCGCCGCGTGCCGCTCGCGATGAGCGACGCGGTGCCGGGCTGATCCGATCGCCAGAGCTCCACCGTGAGAACGAGATCCCAGTTCGCGGCCCGACCGATGCTGCCGGTAAAGACCAGCTCGGCGTTTTGCGCGCGCGCGAGGTCCGCCACGGCAACCGCGTCGAGCATCTCCGGCGGTTTGCCGAAAGGCACCACAAGCTCCCCGTACGCGGGCCGTAGGTCGCGATGCGCCTCCAGCCGCTCGGCCAGCATAAAGGGCACAGCGACCCGCATCCAATCGAGCGAGCGCGCCCGGGCCGCGTTCGCGAACACCGAAACGGTGAAGGCCGGCGGGCGCGTCACGTTCGCGTCGCGGTCCGCAGCCGCGTCACCGAGGTTCGCGGTGCCCGCTATCAATGCTGCTATCGCGACCGCCGCTATCTTGCACCGTGTCGCGAATCGCCGCATACCTAACTAGTCTTGGGGGGACGCGCGAAGAATTCAAGGAAACAGACGCGGGTTCGCGCGCTGTCGCCTCTGCGTTTGCTGTGGCTGCTCATCGTGTACGGCGCGTTCGCCTGTGCCGGTGCGTCGGTGTTCGCCTACAGCGAGTTCGCCCGCGAACTGCCCGACGACCTAACTGCCGCCGTTGACTACCGCCCGACTCGCGCGTCGCGGGTCTACTCCGCCGACGGTGAGCTCATCGGCGAGTTCTTTCTTCAAAAGCGGGTTGTGGTGCCCGCCGAGCGCATTCCCGCTCACCTCGAGCAGGCCTTCGTGTCGGCCGAGGACCAGCGCTTCTGGGACCACCCGGGTTTCGACACGGTGGGCATCGTGCGCGCCGCGTGGGCGAACTTTCGTGGCGGCCAGGTGTCCCAGGGCGCGTCGACCATCACCCAGCAGGCGACGCGCATGCTTTTGCTCAATCGCGCCAAAACCATCTCGCGCAAAATCAAAGAGCTCATCCTCTCGGTGCGCATCGAACGAGAGCTGACCAAGCGCGAAATCCTTCACCTCTACTTGAACCAGGTCTACCTGGGCCACGGAGCGTACGGGGTAGCCGCGGCGTCGGAGGTCTACTTCGGCAAGACGGTGGAACAACTCACGGTGGCCGAGGCCGCCATGCTCGCGGGCCTGCCTCAGGCGCCCTCGAAGTACTCGCCCCACCTCAACTACGACCTCGCTCGCCAGCGCCAGCTGTACGTGCTGGGCCGCATGTCGGACGACGGTTTTCTGTCGCCCCAGGAAGCGGAAAGCGCGTATCGCCAGCCCGTCGCTCTCGTCGCCCGCGAGCAGCCCATCAACGACTTTGCCGCGCCCTACTTCGTCGACCACGTGCGCCGCTGGGCGACCGAGCGCTACGGCCACCGCAGCGTGTTCTTCGGCGGTCTGCGCATCTACACCACCCTCGATTCGCGCAAGCAGCTGCTCGCCGAAGCAGCCGTGCGCGAGGGGCTGCAGGCCCTCGACCGCCGCATCGGTTTTCGCGGGCCACTCGGGCACCTGTCGGGCGGCGACATGGTCGCGTTCATGGAAGGCCCGCCCCGGCCCTACATTCGCGACGGTCGCGAAGCCGTCAGCGGACGCGGCGAGATTCTCGACGCCGTGCCCTACCTAGGCGTGGTTACCCGGATCGACCCCGCGGGGCGCAAGGTCTGGGTCGACGCCGGCCCTCGCCTGCTCGCCATGGATCGCGACAGCGCTCTGTCGCTCGTGCGCTGGACCGGCGAGCGCGGGGAAAAGCTCGCCGCGGGGGACGTCATTCCGGTGGAGCTGGCTCAGGGGCGGCGGGGCGAAACCGTGTTCGCACTCTCGCAGCGGCCGGACGTGCAGGCGGCCATGGTGGCCCTGGATCCGAGCAGCGGCCGCGTCGAAGCGCTGGTTGGTGGATACGACTTTCGACAGAGCAAGTTCAATCGCGCCACCATGGCCCGCCGCCAGGCGGGCTCGGCCATCAAGCCCTTCATCTACGCGACCGCGCTGCAAAACGGTTTTCATCAGCTCTCGATCGTCAACGACGCGCCGGTCAAGGTGCGGACCGCCAGCGGCGTTTGGTCGCCCGGCAACTTCAAGCCCGAATACCTGGGGCCAATCACGCTGCGAACGGCGCTGGCGAACTCCATCAACACCGTCAGCGTGCGCCTGGTGCTCACGGTTGGCGTGGACGCCGTGATCCGAACGATGCGCACCATGGGGATCGCCAGCGACTTCGTCCCCCACGTGTCCATCGCCCTGGGCACGCCGGACGTCACGCTGCTGGAGCTGGTCTCGGCCTACGCGTCGTTCCCCGCGGCCGGTCTGCGGGTCGAGCCGCGCTTCGTCGATCTCGTGACGTCCGACGACGGGGTCGTGCTCGAGGATCTGCGCGCCGATCGCCCCCGGGAGCGGGCGATCTCGGCGGAGCTGGCGTTTCTGATGGCCGACCTTATGAGCGGCGTGGTCGACCGGGGCACGGGTCGCTGGGCCCAGGCCCTCGAGCGGCCGACCGCCGGAAAGACGGGAACCTCCACCGGCCACCGGGACGCCTGGTTCCTCGGCTACACAACCGACCGTATTGCCGGGGTTTGGGTCGGTCGCGACGACTTCACCCCCATCGGAGCGAAGGCGACCGGCGGATCGGCCGCCCTCCCCATCTGGCTTCAGTACATGGCTGGCGCCCATCCCGACACGCCGCCCCGACCGTTCGAGCCGCCGAGCGACATCGTGTTCGTGCGCGCTAGCGAGCTCACCGGAGAGCCCCTGGCACCGGGGGCCGCCGGTGCCCGATGGGTGCCGTTCGCCCGCGGCAGCGTGCCCGAGAAGTTCACCGACGCCGTCGAGGCGGCGCGCTTTCGACCGAGCGCCGACTTCTAGCGAGATCGTCCCTGTCGAGCGCCGCCGCGAGTGAGGTTGATTCGAGCGCGGTGTCCTACACTGTGCCGTCGAGCTCGTTGTCGCGGGCCCCACGCGGGCTCCGACTGTGTGCTGCCACACGTTGGGGCGAACATGCCCTTCGGCCCCTGGAGCGAGAAGCGCCTTCGGGATACCGTTCGCACACCATGGTGGTGTCATCCCGCTGGCTCTCTTTGCTGTGTCTCATCTCGTTCGCCGCCGCGACCGGTTGCGGTGACGACGAGCCGAGCGAGACGACGACCACCACCACCACGGGCGGCGATGGCGACAGCGCCGGTGATGGAGACGGCGACAGCGGCGACGGCGACGGCGATGGAGACGGCGACATGACGCCGCAGTCGTGCCTCGATGCGATCGGTCAAAACACGACCGAGTACGTCGAGAACGAGGTCTTCGAGCGCAGCTGCAACTTCGGGTCGTGCCACGACAGCGACAATCCGGCCGCCGGCCTGGAGCTGACCGTCGGCAACTCCCTGGCGAATCTCGTCGATGTCGCCTCGGTCTCGACCGGGGACGTTCTGGTCGTGCCCGGCGACCCGTCGGGCAGCTACCTCATGGTCGTGATCGACCACGTATCTGCGATGGACGACCAGGGACGACCCGGTCGCCTGGAGGGGGATCTGCCGACGCAGGGCACAATGCCCCTTGCCCAACCGCTCCTTTGCCAGGAAAAACGCGATGCAGTGGCCGCGTGGATTTCTGGCTTGTCGATGTAGCGGCCCCCCAATCGCTTGACGATCCAGGGGGTTGCCTAGTACACCTTGAGAACCAGGGGGGAGTCTGGCCAGCGCGCCAGCGAGGGAGTAGGAAGGCCCCCGCGACCGTTTGCTTGCCGCGAGCAACTCAGTAACCCGCACTGCCGGGACCCCTTAGAGGAGGCGCGACGCACACATGGACTTTCTCTCCGACGTCATTCAAAAAGGCGGCTTCTTCTTCATTCTCAATATCTTCTTCTTGGCGATCGTCATCGCGATCATCGTCGAGAGGACGATCTATTTCCTCGGTCGAGGACACATCAACGCCAAGGCGTTCTTCGAGCAGATCAAACGACTGCTCGCAGCCAACAACATCGACCGAGCGAAAAAACTGTGCGACGCCACCGCGGCCCCGGTAGCCAGGGTTGCGAAAGCCGGCCTTTCGCGAATCCATCGCGGCGAGGCCGCCGTTGCGCAGGCCATGGAAGAGACCATGGTGGACGTCACCCCCGAGGTGAAGACCCGCATCGGCGCTCTGTGGTCCATGGCCAACATCGTCACCCTGACCGGCCTTCTCGGCACCGTCATGGGGCTCATCAACACGTTCAACGCGGTCGGCGACAAGGCGGCCCACGAACGGCAGGAGGCCCTGGCCGAGGGCATCTCCGAGGCCCTTTACAACACCACCGCCGGACTGGGCATCGCCGTCATCTGCATGATTGGCCACCTGCTTCTGTCCACGGCCTCGAAGAAGGTCATCGCCGACCTCGAGTCGTTCTCACTGCGCCTCGAGAACATGCTCGGCGACGACGGTGGACCGAGTTCTGGCGGCAAGTAGAGGCCCCGTCCACGCTACTCGACCCTCGAGGTAACGCCCTTTGATGACTACAGGCCAGGTCCGCGCTCGCGCCCGTATGGCGATGAAGAAGCGGGAAGAGCAGATCGAGCAGGAAGAGCTCGAAAGCGGCGAGCTCAACCTGGTGCCCTACCTCGACATCGTCACCAACATCCTTCTGTTCTTGCTGGCGTCGATTTCTTCCGGCGTGCTGTTTGGGCAGATCAACACCTCGCTGCCCGACCACGCCCCCTCGGCGGCGGTCGGCAACAACGACCCCAAGAAAAAGCCGGACGAGCAGCCGCTGCAGCTCGTCGTGTCGGTCACCAACAACGAGGTCTTGCTCTGGTCGCTGTCCGAGCTCGAGGGAACCCTCGAGACGCCGAAGCTCCGCATTCCGCGCAACGGCCTCGACGCCGAGCAGCCCTACAACTACGCCAGGCTCAACGAGGCGCTGCTGGAGATCGTCACCCGCCGGTTTCCCAACCCGGACACCCGCGAGCCCGCGACCAAGCAGATCATTCTGCAGGCCGACCCCACGACCCGCTACGAGATCGTCATCGGCATCATGGACCACGTCCGCAGCGTGGTGCCTGGCGAGGGTGGCGCCGACCCGAGCGGCAAAGTCGGTCTCGAGCTCTTTCCCGTCGTCCACTTCTCATCGGGATTCGAGTAGGAGCGCACCGTGGCCATCACCGTTAGAGAAGCCCGCTCCATCATCCGCAAAGCCAAAAAGCGGGTTCCCGAGGGCGAGGACATCAGTCACATCAACATCATGCCGATGTTGGACATCATGACCATCCTTCTGGTGTTCATGATCGCTCAGGCATCGGTGTCGGCGACTGAGTTCATGCCGCCGGACCTGCAGCCGCCGAGTTCGCTCACCCGGCAGCCGATGCCCGAGCAGGCAACCACGGTCTACATCGGCCGCGACGCGATTCTCATCGACGGCGAGCCGGTCGTCGCGGTGCGCGACGGCGACGTCGACTCCTCGGAGCGGGCCGGCGGGGCCCTCGGGCTCGAAGTCGTCAAGATTAAGAACGTGCTGTCGATGCACCGGCGGGCGTTCGCCGCCGAGCCGGAAAAGAAGACGGAGCTCACCATCATCGCCGACAAGGACACGCCGTACCGGCTCCTGGTGTCGGTGATGTACAGCGCGCGCCAGACCTGCGCGACCGAGCCCGACTGCTACCGCGACTTTCGCCTGATCGTCTCCCGCGCCGAGGGCTAAGGGTCCGTTCCGGGGCGCCGGTTCCGCCTGGCACCCAAGAGATCGCGCGGCTATAATGTTCCCATGCGCGGATTCGCCAAGGAACGTATTGCGCTGAGCGCCGTAGTGCTCGCGTTGTACATGTCGGTCATGTTCCTCGTGTCGCTTCAGGCACCCGACGGATGGGGCAATGCCTTTCTCGGCATGGCCGCCTGCTACGGCGTCGGCTTCTGGGCCCTGGTGACGCGCTACTTCTGGGGGCGCTGGTTCGCCATGGGCATCGGCATTTCCGGCCTGATTAGCGCCGTGATGTCGATCGCGCAGATCGGCCCCGAGCCGGTCCTGGTGTTCTACGGCGGCACCCACGCCCTGGCCATCGTGCTGCTCATGGGCAAGGCGGTCGCGTCTGCGTTCGACGGCCGGACCGACTGGCGCGAGCGCTTTCACCTCGACGAGAGCTCGACCAACCGCCTGGGCAAATCGATCATTCGCGTGGGCGTGTCCCTGCCCTACATCGTCATGTACGCCCTGGCGCCCCGCGAAGGCGCCGAGTGGCTTCCGGCCCTGGCAGCGGCCGGCCTCGCCGGTGCGGGCGTCTGGGGCATGCTGCGCATGCGCACCTGGGGCGTCCTGGCCCTGGCGGGCGGCGCCGTCGCCATCGCCATCGGCCTGCCCGACAGCGTTGCCGCGGCGTCCGCAGGCGTCAAGGGCGCTGATTTCATTGCGTTTACCGGCGCTGGCGCGGTGGTTTGGGCCGCCGCGGCTGCTCTGCCAATGGTCGGCCCCATCGTTCGCCACCTTCGCAGCGCCCGTATGTAAACAATCTCAGGGATTTGCGAATCCACAAGGCGGTGATGCCCTCGGGCGTCACCGCCTTTGTCGTCCAGGGAGGCCCGGTTAGCCCCCTGTCAGGCCGAGGCGCTTGCACCGGACGGCGGTTCTTTGTATCCACGGTAACCGCCCTGTTGCACGGGCATGGAGGACCATCCGTTGAGAAATCGTAGCGTTTACATCGCCATGGCCGCGGCGGCCGCCCTCGTCTTCGCCTTCGGTGCCGGCTCCGCCGACGCCAAGAAGAAGCGCCGCGGCAAAGTCGGCGGCCCCTCGTGCAGCGTGAGCTACCTCAAGCTCGTCGAAGGCAACACGTGGACGTACCGCAACGTCAACCCGGTCCCCAACGGACCGCCCCCTGCGGAGCTTACCCTCACGGTTAAGTCGATCGAAGCGGGCGACGACGGCAAGACCGTCATCACCGTGGTGCAGAGCTTTCGAGGACGCACCCACGAAACGCCGCTGACCTGCAGCGCCGAGGGCCTGGTCGTGCCGCCCCACAGCTTCCTGTTCGCCGGTGAAGCTGGCGCCGACCCGGGCATCACCCGCAGCAACGAAGAGCACAACGGCGTGACCTACCCCAATGACGCCAGCTACCGCAAAGTCGGAGCCACCGGTGAGGAGCTCTACAAGGCCGACGTGACCCGCGACGTCGCCGAGGGCAGCGGCGCCGAGTACAACAAGTCCCGCGTCGAGGTCGAGCGCCTGTATCTGGTCGCGTCGACCAGCACCACGGTCGAGACCGAGGTTGGCTCGCGCAACCGCGCGACGCGCATTGGCTTTCAGATTCAGGCCCGCTCGTTCGTGGACGAAAAGGACCGCGAGCTGCCGGTGGCCAACAACGGCGACATCTGGATCGACCGCAAGCTCGGCGCTGTGCGGTTCAAAGACAGCCAGGGGCTCGAGTGGGCCCTGTCCGCGAGCAACCTGCTCGAAGAGTAATCGCTCGAAACAGGCTTTGAGGGCCGCCGGTTGCCACGTGAGGCAGCGGCGGCCCTTTGCCGTTTCGGCGCCCGGCTCGATTCAGTCCAGGCGGACCCAAAGGCAGTCGAGGTAGCGCCCCTCGGGAAACCCCGCCGCGACCGGGTGGTCCGTGGCGGCACCGCTGCGCGCAATCACCCGGGCACGCCGGCCGACGTGGGCCGACGCGTAGGCGACCACGGCCTCCAGGTCGTGATCGCGTACATGGGACGAGCACGAGGCTGACACGAGCACGCCGCCGCGCGCGACGCGGTCCATGGCGAGGGCGTTGACGGCCCGATACGCCCGAAGGCCGCGTTGCCGGGCGCGCTCGCTCGGCGCAAAGCTGGGCGGGTCGCAGACAACGACGTCCCAGCGCCGATCGGCGCGCGTCGCCTCGGCGAGGAAGTCGTGCACGTCGGCGACAACCCCTTCGTGGGCGGCGCCGTCGAGCCCGTTGGCCCGCCAGTTCCGGTCGGCATCAGCGATGGCGGGCGCGGCGATATCCACGCTGGTCACGCGCCGAGCGCCGGCCAGGCCCGCGTGGACGGAGAAACCACCGCTGTAGCAGTACAGGTTGAGCACGTCGCCCCCCGCCGCCAGCGCCCGCAGCGCCCGGCGATTGTCTCGCTGGTCGAGGAACAAGCCGGTCTTTTGCCCGCGCTCCACGTCGACCGCAAAGCGCGCGTCGCCCTCGGCCGCCCACAGCACCTTTGGGGCGCCGCCCCGCACCCAGCGGCCTCCGGTATCGCCCCCGCGTACCGGGCGGCGAAACGCGCGTTGGACGGCGACACCGGCGTCCTCGATAGCGCCGATAACGGCGGCAAGGCGCGGCTCCCACATGGCCTGGGCCCCGGCGCCATCGAACACGATGACCGCGGTATCGGCGTATCGATCGACGACAAGACCGGGCAGGAAGTCGTTTTCGCCGTGCACCAGGCGGACCGCGTCGCAATCAGCCAGCGACGGGTCGGCGCCGCGCAGCTCCACCGACGAGCGCACCCGCCGCGCAACCCACTCATCGTTTACGACCGCGTCGAGGTCCAGATCCAACACGCGCGCGCCGATGGGCGACTCGGGATCGGCAAACGCCACGGCGAGCGGCTGCCCGTGCCGGGCCAGGCTGACCACCTCTCCGGGGGCCGGCGCATCGCGGCCCCAGCGAATGGCCCGGGCGTAGATCCACGGATGGCCGGCGCGAATCGACGTCTCGAGATCCTTGCTCAGGGCCAGCTCGCGCACCGCCATTCCCGTATACCGTGGATCGCGAGCTCGCCGATGCCCAACCCAGCACCCGCCTCTCATCGCCTGCTTTTTTTCGCCAGCGCCCTGGCCACCGCCTGCTCGAGCCCGTCCTGCTCGGCCCCCGCCTCGCCTGGCGTCACCTACGGCGGCGCCCCCGCCTCGGCGTCCCGCCAGGCCGACGCGGACATGATCCCGATTCCCGCCGGGCCGTTCGTCAAGGGCTCCAGCCTCGACGAGCGCGAGCAAGCCTACGCCGACTACCGGCAGACCGCGGGCCACGACGCGGCGCGGCGCGGCCGCTGGTTCGAGCGCGAGCCAGAGCCGCACCAGGTCACCCTGGCGGCCTACGTCATCGACAAGGCGCCGGTTACCAACGCCGCCTACGCCGAGTTCGTTCGCGACACCGGGCGCTCGGGGCCCACCATCGACAAGGCCGCCTGGGAAGCGCAGCGCTTTGCCCAGCACTACGAGCGAGAAGTGAGGCGCTTTAACTGGGATGGGCAAACGCCCCCGGCCGGGCGCGGCGACCACCCGGTGCTGCTGGTGACCTGGAGCGAAGCCCGCGACTACTGCGCGTGGCGCGGCGCCGCCGTTGGTGCCGAGCGGCATTTGCCGACCGCGGATGAATACGAGAAGGCGGCGCGAGGCACCGACGGCATGGTCTACCCGTGGGGTGGGCAGTGGGACGCGAGCAAGCTCAACAGCGGCCTGACGGAGCCCCGGGACACCACGCCGGTGGGCAGCTACCCGCAGGGAGCGTCTCCCTTCGGCATGCTCGACGCCGCCGGCAACGTGTTCGAGTGGACATCCACGGTCTGGCCGTTCAAGCCCAACGCAGCCACGGTCAAGGGCTCTGCCTGGGAAGACTACGCGGGCGTGGGACGCGGGGCCTCCGCCCACGGCCGCCCCAAGACGATCCGCCACGCCATTGTCGGTTTTCGCTGTGCCGGGCGGTAGTCGCGCACGCTAGAAGACGCCGATCAATCCCGCGGCCGCAGCTGGTCGCAGCCGCGCGGTCGGCCGTCGCCGTCGCGGTCGCTGCACAGGTCTCGCAGGGCTTCGAGCACGAGCGCTTCCGTGTAGCGCGGCAGCCCGGCGACAGAGCGAGAGAACGCGGCGCCACAGCGCCCCACCGCCGCCCGGCCAATGCGCGGCACCACCACCGGGTCGTGCAGCGCGTGCAGAGCCGGGCCCTGCCCCTCGCTCACGGCCACCAGCGACGAAAAGATCGGAGCGCCGCCAGCTTTGGTCCGCACCACGCTCGAGGCCAGCAGCAGGGCACCATCGGTGGAAAAGGCGGGCCCGTGCTGGTCACCGACGTTGTCCGCAACGACCACGGATCGGCCTCCGCCGTCGGGACGCACGGACACGAGATCTCGATCGCCCCCAGCCCCTAGGGCCGCAAACACGATCCGATCCCCGAGCGGCGACCACGCCGGTTCGCGGTCGTCGGGGCCGCGGGTTAGCCGACGCGCCGGCCCACCGGCCACGTCGACGCGCCAGACCGAGCGCTCGCCGGACGCGGGGTCGACCCGTTCGAACGCCAAGCGACGCCCGTCCGGGGCGACCGTCGGCGCGACGTCGTGCTCGGGGGTGTCGGTGACTTGAGTGACCGCCCCGGCGCGCCAGGCGCCGCCCTCCTTGACCAGCTCCATGCGCCACAGGTCGAAGGTGCCCGACCGGTTGCTGCTAAACACGATGGAACCACCGTCGGGCAGCCAGACGGGATCGGTGTCGGTGGCAGCCCCCGAGGTGAGCGACCTGGGCCGTGAACCCGGCGTGGGTTCGACGACCCACAGGCTCGACTGGGCGGGGGCTGCGCGGCCGCGCGACGACGCAAACGCGATGGCGTCGCCGGCGGGCGACCACGCGGGCTGGCGGTCGATCACGCGCGCTGAACCGGCTTCCGCGGCCGTCGGCGCGGGCGGCTGCGTGAGATCCGCAAGGCGGGCGCCGTCGGCACCGACAAACACCAGCAGACCGCCCGCGGGCGCCTGCTCGGTCGCCACGATGCAGCTCGGCGGTCCCGTGACCGTCGGCACCGTCGGAACCGGCGGTGGACATCCCGCCAGCCCAACGGCGACCGCCGCAGCGGCCATCGGCCTGCGCAGCCGGGCCCAGGCCCAACGGCGCGGCAACCGAGAACCGCGACGGCACTGCGGGGGAGAAGGCGACACGGCTCGAAACTCTACCGCGGGCGCCTCTCCGACCCTGACTTACTTGCCGCCGGTGAGGGCGGTCGGCGGCGCCTTGGTCGCGCCCGGCGGCGGCTTGGGAGCCTCCTGCGCGGGGGCGGCCTCGGTCGGCTCGGCGGCAGTCTCGGGGACCGCGGCGGCGGCCTCGGCGGCCGGCGGCGGCTCCGGGGTCGGCCGGCTCGGCGCCGCGGCGGGGGCGGCTTCCGGCTCCTCGACCTTGATCAGCGGCTCGGGCTCCGAACCGCTGAGGACGATCGCGACAATCAGGAGGCCGAGCACGCCTCCCACAATGGCGCCGATGGTCAGGGCCGACTTCGACGACGACTGGAGCCGCTGCTCAAAAACAACGAACTCGCGTTCTTGCTCGGGCGGCATGGAGGAAAAATCTTGCAGCATGCTGGGTGATCTCCGGTTCGACGGTGTCTGACACCGGGTCGCTCAGAAAGTTCCCCGAATCGTCGTCGTCGTCTGAAACTGCGCAAGCTTACAGTTTCGGAACTTCTGACTTCGACGATCTGCGTGGGCACGCACCCAGTTGCTCCAAAGGAAAAAAATTGCGAATCGGCGCGATGTGCGCCTGGTCTCCTACCTGCACCATACTCTACTGTTTTCTTTAGGATGGGAGCTTGTTGCCGTCGGTGTGGCTGCGAGGTCGATACCTCGCGTTCGTGCGCCCGAGTGCTGCAGACGACGGCCAGTGGTCCGACCGTCGAGTACCTCTGCTGGACCTGCGCCGGGCGAGAGGAAACTCCCGCTCCCGCGCCGTCCACCGCGGCGCGATGTTATGCGTGCGGCGTCGAGGTATCGCCGGCCAGCGCGCAGCCAGTCTTCGTCGACGGGCACTTTCAGCTCCACTGCGGCGACTGCGACGCCCACGCGCGACGGCCGGCGGCGGCGCCGACACCGCTCGCCGCGGATCGCGAGACAGCGGTCCCGGGCCGACCGATCAGCAACGCGTCGCGCGTGCTGATGGCGGCGGGTGCCATCGCGGCGGGAATCGCCGCGGCGGTCGTGTTCAGCGCTCCGAGCGTCGCCGAAGACAGCGCCGAGCAGGCAAAGACGCCCCAGGTTGTGCCGCTGGAGATCGACGTCGGCCACGAGTCTCACACCATGGAGTTCGCCGACGTCGCCCTGGCCCCTTCCGACGAGCCCCTGGCCCACGAACTGTCGGTGCCGACGGACTTCACCTTCGACGAGTGGAAAAAGGGCCTGCTCGACACGGTGGTTTGGTACCACCCGATCGCCGGCGACAAACGCGACATGCCCGACCGGGCGACGCGGCGGTTCGGAGCCAAGCGGCCGCCGTCGCGGCCCGAGTGCGGCAAAGGCCACTGCGGTGTCGACGTCGGCTTCAAGCGGGGCCTGATCGTGCACACGGCCAGCTACGGCACCGTCGATCGCGTGGTCCACGACCCCGACTCGCGCAGCGGCCGTTACGTCAAGATCGTGCACCCGTCGGGTTACTCGACCTGGTACATGCACCTCGACAAGATTCGACACGACTTGCAAAAGGGCGTCGAGGTCGGAGCGGGCGAGGCCCTCGGGACGGTCGGCCGCACCGGCATCCAGAAGTCCGAAGCTCATCTTCACTTCGGCGTCAGCAAAGCGCACCGCGGTCGCGAGTTCTTCATCGACCCGGAACCAATGTTGCGACAGGCCATCGTGCTCGAAGAGCCAGCGCCGTTCCGGTCGCACTTCAATAACTAACCGCCACCCATATAAGCGCTTACGGAGGCGCTTATTGCGGTCGTGAGATCAATCACCGCGGCGCCCCGGCTGCGCGGTACCATCATAGTATGCGCTTGGTTTCCGCCCTCGGTGTCGCGCTGGCCTTGACCGTGGCCAGCCCGCTCGCCGCCCGGGCCCAGGACGACGATGGCTTCTCCGAAGACGAGTTCTCCGACGGCGACGGCGACGACGTCGAGCTCGACATGGCACCCGACGACCTCGGCGACGTCGATGACCCGTTTCCCGACGGTCAGCCCGAGGACGCAGAGGAAGACCCGGACCGGGCCCGGCTTGCCGTAGAAGTCGAAGCCGACGCCGAAGCCGAAGCGCAGGCCCCGCCCGACCCCACCACCCGCGCCGGTTACCCGATCGAACTGGCGGCGCGGCCCATCATCTTGCCGGCCACCATGGCCGAGGCGCGATACGAAGCCCGCCTCGCCCCCGATCCGCTCGTGCTCGGCGGCGTACTCGAGCTCTTCTACGGCGTCACTGACGAGGTACAGATCGCTCTACGCTACGGCACGGGCACTCTCGCCGACGCCGGCAACGGCACCGAGTACGAACCCGGCAAAGCGATCTCGGTCGAAGCCGTGTACCTGTTCAACCAGTACTTCGGCCTCCAGGCAGAAGTGCCCTTCTACGTCGATCCGTTCGCCCTGGCACTCACCCTCGGCCCCCGCTTCGAGATCCAGGCCGGTGACAAGCTTCGCTTCGTTACCGGCGAAGACATGATCACCATTCGCCTGGTCGACTTCGTCCCCACCCTCGACAACGCGCAGCAGAACGAGGCCCTGGCCGCCGCGGTATCGCTCAACCAGAACGTCTCGCGGGGCAGCCTGCGGTTTCCCCTGTCGGTCGTTTACCAGAAGGACGCCAACCTGTCGCTGGTCGCCGAGTTCGCCGCGACCTTCGACGACTTCGACGACAGCAACGGCGCCCTGGCCATCGAGGGAACCGTGAACTACGCCTTCACCAACAAGTTCGACATTGGCGGGCGCATCGGCTTTCTCGACCTGGCCGAGGCCGGCGAAAACTTCGGCATCACGCTGTTCGCCGAGCTGCGCATCTAGCCCTGAACTAGAGGGCGTCCCTAGCCGGCGATCTCGAGCTTGCCGGTGGCCGCTTCGTCGATGAGCGCCGCGATCTTGTCGAGAGCGCGGTCGATGACGTCCATTCCCGGCCCGAAGGAAAAGCGAATGTGCTGGCGAAAGCTCGACTGTCGACGGCCGCGGCGATGGCCGGGGTCGACCCCGAAGAACTCTCCGGGCACGCAGATGACCTTGCGATCGAGAGCCGCTCGAAAAAACCGCATGCCGTCATTGATCGACGGCGGAAGGTGCTCGGCCGAGGCCCAGACGTAGAACGTGCCGTCGGGCGGAACGTCGATGGTAAAGCCGAGGTCGCGCAAACCCGTGAGCAGGCGCTGGCGCTTCTTGCCGAAGACTTCGCGAATCGCGGCGGTCTCGGCCACGGTCTTGTCGTAGTCGAGCATGTCCACGGCCGCCCGCTGCAGCGGGCGACTGCCGCCGCCGTCGAGAAACGAGCCGGCGCTGGTGACAACCTGGGTGACATCCTTGGGCTGCAGCGACCAGGTCACGCGCCACCCCGGGTAGCGCCAGTTCTTGGTGAGGCCGTCGAGAATGACCACCGGGTCGCGATCGACGTCTTCGACGTGGCGGGCCGCACTGGCGAACCCACCCTCGGCGACCAGGTCGGGGCGCCAGATGTAGTGCGAGTAAAACTCGTCGAGCAGCAGCGTGCAGTCGAGTTCGCGCGCCATCGCCACCCACGTGCGCATCTCGTCGCCGCCCACGACCTTGCCGGTCGGGTTGCACGGGTTGGAGAACAGCAGTGCCGACAATCCGCGCCCCATGATCTCTTTGCGAAGTTCGTCGGCCGTGAACTGGTAGCCCCGCTCGCGCTCCAGCAGGATCGGAATCGGCGTGAACTCGCGAAAAATCTCCAGCAGCTCCTCGTAGGCGGTGTAGTCCGGGAGGAAGTGCCCCATGTTGATCGCGCCAAGGGCCGCGCACGTGCGCGTGAGCGACAAACGACCGCCGCCGCACACCGCGACGTTCTCGGCGCTGTACTGGGTCGGCATGCCCCGCCGGTACAGGCGGTTGTACAGGCTGGCGATGGTCTCGCGGAGCTCCCAGAGCCCGGCCACGGGCGCGTATTCGTGGTCGTCCTCTTCGATGGCGATCGACTCGAAGCGCGGCGGAGCGCCCGGCAACGGGCCGGCTTCGGGCTGCCCCTGGCCGAGGTTGCACCACTCGGGATCGCCTTTGCCAAAGCCGCGCTTGGCTGCCTCGGTCGAGCAATAAATGACGCCGGTGCGCGGGACCGGACGGAATGCGCTCACATCGAGGGAAGAGTCGGACCGTTTGGTCATCGTAAGTCGGCACGTTAGCCGACAACCGCACGGGCGCCAACTGTCCGCCGCAAGGCCACCGGCGCCGAATGCGCTTCGCTGCACGGAGCGGCCAGACCCCTGAATGTGTTAGCGTTTGGGCCCGTGCCCCGGTTGAGCGAAATCCGCGGTCAGGACCGCGTGGTCGGCCTTTTGCGGCGCGCCCTCGAGGCCGACCGCGTCCCCCATGCGTACCTGTTTTGCGGTCCGGCCGGCAGCGGCAAGCACACCGTTGGGCTCGCCCTGGCCGGCGCCCTGAACTGCGACACCGAGCCCGGCGAGGGCTGTCACAGCTGCACGCCGTGTTCGAAGATCGACCAGTCGATCCACCCGGACGTCTATACGCTCGAGCGCGAGGGCGCCGCGCGCATCATTCCGATCGAGACCATTCGACGCGACGTGCTCGGTCGCGTCGCGCTGTCGCCCCACGAGGCCCGCGCCCGGGTGATTCTCATCGAGGAAGCCGCGGCGCTCCAGGGCCCGGCCGCCAACGCGCTGCTCAAGACTCTCGAGGAGCCGCCGGACCGGACCCACTTCATCCTCGGCACCACGGCGCCCGACCAGCTCCTGCCGACCATTCGCAGCCGCTGCCAGCGGGTTTCCTTCGCCGAACTGCCGCCCGACGTGCGCGCCGAGCTATCGGACGACGACGAAGGCAAGCACGCCCTCGACGAAGCGGTTCAGTCGCTGCTCGACGCGGCCCAGCGCGGCACCGACGGCCAGGCCGATGCGGCGGCGCGCAAGGCCGCCGCCGACCGCACCCTGGTGGGACCGGTCCTCGAGCTGCTCGCCTTTCGCCTGGCCAACCACTCGCGCGACGCCGCCATTGCCGGCGACCGGGACCGCGCGGCCCGGGCCTCGGGCTGGGCGCGCCTTGCCCTCGACACCCACGTGGCGGTAACGCTGCACAACGCTCACGGCCAGCTCGCACTCGACCGCCTGTTGCGCCGTATGCGAGTCAACCGGGGGCCGATTGCGGCTCCCGCTGGTCAACGATGAACCGGGCGATGTTGTCCGAGCGAGCCCGCGTCCAACGAGCCGTGCCCCCAGCCCCAGCCCCAGCCCCGGTCCCTTTCCCGGTCCCACGATGAGCGACGAGTCCAAACCCAAGCGCCCACGACGGCGACGACGACGTGGGCGAGGCAACGCCGGCGACGGCGCGAACAACCCGCCCGGCGAAAACGACCGCGGGCCGAAACGCCGGCGCACCGGCCGGAGCAAGCCCGACAAGCCCGCGGGCGGAAGCGATGACGGTCCGAGCGCCGGGGGCCGACGACGACGGCGGCGGCGCAACCCGCGACCGGGGGCCGACGAGCGGCCGGCGGGCGCCGAAAGCCCGGCGGCGGGGCTGGCGGGCGCCGACGCGGCGCTCTCCGACGTCGACGCCGGTTGGGACGACGTTGCCCCCGGCCCGACCGCCTCGGAGCCCAGCCGGGCGCGGTCCGGACGGACCGCGGATGCCCGGGCCACCTCTACCAACGGCGACGAAAGCGAACCGTGGGGCGATGACGCCGACGCGCCGACGCCGGACATCCGCCTCGCGCCGGACCTGCCGGCCAACCCGCCGCCCGACGACCCGGACCCGGCGACCGCGTATCTCGACGCGTCGCCAGCCGCTGTCCCGGGCGACGAAAACGAACCGGGCAACGAAAACGAACCGGGCAACGAAAACGAACCGGGCGACGAAAGCGAACCGGGCGACGAAAGCGACACCGCCGAGCCAGCGCCGTCGGTCGAGGATCCTCACGCCGACATCGACGACAGCGCGGTGCGCGACGTCGTCGGCGTGAAGTTTTCGCCCGCCGGCCGCATCTACGAATTCGACGCCCAGGGCGCCCACTTCGTCCCGGGAACCGAGGTCGTCGTCGAAGCGGACCGCGGTACCCGCGTCGGCACCATCGCCATTCCCACCGTGCGGCGGCCCCACGCGAGCGGCAAGCTCAAGAAGGTCATTCGAACGGCGACCACACAAGACCAACTCATCCTCGACGGCAACAACCAGCGCGCTGCCGAGGCCCTGGACATGGCCCGCGAGGCCGCGCGCAAAAAGCGCATCAAGGCCAAGATCTTTCGCGCCGAGCTCAGCTTTGGTGGAACGAAGCTGGTCATCTACTACTCCAGTGAAGAGCGGGTCGACCTGCGCGACGTGCAGAACCAGCTGGCCCGAAAGCTCGACCACCGGGTCGAGCTACGCCAGGTTGGCGTTCGCGACGCCGCCAAGCTCATCGGCGGCATCGGTTCCTGCGGCCGCGAACTGTGCTGCTCGACCTTCTTGCCGTCGTTTGCGCCGGTGTCCATCAAGATGGCCAAGGACCAGAACATGGTCCTCAACCCGGCCAAGGTGTCCGGGCAGTGCGGTCGCCTCAAGTGCTGTCTGGTCTACGAGCAAGAAACCTACGCGTCGATGCGCAAGGGCCTGCCGAAGATGGGCAAGCGCGTCATTACCGACGATGGCGAGGGCCGGGTCGTCGAAGTCGACGTCCTGCGCCAGCGCGTGCGCGTGAGCCTGGGGCCGGGCGACTTTCGCGTGTACCCGGCCGATCAGGTCAAGCGCAAGTTCCCGCCACAGCAACAGAAGTCCCCCGCACAAACCAGCGAAGCCAGCGAACCAGGAGAGCAATCGTGAGTCTCGACAAACGCAGCGTGGGACGTGTGAAGGTCAATCTGCCCACCATGGTTCAGGTCATCGGCCACCCGGACACCGGCTCCCTGCACCCGTCGCTGGCCGCAGTCTTCGAACGCGTCGAGGGCCCATCCGCCAACGATGGCGAGCGCATGCCCGGCGTCGTTCGGGATCTTTCGAGCAACGGTGCGTTCATCGCGGGCAATCCGCTTCCGCTGCTGTCCCGGGTCGGCTTTCGCTTTCCGCTCACCGGATTCGGCACGGTGGACGTCGTCGCGTGGGTCCTGTGGCGCCGCACCGGCGATTGCATCATTCCGACGGCAGACGGCTCCGAACTCGAGCTGCCCAAAGGCTTCGGCGTGCTGTTCGAGGCCATCCCCCTCGACGCGCGCGCCGCCATTCACAAAGTCGTCGCCTCGGCCGGCTAGTCGAAACGTTCAGCAGTCGCCGTCTTCGGGTGGCTGCGGCACAACTCTCTCGGGATCGCCGTCGTAGCTGTAGGTCGACGCGCAAGTACTGAAGCGCTTGAGTTTGTCGTAGTCGAGAATGCTGTACGTACCGTCGTCGGCAAACTCGAGCAGCCAGAAATTGTCTGCGTCGTACCGAGTAGCGCCAATGACGTAGTGGGGAAACTCGTAGGCGTCTTCCCAGTCGATCCATCGGTGCGTGTGACCGACCATCGTGAGCGCCAGGTTGTCGGCGGCGTAGCGATTGAGGACTGTCTCGAGGTCCGGGTTGAACGCGTCCGGGTCCTCGTCCGCCTCGGTCACCAACATCTGGTTGTGCGTCATGAACATGGTCGGAAGCCCCTCGCCGAGCTGCGCGTCAATCCAGCCCAGCTGCTCGGGACCGTAGGAAGCCTGGCCGGTATCGCACCGCGGATTGCCGGGCTGCCAGGTCGGCCCTAGCTGGCTGTTGGCGAGAATGAACTTCCAGCCCCGGTGGTCCAGGGCGTAGTACGGCTCCGCGTCGAAGAAAGCGCCGAACATCTCGTGGGTCATGTCCACGGACACGGTGTCGGCCGCGTCGCGGTTGCACCGCACGTGGTAGTCGTGGTTGCCCCACAGCGGATACACCGGCACGTCGATGCCGGCCAGCAGCCCGGCGGAGATGTTCCAGGCCGTATCAGTGGTGTCGTAGTACTCGCGTTCCAGGGAGTAGAACGGGTCGTGCATGACGTCCCCCAGCATGAACACCATGTCGGGAGCCGGCCGGATCTCGTTGATGCGCGCGACCACCTCGGCCAGGCGCTCCTCGACCCGCTGAATGCTCGCGTTGTCGATCGTCCCGTTTTCGCGGCAGCACTCGTACTGCGGCCCCGTGATGTGTGAGTCGGCGATCACCACGGCCCGAAAGGCCTCGGGGCCCGACTCGGAGCAGCCCGCCTGGGCCGCGAGTGCCCCCGCGATCGAGAGAATCATCAGCCCGCGCATGGCCGCACCCTACCAGAGCACGGGACCGGTCTGACCAATAATTCGCAGAGACTCCGAGGCCTTAGCTGTTGCACGCCTGTCACATGGGCGCAACGGATCCGAGCATTTTGCGGGCCCAGTGACGGTGGGCGCAAGTCACCGAGGAGCAACGACGCTAGCGCGCGGAGGGGCCCGGAGAGTTCTCCGACGACTACCTGTTCCAGGTCACTAGCGGGGACCCAAGAAACGGGCCGACAGCGCGCGCTGCTCGCCCTCATCGCCCAGCGCCGTCTCGGTCACCGTGATCTGGACCTTGTCGGGCGCCGCGCCGCGCACCGCGGCCACCACCACCGGCAAACTCATGCTCGCCAGGGGCTCGAGCTCGAGCTGGTCGACCGGAAACACATACTCGACCCCGTCGACCGCCACTCCGGCGAGCTCGAAACGCGACGTCTGGTTGCGCTTGTTGACCAGGTGCACGGTAAAGCTGTTGCGCACCGTGTCGCCATCAACGACGAAGGGCATGCCCTGAGCGCGCAGCAAGTTGGCCTCGAACGCCGTGCGTCCCGTGAACGCCAGCGTCATCGCGATAAGGCCGAGCGCACCCAACACGCCGTACAGGGCCAGACGCGGGCGCCAGAACCGACGGGGCTTGCCGTGCAAACCATTGAGCGAGTCGTACCGAACCAGGCCCCGTGGACGCTTGACCTTGTCCATGATCTCGTCGCAGGCGTCCACGCAGGCGGCGCAGCCGATGCACTCGAGCTGAAGCCCGTTGCGAATGTCGATGCCGGTCGGGCACACCGCCACGCACCGGCCGCAGTCGATGCAGTCCGCCGCGTTCGGGTCCTTGGCTTTGCCGCGCGGCTCGCCCCGGCTCTCGTCGTAGCCGATAATCATCGTATCGGCATCGGTCAGAACCGACTGCAGGCGACCGTACGGGCAAATGATGAGACACGTCTGCTCCCGGGCAAACGCGAAGTTGAAGTACATCACCCCGGTCAGCGACAGTGCCAGCACGAAGGCGCCGACGTGCTCGAGCGGGTTGCTCGTCATCATCTCGAACAACCGCGGTAGCGACACGAAGTACGACAGGAACACGTGCGCTACCAGGGCCGCGGCGATGACGTACGCCGCGTGCTTGACGACCTTGCGCCACAGCTTGTCGAAGTCGAGCGCCTTGCGGTTGCGCCGGATCCGAATCTGAGCCGGCCCCTCCAACCAGCGCTCGAAGCGGCGAAAAACTCCCTCGAGAAACACCGTTTGGGGACACGCGTACCCGCACCAGATCCGGCCCATCAGTGCTGTCGCAACGATGAGGGCGAAGCCGATACCGGTCAGCAGAAAGAACGTCAGCCACACGTCCTGCGCGTTAAACGTCGCGCCGAACAAGAAGAACTTGCGGTTGACGACGTCGAGGAACACGGCCGGGTGGCCGCCAACCTCGATCCACGGCAGCAGTACATACACCGCGATCAAGGTGGCGAACACCAGGTTGCGTCGGGTCGTGAAACGCCCCGAGACGTCGGCCGGATGCACCGCCTGGCGGCGTCCGTCCGACTGCAGCGATCCGCGCAAGGGCGCGAAGCGCGGATCGCTGTTCGGGTCTCCTGTGCCGGCCGCGTGCGACATGATCAGCCGTCCTTGGCGGCGGCTGCCGCCTCGACCTCCGGCGGCTCCTCGCCGCCTGGTGCCTTGGCTTCCTCATCCACCGGCGCGGCTGCCGTCGGGGTCCAGACCTCGCCCTGGGGCTCCTTTCCCGCGACGTTGGTGTTGCGCATCGTCAAGACGTACGCCGTCACCTGCTTGACCTTGCCGCCGCCGAGAGAGGCTCCCCACTCGGGCATTCCCTTGGCCGTCCGGCCACGCAAGATGGTCTGGAACACATCCACCGGCGACCCGCCGGCGAGCCAGTACTCGTCGGTCAGGTTCGGACCGATGCGCCCTTCCCCGCTGCCGCCATGGCACTTGACGCAGAAGGTCTGGTAGGTCGCCTTGCCCGCCGAGACCATGAGCTCGTCGGTGGTCATCTCCTCGAGCTGCTCGTCGGTGACATCGCCGCCGCTGTCGAGCGCCTCGAGCTTGGCCTGGGTGTAGGCCTCGATGGGCGACGGCGCCCAGTTGAAGGTCTCGTAGACGGCGAAGTAACCGAAGCCGAAGATAATGGTCCCGAACAGGCTCCACAACCACCAGTTCGGCAGCTGGTTGTCGGCCTCCTCGATGCCGTCGTACTCGTGGACGATCTCGCCTTGAATCTCGTCGTGACGAATCGTGTCACTCATTGCCCTTCTCCCGTCTCGATGTCGAGAGGCAGCGACGCCAGAGCGTCGTAACTCTCTTTGTTGCTTCGGATGACGCGGGCGCTCACGATCAGGAACACCAGCAAAAACAGCAGCAGCGCGGCGAGCGGGTAGAACATCACCGGGCTCTGGCTAAAGAACGTGGCTGCCAGTTTGCTCAACATCTACTTGGCCTCCGCCGCGGCGTCGGCCGCGGTCTCTTCGGTTTCTCCGGTAGCCGCGTCAGCGGCCTCGGCGGTTGCGGGGTCGGGCGCCGGCTCTACCGGCGGACGACCGAGACGCTGCATGTACGCAATGAGCGCGACGAGCTCGGTGTTGGGCGCAATCTCGACACCCGCCTCCTTCTTGAGTTCATCGACGATCTCCTGCGCCTGCGAGGCCGCGTCCTGGGCCGAGCTCTGAATCTCGAGCGGCTTGTAGGGCACGCCGGCCATCATCTGCGCCCGCATCTTGCTGTCGGTGTCGTCGAAGTCGATGGTGCGCTCGACCAGGTGCGGGTACGCCGGCATGATCGAGCCCGGCGACGTCGCGCGAGGGTCGAGCATGTGCTCGTAGTGCCAGGCCGCCGGGTACTTGCCGCCGACGCGCGCCAGGTCGGGCCCGATACGCCGCGACCCCCACTGGAACGGGTGGTCGAGGGCCGACTCTTCGACCGTCGAAACCTCGCCGTAGCGCGCGGTCTCCCACACGAACGGGCGAATCATCTGCGAGTGGCACGTGTAGCAGCCCTCGGCCAGGTAGACGTCCCGGCCCTCGAGCTCGAGCGGCGTGTACGGCTGCACGACACCGCCGCGCTCGACCTTGGCTCCGGCCACCAGCGTCGGAACGATTTCGGCAAAGCCGCCGACGAGGATCGCGACGACCGTGAGCACCGTAAACGGTAGCGCCCGGCCCTCGAGAATCGAGTGCCAGCTCGGCGAGCCGGCCGGCCTCATCGAGTCGGAAAAGAGCACCAGCACTGCGCCCAGCAGCAGGCCGACCAGCAGCATCGAAAACGACGCTAGCGGGTTGGTGAGCCCGGCGACCGCGACGATGCCGGTCACGATAGCGGTCAGCACGACCGGCTTGCCGGTCAGGATGGCGCCGAGGCTCTTCTTGGGGGTCTCGGGGCGAGTGACCGTCACTTCCGCTTCGCCGTTGACCGCCTTGCCCGACATTGCCGTGCGCACCAGGTTGACCGCCATGATGACGAACCCGGCGAGGTACAGAAGACCGCCGAAAAGACGGGTCCAGTAGAGGATGTCGAGGGCCAGCAGCGTCTCGATGAAGTTCGGGTACATCAGGCCGCCGTCGGCGTTTTCCGCCTGCCACATGAGGCCCTGGGTGACGCCGGCAACCCACATCGAGACCACGTACAGAATGATGCCCACGGTGGCCATGTAGAAGTGCAGGTTGGCCTGCCCCACCGACTTGAGCTGCGTTCCGTACAGCCGGGGAACCAGGAAGTAGAACATGCCGGCAGCCATGAAGCCGTTCCAGCCAAGGCCACCCGCGTGAACGTGGCCGATGATCCAGTCCGTGTAGTGCGCCAGTCCCGACACCGCCTTGATGGACAAAAGCGGCCCCTCGAAGGTCGACATTCCGTAGAAGGTGACGGCGGCGGCGAAGAACTTGAGCACCGGGTCGCGGCGCAGCTTGTCCCAGGCGCCGCGCAGGGTGAGCAAACCGTTGATCATGCCGCCCCACGACGGAGCCCAGAGCATGAGGGAGAACACCATGCCGAGGGTCTGCGCCCAGTCGGGCATGGCGGTGTTGAGAAGGTGGTGCGGCCCGGCCCAGATGTACAGGAACACCAGCGACCAGAAGTGAATGATCGACAGCCGGTAGGAGTAGACCGGCCGCTCTGCCGCCTTCGGCAGGTAGTAGTACATGATGCCGAGAATCGGCGTGGTCAAAAAGAAGGCGACCGCGTTGTGGCCGTACCACCACTGCACCAGGGCATCCTGAACGCCGCCGAAGAGCGAGTAGCTCTTGAGGCCGTCGACCGGAATGGCGAGGCTGTTGACGATGTGCAGCACGGCCACCGTCACGATGGTCGCGATGTAGAACCAAATCGCGACGTACAGATGGCGTTCGTTGCGCTTCGCCAGCATGGCGAAGAAGTTGATGGCAAAGATCACCCAAACCACCGCGATGGCGATGTCGATGGGCCACTCGAGCTCTGCGTACTCCTTGCCACTCGTGAAGCCCAGCGGCAGCGTGATGGCGGCGGCGAGAATGATGAGCTGCCAGCCCCAGAAGTGAACCTGCGCCAGCTTCGGGAACGGCATGCTCACCTTGAGCAGCCGCTGGCTGGAGTAGTAGACGCCGGCGAACATCATGTTGCCGACGAACGCGAAGATGACCGCGTTGGTGTGGAGCGGCCGCAAGCGGCCGAAGGTCAGAATCGGCGCGGCGTTGGCCTCGTGAAAGGCGAGCTGCAGTGCGACCAGCGCGCCGACGAGCATGCCGACGATGCCGAAGATGACCGACGCGAAGATGAACTGTCGCGCAATTCGGTCATCGTAGGTGATCTTCTTCTTCTCCATGAACATGTCGGTCTACTCCTCGTTTCCTTCGCCACTGGCGAAACTGGCGATGCTGGCATCCGCGTCCAGCGGCAAAAGCGACAACTCGGCGCTGTGGTCGTAGGTCCGTCGTTTAACGGTCCACACAAAGAAGCCCACGCCGGCGGCAGCCAGCGACAGGCTCACGATGATGAGCAAAATCAGGATTTCCAAAACGAACTCCTTGGCGAAACCGCGGCAGCGGTGAAGGCGACGATGGCGATGGAGCTGGCCGGCATCAGCACCGCGGCCAGCCAGGGCTTCATCACGCCCGCCAGCGCGAGACCGACGGCAAGGCCGTTGTAGGCGATGGCGAACAGCAAGTTGCGGCGGACCACCGAGGACAGGCGATGGGCGGCGCGCAGCGCTGTGTGAATGGGGCCGAGCCCCGGCGTGACGAAGTAGAAGTCGGTCTGCGCCGCGAGAAACGGTCGATCGATAGCGGGCGTACCCGACACGTGGGCGGCCTGCGCTGCCAGCGAGTCGTTGATGCCGTCGCCGAGAAACAAGGTGTCGCCCCGGTCGCTGGCCGCCAGCCAGCGGCGCTTGTCGTCCGGTGACAGGCCACCGAGAGCCTGGTCGCCGTCGATGCCCAGCGTCTCGGCGACCGCGGCCACGCGGCCGGGCGCGTCGCCGGACAGAATCCAGGTATCGAAGCCCGCGTCGCGCAGGGCGCTCACGTCCGCTCCGGCGCCGGGGCGCAGGGGCTCCCGCACCGGCAGCGAGGCCAGCAAGACTCCGTCGGCGGCAAAGGCGGTGTGGTCGGCGCGCGCCGCGCCGGCAGCCCAGTCAGCCCGCCCGAGTCGATAGAAAACGCCCTCGATGGTCGCCTCGACGCCGCACCCGGGCACCTCGGTCACCGACACGTGGGGGCGCAGGACCGGCCGGCCAAAGTGCTGCTCGAGGGCGCGCCGGACGGCCCGGCTGTGCGGGTGGTGGCTCCGCGCCGACAGGTCGTACAGAGCCGCTCGCCGACCGTCGTCGAGGTCGGCGAGGGCGCCGATATCCGTAAGGGCAAGCTCGCCGCTCGTGAGGGTGCCCGTTTTGTCGAACACCACCCGGCTCACGGCGCGCGCGCGATCGAGAAACCCGGTGGAACGCACGAACAGTCCGCTGCGGCGCAGCCCGCCGAGCACGAGTTCGTGAGCCAGCGAGGTCGCGATGCCAAACGCGCACGGGCAGCTCACCACCAGGACCGCCGTGGCCACTGCGAGGGCGCGCGGAACATCCCCGGTCGCAATCAGCCAGCCGGCCATTCCCAGCGCCGCCGCCAGCAGTACGAGCGCGACGTACCAGCGAGCGACCGTCCCGCCCCCCTGCGACAGGTGGGTTTCATCGTCGGCGGCAGGCGCCCGCAGCAAATCGATGAGCTGAGAGTCGCCGAAGGGCTCGGCGGCGACGGCGGTCACGCTGGTGGCGCCACTGTTGAAGGCGCCGGCGGGCACCGCGTCTCCGCGCTCGAAAGCGCGTGGGGCGCTCTCGCCGTTGATCCAGTCGAGCGACATGGACGCGCGCTCGACGTCGAGCCGGACCGCGGTCGGCACGAGTTCGCCGGGGGCGATCAGCAGTGAATCGCCGGTATCGATCTCGGTGCACGGCGACAGGACCGGGCGCCCCTCGACGAGGCGGCGGCACAGCAGCCCATCGGCTCCATCGCTGGCCAGCAGCCGGTTGCGGTTGGCCTCGATGACGCGCGCTCGCCAGTAGCGACCGAGCAACATGAGCGCCACGAACGCCGCCACGGTGTCGAAGTAAACGGCGTCGTCGTTGCCGATGAAAAACGCCCAGGTCGAGCCGGCGAAGGCCAGCGCAATGCCGAGCGCGATCGGTTGGTCCAGATGAGCGACGCCCCGCCGGGTGGCGCGCCACGCCGAGCGGAAGAACACCGGTCCCCCCACGACCACGGCCCCGGCCGCCGTCGCGAACGAGAGCACACGCACGACGTCGAACAGCAACCCCGATGACAGGCCCAGGTACAGGGCCACGGCGAACATCATCGAGTTGATCGCCAGCGCCGCACAGACGCCCAGACGCACCAGCAGCCGATCGCCGGTGCCTGCGTTGCGCTTGAGCGACGGGCCCAGGCGATAGCCGAATGACTCGATCTGCTCGACGAAACGCTCGAGGGGAAACTGCGCCCCGACGAGCAGCTCGAGCTTGCCGAGGGCCGAGTTCACTCGCAGGTCGGCGCCGTCGGGCAACCGATCAAACAGTTCGCGAAGGAGCCAGACACAACCGGCGCAGTGCACGCCCTGAATGTCAATGAACAGCCGCACGCCGTCCGGCGACTCGGCGACCTGCGCGGCCAGGGGCTCCAGCCACTTGCGATCCCGGCGATCGGCCGAGGCACCGTCGGCGACCGGAGCGCCCTGCCCGCCGCCGAGATCGTAAAAGCGCGCAAAGCCGCCGTCGTGAATGAGTCCGTAAACGGCCTCGCATCCGCGACAGCAGAAGTCGCCCACCGGCTCGCCGCGCGAGTCGAGCGGCTGCTGGCAGTGCAGGCAGTGGTCGGCCTGCGCCTCGGCGACGGCAGCTGCGGATGCGCTCACGGCGACACCTCCAGCTCCATGCCCGGGTGAATGGGACACGGCACCGTCGTCGGCGACGGATCATTGCTGGCCAGGGACGCCAGCGCGACGGCCGGGCGATAGGCCAGCAGCCCCGCGCCCAGTATCAAGGCGACGGCGCACGCGCGCGCGCCGATGGCACCGAGCCCCCGGATGCGGTCGATTAGCCAGGCGGAACCGGCCACGCTTGCGCCCGATACCACCGCAAAGCCGCCCATAGCGGCTGCGCCGTTGACCGCGGAGGTGGTGCCCGCGGCGATCAGCAACGCGGCCCAAAGCGCACCGCAAGGCAGTAGAACCGAAGCAAGTCCGAGCGTGAGCGGCCCTCGCGTCAAAGCACGCATGAGTCGCTGGGCCAGTCCGGGTGAGCGCAGTTTTTGCGGACCGCCGCGTCGGAGCGCGACGGGTCGCTCGCTCGCGGGCCGAGCGCCGGGCATCGCGGCCTGCCCCCGGGTCCAAAGCACGATGCCGTAGATCGCCATGGCGACCGCCAGTGACCCCGCGAGCGCGAGCGACAGCCAGGAAGGCAGAGCGCCCAGCACTTGTTCGCCGGCGGCTCCCACCGCAGCTCCGGCGGCGACGTACGCGAACGCGCGGCCCGCCTGGTACCGCAGCCGCAGCGACGCACCGCGCTCGCTGTCCGCCGAGCCTCGGCAGGCATAGCCTGCGAGCGGGCCACACATGGCGGCGCAGTGGGCGGCGCTGGCGATCCCGGCGGTGGCGCCGGCAGTCGCTGCAAGGACGATCTCCATTGGGGGTGCCCTTGTGCAATGGCGATGCCGCGCGAACGCGCCGGTTTTTCGCTGCCAGTCGCGCAGAAGTTGCGTCGCGGCGCAAACGGAGCGCAAGCCCCAACGGGCAACCCTCCGACCTCGTAGCACTTTCGCCAGACCGCAAATCCGGCGCGCGGGGGTTCAGGTACTTGCCTGGCGGCCGGCACCGTGCACACTTGCCGCCATGTCCCGGGCCTTTCGCTTCAAGCCGCGCTTTGCGGCCCTCGCCTACGGGGCGGTCGGCGTCGGGGCCGCGCTGCTGGGCGCGGTGGTCGTTTTCGGTCTCGACGGCGACAACCGAACCTTCGCGCTGATCGTCGGCCTGGGGGCGGTCGCGCTCGGCGCCCTGTACCTGCTGTCGCCCGCCTGGCGGTACCAGGTTCTTGTCGATGACGACGGCCTGGAGGTTCAGACCGGCCGCGGCGAGCGCCGCTTTCGGGTTGCCTGGACCGACGCTCGCAAGGTCATCGCCTCGCCCGACACGAAGACACTGGTTTTCTTCGGCGATGGACCGGAGCACAACCTCATCGTTCCGGGCCCCGGCGCGCCCGCGCCGTACGACATCGAAGACAAGCCCGCGCTGTACGACGCCATCGTCACCAACGTGCCCGCGGCGCTGGTGCAGGAGGTCGACCTCTTGGAAAACGTCGACGCCGCTGCCGCCGCACCAGAGCCGCCCGCTCCGACGACTGGCGACGACCCGCCGACCGCCTAGCCGTGCTCTTTCCCCGCTCCCAGACCATCACTCTCGACGCCGCCCTGCGCGACGTGAGCGACAGCCGCGACCCGCGGGTGCGCAGCGAGGCCGCTGCGGCCCTCGGCAACATTGAGGGTGCCGACGATCGCCGTGCGGCGGCCGGGGCCCTGGTGCGCGCACTGGCCGACTCGCACCCGGACGTGCGCGCGTCGGCCGCGTTCTCCCTGGGCAACCTGGGCGCGACTGACGAGCCCAATGCCATCGACGGCCTGGTTCAGGGCCTGGACGACGACACCGCCTTGGCCCGGCAGTCCTGCGCCATTGCCCTGGGCAAACTCGGCGCGGGCTTCGACGCCCTGGCCCTCAAGCTCGCCGAGGGCCCCGCCGACCTGCGGTTTCAGGCCGCGACATCACTGGTCGAGATCAACCGCGAGCGCGCCGCCGCCCACCTGGTCAAAGCGCTGGGCGACTCGGACCCCGAAGTGCTCAGCGCCGTCGCGCTCGGTCTCGGCGAGCTCGGCTCCCACAGCGCCCTGGGCGAGCGCAGCCGGGAAGCGACCGACGGCCTGGCCCATCTCCTGACGCACGCGTCGGAACAGACCCGCTTCGACGCCGCATACGCCCTGGCCGCGCTCGGCGACGACCGGGCGGTCGACGTGCTCGCCTCCTTCGTCGAACACAAGGGCTTCGGCTGGCCCGCGATCGACGCGCTGCACGGCCTTGGCTCGGCGGCCGCCGCGCCCGCGCTCGGCCAGGTCCTGCGCCGCCACCTCACGGTGGCCCGCCACGTCAAAATCCGCGCGGCTGCCGCGCTGCTGGCCGTCGCGCCCCAAAGCCCTGACGCCGAGCGAGCTCGCCAGGAAATCGCCGGCGGCCTGCGAGCCTTTCGCGTCGAGGCTCGCGCCGTAGCCGCCCAGAGTCTGGGCGAAGTCGGCGGCCGGTGGGCCCTCGCCCCCCTGCGGCAGGCTCGTTCCAGCCTTCGCGGCCGCCCCGTGCGCGATCAGATCGACCAGGCCATCGCCCGCATCGAAGCCCGCGGCACCGACTAGCAGCGGTCTAGAGGAAGTCGACGGGGCCGAGGCCCTCGCGAACGACCTCGACCTGGCCGTCGCCGTCGAACGAAAGCACCGTGGACATCTCGCCGGGCGTATCGCCACCGTCGATGATCACGTCCACGATGGCGCCGAACTCATCGACGATTTCATCGGCGTCGCGGCAGGCGAGCTCGGCATCGGGCGGAACCGCCGACGACGTGAGAAGCGGCTCGCCGACCAAGTCGGCCAGGGTTCGCGCGATCCCCGAGTCCGGCACCCGAATGCCCACGTGCCGGCGCTTTTTGTCGATGACTTCGCGCGGGGCGTTGCGCATGGCCGGCAGGATGAACGTGTAGGGGCCGGGCAACACGCGGCGAGCCAGGCGAAACGCCGAGGTCGAAAAGTGGCCAAAGGTCGCCGCGGTCGCCACGTCCGGCAAGATGATCGACATGCGATGGCTGTCTCGCATGCGCCGCGCCCGGCGTATGGACTCGATGGCTTTCTTCGAGGAAGCCAGGCAGCCCAGGGCGTAGACCGTGTCGGTTGGGTACGCCGCGACGCCGCCCTTGCGCAGCACGTCGACGGCTCGCCCGAGCTTGCGCGAGTCCACGCGCTCGGGGTGAATCTCGAGTCGAACCAGGCCCTTCATAGCGCCCTCACGCGGAGAGATCCACGCCGCCGCCCTCGTAGCCTCGAGCGACGACGTACTGCTCGATGGATTCTTTGCGCGACCCCTTGGGCTTGACCATCTTGACGGTCTCGAAGCCCGCGCGGCAGCGCGCGATCAGGCGCTGAAAGTCCGGCCCCTGAAACAACTTGCCGCAAAAATGGCCGCCCGTCGCCAGCGTCTGCTCGGCGATGTGCAGGGCGTGTTCGAAGAGCAGCTCTGACCGAGCCTGATCGACGTTGCGCACCCCGGTCGTGTCCGGCGCCATATCCGACAGCACCACGTCGAACGCCTCGAGGTCGCCCAGAACGTCTTCCGGCGTCATCTCCAGGACGTCGCCCACGTGAATCACAGCGCCCGGGATCGGGACGTCCAGGTCCGTGCGGTCGACGCCAACCAGGGCGCCCTTTTTGCCCGCCTGCTTGCGCGCGTACTGGAGCCACGAGCCCGGTCGGCACCCCAGGTCGAGGACCCGGGCGCCCGGCTTGATGAGGCGAAACTTGCCGTCGATCTCGGACAGCTTGAACACGCTGCGCGCAGCAAAGCCCTCCTGGCGCGCCCGGCGGTGGAACGAGTCCTTGCGGCGCTGCCGATCGGAGAGCTTTGACATGGCGTTGGCTGTTTTTCCAACCCCCGGCAGCCGCTGGCTGCCAGGGGTTGCCCGGACCGCGGACTAGCCGCGGCCGGCAGCGGCCTTTTTCGAGGCCTTGAGCGGGTTCTTCGAGCGCTCCTGCTCGCCGCCCTGGCCCTTGCGCTTGTAGCTGGTGCGCTTGGTGGACTTCTTGACCAGCACAACGCTGTCGTCAGCCCCCGGAATGGCGCCGCGAATCATGATGACGCCCCGATCCTCGTCGATGGCGACGAGCTCGAGGTTTTGCACGGTCTTCACGTCCACGCCCATGTGGCCGGCCATGCGCTTGCCCTTGTGGACGTGGCCCGGGGTCAGGCGGCAGCCGATGGAACCGCCGTGGCGGAAGTACTCGTGAACGCCGTGGCTCGCCTTGGTGCCCGACATACCGTGGCGCTTGATGACGCCCTGGTAGCCCTTGCCCTTGGTCGTGCCCTGGACGTCGATGGGTGCGCCAGCTTCGAACACGTCCTGCGCGTTGAGCTCCTGGCCAACCTCGAACTTGGCGACCTCGTCCTCCGGCAGCCGGATCTCCTTGAGGATCCGCTTCGGGGTCACGCCAGCCTTGGCGAAGAATCCCTGCTGGGGCTTTTTGGTAAGCCGCGCCGGCTTTTCGCCGTAGCCGATCTGCACGGCGGAGTAGCCGTGCTTGTCGGGCGTGCGAACGCCAGTGACCACGCACGGGCCGGTCTGCACCACGGTGACGGGGATGCGCTCACCGTCCTCCGCGAAGACCTGGGTCATCCCCAGTTTCTTTCCAAGTAGCCCCATTCGCATGGCCATGACGAAATCTCCTACAATCCTTGCTAATTGTGGCCGCGAACAGGTGCTCCTGGGCGCGACAGGCCGGTGTGTATACCGACGGCCTATGCGCAAGTCAAGCGAAAGAATCTCTTAGTGTTAGCCACGGTTGCGCGGGATAGCTCGGCCAGCGAAAGCCCCGCCTCGCGGGCCACGATCTCCGCCGTGTGGACCACAAACGCAGGCTCGTTGCGCTTGCCCCGACGCGGAACGGGGGCCAGGTAGGGGCAATCGGTCTCCACCAGCAGCCGGTCATGGGGGACCTCGCGCACGGCGGCCCGGAGCGATTCTGCGCTCTTGAACGTGACGATGCCCGAGAAGCTCACGTAACACCCCAACGCCACGTAGTCCCGCGCATCCTGGGGCCCGCCGGTAAAGCAGTGGATGACGGCCCCCGCCTCGCCGGCGCGATGCTCTTCTATGATGGCCTTGGCGTCGTCGTGCGCGTCGCGAATGTGGCAAACGATCGGTTTGCCGACCTCGTGCCCGAAATCGACGAACTCCCGAAACCGGCGTTGCTGCACGTCGCGCGGCGACGAGTCGTAGTAATAGTCGAGTCCGGTCTCGCCGACGCCGACCACGACCTCGCGCTCGGCCAGGGACCGCAGGGTCGGCCACCAGTCGTCTTGCATCTTGCCCGCCTCGTGCGGATGCACCCCGACGGTCGCGAACAGGTCGTCCTCGGTCTCGGCGAGGTCGACGGTTCGGTGCGCGGTCGCCAGGTCACCGGCCGCCCCGATGAGAACCATCGGCGACACGCCGGCCGCGCGAGCCCGCGCCAGCACGTCAGCCCGGTCACCGTCGAAGTCGGGGCCGTCGAGGTGGGCGTGTGAGTCGATGAACTGGAGGGGCTCGCTCATGGCTAGGCCCATGGAGTACACGGGCTTGGGCTGATCGGCAACCTGGCGTTGGGACTGCGACTTGGCAGCCGGCGGCGGCGGCGGCGGCAGGCGTTGGCGGCGGCGGCGGCAGGCGTTGGCGTTGGCGGCGGCGGCAGGCGTTGGCATTGGCGGCGGCGGCAGGCGTTGGCGGCTGGCGGCGGCTAGGCGTTGGCGGCGGCGGCGGCGGGCGTGGGCGGCGGCGGGGAAGGACTCGTTGAGCTGACCGGGGCTACGCGATGGGGGCTGGCCGTGCTCAGGCATACGGTCCGCTGTCGAGCGGAGGTGGCGCGTGAAGCGTCGTGCCGAGCGTCGAGGCTGGAGCGTGCGGTCCGAACTGCGCGCGGCCAGCCCCCATCGCTTCGCCCCTTGGTCGCGCGCAGGCTCGGTGGTTGGGCGGGACGCTCGGCCCCCGGGGGAGAGATGGGTTACTGGCGGTGCCGGCCCGTGGGCCGGCAGATTGTTGTTGGTGGGAGCGGCTGCGGAGGGCAGCGGGCAGCCTGATGGTTGGCGTGTGGCCCCGGGGCTAGCGGCGGCGAAGCCGACGTGAGCGGGTTAACGTTTGGGGACGGTCTTGCCAAGTTGCCATTGGCCGGCCGTTTGTTGTCGGCGACAACGTTTGGGAACGGTCTTGCCAAGTTGCCATTGGCCGGCCGAAGGATGCCGGGTTCGGACTCGGAGTCGGGCTCGGGCTCGGGCTCGGGCTCGGGCTCGGGCTCGGGTTCGGGCTCGGGCTCGGGCTCGGGCTCGGCTCCGGCTCACGCTCGGAGTCGGGCTCGCCGGCGGGCTCGCGTCCGGGCGGCCTCGGGGTTTTGCGGTGCGGGGGCTTGGCTAGCGGCGGCGGCCCCGGCGGCGGGACGAGCTTTTTTTCCGGTCGCGTCGGTCGTCGCGGTCGCCGTCGTCGGCGGAGCCGGAACCGCCGCCGTTGAGCAGGGTCGCCACGCGCTCCAGCTCTTCGCCCGAGGCACCTTTTTTGCGCGCGCGGTCCAGCGCCTGGAGGGCGGCGTCCTTGTCGTCGGCCGACAGGGTGTCGCCACCAACCCGCGCCACGGCTTCCGCCCACGCCAGCTCTTCGGCGGCGCTGGCGGCGTCGTTGACCACCACGTCGCCGAGCTGTTCGAGCGCCGCCGTCGCGTCGCCGCCAGCCAGGTAGATGCGCCCGGCCAACGCCTTGGCCGGCAAGTACCCCTGGTTTTGCTCGAGGGCAGCCTCGACGTGCTTGCGCGCCGACGACACCTTGTCCTCGGCAAACGCCATCTTCGCGAGCAGGACGTGGGCTCGGAACCCGTACCGATTCGGATACTCCTCGCCCACGTCTTCCAGCGAAAGCTCGAGCTTGTCTCGGGCTCCTCGCGCGCGGTCGGCGAAGTACAGGGCCCGACCGTGCACGTAGCGCGGCACTTTCGAGTTTGATTTGCGGCCAAGTTTCGCGAGAGCTTCGTCGGCCCGGGTGCGCTCGGCTTTGCTGCCGATGTACAGGGCGGCTTCCCGCCACGCCTGCAGGTCGGTGTCGTCGGGGGCAAGCTTCAAGCCGGCGTCGAAGGCCTCCTTGGCCTCTTCCGGTTTGTTGAGGTCGAGAAGCGCAAGCCCGCGAGCGCGAGCCGCGCGCACGCCATCGACACCCTCGAGTTTGGCCAGCGCCGACTCCGGCAGCCCTCGCGCGAGGTAAAGCTCGGCGTCGATCACGGTCACCAGCGGGTCGCGATCCCGCTTGTCTTCGGGCCCGTACCACTCGATGGCTGCTCGGGCATCCGTGCCCTCTTTGAAGTCGCCGAGTTCAAGGTGCGCGAGGGCCTTGCGAGCGAGAAACCGCGGGTCATCCAGACCGGCCGCCGCCGCCAGGCTTTCTCGGGCACCGGCAAAGTCTTCGATCGCCATGAGCGCATAGGCCATCCCCAGGTTCTTCCACGCATCCACGGCCGGCCCGGCCCCGCGAGCCAGCCCGACGTTGATGTCGGCAATCGCTTCGTCGGGCTCGACCTTGCGCAGCGAACGGGACAGGGACCGGCCGACGAACGCCCAGGGGTGTTCGGGCGCATCGTCGAGCACAGCGCTGTAGGCCGCGAACGCGCCCTCCGGATCGCCGCTGTCGAGCTTCAGGTCGGCGAGCGCAATGCGCGCTGCCGCGAGCCCCTCGGCGCCGCCCGCTGCGGCCTTGCCAAACGACGCAGCCGCCCGGTCGCGCTCGCCGGCGCGCAGGGCCGCGTAGCCGGCCAGCCAGTTGAGCACCCGATCGTCGGGACGCTGTTCCAGCGCCGCCGCCAGGTCATCGCGCAGCTGCCGCAGCGCCACCTCGGGCTCCTCTCGATCGCCAATGTCGGCCAGCGTGAGCGCCGCCGTCGCGACCTGAACCTCGTAGTGGCCCGGCTCGCCGAGCTCGACCTTGCCGGCAATCGCCCCCACGGGCGACCGAATCTCGCCGGCGTTGCCGGCGCCGTAGATAAGATGGTGAAGCGCGGCGACCTGGCCGTAGACGGCGATGGGATACAGGTCGTCCTTGTCGCGCTCGATGGCGCGCTTGACTTCTTCGACCGCGCCCTCGAAGCCCTGGTAGGTGCCCGGGCCAATCGCGGCCTGGGCCAGATCCACGTGACCCGCCACGTCCGACGCGGTTCGATGCTGGTCGTAGACGTACCAGCCGGTGCCGCCGGCGGTAACCAGCAGCAGCATCGCGAACAAGCCAATGAAGATCCGCTGCGTCGAACGCCCCCAGACCGACCCGGACGCGACCTTGATCTTGGAGTCTTTGACCCGCACGTTCGGAACGTCGAGCAGGCCGTTGGTAAGCAAGTTGTTGAGGTAGTCCTCGCCGACCGCCGCCGACTGGCGCAGAGCGGCCTCGCCTTCTCCGCGCGGCTTTTGCCCCGAGAACACCCGGGGCCGCACGCCCTGGGGTGGGCCCGGCGGCGGCTTTGCCGTGGGCACGGGTTGGCTCTTCTTCGCCGCCAGCGGCAACCGGCCGGCGCCGTCCAGCGGCGAAAACGGATCCTCCGGCGGCGGCGGCTGGTGCATCGCCACCGGGCGCTCGGCTTCGACATCCTGGCCGCGGCCGTCGGATCGGCGCACGCCGGCCTCCTGCGGTGCGCGGTAGTCGCCTTTCACTTCGCGCCGGTCGAGCTCCACGCGGCCGAGGGCGCCCGCGCCCACCCCGCCGACCTCGTCGGCAACGCGCGTCGGGGCTTCGTCGAACCGGGCTGCCGACGGCGCCGAGCCCTGGGGCTCGCGCGGCTGTGGCACCGGCGGCGGCGGATCCAGCGCCTGTCCCGCCCGCGCCCGCTTGAGCAACCCGAGCACGTCGGGATCCGCCGGCGACAGGTTCTGCGCGTGTTGCAAAACCGGCAGCGCGCGCTCGTAGTCGCCTCGGCGCATCAGCACTTCGCCCAGCAGGCGGAAGGCCTGCTGGTGGCGCTTGTCGGTCTTGACGACCTTGAGCAGCTCGGCCTGCGCCTCTTTCCATTTGTGCAGCGAGCAAAACGCCCGCCCCACCATGACGCGGCCGTCCATGCTCGACGGGTTCGCGCGAAGACCGCGCGCGCCAACCTCCACGGCGTCCCGCGGCCGGCCGAGCGACAGGTACGCCTCACCGAGCTCGATGAAGGCGGCGTCGCCGGGGTTGCGCGACACCGCGGCGGAAAGCCGTTCGAGGTCGTCGCGCGAAACGGGGCTGGTGCGCTGGGGCATCACTTCCCGAAACAACGTTAGACCATTAGCGAAGGGCCGAGCAACGAGACTACCGAGCCAATTGCCGGCACTTCCCGGCTCCTACGAGGTCGCCGACTGTAGTCAGATGTCCGTTCGTTCGCCCCTGCCCGCACGTTGGTTGACCGGGCTCGGCGAACCGAAGCGAACGGCTCAATCGTCGTCGTGAGCCGTGTGGGCCGCCATCACCTGCTGCGCCACGTTCGCCGGCGCCTCCTCGTACTTATCGAAGTGCATCGAGAAGTCGCCCTGCCCGGACGTGATGGAACGCAGCACGGTGGCGTACTTGAGTACTTCGTTCATCGGCACCGAAGCAGCGATTTTGCCCCGTCGCCCCTCGGTCATCATGTTCTCGACCCGGCCGCGGCGACTGTTGAGATCGCCCATGACGTCGCCAACCTGGTCGCCCGGACACGAAATCTCCAGGTGCATGTAGGGCTCCAGGACGAGGGGCTTGGCCGCCTTGTGCGTGAACGCCGCTTTGATTGCCTTGCGCCCGGCGGCCTGGAACGCCATGTCCGACGAGTCGACCGAGTGGTACTTGCCGTCGTAGAGAGTGATCTTGAGATCGACGACTTCGTGGCCCGTGAGCGGGCCGCGATGAAGAGCGTCGCGAATGCCCTTTTCGACCGACGGAATGTACTGACGGGGAATCGCTCCCCCTACCACCTGGTTGACGAATTCGACGCCGCTGCCGCGAGGCAGCGGCTCGATGTTGATGAGACAGATGCCGAACTGACCGCTGCCACCCGACTGTTTTTTGTGTTTGCCCTCAACGCCGCGAATGGGCGCGCGCAGAGTTTCTCGGTACGGCACCTGGGGCTCGTGCAGCTCGACCGTCAGTCCCTGGCGCCCGAGCATGTGCACCACGTAGTCGATGTGCGACTGACCGGCGCCGCCCAGCAGCATCTCTTTGGTTTCCGGGTCGCGCTCGAAGCGCAGCGACGGGTCTTCTTCGAGCAGGCGATGGATCGCCTGGGACACCCGGTCTTCGTCTTTCGTGGACGCCACCGAAAGCCCGAAGTTGAGCAGCGCGTCGGGCTCGGAAAACGGCGGCAGCACCACCGCCTGGCCGCGCGGGCACAGGGTATCGCCGGTCTCGGTGTGCTTGAGCTTGGTCAACGCGACCAGGTCGCCGGCGGTCGCTCGCTTGATCTCGACGCCATCTTTTGTGCCGCCCATGGGCAAGTAGAGATGCGACGGTCGGTCGCCCACGTCTCGCGTGCTGTTCTGCAGGTCCTGGGACGGCTCCAGCACGCCCGAGAACACGCGCGCGTACACCAGGTTTCCGGCGAAAGCGTCGTGATGGACGCGAAACGCGCGCGCCACCAAACCGTCGCCGGTGCCGCACACCTCGTCCACTCCATCCACGCCGGTCCGCTCGAGTGGATTGGGAAACGACGAAGCGATGAAGTCCAACAGCGGCCTGCCGCCGCAGTCCGCGGTCGACGCGCCGACGAACACCGGCACGACGTCTCCCGAGGCGAAGCCCGCCTTGAGACCAACCGCCAGCTCTTCCTCGGTGAGGCTGCCCTCCTCGAGATACTTTTCCATCAGGTCGTCGTCGGCCGCGGCCACCGCGTCGACCAGAAGCTCGCGGGCCCCCGCTACCGACGACACCATCTCGGGCGGCACCATGCCGCTTTCGCCCCCGCGCAAGAACGCGCGGCTTTGCACCAGCCCAACGACGCCGCGAAACTCGGCGCCGAGGCCGATGGGAAGGGTCAACACGGCGGCGTTCGGCGAGACGTCGGCGACCAGCTCCGCGATCACGTCGTCGTAGCTCTGGTTGTCCTTGTCGACCTTCGACACGAACACCGCAAACGGCGTCCCCCGGTCGCGCAGGGCGGCAATGAAGCGGCGCGTCCGGGGCTGCAGCCCGTCCGTGCCGCTCACGACCACGACCGCGGCGTCGACGACCGCCAGGCCGCGCGCGGCGTTGCCCCAGAAGTTGGCGTCGCCCGGCGCATCGATGAGGCCCACTCGCACGCCGTCGGTTTCGAGGTAGCCGACGTTGCACTGAATGGTCATCTGCCGCTCGAGAGCTTCGGGACAGACCTCCAGGGCTAGCTGCTGTTCTTCGACGCTTCCCAGGCGGCGGGTGACGCCGGCATCGAACAGCAGGGCTTCGACGAGACTCGTCTTGCCCGAACCGCGGTGGCCAAAAAAGCCAACAACGCGCTTGTCCTCGGGTTTGTAGCTTTTCATAACCCCCACGACCTCCGCCCCGACGGTATGCCCGGCTCAGCGTCGACGCAAGGGGCCGTCGGCGCTAGGCTCGGGCGCTATGGGTTCGACTTTCGGCCGCCTCTTTCGAGTCTCGACGTTCGGTGAGTCGCACGGTGCCGCCGTCGGCGCAGTGGTCGACGGCTGCCCGGCCCAGCTGCCGCTGGCGGTCGAAGACATTCAGCCGGAACTCGACCGTCGACGTCCCGGGCAAAGCCGCATCGTTACGCAGCGCAAAGAGGCCGACCAGGTCGCGATTCTGTCCGGAGTATCGGATGGACTCACCCTGGGCACGCCCATCGCGCTCGTCGTGTACAACGCCGACAGCCGCAGCAAGGACTACGGCGAGATGCAGACCAAGTTCCGGCCGTCCCACGCCGATTACGCCTACCAGGCCAAGTACGGCGTGCGCGAATGGCGCGGTGGCGGGCGCGCGTCGGCGCGCGAGACCGTGGGGCGCGTTGCGGCCGGCGCTATCGCCCGCAAACTACTGGCCACCGTTGGCGTCGAAATCCTGGCGTGGGTCGAACGGGTCTACGACGTTCGCGCCGATGTCGACATCGACGCGGTGAGTCGAGACGACGTCGAGGCCAATATCGCTCGCTGCCCGGACCCGGCGGCCGCCGACACCATGATCGAACGCATCGACGCGGCGCGCAAAGCCGGCGACTCACTCGGCGGCGTGGTTCGGGCCGTGGCGCGCAACCCGCCCGTCGGCCTGGGCGACCCGGTGTTCGACAAGCTCGAGGCCGACCTGGCGAGAGCCATGATGAGTCTGCCGGCGGCCAAGGGATTCGAAAGCGGCAGCGGCTTTGCCGGCGTCGACCTGAAAGGCTCCGAGCACAACGACGAGTTCTTTCGCGACGACGACGGCCGCGTGCGCACCCGCACCAACCGGTCCGGCGGCATTCAGGGCGGCATTAGCAACGGCGAAACCATCGACATTCGCGTCGCCTTCAAGCCGACCGCCACCATCTTGCGACCGCAGAACACCGTGGACGAACAAGGCCAGGAAACGACCCTGTCCCCCCGAGGCCGCCACGACCCCTGCGTCCTCCCCCGCGCCGTCCCCATCGTCGAAGCCATGCTCGCCCTCACCCTCGCCGACCACTGGCTCCGCCAACGCGCCATCGCCAACGCCTAGCCCAAACCGATCACGCCCAGGCAATTCGCCTCCCTCCGGGCAACACGATCACGCCCAGGCCACACGATCACGCCCAGGCCACACGATCACGCCCAGGCCACACGATGCCCCACGGGCCACTCGATGACGCCAGGCCACACGATGACCCACAGGCCACTCGATGGACGCCAGGCCACACGATGACCCACAGGCCACTCGATGACGCCCAGGCCACACGATGCCCAACAGGCCACTCGATGACGCCAGGCCACACGATGACCCACAGGCTGCTAGACACCCTCCGCAGCCGCTCCCACTAACAACAACCTGCCGGCCCACGGGCCGGCACCGACAGAAATCCCCCAACCCCAACGCCGGCAGCGCACGCCGCCCCACCAAGGCAAAGGGGCGAAGCGATGGGGGCTGGCCGCGCGCAGTTCGGACCGCACGGGAAAAGGTCCATGCTCGGCACAACGCCCTGCGCCCTACGCAAACGATCAGCGGACCGTATGCTTGAGCACGGCCAGCCCCCATCGCGTAGCCCCGATCCGCTCAACGAGTCCTTCCCCGCCCCCGCCCCCGACTCCAACTCCGACCCCGACCCCGACCCCGAATCCGAGACCGAATCCGAATCCGAGACCGAGTCCGAGTCCGAGTCCGAGTCCGAGTCCGAGACCGAGACCGAGAACGAGCCGCCGCCCGGCCCCCCCGCCTACCGAATTCTCTTAACGCCCGGCAAAACCGTCCGCCGAGCCGGGCACCGGCCAGCCGACTCACACACATCGAACTCCCGATAGTGGCGCGCGCACACCAGGCGCCCATGCTCAACGAAGCCGTCGGAAATCGGGCCCCCGTCGTGAGGGCACTCGTCGGGCACGACGAACGCGCCACCGTCCTCGAGAACCACCAGCGCCACCGCGCGCCGACCGTCACGCGCCGGGGTCACCGTGCCGGGCGCCGCCACCGGCAGGGCCGCGGAAACCGCCGGGCGCCCCGCCAGGTCCGGGCTCGGTTCCTCGGGCAGCATGTCGCGCACGAGGGCGCTGAGGCTCGGTTCGACCACGGCCGCAAACGCTACCAACCAGGTCTGACGACGGCGCTTTCTTGACCTGCCCGAGCGACTTCGGTAGGTTGCACGTTGGTGGCCGGCGTTCTCGTGTACATCGAGCGGGAGGGCAGCGGCTCTCGTTCCGAAGCCTCGCCGACCCGCGGCGCCGCCCGCGCTTCGCTGGAGGCTCTGGGCGAAGGCCGCCGCATCGCGACGGAGCTGGGCGCGCCGTTGGCAGCCTTCGCGCCCGCGTGGGGCCCCGATGAAGCCCCCCAGATCGCAGAGGTTCTGGCGCGTCACGGCGCCGACAGCGTGCTCACGGCGCCGTCGGCGACCCTGGCCAGCAGCGCCGACTGGCGAGCGCACTGGCTGCCCCTGTGCACAGCGGCCAACCAGCTTCCGGCCCGGCTGATTCTCGCCGCCGACACGCCGAGCGGCCGCAACTTCTTACCCCGGGTAGCCGCGCGCATCAGCGCCGCCTTCACCGCGCGCGCGTCGGTCGAGCGCGGACCGCGCGGCGAGCTGGTGTTTACGCGCCCCCTTTTCGGCGGCACCTACCTGCGCCGGCTCGCATCAGACGACATCGACCACCCGGTGGTTGCGACCTTGTGCCCGGGGGCCTACTCGCTGGCGCGCGGTCTGGCCGACGGAGCGCGCCGCGCGGAGTTTGCCGAGCCGACGCTGGCCGACGGCGCGCCAACCGCGGGCCCGGCCGACCCGGCCGACGGCGCGCTCGAGTCGGCCAGCGTGGTCGTGGTGGGCGGCGCCGGGCTGGACGCGGCGGGCTGGGAGCTCGTGAAAAAGCTGGCCGCGACCCTCGGCGGCGAACACGGCGCGACCGCCAGTTTGTGTCGTCGCGGGATTGCGCCGGCCACGCGCGAAGTCGGTCTCGGCGGTCGCTACGTGTCGCCGCGTACGTACATCGCCTGCGCGGCGTCCGGCAGCGGTGAGCACCTGGCCGCGGTCGCCCCCGACACGGAAATCGTGGCGGTCAACAACGATCCGGATGCACCGATCTTTCGCGCCGCCAGCTACGGCCTCGTCGCCGACGCGGCCGACGCGCTGCCCAGACTGATCGAGGCCGCCAGCGGCTCGACATCGAAAGCGGTGGCGCCGTGAGCGATCCGAAGCGGCTCGTCGTCTTGCTCCGGCGCCTGCGCAGCAGTCCCGACGGCGTGCTCGCCGGCGACGTCATCGGCGCTTGCGAGCGAGCGGCCCTGGCTGCGGCAGTGACGCTGGGTGAGGAACACGGGGCCCATGTCACGGCCCTGGCGATCGGCGGAGCCACGCGCGAGAACCGGGTCCTGGCCATGGCGCTTCGGGCCGGCTGCCAGGCAGCTGTGCGCATCGAAGACGGCGCCTGCGGCGCGCTCGACTACCTCGGCGTCGCGCGGCTGGCGGCGGCGTACTGCCGGCGCGAAGGCTTCGACCTCATCCTCGCCGGGGCGCGCTCGCAGGACGAACAACAGGGTGCGGTAGGCCCCGCGGTCGCCGAAGAGCTCGGCATCGGCCACGCGGCCAGCGCCACCGACCTGCGTTTCGATGGCGATACCGTCTGCACCGCGCCGGTCCCCGGCAGCGGGACCGGTCCGGTCACCCTCGGCTTTCCCTGCCTGGTGACCGTCGCGCGTTTTGACCGACGCGCGAACGCGCCCACCGACGACGACTCCGAGGCCGATGCCGGCCACGACCGGGCAAGCCAGGAAACGCCCCTGCCAACGCTGCAGGAGCTCGATCCCGACGACCTGGGCATCGACCCGCGCGAGCTGCGGCACCGCAACGACCTCGCCGGTGCGGCTCGACCGAGCCGCGTGTCGGACCGAGCCATCGAAGTACCGAGCCCGGAGGAGCTGGTCGCGCGGCTGCGCGCCGACCACCTCATCGACCCGTGAGCAATCCGCTCCCCACGTCGGTGCCCGAGGGCGCCGCGGTCGCGCTGGCAATCGATCAGCCGGGAACGGCCCGCGAACTGCAGGCGGCCCTGGAAGCGCGCGGACTGCGACCCGCCGGCGCCGCCGGCGTACCGGAGGCAGTCGCCACCCCCTGCTCCGCCATCGCGTTCGCCCCCAACCGGCCGATCGACGCCGCAACGGCCGCCAGCCTGGCGCCCCTGTGCGCCCGCGCGGCCCAGGACGGAAAACCCGTCGTCGCGCTCAGCGCGTTCGAAGCCCCGGGCCCGCGAGCGGCCACCGAGCGCGCCGCGGCCCTGGCGTACCTGGCGGCTCACGGCGCGGTGGTTTGTCTCGATCCGAACGTCTGGCTCGAAGCCATTGTGCTCGCAAGCTCGTTCGGCTTGCCGGCGGGGCCTCACCTCGCAGTCGTTGCACCACCGGGCACGTGGCTGTCGCTGTCGGCGACGGCACTGGCGAACGAGCGCGCCCAGACCGGCCGCGAAACGCTGCTGGTCGACTCGGCCCGGTCCCTCGGCGCGGTCGACTGCGCCCTCGTTCACACCGACGAATACCCGGGCCATCGAGGCGCGAGCGAGCTCGATATGCTGATCGTGCCGGTAACTGGCCGCGCCGCCGGAATGGCCACCGGTGGGGTCGCGCTGCACGACCTTCGCCACGCCATGGGGGCGGTCGTCGACTGCGGCACCGCCGGGCGTCGCATCGCCGCGGGCCTCGGCACCGCCGCCGTCGAAGACATCGAGGCGGAAGCTGATCCGGCGCGCTTCGAGCGCCAGCGCGACCAGCTCGACAACCGGGCCGGCGACCACGAAACCAAGGTCCTGCTCGCCTCGTACGACGTGCCCATCACTCGGCAGGCGGTCGCCACCACGCCCTCCGGCGCGACCCGCATCGCCAAGCGCGCTGGATGGCCGGTGCAGGTAAAGCCGTGGAGCGCCGATGCGCCGAGCGAGCTCGACGGCTGCCCGGTCGAGCGCGACATCGACAGCGCCCCCGAAGTGCGGCGCGCGTTTGCCGCCGTTAGCACGGCGGCGGGTCTGCCCTCCGGGTCGCCCGTCATCGTGCGCGAAACACCGCCCGCCGGCCGCTGGGTGCGCGTTCGCTTCGTTCGCATGGCGAGGCTGGGATGGACGTGCGTGGTCGATGTCGATGGCACCCCCGGGCCCGTCGCGGCGCCGGCTCCCCTGCGCCAGGTCGACGCCGACCGACTGGCGGCGGCCGTCGAAGCCACCCGGGCCGATGATCCCGCGCCGGACCGGGCCTCGTTCGCCACTCTTTTGC
>Ga0207422_1001117_pt1 | contig 61558 bp, 50 predicted proteins | sample MarCyaLeptolynsp_FD_187757 | JGI IMG/M metagenome (GOLD analysis project Ga0207422, IMG submission 187757) | Marine cyanobacterial communities from Panama - species 1 Leptolyngbya sp. (SPAdes) | ecosystem: Environmental > Aquatic > Marine > Unclassified | place: Panama: Panama City | collected...
ACCATCATAATATCTATTACGTTGGCTTGTGTATAGCCAGCCTCGAACAACGCCTGAGCTGCCTCATCTGATGGTCTACCTCTATTGATTGTAGTCTCTTTTACAAACTTGGCTAAAGCATCAAACTTGCTGTCAAAAGTAATCTCAGCTCTACGAATTTCTAAAATCTGTTCGTCTGTAAAGCCATTCATTTTACCTATTACGGTATGTGCCGGAACACAATACTTACAGTCGTTAATTTGGCTTACCACCAAATTGATGATCTCTCTTTCCTTTGCCTTCAACGTGCTCTTGCGGTTTTGCAATGTTAAATAATCGCCTAGTGCAGTATCATTAATTGCAAAAGTTGCATAAAGGTTAGGTATAGTGCCAAATGACTTCTGCATTTGGTCAAAAATCGCTTGGTTGTTTGGAGATACTTGATCTCTGGTTGGTACTTCAAAAGTACCTTCTTCTAATGTTGTCATTTTACTTATCTTTTAGTTTGTTAATCATCATAGTTGATGTTATAAAGGTCATAGTCCTATCAGCAGATTAAAATGAACTAAGACAGGAAATACGATTGAACTGAGACAAGGGGGAATCTTGAACTAGTTCAAGATTTCTTGGAGAGAAGGTTTGAAATGGCTTACAGTAGTGCCCTAAAGTTATTGGGCGTTGATCCACTCATCTTTTTAAAGAAGCGAGAAAAATGTGTGGGTTGTTGAAAGTTGAGTGTATAGCCCACCTGAGCCACGTCCATATTAGTAAAAGACAGCAAGTTTTTACTCTCTGTAAATAATCGTTCTTCAATCACTTCTTTAGCAGTCTTACCTGTGACCTCTTTAATTGATGTTGTGAGGTAGTTAGGTGTCACATTAAGTTCATCAGCATATTCAGACACGTTTCTGCTATCAATATATTTACTATTGACTAACAACTGGAATTGATTGACTAGTCGTTGTGTACTTGATAACTCTGATGCAAGTATCTTACTGTGGTCATAAATCGACTTATAATCATATAATAAGGCCACAAGTTGTGCCTCTAGAATTTTCCCCTTATAGGGGTGATGAGTTTCGAATGTGGCAATTAGCTGCTCCATTTGATTAGAAAGGCGTTGTCTTTCTTCTTCTGTTGCATACAATACATTATTCTCCGTCATTTTAAAGAAAGGAAAATCTTCTATAAAACTGTTTTGATGAGCGGATAGAAAAGATTTTTTGAAATTAACTTGATAGCCAGTCAACCCTTTTTCACGGACCCATGAAAGTACTTGCCCTGGTACAACACTCCAAAGTGGATATCCTTTAAGTTCAACAGCTTTTGTATTGAGGTTAATTGTAGTGCGAGCAGTGTTTGTGGCAATACTTAGTTGGTAATAGTCCTGCTTATAGGGTGGCATACACATAGAGCAGGTAGGGTCTAAATCACCGTAGGAAAATATATCAAACTCAGGGTGAGAGGTTTTATGATCAAAACCAGTGGCCTTGTGTAGGTCGTTTAGGTCTTTAAAAACGGGAATTTGATTATTAACCACTTTTTCAAAGTATTGGTTTATGCAATTAAAGTATTCAAATTGTTGGATAACTCGCATGGCTAATTTCTAAAATATTCTTCTTAGTGTTCTTAATCTTTATACTTGGACATACAAAAAAAGGGGGCCCACAATGGCGTGAAGCCCCCCACGACAAATCAACAACCATGTTCTTTATTCTTGTGATCCGATACTACGATCCTTTTTCTTTAGGCTTTTGAACTTCTCTTCGAGCTCTTGTTGAGAAACGATTTCCCATCCTCCCCCAAGCGCTTTGTATATGGCTACTAAACTGGTTGCTGCAACTATTTCGCTTTGCGCTAACCTGTTCTCAGCTTCCAATAAGGATCTATCAGCACTTAGATAATCAATAAAGCTATCCAAACCTGCCTTGTACCTCTCCTCGGCAAATTGTACTGCCTTTGCACTAGCTTCAGATGACTTTCTCAAAAGTTCTCTGTTCTCCAATTGATTGCTGTAATTGCTCATAGAAGTTTTAATTTCCTCTAATGCTTTCAACACCACCTTCTCATATTGATTTAGGCTTGCAATAGTATAGGCATCCTGCTGGTCTATTTGACGCCTCACTCTACCTAGGTTGAAAGCCGCCCAACTAATACGAGGTGCTATGTTCCATGTACCTGACTGATTTTCTCCAAAACTTCCAAAGTCGATGGCCGAAAAACCAAGGGACCCACTAAACTGAACGTTAGGATATAACTCCGCGACTGATAAGTTGTATTTGGCAATCTGTTGACTCAGATCTGCTTCAGCTTTAGCCACATCAGGTCTTCTTCTTAATAACTCAGTAAGGTTACCTACAGCAACTGTAGCTGGAAGATCTGGTAGTGGTTTTTTGTTAAGAACCGAAGCATCTAGATTACCTGGCACTTCACCAATCAGAACACTGACACTATTTTTAATTGCCTCTACCTGAGCCACCAAGGGTGGTATGGTAGAACGGGTTGCCTCAAGCTGAGCTAATGCTCTTGAAACGTCCAAATTGTTACCTGTTCCTTGATCAGCAATGTCTTTCACCAGATCATAAGTTGCCTGTTGATCGGCAAGGTTTCGGTTGGCAATATCCAGTTGATATTGCGCTCCCCTCAATGCAATGTAATTCATCGCTACTTCAGCAAAGACGCTGATATAAGCGCCTTTCATATCGGCAATTGTTGCCTGTTGAAATGCTGACGCTCCTTTAACTCTATTGCTTACTCTGCCAAAAAGGTTGGTTTCCCAAAATGCATCAATACTACTGTTGTACTGGTTGAAAGTCGGGTTAACACCCTGGACAAATATGTTCTCTCCCAGTCTCTGACGAGTGTAACCTCCATTAGCTGTCACTGTAAGAAGTCGATCAAACTTCGTCTCTTTCAATATTGCTCTTGCTGCAAATAAGTTTGCTACAGCTGTATTGATATCTAAATTATTCCTTCTGGCCTTAGCAATCAAAGTATCTAAAACAGGATCATTGAACGCGGACCACCATGCAACTACTGGAATAGTTGTTTTATAAGCTTCATTAGCCGCTAGTTCTTGGTCAATTGTGGCAACTTCTAACTTATCGCCAAGTTCTGGGCTTACAAAATCTCTCTTTGTTACCGCACAGGAAACTAACACAAGAGATACGAGTATAAGTATGATTAAATTTTTCATGATTATCACTTTTGTGACCCTTAGGCAGACGCAACTGTCTTCAAGTCGGGTTGTTGTTTGTTTGATTTAATAGTCTTAGGTTTTCTTGTAGTCAACTTTCTACCTAGGTAGTAAAATACTGGAGTAAGAAAGAGGCTAAATATGGTGACCCCGAGCATACCACTGAATACTGCTATACCCAGCGATTGTCTCATTTCTGAACCAGCTCCAGTGGCGAACACCAAAGGCACAACACCTAGAATAAAGGACATAGCCGTCATCAGAATGGGTCTCAATCTGAGTCGAGCGGCTTCCATAGTCGCAGTTGCTAAGTCTTTGCCCTGATCTTGGAGTTGTTTTGCAAATTCCACAATCAGGATGGCGTTTTTACTGGCCAGTCCTACAAGAACTACCAAGCCAATTTGTGTCAGGACATTATTATCCAATCCGGCAATATCTACACCGATCATGGCTGAGAGCAACACCATTGGCACTATAAATATTACAGCCAATGGCAAGATCAAACTTTCATATTGTGCCGCTAAAAGAAGGAAGACAAAGACCACTGCAAGCATGAAGGCTATTGCAGCTGTATTCCCTTTATTCTTTTGTTCATAGGCAAGCTCTGTCCACTCAAATGAAATACCCGGAGGTAGAATTTCTGCTGCCAGTTTTTCCATAGCCTCCAAGGCCTGACCAGAACTATATCCAGGAGTAACATCGCCTTGAATCCCTGCAGCATTGTATAAGTTAAAACGAGGAAGGCGTGAAGGACCTGAGATATCTTTCTGAGTACTTATTGTACCCATTGGTACCATATCACCATTTGTATTCCTAACCTTGATTCGAGCAATGTCGTCTGGAGTCAATCTGTTGGGCGCATCTGCCTGAGCAGTCACTCTAAACGTTCTACCCAAGTAGTTAAACTCATTAACAAAGGCAGAACCTAGGTATACCTCCAATGACTCAAAGACTTGATCTACAGGAATGCCCAGTTGTTGTGCTTTCATCCTATCGATGTCCAGGTAGAGTTGGGGAGTCATATTATTAAAGAAAGTAAAGACATTGGCTAAGGCAGGGTCCTGATTGGCAGCTCCCGCCAGTGCGTAAGTGGCATTGACTAACTCCTGTATTCCCACATTACCTCTATCTTGTACCATCATTTTGAATCCACCACTATTACCAATACCATCTACAGGAGGGGCAGGTACTACTACTACAAATGCATCGTCTACTGCAGCCATTTTCCCACGAAGTGTTTGAAGGAGTCCTTCCGAACTAATGCCTTTCTTTTGACGTTCCTTCACGTCCTCTAAGAGTACGAATATGGCCGCTGCATTCGACGCATTGGTGAATGAGGCTCCATCGAAGCCGACAAAAGTCACTGCATTTTCAACACCTTCAGTTTCGAGGATGGATTTCAAAGACCTTTTTACTACCTCATCAGTTCTAGTAAGCGATGAACCTGGAGGCAGTTGAATGGCTGTAATTAAATAACCTTTGTCCATTGACGGCACGAAGCCAGTCGGAACACGATTAAATTGGAAACCAGTCAGGCCAATTAATCCAAAGTAAATTACCATAACGACCAAACTAATGCGGACTAATTTTTGAACTGTTTTACCGAATCTATCCGATAAGAAATTCATGAATCTATTAAACTGGTTACCCAGATAAGCAAAAGGCCTTATTAAGATAAATGGCTTCTTACTAGTGTGGCCTTCATGTCTCATCAACTTAGCTGCCATTGCAGGACTTAAGGTTAGCGACACAAATACAGAAATGACTGTAGCCACCGCCACTGTTAGCCCAAACTCTTTGAAGAAAAGACCTGAAATTCCCTCCAGAAAGGCAGTAGGTAAGAATACTGCTACTAAAACTAAGCCCATAGCAATCAAAGCACCTCCTACTTCTTCCATAGTCTTACGAGCAGCCTTCCTTGGCTTTATACCTTGAGCCAAATAGCGCTCCATATTCTCCACAACTACGATCGCATCATCCACCACAATACCAATGGCCAGTACTAATCCGAAAAGCGAGATATTATTCAGAGATAGACCAAGGGCCTGCATCGCTGCGAAAGTACCTATTAGCGAAACTGGAATAGCTAGGATCGGAATAATAGCTGCCCTCCATGATTGGAGAAACAACAAGATCACAAGGACCACAAGCACTACAGCCTCAAGGATAGTTTTGTATACCCCATCAATTGATTCCTGAATGAATTTAGTTGGGTTATAGGCGATTTCATAAGCTAAGTCTTCTGGGAAGTTTGCAGATAATTCTGCCACCTTTGCCTGAATCTCAGCTGCGGTCTCTAATGCATTCGAGCCTGGTGCCTGAAAGATAGGAAGCGCAATGCCTGGGTGCTCCCCAAGGTATCCTTTCGTCACGTAATTCTGAGCACCCAGTTCTACGCGTCCCACATCTTTCAGTAGCACTACTCGGCCATTATTACCGGCTCTTACAATAATATTTTCAAATTCAGCAGGAGTTTCCAGCTTACCTTGAGTCTGAATATTCACCTCAAAGGTCGATTGCTTACCAGAAGGCAATTGGTTGAGTGTACCACCAGCAACTTGAACGTTTTGGCTCCTAAGTGCACCTAAAACTTCACCTGCAGTCATATTTAATGAGGCTATCCTATCAGGGTCGAGCCAAATACGCATTGCATATTCACTTGCCCCAAATAACCTAACTTCTCCTACCCCCTCAATTCGAGCAATTTCATCTTTCAAATTAAGGGTAGCATAATTGCCTATATAATTGAGGTCATAAGTACCATTAGGAGAGTACATATTCACCGCCAAAAGAATTTCGGGAGCAATTTTCTTAGTACTGATTCCAAGTCTTCTAACTACATCAGGAAGCCTTGGCTCGGCAAGAGCAACTCTATTTTGCACTTGTACTTGAGCTTTGTTAAGATCAGTACCTTGTTTAAAAGTCACTCTAATGGTAGCCAAACCATCACTGGTCGATTGAGAAGTGATGTAAAGCATATCCTCAACTCCGTTAATTTCTTGTTCCAAAGGGGCTGAAACCGTTTCAGCTATTGTCTCTGGGTTAGCTCCCGGGTAAGTGGCTACTACTTCAACAGTTGGTGGAGCCACTTCAGGGAACTGTGTTATCGGCAGGTTCACGTAAGCTAGTGCTCCTACTATCATGATCAATACGCTGAGTACTCCAGCAAGTATTGGTCGGTCTATGAATAGATGTGAGATTTTCATGACTTTACAGTTTATTTGTTGATTTGAATTTCAGCAGCTTGTGGAGCTACTTTTGCACCAGGTCTGATCTTCTGAATATTATTGATAATCAGTTGATCATCGGCTGTCAGGCCACTTCTAATGATCCTTAATCCATTGCTATGCAAAGGGCCGAGTTGCACTGGTCGAAAAGTGACAGCATCACCTTCACCAAGTACATAGACATATCTGATATTTTGATTGGCGCCAATGATTTCATCCGGCACCATTATCGCATTATGTGGTGCTGAACCAATAATTCTCGCTCTCCCGAACATTCCAGGTTCCAAAAGTCCATCTTCGTTAGCAAACAAGGCTCTCCCTTCAATGCTACCAGTACTTCGGTCAATTTCATTGTCCACAAAGTCCATTTGACCTTTATGTACAAATTCTGTCTCATCGATCAGTTTTACCGATATAGGATTAGAGTTTTTTCGTGATGAACCTCTTTCTCCGTTTCGATCCAATCTTGAATATTTTAATAAGTCAGCTTCACTGCCATTGAAATAGAAGTGAATCGGACTGATCGTCACGATGGTGGTAAGTAGTGTAGAATTCGCTGAGCCACCACTGATTAGGTTACCAGAGTTAACTAGGTCACGGCTTATGCGACCCGAGATTGGAGCTGTAACGCGAGTGAATCTGAGATTCAATTTTGCATTGTCTACAGCCGCTTGAGCTACCGCCAAACTAGCTTTGGCACCTGCCACTGCTTGTTCACGTCTGTCGTACTCCTCAATTGAAACTGCTCCGGTCGCTTTAAGTGGCTGTACACGCTTGAAGTTATCCTCTGCAATCTTCAGTTCAGATTGAGCCTGATTAAACCTAGCCTTGGCCTCGCTTAAAGCGATCTTAAAAGGACGCTGATCAATGATAAAAAGTACATCCCCTTTCTTCACTGATTGACCCGCCTTGAATCGTACGCTCTCAACGTAGCCACCAACGCGGGCTCTTACTTCTACTCGTTCCGACGCTTCGAAACGGCCTGTATACTCATCCCATTCTGTAATAATTTCTTGGATAGGAGAAGCAACCTTTACTGGCATAAGTTGTGGAGCCGGAGCTTCCACATCTTTTGCTTTAGGTGCGAAAGCCACAATGCTAATTACTGTGGCTACTAAGACAAGACCTACCAGACTTCTGGTGATCCACTTAGACTTTTTAACTGTTTTATTTTTCATGATTAATGATTTTTCCGATTTGGTGTTATAACCATGAAAACCAGCCGACAAATTTCAAAATTGCCCTTGAATCCTGACCAAAACTTTAGAGGAAATGACCAGAATTTAATATTTGGGGAATTTGCCTTGGACTCTGTGAACATTTAGGCTTCATGTACTCAAAAAATTGATGATTCAATTATGTACACCTTTCTTTACCTTGGTGGATCCATGCCAATAAAACCGTTCTACTTAAGCGAGGACTTCTTCATCTAGGTTTGTCTTGATGAGCACATTGCTCATTTTATGAGGTTTGAGCTGAGGTTTGAACCTCTATTACTAAAAAATTGCTCAATCAAACTCTTTAGAGGTAATTGCTCTTTAAGTATTCGTCTAGAAAGATTGTCTTGCTTCTCTATCATTTAATGATCTCAAAAGACCAGAGTCTGGCAAATAACCAAAGTTTAATGTTTAGAGAAGGTACAGAACAACCGTGAAGAAAATATGCTTCTTTTAAAATTCTGGATCAGAAAAGACAAGCACCCCTATCAAAGTGCGGACTCTATCTCGGCAGGTTTTAAGATGCACAAGGTCCACTAGAGCGAAATGTAGTGATATACTAAGGATAATAATGGTAAGGATGAACAGAAAAAAGCCAGTATATCAGGACAAAATAAGCACCCCTATAATGATTACCGTTCATCAACTTGGACTTGATATCAACTTGGCTTCCAAGGATTTCCGTTAACTTACTTGTCAGAGTTGAAGCCTTATCTAGATTATAAAACTATGAAAAGACTATTTTTTTCCCTCTTTGTTCTATCATCCTCTGTGAATTTTTCACTTGCTCAAGATCACCCCATCCACTCTATTTTTTTGATTGGGGATGCTGGAGAACCTTCTGAAAACCCTGTTCTGGTTTCATTAAAAAACGAACTCTTAAAAATTGGAGATCGAGGTACAGTTATTTTTCTAGGAGACAATATTTACCCTAAGGGTTTACCCCCAAAAGGACATGAGTTAAGAGAAGAAGCCGAAAAGGCAATTAATGGACAAATCAATGCTGTCAAGGAGTTTCGTGGACAGAAATACTTTATCCCTGGAAATCATGATTGGGCTCAAGGCAGAAAATATGGTTGGGATTGGCTGAATATTCAAGAACAATATGTTGAGGATAGACTGGATAGCATGGACATTTTCTTACCATCCAGAGGTTGTCCTGGGCCTGTTGAAGTAGATATTACAGATCAGATCACTCTGATCATTTTCGATACTCAGTGGTTTTTACATAAGGAGAAAAAACCCACTCAAGGTTCGGACTGTGGCGTTACCAGTCTGACTGATGCGATGGTAACTTTCCAAGACATCTTGGAACGTAACAATCACAAAAAAGTCATTGTTGCCTCACATCATCCTATGTACACCTATGGCATTCATGGGGGCGTCTTTGGAATCAAAGATCACCTCTTTCCTTTGACAGCATCAGGCTCAATGAAGAATTTCTACTTACCTCTTCCCGTCTTAGGTTCAATTTACCCATTATACCGCAAAATATTCGGAAACATTCAAGACACCTCCCATCCTGTCTACAAAGAGTTCGTAAACAGCATGGTCAGCTTAATGAAAAGTCATCCTGATGTTATTCATACTGCCGGACATGAACATGCACTCGAACATATCCAAAAGGAAAACATCAATTTTATTGTAAGTGGTTCTGGGTCCAAGAACAATGCACGGGTAAGACAGAAAGGAGATGCTCTTTTTGCTACCAACACTATGGGCTTTGCTAGAGTAGACTATTATGCCGATGGCAAAACGGAACTAAAGTTTCTTACTTCAGATGGTTCAGGAATAAAAGAACTTTATAGTAAGGTTCTTTCAGAAAAACCATTCAAACAAAGTCCCGAAGCATTATCAACACTGTTCGCAAACATCAGCTTTGCTGGCAGAGACACGGTTGCCGCAGCCAGCGACAAGTATATCGGACGATCTAAATTTCATAAGAGTCTATTAGGTGAGAACTATCGCCAGGAATGGACTAAGCCTCTTAACGTTCCCATGTTCGATATTGCCTCTGTGAAGGGTGGATTGACTCCTATTAAAAGGGGTGGAGGTCATCAGACTATATCTCTGAGATTGGAAGATGAAGGTGGTAGACAATATGTGATCCGATCTATGGATAAAAACCCGGCACTGACCCTTCCTCCTGAATTGAGAAAAACGTTTATCAAAACTTTTGTTCAAGATGGTATTTCTGCTTCCCACCCCTACGCCCCTTTTGTTGTTCCAAAATTGGCAGATGCAGCCGGGATTTTTCACGCCAACCCCAAACTTTACTATGTTCCGGATGATCCACGATTTGGAATTTACCGAAAGACATTCGCTAACACACTTGTACTCTTTGAAGAAAGAGCCAATAAGAAAAACATAGACCAACCCTTCTTTGGTGCTGGTGATGATGTGAAATCTAGCCCTGATCTTTATGAAAAATTAAGAAAGGACAATGACAATCATGTGGATGAGGTATTTGTGGCCAGAAACAGACTATTTGATTTTTGGCTTGGTGATTGGGATCGGCATGATGATCAGTGGAGGTGGGTTGAGTACAAAGCTAAGGATGATGAAAAGGTCTACCGTCCAATCCCACGAGATAGGGATCAGGTTTTCTTTCTTGGCGAAGGAATATTAAAAAGAATTGCTGGTTCAAAATGGGCACAACCATCTTTCAGAGGATTTGAAGATGATATTCATTATATGCCAGCCTTTGGTTTTTATAGAATTCGTTGGTTTGACCGTTATTTCCTGACGGAAGTATCGATGGAAGAATGGTTAGAACAAGCAAGAGAGCTCAAAAACGCACTAACCGATGATGTGATCGAAAGCGCTTTGAATGAATGGCCAAAGGAGATTTATGATCTAAGTGGGGATGAGATTCTAAGAAAACTCAAGAATCGCAGAGATAATTTTGAAGAGTATGCTAGAAGATATTATCTCCTATTGGCCAAAGGTGTAGATATTAGAGGAAGTGACAAGCGAGAATTCTTTAAAGTTGAGCGCCTGGATGATGAAAATACCCGCGTAACAGTATTTAAAATCTCCAAAAAAGGAAACCGTGACAAAGTACTTTACAAGCGTACTTTCAAGACTTCCGAAACAAAGGAGATTAGACTCTTTGGTTTTGACGGTGAAGATGAGTTCGAAATTACTGGAGACGTCAGAAGAAGTGTCAAGGTGAGGATTATTGGTGGAGCTGACAAAGACGTTATTAATGATAAAAGTCGTGTCTCAAGGGGTGGAAAGAAGACTTTGATTTATGATACCAAGACAGGTAATGAAATTACAAAGAGTAAAGAAACGTCAGATAAGACTTCAGATAAAGATCCAAATGTCAATTATTACAATATGGAGGAGTTTGATTTCAACCTAAGAGCTCCCCTTATTTCTGCTAGTTTCAACCCAGATGATGGCATATTCTTAGGGCTCGGTACCTACAGAACAACGGATGGCTTTAGAAAAGAACCTTATGCTTCCAGAGAGACAATTACGTTCAACTATGCCTTTGGAACTTCTTCTTATAACTTGAAATACTCTGGTGATTATATTGATGTGATTGGGAAGGCTGATTTGGCGATAGACTTCAGCATAAAGGCTCCTAACTTTGTCAATAACTTCTTTGGCTTGGGGAATGATTCTGACTATAATGATGATCTCAAAATCACTTTTTATAGAGCTCGTTTTAAGGAAATCGACTTCAGCCCTCAAATTAAATTCAATCTGGGACCCAAGGCCTTCATCAGTCTAGGCTCAAGGTTTCAGACTGTGGAAATCGAAGATAGTCAAGACCGATTTATCTCTGATTCGCCCAACAACGGCTTACTCGACCCTAATTTGTTCGAGAGCAATTCATATGTTGGTGGATCAGCAGGTTTCACTTTTGACACCAGAGACAATCAAACAATCACAAGAACCGGAATAAGATTCAACACTCAATTAAGCTATCTGGGCGGCCTGAATGATAACTCAGCTAATAGTGGCAAATGGTTGGGTGAACTCTCGATGTATTGGAGTTTCAAATCTCCATCAAGAACTACTTTAGCGACAAGAATAGGTTTTGAACATGCATTCGACGATTTCGAATTCTTCCAGTCTGCTCGGCTTGACGGTTTCAATAATTTAAGAGGCTATCGAAGATTTCGTTTTGCTGGAAACACCAGCTTTTATCATCAATTGGAATTGAGAATCAAATTATTCGATTGGCAATCTTACATACTGCCCTCGGCGGTAGGATTGATACTCTTTAATGATATTGGCAGGGTTTGGCTCGATGGAGAAGATTCAGATACTCTTCACCATGGTTTTGGAGGAGGGCTATATGTTACTCCTCTGAATCGGTTTGCAATCAATATACTTATGGCAAAATCTGAGGAGGGTTTTATTCCTCTTGCTAAACTTGGTTTCTATTTCTAAAAATCAATTGAATAGATTTACAGTCTAAGCTTCACATAAAAGAACTTGCTTGGAAAATTTTACACAAAAAAGCACTGTCTAAATCACTAGACAGTGCTTTCTTTTAAAACTTACTCATGACCATACTTTCTATGGCCTTCAAAAGTTGTATAAACCAATTTATATGTTATTCTCTTAGTATCAATACACCGAGAAGGCTCCTTCCAACTGTTTTGGAGAGTCAAGAAACAGAGGCCCCACTTGCTGAGACATTGAATCAGGAAATATTTCTTCAACCCCATTTTGAATATTATCCAAAATATTTTCTGCAGCTACTGAAGCAGGTGTAGTCTCCATAGGAAGTCCTTCCGTCATACGTGTTGCGACCGGACCAGGATATACTCCATGAACAGAGATGCCATCTGCTTTCAATTTACCTCGGAGTGATTGAGTCATTGAATGAACAGCTGCTTTTGAAACAGAGTATCCACCAAAGCTTGGCATAGCCGCAAGCCCTGCAACACTTGATAAACTTGCAATTGCTGGTGAATTACCATTTCGAAGAGCAGGAAGTAAGGCTTTAGTCACTTTAAGCGTTCCGAATAGGTTAGTCTCTAGATCGTTACGTAGATGTTCTTCTGTATCATCAAGTAGATCCGTACCAGTGAATATACCTGCGTTGTTTATAAGAATATCGAGCTCACTGACAGCGTCTGAAAGAGCCGCTATTGAAGCTGGGTCACCTAAATCAAGGTGTACCGGAACTACCCGATCTCCTAGAGCCTCAAGTGAAGGTCGGTTTTCCTCAGACCTGTAAGTGGCATATACTTTTCCCGCTCCACTATCTAAAGATTTTTGAACAAGGGCAAGTCCAATACCTCGATTGGCGCCCGTAATTAAAATTGTTTTTCCATTTAAACTTGACATGATTTTTTCGTTTTGAGGTATTAACCATGAAAAGGGACCAAGTAATTTCACAAAACACCGGAGATTCTGACCAAAACATTAGAGGAAATGACCAAAATCTAATATTTAGAATTTACCTTTATTAGTCTTCGAATATACCGCAATCAATGAATCGAATAATGTGCCAAGGAAGTAATAGACTGTTCATAGTATTAGGGTAAGAGGATCTCTTTATCATCAATGAGCCATATGGATGATTTTAGTTTAGTCTTTCAGCACAAACTGCCCTCATTAGAAAATGACTGAGGAGACCAGGTAAAATGGAACTGAGATAATAAATGAAGTGACGGTCAAGCCCCACAGTACGTAATCAAAAACGCTGAGCTCAGATTAGAATTTTGAATGACTTCGAAACTTATATTATTACTTAGGTCATTCATGTACATTGCCTTTCAGCCTCTGTAATTTAAGATACTTTTTAGCGATCGCATGCCTCATATTGAGGCTATGCCTTCAGTTGTAGTAGCTTTAAAAACAAAAACCGAGTTGTTATTCTCAGTTTTCTATAATTAATGATTTTTGAATAAGTTGACCCTGACCAAGACAAAACGTTGTAGATCTTCAACTTTTGGTATTGGTTGAATCATTTTTGACTCAAAGCCCAAATCTGTAGCACTAAATACACTCTGCTTCAATTCGTAGGTCGGCAAGTAGACTCTCGAAGGAGTTAAATAACTGGTCTGAGTAATAGCGTTAAGAGAGTTGTGTGATACAAAATACTCTGACTGAGGATTGGAATGAAAACTAACCTCAAGGCTAAACTGAAGTTCAACGACTTGAAAGTTGCTGACAACTCCAAAGGAATCTGAATATGTCACATTTTGAACAACTAATTGTTCAGTTTCTCTAACACTTACAGTTAATTCAGCGAGGTCAGTTTGTCCAATACTCTTGAAGCTAAACAAGCCTGAAAGCATCAGTATATAGATGAGTCGGTAAGTAATAGTTTGTGATATTTTCATGACTACTGTTTTTTGTGATTCGTTTTATCAACCACTAAACAGGAGCAATAAATTTCAGAATAAGAGCTCGATTCCGACCAAAATCTTATGGTGAATGATCAAAATTTAATATTTCAACTTTTTGGACCTACTTACCCATATAATCGTAGCTCATACTTAATCTCAGATCAGCTCTTAAGTCTGATATTCAAAAACAACACTATTGCCAATTGGCATAAGTACTTGTAAGGGAGAATGCAGTCGGTCATTATTATATAATCTTAAATATTGGTCGGGGATACTTATAAAAATGTGTGACATTCACTCGGAATTGTTAATATTAGACAGACAATTCGATTTGCTCCTTTAAGAAGACCATTAGATCAAGATATATTTGATTACCAACTTTTAAGAGATCCTTTTACGAAGTCACAAGATGGTTTGGTTTATGCGATCAGCCCCTTGAATTCTAAGGGGATGACGAAGTGTAGTTATGAGAAAATTAAAGAGTATAAACAGCCTTGAGGTTTGTCCCTTCAACATACCAGATTCTCGCCTGGAAATTTTTCGATAGAAGTGTTGATCAGAGATGGGCTGATTGGGCAGTAGAAATGATGCTCGCTGGATTTGAAACAGAAAGCTTACCTATGCTGGCCTTGTTAGAAAAACCTTACAATCAATTTGAACTTAAAGAGCTCACTGATAGAATTCTTGATGAACTAGGGTTGAGCAATCAAGATAAGGGCTTGGTTATGTGCAATTACGCGAGCTATCTGATCAATCTTGGTATAAAAGAAGAGAGGGATATCTCATCTGTTTTGAATTCGCTTAAGGATATGTATCTGGCTCTTGATGGTGATGCTACCTTCCTAAACTTCTATCTCTTAGCATATGCCAAGGAAGATTTAAATTTCAGTGAGGTGCAGTACTATTGGGATGGAGCTGACCGGACGAACATTGACAAAATTATATCTGAGGAGTTTCAAAAATGGATAAGAACTTATCCTATAAGTTGATTATAAAATTCGAGTTTGACTGTATCTAGTATTGTGACCCAAGATGGTCACAAGAAAAATCTTTTGAAATATTCACAATTGGTTCTTCTATTTTTAGGCCAATTGAACTAAAATCTCAATCAAATCCCTCAGCAAAGAACTCCTGAATAGAAATGTCAAAGGCACTTAGGAGTTTTAGTAAACTAGTATATCTCAAATCTTTTCCTTTTTCATATTGAGCATACTGAGAACGTGATATGTCATGTTCATAAGCAAATTTCTCAGCATTTGTATATCCTTTATCCATTCTTAGTGACCGAATACGTTGCCCTAACTGGTCCAGTCTGTCTTTATAAAGTTGATCCTCCTTCATGGATCAATAGAGCTTAAAAACCACCTTTTAATCAACCTACTTTAATATGTCCTATTATAATAGGATTTTTCAAAAACTGATTCTAGCTTTGCTCTAAAAGCAATCAGTAAAAATCTAAACTCCTTATTAATGAAAAAACTTCTTTTACTTACAACAATCCTTTTGACCACAGCCTGTGGCGGCTTTCAAGAAGTCGATGACAATTCATCTATTGAGGTGCTAGGAAAAACTATTCTAACAGCGGTGGCCACAAACAATAGTAACCTGTTCGACAAATATTTCCCCGATAATAAAGAAGAGGCACTAAGCTACTACAAGCGTTACTTAGAGGTCAACAACCTTAACTTAATTCAGCAGAAAAGTGTTGACCGAATGATGACGAAACGCCCAAGAATTATTGAGAGCGTAAACCAGACTCATTTAGAGTTTTTGGAAAACGGCCTCAAAGATTGGTCGGGTGTAGAATTTCTAAACGTCAAATACAACTCTGATAATAGAGGTGCGAACATGGTCATAGGTCTCATTGTCTCTTTCAAGAACGGTGATAATTTCGGTGAAATAAGAGTTGGTGAAGCTTGGGAAACCGACCAAGGCTGGATGGCCACTGAAGCTCTCAAGATGACTTACTACGGACCTAATCCTTCAGGACGATAAGTAAAGTATGATTCAAGTCGAGCTATTTAATGTCTCGGGTCCCCAAAATCTTAAAGACTCTCATTAAGGAGTCTTTTTTATTTGCCTTGAATTCTCTAGCTTTCCTTGAAACACACACATTCAATGGAAGTTATCTGCCTTGAAGAAGAAGCCTTTTTTGATCTGATTGATCGTGTTGTAGAACGCATTGGCGTGGGTCAACAGGAGCCACCCAAATGGGTCAATCAGGATGAAGCCATGCAGCTTTTGAACATAAAATCTCCTACAACATTGCAAGAGTACCGGAACAATGGTGATATCCGTTTCACACAGCCCCGAAAAAGGGTCATTCTCTACGATCGCGATAGCATCAATGAATTTTTAGACAAACACGCAAAAGACACGTTCTAAGATGGAAGATTTTGACGAGGAAGCAGAACAGACAAAAGATATGCCCTACCTGGATGGTTTTAACATTGGCTATCAACTGGAGAAGAAGTCAGAAGATAAGAGACTCTCAAAGGAAGATCAGAGTTTAATTTCCTCAATGACCAACCTACTTAAGAAAAGCAGAAGCGAAAACGATAAAATTCAAGGAATGTTGGACGGTCGCAAAAAACGGATCAAAGATAGAGACCTGGAACAGTACCGCTCTAATGATAAACAGCGTGATCGGAGTCGTGAAAGATAGGTCTCTTTTCTGAGACTCTATTATTCACTTCTCTTTCCTATCCAATGTTAGATGCCTTTTCAATGCTTGAACGGGTTCAGTCAAGGGTGGTGAAGCATGAGCCGTTTATATACCCTTGACGGGTTCCGATCAAGCGTTTCATTTGCAGCTCATTGGAAGGAAAACACTCGAATTAAGGTCGCTATAAATCGAGAAGCGGATTGTCATCTGCCAACACTTTCAATCTGTCATCTTCATAGTATGGCTTTTTAGCAATCTTAAGCGGATAGCTCCCCCCAAAGATTGCATAGATGCCATCATATTCGCGAATGGCATGAGGTGTTTGACGAGTAAGTTCTAAACGTTCAATAGGCTGGGCATTACCACCATGTAGTTCATCTGAAATTGCTCGATCTGATTTATACCTTACAGTTGTCGTACCCATCAATTTTGACAAATACTCCGCTGTTGTATTCTCACCTGTTCCTAACCAAGTTGTCACGACACTGTTGCTAATAAATGACTCCCATGATTTAGGATAATGTTTTTTTAACTGATTAAGATCTTGAAGTATCATCCAGAACTGTAATCCGTACTCGGGTGTTAAACCGATATTTTTATCAATGATCTGCATGTAGCCCAGAGCTGGAAACTCATCCATGAGTAAAAGGACCGATTGGTTCTTATTCCTTTGAGTTGCCAGAATACTCATGCTCATCATAATCCTTAACCATTTTGCGTGCGTTTCAAGTCGTTCGGGTGGCATAATTAGAAATACTCTTTTCTTCCCATTGGTAATAGTATTGACATCAAAGGTTGACACTCCAGTGGCTCGCTCCATTGCTGGAGATTTGAATACCTCTAACTCTTTATGGATATGAGAGAGAACACCTTGTGCTTCTTTAGCCGCATGCTTAAAGCTGTCCCGGATGTCAATTGCATTTTCTTTTAAGACCTTAACATCATAATCCTCTTTCATATCCACTAGTAGGCTAATTCGTTCCTTAGATGATAGTTTAAAGAGTGACCGAAGATTAGAAAGCGTTCTTTCTTTAGCAGGTCTATGTGCCAAATAAAGAAGATAAGTGGACACCCAACTGCGAGCCCGATCTTCCCAATAAGGGTCTTTTGTTTCGGCATTTTTAGGAACCAAACTTTCTGCAAGCATGTCACAGTCGTCAAATAGATCGTCTGACTCCTTATCTAGAATATCAAGAGGATTGATAGAGTCCTTCTGAATGTTATGCTTAGTATTATACTTTTCCTGAATATTCCATGGATCAAGAATAACAGTCTCAAATCCGTTTTCTTGCATACTTCTAGAAGTGATAGCGGTGAGAGTTCCTTTCACATCAATGATGATTATTGAACCAGGGTAACTGTTGTGGCTGAGAAGTTGAGGAATGACCAAAGAAGTTCCTTTACCAGAACGTGTTGCTCCAAAGGTCATGAAATGGCCCTCTTTGTCTACGTATTTACCACCACCGATATGGACACCTTTATCGGAAATTCCAAGCTCATTGTTTTCAGCAAATCCTGATTGACCCGCTTTGATTGCATCGAGATGTGGCTCGTAAAGTGCCTTTTGTTGTCCATTTGCTAGCTTCTGCTGATACTCATAGGCATGGAGAAACTGATCTTCAAATGGAGCAAGTGTATTTTTCTTGCGCTTTTCTTTTGTGAAGCGGTTTTTGAGCTTTATCAACTCATAAAATCCTTTTGCTTCTTGCCAATCTTGACGATTCAATGGTCGGCCATTTTTCAACCTTATATCATAGGATAAGTCAGCCCGAAGGTTTGCATTGCCCCAAGCATTATATGTCATTTTATCGAAGCGATCGGTTACTCGTACAAGAGAAAATTTTTCCCAAAAGTCGCTGTATTGTAAATATTCGAGATGTCCAAAAATGGGTTCCTTTGAATCCGAGTTTGAGCTTAGTTTAAAATCTACCTGTCCAGAATATTGAGCTGCTCCATTGGTTTCTCTGGCTCCCCTCAAATTGAAGACTTTCAGTGTTTCCCGAACATGAGCATAATGACCTCTTTTGTCTTTATCAGAATAGGTTTTCCAACGGTTGCGAAGCTCCTTTTTGTCCAACTCCCATTTTTGAAAAACTCGGCTTCCCATAAGTCTACTTTCATAATTAAGACAGTCGGGATGAAAGCGACCAATACGGGTAGGCACAGAGCTACCACTAGCGATTCTTCGAAGCCCTATAAGGCCTTTTCGAAAATAAAAGAGAATTACAAGCGCTATTAAGACAGCTGCAACTGATTCAAGAGGCCTCATGCCTAAAATGGCATAAACATGGCCAAAAACTAGTAAGAACATATTGGTGTGTGTTTATTGATTGCGTATAACTAGATGAAATTCTATTCTAATGTCAATATCTCTATCTATCCCTACCCATATGCCTCTCATGCTTCTTAGATAGGCCCATAGATTTATCATTTTCATGCTGCTCTCTTAATATATCTTTCCTTTTCTCCTTCTTCAACCACCTTGGATAGTCAGGGTGATCCTTTCCATGTTTCTCAGCAATTGCATAGACCCTGTACCGCGAGTTGAGTTTTATATCTTCCACATCTTTGTCGTATTGCTCTCTTAACTTTTCTATCTCTTTTGTGGTATTTTGAATTGGTGCCTTTCCAAATGCTTTGGGCTCAGGTCGATACTGACCTTTTCGAATGATGTCCTTATCACTAAGGAATTTTTTATTTCTAACTATTAGCTCCTCATCTCTTGTCTTAATCTCCACTTTGTAATCATGATTGTTATCTAAGAACTCTTGAAAGGTTTGCATTTAAAAATATTTGATTAGTTTCTTTTTACATGATATAAATACAATATATAAATTTTAGAGATACTCATGCCAAAGACTATATATGAATTAGTACAAAATGAAAAAGAAAGACGAAAACTGGCTAAGAAGATGTTTTTGGAAGAGCTAGGTGAAGCAATTACGGACCAAGATTTCATTGCACAATGGTCTATCGAATCTATAGATCAAATTCTCTCTATACTAGCGCAAGACCCAGCACCATACTGGATTAAAGCGGCTAGACGAACCGTAAAAAAAGAAGTAGCACTTTACAAAAGGATGTACACCAAATTTACAAGTGGCCACTTCGAAGGTAATGATAATGTTGCTCGTTCAACCAGCGAAGACAGGACACTTAGAAAGCGCGCTGAAATAATCCATTTTGATGATTTGATTTAGCGCTCTCTGTCTATACCCTTATCCCTAATTTCCTGACGATAGCACTCAACCTTTTCTATCATTACGTCTTGTACTATATTCATCTGTCTCTTCTGGCGATATGTATTTTTCTTTCGCATCATTTCCTGAGCTGTGTCATCAAGCAACTTTGTATTATTTAAATCTCGAATTTGTCTTTGTACATCATCTATCTTGGGAAGTTCATTGACGATATCTGATAGTAGATGCTTGATATCCTTGCTGGTCGCAAAGTGACGTAACTGTCGGGTCAAACTAAGAGGATTTCCTAAGCTATCAATCACAACTAAGCGATTGCCTTGGGCAAGATACAACTCGTTTTCAGCTAGCTTACTTACAAAGCTTGATCCATCTTCACTGTATTCAAAACAGTCGCGCATAATATTTCGAAGGGATTTTTGGCGCATTCCCAATTTCTTGGTTTGATGGGCTTCCGATTGGTTGTATGACCGACCTGATTTTTCTTCAAAGGTCTGTTCAAGTTGGAAGGCCTTTTCCAGTTCTCGAGAGACTTCTTTATGCTTATAGTAATTGTTGGAAATCGGTTTGAGTTTGGCCTTTGTGACATCAGTAAGTTGCACAACTAAATGAGCGTGTTGTCGTCCCTTTTTTTCATGTAGAACAATGGCTCTGGGTTGCCCCTCAAATCCTAGCTTCTCCATGAGTCTATCAGCCGCTTGGGTATACTGCTCAGGGGTTAATCTCTCGTTTGCTCGTGGATTAATATTGGCATGATAGAGAGTCTTCCCCGTCTGAGACTTAGTCAGACGCCCCAGGACCTCCATATCATGTAGTGCTTCACGGAGATTATCATTGACAGCAGTGCCCGTAATCTCTAGTACTGATATTTTTTCGTTCTCATCTTTCAGAAGATGATTGGCTAATCTTTTTGCCCCTTTGACAGCTTGTCCATTAATCACCATAGCCAAGTGCTTTTCTAATTTCTAGTCGTAGTTGTCTGATCTGATTGAGGGTCAATTGTAACTCATCGGTGATTGGTAAATAACCCATGTTTAACTCACGTGCGATTTGGTTGAGGTTTCCTCCCACTTTACCAATCTGAGCTAGGGTTTTAAGAAGAGTCTCAGTTTCAATATTTGGTGTTTTGCGTTTACGCAAAGCCTTTTCTTCAAGACATTTCTTTCGGAAATAGTCTGATTTGGAAAGCCCTGAAGCCTGACAGAATTTTTCAAAACGTACTTTTTCTTCTGCTGTAAGTCGGAAGATCACACGGTCGTTTCTCTGTCGGCTTTCACTTTTACTCATTCGGTTTTCTCTGGGCTTTTTCCAATGATGGCGTTGCCATCACCAAGGGGATCAAACGGGGAAGCATTCCTCCTTTGCAAGTCGGGCGGTCATACCGCCCATGGCTTGCCCGTATCCATTTCGCTAACGTTGACATCTGGTGGAAGGTTTATCTCAACTATTTGATTATCTGTGTCTTAAGGTGTCACATGATGCGAAAACGGGATACGGTATTTGTACTGTTGTTTCAGGTGAGTTCAGATTGTTTCATATAGCACCTATTAAAAATAATTTCACTTTTTTAGCTCGGCATCAGACATTCATCACTAAAGGAAGTGTAGTTTTCGGGTGTCAGTATAAGGTGATCTAGCAAAGTGATATCAAGCAGCTTGGCACCTTCACTCAATTTTTGAGTGAGCTTGATATCGGCTTGGCTCGGCTTAAGATTTCCTGAAGGGTGGTTATGCGCTACAATGATACCGCTGGCAATACCGGCCAGAGCAATCGCAAAAATTACCTTTGGGTCTGCTATTGTTCCTGATACACCACCCTTGGAAACCGAAGAGATGCCAAGTACCCTATTGGCGCGGTTTAAGAGCATTACCTTGAACTCCTCCACAAAGCCTATTTGTGCATCATTCCAATTTTCGCGAAAGAGCCTTTCAGCGTCTTGAGAACAGGTCACAATTTGCCTGTCATTGAGGTCAATACACGGATAATAGGACAGGGTGATTTCTGCGACTTTGGATTTCAATGATCTCATTAAAAAACTCTCCTTGGTTTTCTGTGAAAGGAGAGTTTTTTAACATCGATCACACTTCCCTAAAATGGTCTGCCGGGGAAAAATATACCTGAGGGTTTTAAGTACCTCAATTATCTGACGAGAGAAAATTTATTAATGATACCGAGCGCCAGTTTTGAAGTATCCAATTGTGAATCGAACTTGTCATAGGAAAATTTTAAACCCGAAATAATAGTGCTAAATGCTTTCTCTAAGTCTTCTAAAAAAGCTAACCATTGAATTTTATTAACAGCATCATGACCTGAGCGTTTCATAGTTCGATCTAGCAATGTATTTAATTCGGGCTCTAAGTATATGGTGTGCGCAATATCAAGAAATGATGAAGGTATTTTTCCAAGTATTGAGTTATATATCTTCAAATCCATTACATAGCTATACGCTAAAACGTCTAGATACCCTCTGTCCATTATTGTTATAATTCCTGATTCAAGGTTTGAGAGTGCAATGGAATATTTAATGTTATTCTGCTCAAGAACCCATTCCTGAGCCTTTAACTTCTGTTCAAAATCCAATAGCTGAGGCTTTCGGAATTGCGAAGGCATTGGTTCCAAAAACTCTTTAACAAACTGAACCCTATCCAAACCCGAAGCTCGTAAATAATTGATTAAGCTGGTTTTGCCTGATGCAGGAAGTCCAGAAACAACAAATATTTTCTTGTTTTCAATCAACTTGAGATAATTGATATTAGAGGTATTATTCCTTAATCTTCATCTACAGTCTGTTCTGGGTTATTTAGAAGCCACTTGTCAAATTCCACTATTGAATCAGAGACGCAATCGTCTAAAAAGCGCTTGAATAATTCGCACAGTTTCGGAATCTGAGAATTAAGTCTATGACCTCCGTTTAGTAGAGTCAGTTCACACCCAAATTGCTCTGCAAATCTTTGACTATTTTGATAAGGAATGAGTACATCCTCATAGCCATGTACAATTGATATTCGCGTACTAGCAGGTTTAATTTCTTGAACAGGATAGAAATCTGGTTTGATATAAAAAGCAGGAGCTGTCAAGAAAATTCCCAAGATTTTTCTTTCAGGTAATTCTGTCTCTTTATAAAAATTAACACCCTCTTGATTAAATTTCTTTTCAATTTCCAGAGAGGCCTTTGTAGAAATATATCCTCCCATGCTTGACCCATAAAGAATTAAATTACCTGGCACAATGTTATTATCGCTACATACTTTAATAACTTCCTTTTCCATGGCTAACGCCGTAGTGAAATTGTTTAAATCTATTCCGAAAAAATTGATTCCTAGCTTTAAAGCTATTGGCCTTAGTGCCAATATCTTATCTCCGAACCATGGTGAACCATGTCTGCCGTGACAATACACAAGAGTTAATAAAGGTTCTTTCAAATTATTCTGTTTCCTGCTTGTTTAAATTATTACTTCCAAAATATGAATCGAGATTCTCTAGCTCTAGATGCTCTATTGAATTTCTGATTTGACCGGGCAGATCTGTAATTACACTATATGCCGAAGGAGTCTTGATATCAATCTCTTCAGATATGTTTTTCATTAACTTTCTACACCAATATCGAATGGCTATCAGACGAAGAGGTCGTAGATCATTTTTATCAAGGACTTGATTCTCAATACTCATATCCTTTGGGAAATTGATTAAGTCGGATAAGAGATATTCTAAAGGCAAAAACCAAAACCTAAAATTTTCGCTGGTGCGGTATTCATTCAAGAAAGTACGAAAGCTTTTAATACCGTAGTTTCCGTTATTATTTTCAATCATTAATTCACCGATTGAATACTGAAACTGTTTGTGTAAGTAACAAGAATCGATCATCTCACTCTTCGATTTTCCACTTTCTTCCAAGAATTTATCGAACAACTCCTTGTATTGAAAAAGTTTACTTAATCTCGTAATATTCGGGTCAAAAGTGTAGATGTTACTGCGTTTAGATAAAGAGGTAGTAGACCCAAGTGTTCTCTTAATAAGTTCGACACATCCAAAGAAATTAGCAAATAGGTAAATTGAGCTTATCAGGAAGTAACCTTTATTTTTTGGATTCTTAATAAAACTCTTTTCATCATTCTGTTGAATAAGACTTAAAAAATCTCCAGTTAACCAGTCTTTGTCTAATGCAAATATGATTTTTGAAATTCTACCATCTAACTCGAGGCAAGAATTCATTAAGGGGTATAAGTAGTTTCTTATCTCATTCTCTCTTTTCTCCCATAATGAAGATTCTTTATCTCTCTTTTTGATAAACCATTGTCCTGCTAGAGTTATGCTAGAAGCTAATACTCCTGAAAAAACACCTATCAGGGCTACCTTAAGACCTTCAGACATCGACCCTTGGTTTATGATAAAACATTAAACAATTTTCCTTTAATACGCTTCTACTTTTACTTAGACGATTAAAACTAATCCCTAATAGGTGAGAGTTAAATTTACTTAGACTTCCTAACTCGGCCTTAGAATTTAAAGCTATTTCCTCGACATTTTGAGCGACTTTGAACCCGCAATCTGTCAATAGTCTAATTAACCCATCTTGATCAGTTGAAACGAATGTATATTGAGAAGGGTAATCTAACAACGACATTTTTATAAACTCTTTTGCAATTCCTAATCCTCTGTATTTCGTAGGATAGATAGCACTCGTTCCACGCCTACCATTTCTTTTTACATATGAAATACCTACCAATGTGATATCATCAAAGGCTAAATAAAGAATGTCACTAGAGTTAAACATTCTAATGAAATGATAATCCAATCCATAGAACTTCGCATATGAAGTCGAGAGCAATAATTGAATAGATTTTACCAATTCAGAGTCCGAACAAACCTTTGAGGACTGAAGTCTTTTATAGGTTATATGACCTGGGATAAATTTCACTGATACTATTTGAGAAAAAATCAATATAGTTTAAAATACTCAAGCACACGTTAAATGCACAATGTTTGAAAATCATGCAAGCCCTGAAGTTGTACAGGGTCCCAGAAAAAGTGATTCACAATCTTAGTTAGCCTTGATAGAATATTGTGAAATAGTAAAAAAATGAAGGGTGTCATGAATGAATGAGTGAATACCTTATAAGCACTAAAAAATACTAATTATACATCGAGAGAATATCAATATTAGTATGGACTTTTTTGCTTAAAATAAAGAATACTAATAAATTATTGTAGTTTAGTTCTTGGATAAACTACAATAATTTATGGTGAGAAAATTTCGGATTACCTGCGATCGAGAAGTGGCAAGAGAGATTATTTCCGAGTTAGAATCTTTGGAAAACTCAAGTGTCCAAATAGATGAAAACCAGAAAAACTTAGAGGGACTGGTGGAGGTGGTTTCACTAATTGCAAGTATCTCATCGGTTGCAACCAATACCTTTCTAATTTGGTCTGAGAAGAAAAAAGGAGCTAAGGAAAAAGTAAAAATTGACGAAATTCAATAATGTCAATAATCAAAATATTTGGCCCAATTGATGAACTCAAAGGAAATGAGCAGACCCAGTTCCGTGAATTCCTGGAGAAAGAGTGTTCAAGCGGATTGCTCTCTGAAGATATATTAGCGAAACACATTATGGGTCAGGAGATTCTTGACCGAACAAAGGCATTTTTGGAATTACGGACTGCATGGCTAAAATCAGAATATGGATATGATTTGTTTATTTGTCTATACTATTCTAATGGTGCCAAAACTTACACCTCACATTACAAGGCTAATTTAGAAGGACGAGAGCTTCAAGTAATCTTTTTTGACTGTAAATTAATCTATGAAGTCTTAGCTTATTTAGTCTTTTCTCCTTTATCAAGAAATAATCCTCCCATTGATGGAGCTCTGTCTATTTTCAATCTGGCTTTAGCAGGTAGGCTAAATGCTACCAAAAATGAAACATTACATTTTCTCTCAATGTCACTCGTTGGTCAAGCCAGCATAGGAGATATTGATATTGGACTGGATGAAAAAACTTCAATTTTCCTTAATGATCTTATTATCTCTAGTAAAGTTCCTTATGAGGATAATGATCAAGTTGTAAACATTGTATGCAATTTCATTCTGAACCACGAACTAGCTCATTTCCTTTTAAAGCAAGACACTTCATTAAAGGAGTCAACAGAGCATAATCTGCGTCACATTGTTTCAATCACAGAGCAATTCTTTGGTAGTGAAAGACGTCCTTTAGATCAGCATCGTACCAAACTTTGGAATGGACTAAAGGAGATGCTTGATTCAAATGATCCCTTTGCACAACTCGATTTGGAAGAATGCTCGTGTGATTTAGTGGCAATATCCAATACAATAAAATCTACCAAATTTGATGGGGACACTATTCCACTACTCCGGGCATGCATAGGTTTTACTCTACAAGTGATCAATCTAAATCTTGGATTTGTCAAATACTACAGTACCATTAGGGAAGAAATTAATAATCTTGAAAACCAATTCCCAGCCCAGGAGTTCTCCGGTAATGCTGGTGAAGATATTTACGATAATGCCTTAGCCTTAAGAACAGAAGAGATATTCACCAATGCTGGGCAAAAGTTACATAACACTCAATTAATTCATGGGTATAGACAGATCATAGTTGAAAGTTATGCTGATGTAATGCTTAACTTAGAAATCCAAGAGTTATTAGATGAAGGTCACAAGACTAGATCATACAGTTTCTTATCAAACGGGAATTACCATAACACTCAATGGGCTAATTTCTCGTATAGTTTCAACTATTCATTGCACTCTAATTTGATCTCTTCGAAAAATATTTCTGACCTCTTAATGAAAGAAAGGTATTATAAGGCTTTTTTTAATGATCATTTTAAAACTAACTCAAGCGCTGACCCATTCTATTCGATTATAATAGGGCCTTGAAATATATTGCTACAGTCATTATGTCATTTCATTGATTTAGAAATAGTCGCCCACATCATTGATCAGTTGCATTCGGATACTGAATATCCAACAGCCAACCCGAGCAATTCAACTGTAGCTTAAGATGTGTTTGTTAATCTTAGGCTAAGGGAACCTTGAACTGACGGCATAACTAATATAAACCTGACATACTCCCAGACCTTTTACAGTATGACACATAATTTGATTCACAAGTATCACTCTATTCGCTATACTGTTACCCGAAATGCTACCCCAGGCATTTTAAAGGTTATAGGGAAGAAATCTTAGACCAATAAGTCATTGATTTTGTTGGTAGCCCCGGCCGGACTTGAACTGGCACGCCATAAAGGCACACGATTTTAAGTCATTTCCAGATACATCAAGAAATATCAATTCACATTTAAACTTATTTCTGCTAGAGTGGTCCTTTGAGGCTTTTTGAACGTACCATTGATTGTTAGAATAGCGTAGATACTGGTACTGACGAGGAGATTTAAACTTCCTATTTCCCGCATATCATAGTAATTGTGAAAATAAAATACAATTTATATATTGTATTACAAATACATTAATTATATGTCAGAAGTAAAAACAGTAAGACTATCTCAAAGAGTGCAAGACTTATTAGAGACTCGCCAAGTGAATTTTTCGCAGTTAGCAAATGAAGCAATTGAAAGAAAACTGATGTCTAAAGTTTGGATACCAAATTATGATATTCACGAGTATGCAGGAATCACTCCCCAAGTACTCAATAAAAACATTAGAAATGTTAGGCAATTAAGGTGCAAACATGATGTCCTGAAGTTTTTTTTCTTTCCCTATGGCGAAAGAGAATTATCAGCAAACAAGGCCATTCATGACTATGTGAATGGCAATGCAAACACAATTCATGATAACTACGTCTATTTCAATCTAGAATTCCCGGTCGATTTCTATTTTTTCTTACGATCAAATTCTTGGGTCAATGTTGAGATGTGCATCATTGGCTATATATGTGCACAATTTTTACTAGGAGACGAAAAAGACCGTGTAGATATTGAGTCGTGGTTAGAACCTAAAATCCTTAAAAGGATGATCAAAGCTTATGACAAAGATTTCAAGCCTTTAGAAAGTGAGTGGAGAGTAATGGAAGAACAAGAAAGTCCTGGTAGTCCGAGAATAAACAACTTCAACCAAATTTACCTTAACACTTTACTTGGGTATAACATTCAGCCCATCATGTTTCCTTATTTTACTAGAATTCTTTTCCCAATACAGTATCCATTTTATATAAAATCATATACCGGGTCTGTTGATTTGCCTTATGAGTACCTGACGATCAATTCTGCCTACATGCGTAACATATATGAAGAAAAAGATGATTGGCAGAGTATCGCAGTGCTTGGAAATGAAAAGAAGGATGACCTAGTCCGAGCAGAAAGCAAAGAAACACCTTTCATAGATTGGTCATATAAATATCAAACACATCATGGTTTGAACTCATAAAGTTTAACAGTGTACACTATTTATCTTTCGTGCTAGAATCTGCCAGCCACAATGCCAGCCAGAGCGATTGTGTTATGGAAGATGGTGTGCTAAGTGATTGATTTTAATGGTGACCGCGGAGAGGCTCGAACTCTCGACCTACTGATTAAAAGTTCACATATGGTGCATTTTTTGAACTTCCTTGAATTGCTATAAAAGGCTTGCGATACCCCGTGGCTATTGACTTTAACGCATAACAAGGAGTTCATAAGAATGCAGAAGAAGTTAACAAATGTCGTTCAATTTGCCAGCCCAGTTGCCAGCCAGAATAAAGCCCCTCCGAAGAAGAAAAACAGCATTCATTTTACTGAAACGGTCATTAAAAAGCTGTTACCTCAATCCAAAAGAACTGTCGTTTGGTCAAATGGAATGGCTGGTTTTGGGATAAGAGTTTCACCAAATGGAAATAAAAGCTGGATTTATGAATACAGATTAGATGGTGTTCATAGAATGCTCACTCTTGGAAAATATCCTCGCTTTTCACTAACTGAAGCGAGAAAAGCTTTTGCGATAGCCTCTGAAAAGGTTAAGCTCGGTATTGATCCAGCGACTGAACATCTAGAGAAGAAAAAGGCTGAACAACAGGCCATGACCATCAAGGAACTTGTTACTCTCTATATTCAGTATTGCAAGTCACGTGGTGAGAAACGCTGGGATGAAAAACATCGTGTCCTTAGTAAAGAACTGGTCACTATAGTAGGCGAAAGAAAGGTCAAGGACATTTCTTTCCGTGACATGGCCAATATGATCTATGAAATTGGGATAAAACGGGGCAAGGCGACCCAAGCAGCCCGTTTTCTGTCTCACACCAAAGGATTATTTAAATACGCTAAAAACTTTCATGGGCTCATCGAATTTAATCCTTGTGCCGATCTAGAAGCACCGAGGGTTAAAAAGTCACCGAAACGCTGTCTTAATACAAGAGAAGTTTTTGCTGTTTGGCAAAATCTTAAGAGGATGAAAGTAGCTCCTGTTATTGTGCTAGGACTAAAATTTATGCTCTGTACAATGACTAGGGGTATTGAGGTCAGAACTGTGGAATGGTCGGAAATTGATCTAGAAGGGAAAATCTGGATTATCCCTGACCACAAAGCCAAAAATGGGCGTAGACACCTCGTCCCACTTAACAGTTGTGCTCTCGATATTCTTGATGAGGTGAAAGAATGGACAGATGGGCATCAGTTTGTTTTTGGGTGGAATAAGCTCCGAAATCTTAATCACAAACAGAAAATTTCTGAAAATCACTACCTGAAAGAAACAGCTTTCAATCATGCTATGCGCGTGAACTTTGATCAGATTGGTATAGAACAGAAATTCACACCCCATGATTTAAGAAGAACAGGAGCAACTCTATTGACCAGTGTAGGTTATTCTACTGACTGGGTTTCTAAGCTTCTCAATCATAGCCCTTCAGGCGTGACTGAAACTCATTATGATATGTTCGATTATTTTGAAGAAAAGAGGGCTGGAATGGAGTGTATCCAATATATATTGAACCGAATTCTATCTTCCAAGAGCATTGACTTTGTTCCATCAATCAAGACCCTCCGCTCAGAGTTTATCGCTAAGGGTCTTGTCTTTGAGTTTTTGAGAGAAGATTACTATTCGGGCAAGGCTACTCCACGTATTTCTGTTTGTCCATCCAATCCTTCAGATCACATAACCTATAGGCTTTCCTACGACCTTGTGAAGTTATAGCTACCAAGGGCGGGAAGTTCCCATCCTTACGCTCACGGTATTGTGTTGACTTGTCGAGAGTCGTTATTTTCTCGGCAAGGTCAATACTAATGAAAGCGTTCATTTCTAACATCAAAGCTGATGTCATCTTATGTCTTTCTTCTAGGTTCATAGCTGGTAATAAAACGTCAATTAAGTTTTCATTTAGTCGCTGCATTCAGACTCCTTGGTTGGGTTGGTGCAACCTCAATAGTTATTCCTCCTTGAAGGTCTTTAAAATGCACCAACAAGGAAACACACTGCAGTGATCCTTAATTCAGTTGCCTATTAGATCATTTCCCATACAGTCCATTTCTTCATCGAATGATTCTATGTAAGGTCATTCAGCTTCAACTAAAACAAGAGGAGAGAAAATGAACGCAAAAATATACTCAAGAAAACTACGCACTGATTACTTGGCTAAAGTGGTAAATCAGCTCATCGATTTGAGGATAAAAAAAGGGCTATCTATTGAAGAACTTAATCATATAATTGGTGTATCAGATTATCTAGTTCACAAGTGGGAAACAGGGCATAAAACACCGAGAACATTCAACCTATACTGCTGGGCAAAAGCTCTAGGTGCTGAATTGATGATTGTGGCTAATGATAACACACAGCCAAAAAACACTTCGGAAAAGGCTAAGGCTGTAAATGATAATAATCGTCGGATCGTGGACTAAACATGTGATGACCCAGCTCAATTACTGGGTCATCAATCTTCTTCCTCAGGACGTTCTTCTTCAAACCACATATTCCCAGTTACTTTACCATTTGTATATCTGTACATACCACTGTAATTGAGACGCCCGTATTGGCTTCGTCCCCATGGTGCCAAAAGCATCTTTTCACCTCCAATTAGCCAGATGATTTCTTTGTCATTCTTATCTAACCATGATTTCAGAATACTTGTTTTCATTAAGGCGAATGGAACTCCCTCATCTTCAAGACTTGGGTCTAAGAAAATAATTTCACCAAGTTCATTCTCCCATGCTCCCAAATTGGCTAGAGAACGCTTTAACCCCAATTCGTCTACCAGCTGCTTGGCAGGAAGATAGAAGTTCAAATTGTCATCGAGTGAGTAATCTGTGCCTCCGGACTCCCATTTGTATTCGGCAAACGGAACCAAGAACTTGACATTTAGTACATCCGAATATCGCTTATCAGGTTCATGCAAACCGGAAATATTCTGCAATGAAGAATGCCAAGGATATTCTCCTAAGAATGTTTGGTAATCCGTATTCGGAACACGTACCATTGTCGGGTCTGAAAGATGTTTACCTTCTAAAGCACCAGCTAAAGTGTGATAGTCTTTTTTATTGATAATGATAGAAACCATTCGAAACCAGCCATCGAGACTGGGTATGTCCTCATCTACCTCCTTCTCTTGTTTTTGATGCCAATGACCCCTGAGTACTGTCCATTTGTCTTTAGAAGTACTATTTTCAACAATCAATAAATCTGTAAAATCAGGCATTTGAGACCTTGACCAAAGAAATTCGATCTTGTCTTGAATTTCAGATATCCCATCAAACTCAAACCTAAATTTCTGCCACCAGACATTCTTTTGGTTCCAATAGCTATCTTCTCCATTGTGGCGTATCCAAATCGTGGGATCAATATCTCTCTTATGAATCTGCCAAGGACCATAATATCGACTATCTTCCAAATCGCTATAACCTCTATCAATCCAATGAACGTTATCGGATAGGTGCGCTAAGAATTCATGGAAAGCAATCCACTGATATTTCTTTCCTATTCTTTCCATAAAACCTGGGGCATGACCACCCCCTCGACTATAGGAACAGTTTCTTTCAAACTTCTCAAACAAGTCCTTAGTCCATCCAAGGTCATAAGCTCTTTTACATATCCACCTTTGTGCCCACTTCCGACTGAAAGCCGCGGGCCTATCATCCAAGACACCATCTAACCATCTGAAGTACTCTGCTCCTTCATCATCTAGCTGTTCCAAAACAGCTTTTTTGAGGATTTCTTTGTGTTTCTCAAGCTCGTCTTGTTTCCGTTTGAGGTCATCAGAAACTCCTTCTAGATCACCCGTTAACCAGTCAGATAACAGTTCTCTTGAGTAGTTTTCTAAGCCTTGACGATACTTCTTGGTAATCGAAGTCATGAACATTTTTTTGACTTTCCCTGTCAAATATTGTTCAGCAAACAGTTTTTTTAATTCTATTCCTGTTTGCGGGTTAGAGGCTGTTATAGGTGTAGGGGACCAATCATGGATACATCTTAAAGTATAATTCCCAAAGTCACCCGGAAACCCCATTAAAGAACTTCTAATATGAGAATCCATTGTCTCTCCAGAAATTCTATCAAGCTCTTCTTTTGATGGATTCTCAAGTGGCCAATCACTGCGATAAGGAGGCCTGAAACTCTTGACATCAATATCTTTTGGTAAAATTTTATTCTTTAGTGCAAACTCCATTATTCCACGAGCATAATCTCGCAAGAGTATATGAGGAATAGGGTTTTCTCCTCGAAAGACTTCATTATAGACTTTGTGGACTATCGATTTCTGTTTATTAGGATCAAAAACATTACAGACGACACCGTAAGAAACAGCGTAAAGGCGTTCTAACAAGTAAAGATCATCGACATATTTAAACTTATCAATCAGGTCACATAACAAGTCAGGAAAGCTGACCAACATCCTTACCAATGACTTTGTGGACTGATCTCTAACCTTCCTATTCGAAGTAGTCAAGAACCAGAATAACACAACAGCACATAATCTTACTCTTTCTTGTTCTGCATTCTCAATATCACCTTGATAGGACCACTCAATAAGTGTTCTGACGATTGTTTCTTCTGTACCTTCCTCATCCTCTTCATAGTCCCATTGCGCAACATAAGTAGACCACCAGGCATCCCTTTCTGGCAAAGTTTTGTCAATTAGGTTTCTATGCAACAATTCAGCGTTCCAGGGGTGTGCTGGTTCTGTAGATAGCTTTAGGAGAATTTCTTTCCTTGGGGCACCGAATCCGCTCAATCCATTTAAAAGTTCTAGTGTTCGATTAGAGAATGAGTCTTTAGATCTCCAAACCACAGTACGCGTAAATATTTGCTCAAGGAAGTAGCTCTGAACTTTAAGAGTCTTTGGCAGAGCATCAATCAACTCAATTCTAAATTTCTCAGCAAGAAGTATTGAGAGGGCTTCGAGCACTCCTTCGAACTTGTACAAATAGTGCTCCTTAACAGCACCCCCTAAGGGTTGATCTTCATCAAATAATGTGTTGATTGTACTTTCAGAGTATTCCCCAATTATCTGTTCAGCAACAAAATGATCACTGAACCTTTCATAGGTAAATCTTATTACGGGTGTACCTCTTTCGCTTAATTCATATGAAATATCCTCAGATAAAACTCCCTCATTCATCAGTTCATCAAAGAAACTATCACCTTTATTGGGATTGGGGTCTAACCTATTGATTAATTTTCGAGCTTGTTTAGCAGGGATACCATCAAGGTTGTTTGGGAATAACTCACTCGCTATCGCAATCAAAGAATCACGAACTATCTCCTCTGCCGGATTATAGGCCTTTTTCCTGGAAAGAGTAGATTCAATACTTTCTAAGTAAAAATCAAATAAGCTTGTAATCCCTCTCAATCCTTTTGGAAAAGCCGTTGCTCCACTCGATTTTAGTGCTGAACAACAAGTCTTTAGAAAAAGCGGGTTCGTAAACTCGGGAGCTAGTATAGGTGCGCTGGGTTTAGAAATACCCTGCTTTGAAAGATATTTTTCTGAGGCTCTATGCTCGAACCCCTTAAAACCGTTATGCTGAATTCTTATCAGATTACTTTCATCTAGTTCAGGTGGAATTACATGTCTCAAATAGGTAGTTCGACAGCTAATGAGCAAACAAATATTTGGGTATGCTCTCAATTCTAAAATAAAAGGGTGAAGTTGGTCATACCATTCATCTCGATACTTTCCTTCATTAATTGCGTCAAGTATTATCATTGTTCGAGCCCCGCAAGCCTCACCTGCTGCATCTAATGCTCCTAGGACTTGACCATCTCGGTAATTCGATAAATCAATTGACCTTTTTATAAAAGTCATAGGGTTCCCATCCGAATAATGGGCCCCGAGTAAGAAAACAGTAGGTAGCTTTTCTTGAATTCTTCTTAGACTCAAATCGCATAAGAGGTGAGATTTACCAATTCCAGGAGAACCGTATACTAATGACGACTTAACTTTAGCTGACTGAGTTGAAAGTGAGAGCAGAAAACCTTCAACCTCTCCAAAAGCGCTAAAGAATGATCTAAAGGTTGATCTTGTTCCTTCATGTTTTCTGAATGGGTCATTTTCGTAGTCATACAATTCATTTTCAAAAATCGAGATTTTACTGAGCGCCTCTTTCTCCACTTGAGCGATTAGGTCAAACTCTTTAGTCGTAACGCCAATACTCATCTGATCTACTAACTTGGACACAAGTTCATTGAGAACCTTAACTTTATTCTCATCCAAAACCTTCTTATTCTTACCTAAAAAGGAGTCAAAAAAGTATTTCCTCTGTTTTATAAATTCAGAAAAAACCTTGGTCAAGTCACTCCACCATCTTTGATTTAGACCTAACCCGTCCAACCTCTTTGCAATTGGTAAATCAACGTGATATTTAGGGGTATACCTCTCTCCAAGACTGTCTCTTGACTTCAAAGCAATCCGTTTAAATATCTCGGAATTCATCAATGGTTCATTGAACCAATAAAGTGCTCGACCAGTGTAACGCGGATCATCAATAGTTAAGAATGACGTAATTTCATGTTTGCCCCAATATTCAAATTCGATTGCCCTGCCTTTTGCCTTAGCAAACTCAGCCCATCTTTTGACTCTTGTTTTCCAATCATCTTCAACTGTAATGACTTTCTTTCCTTTTCCTGTTGATCTGCGGCTGTCAGCCTTGTCCAAGGGTAGAGAAACTACATACTTAGTAAGCTTAGGATGCTTTTCTAGTGCCGTCTTAAAGGACTTATCCAGTTGCTTCCATTTTGAAGGGTTCATCCCTTCTGGAAAGTACTTTGCTTGCCATGCTATTTCCTTATCATTTTCTAGAATCCAATAGCACTCTACACCTGCGTCTCCACCAGCACCTTCCTTTCGTACGAATCTATCTCCATTTAAAGGCCTTTCAAGATGAGCTAGCTGGCAAACAAGCTCTTCAAACCCATTTTGTTGGCTTTTATCGTATGGCCTAATTTTAAAAAAATCAAAGTTCATTAGTGTGTTATCTAAATATTTGACCGAAATGCACTAAATAACTGAAATATATCACTAATTCAGTATTTATGTAAGTGTAATCATATATCAGATAGCCCAATGTTCGCACCATATTATAAAGTTGAAAATCGTATCAATACATACTTCAAAGTAGCCCTACTGACTGGTTCAGTCATCTCTATTATCCTAGTAATCATTACTGTGATAGTACTTGTCAAGTTTGATCATATAGTTTGGCTTGGAGATATAGATAAATCCTTGATTGGCACAGTAGGTGATTTCATAGGAGGAGTTATCGGCACTATCTTCACAGTGATAGCGACATTCTTGATCTGGATCACTTATCAATCACAGAAAGTTGAATTAGCCGAAACAAGAAGGCTTGTAGAACAACAGTTAAATGCTAATTACCATCCAAATTTCGCCATTCGGAAGGATTCACAAAACTTCACAGAATCCAGTAATATCGAATTTGCGGATCATACATATGGTAATGGAGGAAGCTTTGTCTTAGAACTCATTAATATTGGTAATGAGCCAGCTAAGGAAGTGACTTTGTCATGGGATTACTTTGATTCTATGAATCGTGCCTTGCCAATTATATCAACCCTCGAGAAGGTAAATTCACGTGAAGCAAATAGGCATTTAAGTAACCTTGAATATCTTGAAAGTTATAGAAACAATAATGCTAAGTACTATTACCCCGTTCTTGAGTCTTATGATTTTATTCTGCCTATAACCAAATCAGGCTCTAAGGAAGGGAAGGTTAATATTTACATCCCATATAAAATGGCAATCTTTTTTTACGAGATCTCTAGGTATTACAATGAATTGAGCAATGTTAGCGAACCATTGGTGGAGCTTGGCTATGTTCACCTTAGCTATAGAAATTCTCTCAATACTTATCTAAGCCAAGAGTTCAAATTGATTTGTCATTACGAGGAAACTTATTTACAAGAGCTTCGACAAACACTACATATTTCGGCAATTGAAGTTGATTCAGGGCCCAGATAGTCCAATTATTGATATTCGAACTATTACCTTAACAAGATGAAATCTGGCGATTAGTTCACTCTAGATTTTAATTCTATGAAACTAAATCACATGAAAGACTCAAAAATTGATGGAGATGAGCTGCTCTATGTGCTGAATACCCTTAAAGAGGTTAAAAGTCGACCTAACATCTCCAGTTATCCGTTCATTAAAAATGTATTAAACCAAATTTTGGTACCCATGTCAGTGCGGCTAATTCCCGCTGGTCAAAGATTAATTCGTTGTAGACCTCATTATGAATTTGAAGGCTTCTTTAATAATGTCCATGATGTATCATATGTTAGAGATTTGAAACTTATCAAAGGTTTTGGAAGAGCCAATGAGCCTGCACAATCCATATTTTATTGTTCAAATAATCAACATGTAGCCTTCGCAGAGGTCAGTGAAGTTACTAGGACAGGAAAAGACAAACGTGAGGAATTAATGACTTATAGTATTTGGGAAGTAATGGAAGACGTCACTGTTGTTCCAATAATAACCAATCCAACGGTTTTTGGAAATAACTCTTTCTATGATGTTATGAGCAAAGAGTTTTTCGAATTACTTAAAAGAGCGAAACAAAGCAATGCACAAGTAATTGTTGACTATTGGGATTTTCTTTCCCGAGAATTTACCCTGAATGCTCAAGGCAATACCAGTAATTACCTAATCAGTTGTGCCTTTGCAAATCATGTCTTCGAAAACATACCTGAAGCAGATGCTATCCTCTACGCCAGTACAATCTATCAGGATGAGGGAGTAAACATTGCAATCAAGCCAACGGTAGTAGACAAGAAATTGAAGTTTTATTCTGCAAGACGTTTTAGGATGACTCTTACTCCTCCGAACCAGTACTTTGAAACTGAAACAATCGATTCAGAAGTTTACTCAACACCTGACGGATTGATCAAATGGCCTAAAAATTAAGATGGCACTGGGTCTTTTGTAATCTGAGCATTAATCTCATCCAGTATTTTCTCTTGAATGATCTGACTATAATGTTTTTGGGTGACTTCCACACTTGAGTGTCCAAGGCCTGATGAGATTTTGCGGATATCAATCCCCATTTGTAGACCAAGATTTGTCCAGGTGTCACGGGGGGTGTAAGTGGAAAGGTTCTTCTCAATTCCCAGATCGGTGGCTATCTTCTTAATGTTGTTATTGAACCATTTAAGCTTGTCTCGCTTGGCTCTAAATATCGCTTCTCCTTCTCGGCCTTCAGGAATGATTGGGAATATGTAAGCCGCCTTAGGCTTGTCCTGAATGTAGTAAGAGAGAATAGAGAGGTTTTCTTCATTCTGCTTAATCGAGAAAAAGTCTCCTTCACTCTCCGTCTTCTTACGCGTATAGCTGAAGCGTTCTCCATCAAACTGCTCCACACGTGCCAAGGCAATGTCATAGAAGTTCATACCCATATTATTGAACATGAACAGGAAGTAATTACGCACATGAAATTTTGATCCACCCTCAGGGTAGGAGGATTGGCGGATCGTATTGATTTCTTCATGAGTAAGGACAATCGGGACATTGGCGGTACTGCTCTTCTTGAAGCTCTCTAAAGGCTTATGCCCTTTCAACTCATCATAGGTCTTTTCAGCATCATTGAGTATAGCCTGTAAACTTCTAAGGTGAATGTTGATTGAGTTCTTTGACTTAAGGCGTGTACTGAGGTAGGTTTTGAAGTCCTTGGCAAACTCAACATTAAAGGCCTTAATCGGCATGTCATAAGGTTTGAACTCTTCCCTTAAGGCAAATAAGTCTTTCTTGGCCTTGTCAAAGAGGTCGCCTATAGATTGTTTGTCATCTTTGCCGGAAAGCTTTTTTCTGTATTTGACAACTATCTTTAGGGCATCCTCATATGACGAAGCGGTAGAGAACCTGGCTTCGGCATGAAAGCGATAAATCACCTTGGCCCCATGCTCCAATAGGCTAAGCTCAGATTGCTTGTTAAAGAACTTCCTTTCAATAGTTTCCTTTAACTGGCTAATCGGCCAAATCTTAATCTCACCTTTATTTTCATCTATCCAAAGATCAATATCACTGTAAAGGCTGTGAATACGCTTGGTTTTCCTGACTGCGTTTGGAATACCCGTTAACTTGAAATGAGCCGTCTTACGATTGCTATCTGAAACGTCCAGTTCGATAAAATCTGTCTTAGCGATTTGGACATTTAGGTTTAAATCTCTTGTCTTTCTTTTGTGAGATAGGCGCAAAACCAGTGGAAATTTCCCATCTTTAGTTTGGCTACCCATCCGTGTGTCTAGTGCTATTTTAATCTTTGCCATGTGTGTTACCTCAATTTACTTGCGTGCTTTTTGCGTGCTTTTTTCGAAGTGAAGTGAATTGAGTTGATACAAGATAAGAGAAAAACGTCCTTAACTATCCATTTAGAAGCATTTGCTTTCATGTAATATCAAACTGTCCCGACTGTTAATCAGAGGGTCCTTGGTTCGAGCCCAAGAGGAGGAGCTTAAAAAACAGCCACTTACGTTTAAAAGCGATAAGTGGCTTTTTTATTTGCACGCAAAATTTGATTTAAATAGGACTGACTAATAATCAGAAAGTTTTTGATTTGAGTTCAGGTGGACTACCTCAAAATCGACAACCCTATCTACTCAAAAGGTTGATGACCTCTCTTACCTGAAGGTCAACATCTTTAATTTTTAATGCGTTGTAAATGATGTTTCTTCTTTTACTCATAGATAGCTTCTCGAACTGAAGCTTAAGGCTAGGGTCCTGATCGAATAGAACAGTCATAACCTCCGGCATTTCCACACCTAAGGGATTCGGGTCTTTTGTTATTTCAAACGCTACTCTATCATGTAATTTTCTACCAAGCTTCTTAAGGTTGGCAGCATTTACAATGATAAAGAAGTCTCCATTCCCTAGATGATTCAAACCACACTGAAAGGTCAATAGCTCATCAATTTTGCAGATAAGTCTCGTTTTTTTCCCTTCTTCAAAGTCCAGAACTATGCTTCTTGGTATGACTAAATAGAAATAGCCTCCTCTTCTTCTCTCTAATTGTTGAACATGTTGTTCATCCTTAAACAGTATCATTTTCCTCAGCATATGTTTTTAAGTAAGCCAAATCCTTAAGGTGCATTTCATGTACCCACCTTAGGATACCACCAAAGTAAGCAATCAAGAAGTGCGGCTTTTTGAGTGTTTCATTAAACCACATTATCACTTCCGTTTGGTTAGGCTTTATTTCTCTTAACAAAAATGTTAGCCGAACGTCTTTTTCAAAAGGTGCTACATCACTCTTTAAAAAGAAATCTACTCTTTCATTCTCTTCAAGCCCTGTAATTTCTTGATAACCGAATTGTTTGCCTTTTTTATTTAGGTAAACCGTTTGAGCACCAACAAGGCCATCTTCATTTTTAACAGCACAATTAGATTGCGTCTCTTTGGGCCAAGCACTCCACTGCATAAGTTGCTCTTGGAATCGAATGGCATCATAAACAATAGGGGTACGGGCATTTATTAGAACCTTTTCTATATACTGAACTTTGGCCGGAAGAAACACGATTAAAAGGGTTATGGTCAGACCAATGCCAATCAGCAAGGTGAATAAAACTATATTCATGTTTTTTTAAGCGAAGCTAGAGGGCTCAATTCATTATTTATTTGTCATATGACAAATAATTATTTCCGCTTTGCCCTTATTCTACTCAGCGAACTTTGAGTAATTCCAATAAAGCTAGAGATATATCTTAAGGGGTATTTGGACAACCAATCCTTCTCGTTCAAAACACGATTATATCTCTCAGATGCTTCATCACTCTGATAGGACATCACATTCTTGCTCAGATTCACAAAAGCAATCTCCACAGTTCTCCTTAACAGAGTATTATACGCTGCATTACTATTCGCCAGTAAATCACTTCTTTCCTTAGCTATACTGTAAGCTTTGGTAGGTTCTACGGCTTGTATATTGATTCTACTCACCTGACCTTCTAGGTAACTTTCCAAGTCTGTAAAAATCTGTCCCGATGTCCCCATCCAAACTGTATATTCTTCAGCCTCCTTAGTATGATAAAGTCTAACGGTTCCTTCTTCAATAAAATAGTAGTGTTTGCAAACTGATCCAGCACGAAGTAAGAATTCATCCTTATCGAGAAAAGTAGGTCTCAAACTATTTAGTATTTCTTCTACCTGTTTGTCATGACCGTTAGATAACCTAATTACCTCATTTTTAATTGCTTCCATATTGGGAATTTGAAATAATGAAAGCTACGAATTCAGGCTGCAGTTCACAAACCAGAAAGAAAATCATTCAGAGGGTTCTTGCTGTTAATCAGAGGGTCCGTGGTTCGAGCCCAAGAGGAGGAGCTTAAAAGACAGCCAGTTACGAAAGTGACTGGCTTTTTTATTCGTGATACTCTGCATTAAGCAATTAGTCCTTATTTAACAGCATATTCCGCTTATAGTATTCGAATACTGGGAGAGCCCCACTCAGAATAAGCCAACCCTTTTCAAGATTTCCTATTCTTTAAGTTTTAGTGATTTATTACTTATCTAAATAGAATTGTGATTCAAATACTATTATCTTATATCAATTAAGATATTTGATTATGTCTAATACTAATAAAAATGAATTTCAGATTGAGGACTGTGGTCTACAGGTATGCATGACAAGTCTTCCATTTGGAAAGGAGAACCTATTTGTTGACAAAGTATTAAAAAAACTTTTTGCTGAGTATAAAGGCAGGCTTAACAAGCATTCGACAAGTTCTAAAGCCAATTCACAACAACTCGAGTTCGAAGAAAACTTTTATAAGCCAATCCCCTATTTGCTCTTTGGCGAGTTCTCCCTGGCTACTATTTCACTTATAGAGGATTTCACCTTAAGTTCTAGAATCTTTCATCCTCATAGTTCCTATCTAAATAAGAGGGCTGTTCAAGAAAGTGAGGAAGCAGGCCAATATACCTTTGACTATAAGATCATCTCAGGAATAAGCCGCCGCAGAAGCGGTTCTCAAGGTCTAGTTTCTAAGAGTAAAAAGTCATTTCTGTCAAAACATAGGTTACCATTTTTGTCAATCACAAGCCTGAAAGTTAGTAATGCCCTCTTAATAGGCAGCGGCTCAAAAATGATAACTCAGATTATCCTACTGATTGAAAGTATAGTTGGTCGTTTGCATAAGGGAGAAAATAAGATTCAGTTTCACATCATTGAGTCTTTCGGATGGAATGAACTGTCCATAGTATTTTTTTCTTCCAAGTATGATCTAATTATTGAGGCAATACAAGGTTTAAGGGAGTCTACAGTCCACTCTTTAATTGAGATTGAAGGAGGAAATAGTCAAGAAGCAGATGATATTATTGACTCCTGCATACTGAATAGACAGAGTGACCATAAAAAAGACATAAGAGGCAACCACCTTTTTGTCAACACTCACAGTACGTTTGGCTATGATTATGAGCTCTTCAGAAATGCTCATAAAGGAGGAGCCTCAGGCTTTGAGGGAATTTCAAACATAAAACTAGCAACAAAATGGGACATTAAACCAGGCCATACACGTGACGCTGTCATAGCTCTAGATCAGTTAAGTTCAAGGAACCTAGTAGTAGGTTCTTCAACAATTGTTTCACCCAGCTATAGCTTAAAAGATATTTCGATTTTATGGGATATCATGCAAAAGCCAGACCTACTTAAGATCGTTAAGAACCTAACAACTGAACTGAGCATTGAATACGATTTTGGTCTTTTAGATAACACTCAGGAATCGAACCATTTCTATCAATCCATAGAGGCATTATGCTACTCGAGCGAACGATTGATCGAATTGCAAAAAGACTTGTCTAGTTGTAAAATATCTAAAATACTCCGAGAAAGAGTGATCAATGTATACGTGAATTTTAACTACGGCATAAAGGATCCGAATCTATATGGGTATTTCTATGAACTAAGGCCATTTTTAGATCTCTTACAGGATTCAATCACAGCTTATAAAGACGACAAGTCCATGTCCATTGATAGAATCCAAATCATTTTAGATAGCTGTATCGAGCATTTTGAAAAGGCCTTTAGAAACAGGTTTCAGCAGAGTTATTTATTTCAGAACATCACCGACTTTACTATGGAATTTAATGGGGCAATCCAGCAGTTGGTCTCAGCTGTCAATATTGTCTATAAAGCCTATACAACTGCAATAAATGGTGATGACGCATCTTTTGCCTACATAACAGGCTATCCTGGAATTGATTCAACTCAAGTAAGTTTGAGGCTCAACTATTTTCATGCTTTTCAACCTGAGTTATTCTTAGCTGTTGTCTGCCACGAGGCCAGTAATTACTTTCTTCAAAAAGGTGAGGCCTTTAACAAAGTGCTATCAGGTGACTATATAGTTAGTAAAGACGAAAAATCTGAGCTAGACAAGATTATCAAACTTGTTAGTTTCTTGAGAAATGATGATCCTGAATACCTCACTCCATTAAAAGAAGCTCTGAGACCCAACCTTTCAATAGGGCAGAGTTTATATCTCAATCTTTTCAAACCCCGATTGTTCCAGTGGGTGTTGGGAGATTTATTCGCCCTAATTTTAACCTATAATCAAAACTCCAAATTGTTTTGGTATTGGAATTGGCACTATTTTTTGCAGATTCCTAGCAACTATGATCGAAAAGGTAATCTAATTCAAAGTAACTGTGTCCAGTTTATGATCAGGTTACTCATTCCTTTATATCACCTCAATGGGCATCTAGATGACTTCAAAAAACCGCCAGTTCCCCAATTGGATAAGCTCTGGAACCGTCACTTTGACAATATCAAGGAAGTATTGACATCAGCCTTCAATATGAAAAGCAAGGAAGTGAGTTTCAACCTCAGAGATTGGGTTTCTATCGTATGGAATATGGGACTTATTCAAGATGCGAAAAGTTTTTATGTTGAAAATGAAGGTGAGCTAGATTTCAAAAGATTACAACAAGAAAAGAAGGAATTCTTTGATCGAGAAAGTCTTAAGAACAAAAAACAATTGGAAAAAGGGACCCTAATATCATATAGACAGGAGTATGGTGAGCTACTGACTGAAGAGTCCTACATCAGGTTATTATCTTTTAGCTATTTGGACTTAATGGCGGAGAAAAATGAATTTACAAATTGTATCTGCCCTAGATCTGCCGAAAAGTCAAAACCTCAATTAGACAGTTATGATGGTCGGTTAAGTGAGTTCCTGTCAGACCCGACAGGAGGAATATTTACACACAATCAAGACACTAGACGCTCATATTTCAAGTTAAGATCAACTTTGCTCAAGAGCCTTGTTGACTTATCTCAAACACAAAATATGAAGGATTTCGAATTTTCAGTCGAAAGTAGGGACTGACATAGGGTCAAAAAAAGATTGAAACTCAAGAGGGGTTTCCAGTTTTTTTCGACCTCTTGAGAACCTAGTGACTAAGCTATTAAGACTACGGAAGTTGTCCGGGCTGTTTATCTCTTGTTCTCGACTATAAAGCTTTCTACCAATGCTTGTTTCAATTAAACCAAGTATCAAAGTCTGCCCATTCAGAGATAAGTTTTCGAAAAATTTCACAAAATCCTTTTTCTCGAACGGACTAATTGAAGTATAGCCTGTGAAATAATGCCATTCTCTTTTTTCAGGAAAAACTGACAAAAACTCTTTTAAACAACTTAATGGATCAAAATCTTCCCGAACCCCCTTGACTTTTTGAAGCTGGAAGTCAGATATAAGTATGCATAGGCCTAAAAATTGTTGTAGCCTATTGATAAAAACTTCCTCATCAGCATATAGACTATCAATGTTTCCGTCAAAAATCTTATCTACTATAGCTCTAAAATGCTCACTATAGAAACTGTGCCATTCAAGATTAATACCCAACTCCCCATAAAGAATCTGTCTGATTCTTTGATCATGAGTACGGTATTCGGTAGTATTTTCGCCTTTTTCAGCCACTATTTACCTAACAGGTTGCAAAGTTACATAAAATTTAAATAATCAATAGTTTTTCTAAAATAAACGCAATTTTTGTACCATAGTACACTTACTCTTTCAAGAATCTTTTATCTAGTGATTCATCGGTCTCTACTCTGACATTCCCTCCATCATCTGGCCGACTAATCTCATCACTGAAAGTTTCAGGCGGTGCACCGCTTCTTACTAAGGCTTCTTGGGCCCGGTTGTAGGATAAACCAATCTCAATACTTTTTAATAACAATCGATTGTTTTCCCTAGACATGTCTCCATTACATAAGGCAAATACTCCGTTGAACTTAGGTTTGTCAGATTGTTTTGGTACTGCTTCACTCCATTCTCCCTTAGTCCCATCGTTATTATCGTAGATAAACTCTCTTTTGTTAACTGTCCGAGATACTTTATCGATCTGCAATAGATTGAAACTGTTATAGTCCAAAGGAATGTGGCGATCGTACTTATGTCTAAGGTTGGATGCTCCACTAACAAACAGTTGTGCATAGTTGTTTATCATGTCTGCCGGATTAGTCAAAGAATGCTCATGTCCGGATAAAATGATATCCGAATGAGCGACTATTTCATCATAGGGTGTTTTCAAAAATGGACCTCGACTATACCTTTCGGTCCAATTTAACCAACTAGGTGGATGATGGATTAAAGAGATAGTCAAACCCTGATCATCCTTCCTGTCCTGATGAAAATGAGGCTTAATATGGTTTGGGATAACCTCATCAACTATATTCTTACCAATATAGAGTTCTCCTCTATCTCTAGTAGGCTTGTATCCTGTACAAAACCAAGAGGAATTAAAGACTAACACATTTGTTTTTGTCCTTTCATGAAACTTATATCCAGTAACCTTGTTGCTAGGAATGTGTTTCATTCGCTCAAACTTATTGCACTTTAGATTCTTACAGAATCGCGTATAGTTCCCAAAGTATTCGTCAGCGAATTTGGCAAATTTATCCTTCTCTAGATTGAAGAACATATCTTTCCATAAATTATACCTTCTTTGAGCATCAAATTCCTGAGGTAATATTTCTCTAAGGACAGGTCGGTTTACATCATGATTGCCAGGACACACAAATAAATCATCTGCTGTCAATTCAAGAGTCTTCAACAATAAAAGCAACCACTTTTTTACCTTTCGGTATTGCTCATCACTAGCAGAGTATGTCAAGTCTCCAGTCACAAAGACCAGATCTGGTTTCCATTTGTCAAAGTCAGCAAGACTTGAACGACCATTTTTATCTTTAAAGTAATCTATCAAAGAGCCAATGAGACTCTCGAACCTCGAGTTACTATACTCATCATGTTCAGCAAAGTGAATATCAGAAAGATGAAGTACGTTTATGTTATCCATTGAAAACCAAGTTAGTCAACCTCCAAAAATGTATTTATGTTAAGTGAGCGTATCGAAATTGGTAAATGGAAGTTTATGATTTATGAGCCTAGCAACAGATGGAATTATACTAAACGGAAGAACTCTTTTCATGTCGTGTTAATATTGTAGTGTTTATCAGAGTCAATATAATAATTAATAGAGATACTGCACCTCGAGGTTAGGACTAATTGGTCAATTAGGACTAAATCATGTGGAGATCCTGGCAAAATTCAAGTCGATGGCCGAAAATATTTGATCTGAGTAATTGTCCTTATACGTCCTTTCAAATTCTTTACTTTCCGACTGATGTTCAAATGCCAGTATTTCACTCACGATCTATTTTTGATTTCAGGGATCAAAAGAATACGATGCCCAAAGGATCACCTCAATTTTATTAATTTGTGCCTTCGACAAAACACTGTTTAGCATTCAATGATCTTATCTCTGCTCCTAGGCCTTTTCCAACTAGTACAGCAAGACCTTCCAACCCCACAGGTTATTAACACACAAAATGGTTTGTCGAACAACATCGTTTACGAGACTTTTCACGATAGTCATGGATTCATCTGGATTGCCACAGATAATGGTCTGAACCGCTTCGATGGGTATGACTTCAGAACTTTCTATCACGATAGTGAGGATACCACTACTATTTCGGGCAACATTGTTAGAAGTATTCTGGAAGATCAATCCGGAAATCTATGGGTGGGCACCTTCGATGGACTCAATCTCTACAACCCGAAAACTGAATCATTTACCAGATTCAAAACTTTTAAGTCTCTTCCAAATGAAAGGCTCGATATCCAACATATGGCAATTGATAAAAGAGGTAAAATTTGGATAAACTCGCTTAGGACTATTGGGTGGTTCGATACCCATAGCCTTGAATTTGGTTTTGCTGACATCGATTACTCCTCATCCACAATGGCCATTGACGGTCAAGACAGGGTTTGGACCTCATCCAAAAATGGAACAATCGACAGAGTAGCGTCTGATGGAAGTGGCTTTATCTCTCAGGTGGAGTTTGACAACTCCGATCAGCAACCTTTGTATTGGGGTGGTTTTTCACAATCACTTTGGATCAAAGAGCCTCATTTTAAAGAAGCAATTGAAGCCAAAACATCAATACTCCCTGCACTTCCCAATGACACCTTTGCTAGGGAACTTTTGGAAACAGACGCCAACACACTCTGGATCGGCACCGAAATTGGTTTGTTCATTTACTATAAAAATCAGGACATCCTTGCCCCTATTAAACTTGGGAATTCCAACACTTTGACCTCTGCGATTAGAAGCATAGATATGGACAGGAATGGTGGAATATGGGTAGGTACATTAGGAGGACTATTTCATTTTGACCCATTTCAAAAACCATTTGAGCACATTGACCTTGTAGAAAGCATGGGAGACGTCATCATGGGCATGGAAAAGGTTTCCGAAAAGATGTATATAAATGCCTTGGGGAATGGACTATATGAGTACGACCTAAATACTGGTGCGAGCAAAAGGCTAATGTTTAAAGGAAGTCCTCCCCTTGGCTTTGACTTCATCTGGACCATCAAATCTGTCCCCAATTCTTCCTATCCCATTTGGCTTGCAACGGATGCAGGCCTGCTTTTGTACAACCCTACCAACGGGAGGTGGAAAGACACTAAACTATACGTGTCCAATAACACATTAAACCCTTCTTTTTCCATTTTTGAAACTAAAGGTGATTTTAACTGGGTCAGTGCACAGAAAGGAGTTCACTTACTTCGGAAATATGATGGCAAAGTAGTTAAGAGTATATCTTTAGCCGAATTCACTAAAGAGTCGATCATACAAGACCTATGTCAAATAAATGATCAATTAATCATTGCCACGGAAGGCGTTGGCACTATTGTCTACAACCTGAAATCAGAGGAGGTCAAACTTCTTTCAGAAATAGTTGAGGAAGCTCAACGCATTTCTTCTATCACTACCTGGCAGTTGTTCGAAGATGCAGGCCACCTCTGGCTTGCTACCAATAGAGGCCTTTTCTATTTGAACACAAGTACTTGGCAGCTCAGTGAAATCAATGTTGACGGAAGTCTAGACAATAGTATAATCTTCAGTATAGAAAAAGATACTAAGGGTGTGCTTTGGATGGGTACAGAAAGAGGACTCATAAGTTATGATCCTATAAGCCAAAAAGCTTACCACTACAGTGAAAAAGACGGTTTAAAGAATATAGAATTCAACCGCAAGTCGGTCAAGAAAGTGGCAAATGGTCAACTCTACTTTGGTGGCGTTAGTGGCATTACTCACTTCCATCCAGATCGGATTCAGCAAAACACAATTGTTCCCCAACTCCACATTAAGAACATTGAAATAATTACTAGTGACTCAACCTTCTCAGCTCAGTTGAACGAAAAGAATCAGTTGGTCCTGCCCTGGCATCAAAACACTGTACAAATTGACTACGTGGCTATCAACTACACCAATCCAGAACAAAATCAATACCGCTATCAATTAACCGGGCATGATCCCGATTGGGTAAAAGGCGAAAGTTCTAGACAGGCCAGATATGTAAAATTACCTCCTGGGGATTATGAGTTTCAGTTGATGGCATCCAACAATGATGGCTTATGGAATCCTGATGTTAAATCATTCATCATCATTATTAAACCTCCATTTTGGCAAACTTGGTGGTTTAGATCATTGATTCTCCTGACCATCGCTTTGATCCTCTATGCCATATATAGGTACAGGGTGAAACGTCTTTTGGAAGTGGAACGCATGAAGTTAAGAATTGCTGGAGACCTCCATGACGAAGTTGGTAGTGGTTTGAGCGGAATTGCGCTTACCGGAGATTTACTTAAGCGACAGGTAAACAATGGTGGTGCCAAACCAGAACTCGTGGAAAGGATAACTAAAAATGCCAGAAACCTTGCTTCTTCACTGGATTCCATTGTTTGGTTGATTGATCCGCAAAAAGAAAGCTTGGGAGATTTTCTTATCAAGACTAGGGCGGTTGCTTCTGAACTTCTGGCAGAAATTAAATTTGAGATGGAGGAGGAGTTGACTGAAGTTGGTAGATCCAAAACCTTGACCGCAGAACAGAAAAGAAATCTTTTTTTACTGACCAAGGAAGGCCTGAACAACATTGCCAAACATGCGAATGCCAGCAAGGTTGCCCTGAGCATAAATTACAACCCTTCGGTGTTAACACTTAAAATATCCGATAATGGCAAGGGCTTTGATTTAGCCAAGGTACATACAGGGCATGGCCTGGGCAGTATGAAACATAGGGCGGAACAACTCAAAGGCGACATTAATTTTGAGTCAACTAAACAAGGGACGGAAATTTCCTTAACTATGAAATTACCGTAATTGCGGTATAGTAGATTGATCTATTAACTCCTTAATTACAGCATGATCGAGTCAAAGGTGAAAGTAGTATGGATAGTGGAAGATGATTTCCTCTTTAGAGATTCCTTGATTGACTTGATTGAGGCCGAAGATCATTTGAAGCTCGAATTTGTGGGGGGATCTTTCGAAGAGGCTTTCGAAGCCTTTGGTAAAGTCCAAGCCCCAGACATTATTCTAGAAGACATTGGTCTACCTGGGATGTCAGGTATTGAAGCAATAGATCACTATAAAAAGAGGTTTCCCGAAGTACTCATCATCATGCTGACGATATTTGATGACGATGAGCGCGTTTTCGAGGCATTGAAGGCCGGTGCTGATGGCTACCTATTAAAGAGAACACCTGGTGATCAGATATTAAAAGGCATTGCCGATGTCTTGGCAGGTGGCGCTCCAATCTCCCCTTCTATTGCAAAGCAAATTATGAGAATGTTGGTACAGCCCGCTAAGCCAAAAAGCAAGGAGACCGTTTTGACGAAAAGAGAAACCACAATTCTCGAACACCTGGTAAAAGGTGAAACCATTGATGAGATAGGAGAACTCCTTTTCATCAGTAGACACACGGTAGATACGCACACCAAAAACATCTATAGAAAACTGCAAGTACACAACAGAAGCACCCTCACTGCCAAAGCAATTAAAGAGGGCTTAATCTGATAAAAAACCGCATTTTACGCAAATATACCTTGAACACGGTATGGCATAAGTGCCCTACAACTGGTGATCTTTGAAGCATCTGATTTAATCAAAATCAGTACTGATCTAAAATGACCATGATGTACAAAACTATTCAGAAGTTTTTCTTGCTTTCACTTTTTACCCTTGTTGTAATTTCTTGCGGAGATGAAGAAGAACCCAATACTGCACCTTCTATTAGCGCCCAAACATTCAATGCTTCTGAAAGTATTGCCGTTGGCGACCTGATTGGAACTGTAAGTGCTACTGATGCTGAAGGTGATGCGCTCACTTTTAGCATTACCATGAACGACAACAACTTATTCACCATAACGGCAGGAGATGCGACCACACAAGGCGGTCGTCTTTCATTAAATACCGGGCAGAACCTGGATTTCGAAACAGCCACATCTCATACCATCACAGTTCAAGTCTCAGATGGCCAGCTTACGGCAACCGCCACAATCACCATCACCGTTGTGGACGTTGATGAGAACACAATGCCATCGATTAGTGACCAAGAGTTTACCGCTGCTGAAGACATCTCTGATGCTGTGGTCATTGGAACAGTAAGCGCAACCGATGCAGAAGGCGATGCGCTCACTTTTAGTATCACAACCAACTCAAGTGACTTATTTGAAATCACGACTGGGGGTGAACTAAGTCTTTCCAATGGACAGAACTTAGACTTCGAGACGGCCACTTCGCATACCATTACGGTTCAGGTATCTGACGGCAGCCTTACAGGTTCTGCAACAATAACAATTAATGTCACTGATGTCGCAGAAAACACTGCTCCAACAATAGCCGATCAATCATTTACAGTAGCAGAAGACATTGATGACGTGACGGCAATAGGCACAGTGACGGCAACGGATGCAGAAGGAGACAGTTTTACTTTTAGCATAACAGCGAATGACAATGAACTCTTTGAAATTACAGCTGGTGGTGAGCTCACACTAGCTTCGGGAAAAACACTCGATTTCGAAACCAGCACATCGCATAGCATCACAGTCGAAGCTACCGATGGTGGGCTGAGTAATACTGCAACAATCACCATAGACGTGACAGATGTAGACGAGTCAGTTCCATCTGCTCAGTATACTGTCAGTACCTTTGCCGGTGGCACACAAGGGTTCCAAGATGGTCAAGGTGCGGCTGCTCAATTCGACAACCCGAATGGCCTGGCCGTGGATGCAGCAGGTAATGTCTACGTTGCAGATTCAGGCAACAAGCGCATTCGAAAAATTGACCCCAACGGGAATGTAACCACAATTGCTGGTACGGGTGCAGAGGGCAACAATGATGGAGCTGGAGCACAGGCAACTTTTACTTTCCCAAACAGGCTTGATTTCGATAATGGCAACCTATACGTGTCAGATACTGAAACCGTCCGCATCATTGACAATAGCCTGAACGTAACAACTCTGACAGGCAGGATCAGTACCATAAGTGATCCAGTTGTCTATCAGGATGGCACCCTGGCCCAGGCACGATTCAGAAACCTTGAAGGCATTACAATAGACGATTCAGGTAATATTTTTTTGGCGGACAAAGGCAATCAGAGGATAAGAAAAATTGACAATGCGGGCAATGTGACGACATTTGCAGGAAGTGGCTCACAAGGCACAACGGATGGCAACGGAACTGCAGCTTCTTTCAGGAACCCTTCAGACGTTGCGGTTGATGCAAGCGGAAATCTCTACGTAGTAGACAGTAGCAATGATAGGATCAGAAAGATTGATCCGAATGGGAATGTGACAACCTTTGCCGGAACGCAGGAAAACTTCGCTGATGGCCAAGGAACAGCTGCAGCATTCAATACGCCAAGTGGAATCACGATCGACTCTAGTGGAAACCTCTACGTGACAGACACCAACAATATAGCCATCAGAAGAATCGATCCAAATGGAAATGTAATCACAATAGCAGGCGGCATTGGTGCTGGAGTTGGTGATGTGGATGGTCTAGGCAACGCTGCACAATTTGACTTGACCTCTGGAATAGCAGTTGATGCCAACGGAGCCATTTATGTAGCCGATCCAAGAAATCACAAAATTCGAAAAATCGTTTTCAACAATTAATGACTGAACAGTCCATACGGAAGCAAACTAATAAGCACCTCTTGTATGGGAGGTGCTTTTATTTTAGAATCGTGTGTAATGAGTCCACTCAATATTTCGTTACTTTGATGCCATGAGAAAATCATTTCTCTTATTGATCACACTACTCTGTCTTACCTCAATTGGTTTTGCCCAATCTAAGAAGAAAAAGACCAAGGAAAAGGAAGAGGTAGAAAAACCCGATATCAGGTTCAAAAAAGCAGATGTTGACACCATGCCTGATGCTGACTTGAAAAAAAAGCGTAATTATTATTATGGTGAAAAGACAAAGAAGTCTTTTACGGCTAAAGATTCTCGGACTGCTGTCACCTACGAGCTATTCAATGTACTACGAGAACCAGTCAAGGTCGATAGCTATGTCAGAAGAATATACTATCATGACCCTCGAAAAGGTGAGGTAGTTGCCGTTACAGGTAGAGGACAGACATTAACAAGAGTACTTCATGGCCCTTATAAAAGAACGGTAAATGACATTGTGGTGGAAGAAGGTATGTACTATTATGGCACAAAGCATGAGACCTGGATGTACCAGAAGACTGATTCCACACTTTACGACAAAAGACATTATGTAAAAGGTTGGTTTCGTGATTCAGAAATCACCTACTACGATGAAGACCAGAAGACTAGAATTAAAGAAGTAATCCCCTATCGATACGGCAAAAAAGAAGGCGAGTACTATCTCTTTTTTCCAAGTGGCAATATTGCCGTGAGAGGGCGATATGAATTTGATAGAAAGGTGGGTGTTTGGGAAGAGTTCCATAACCTACCAGGTGTAAGTAGAATCAAAAAAGAAATCCAATACCCTCCTGAGTTTCATTTGAAGAATTTCAAATCCTATGTTCGCAAAGAGTGGAATCGTAATGCCACTCCTACTTATGTAGCCCCTCTTAAGAATCAATAGAAAGCATCCTTAAGGTGAAAGATCTCATCTTCGATCTTCTTGCTTAATATGGCCACAATATCAAACCGAATATCTTCTGACCAGTCTACTTCATTCATATATTCTTCTGCTGCTTTTATAATGGCGGCCTGCTGAGTAGAAGAAACAAATGACTCTGGCTCTCCAAAACTTCGGCTCGTTCGCGTCTTAACCTCCACAAAGATCAATAGTCCATCTTTTTGACAAATAATATCAACCTCGGATTTCTTGAAGCGATAGTTTCTAGTCAGAATTTCGTAGCCATTAGCCACCAAGTATTCAGCGGCTAAATTTTCTCCTTTTGTACCAATCGTTTGCATAGATATGAATCTGTCGTTAATTAATTTAGGCATTAATTTCTGCTAACTTCGATCATTCGAATATTCAATTCTTTATGCTCAAATCCATCAACCCAACAAGTACCAACAGTTGGCAAAAGCTTAAGGCTCATTTTGAGACCATGAGTTCAGTTCAAATGAAACAGCTTTTTGATGCTGACCCTGAAAGGTTCAAAAAGTTTTCTTTGAGGTTTAATGATCTTTTAATTGATTTCTCAAAGAACATTATCACTAAGGAGACCATGGAGCTTTTGGACGGTCTGGCCGAAGAATGCGAACTCAGGCAGGCCATAGACAGCAAATTCAATGGACAGCCCATTAATGCTACAGAAGGACGTGCAGTGCTACATACAGCATTACGAAACAAATCAGATAGACCAATCATGGTTGATGGTGACGATGTGATGCCGGATGTCAAATCAGCATTAGCCAAAATGAAAACTTTTGCAGACAAGGTTACCTCAGGTAACTGGCAGGGCTTTACCGGTAAGCCGATTAAGCATATTGTTAATATCGGCATTGGTGGATCTGACTTGGGTCCGGTGATGGTCACCGAAGCACTGACACCGTATGCCACACATGGTATATCTACCCATTTTGTTTCTAATGTCGATGGCTCTCACATTTCGGAGACCCTCAAAAAAGTGAATGCGGAGGAGACACTTTTTATGATTGCCTCAAAAACATTTACCACGCAAGAAACCATGACCAATGCACATTCCGCAAGAACATGGTTGTTAAATCAAGGTGCTTCTGAAGTCGATATTGCGAAGCACTTTGTGGCCCTCTCTACAAATGCAGAGGCTGTTAGCGCATTTGGCATCGACACCAATAACATGTTCGAATTTTGGGATTGGGTTGGTGGAAGATATTCACTTTGGTCGTCTATCGGTTTGTCCATCGCATGTACAATAGGCTTTGACAATTTTGATGAACTTTTGACCGGTGCTTTTGAAATGGATCAGCACTTCCAAAAGGCCGAGTTTCATGAGAACATTCCCGTCATTCTAGCTTTGATCGGCATCTGGTATAGCAATTTCTTTGGAAGTGAGTCTGAGGCCATCTTGCCTTACGATCAGTATATGCACCGTTTTGCCGCCTACTTTCAGCAGGGTAACATGGAGAGCAATGGAAAGTACATTGGACGAGACGGCAAGCCAGTCGGTTACCAAACTGGTCCTATCGTGTGGGGAGAACCTGGCACCAATGGTCAGCATGCCTTTTATCAACTGATACATCAAGGAACAAAATTGATTCCTTGTGATTTCATGGCACCAGCCCAAAGCCATAATGCCATTAGCGACCATCATTCCAAACTCCTGTCTAACTTTTTTGCACAAACTGAAGCCTTGATGAAGGGTAAATCTTATGCAGAGGTAGTAACAGAACTTGAGCAACAAGGAAAATCGAAAGAAGACATAGAGAAACTTGCGCCTTTTAAAGTCTTTGAAGGCAACAAACCCACCAACAGTATACTCTTCCGAAAACTGACACCAAAAGTTTTAGGCCACCTGATTGCGATGTACGAACATAAAATTTTCGTTCAAGGCGTAATCTGGAATATCTATAGCTTCGACCAGTGGGGTGTTGAACTAGGAAAAGTATTGGCCAAGAATATCCTACTAGAATTGTCTGATCATGATCAAGTCAAAAGCCATGATAGCTCCACCAATGGACTAATCAATGCCTATAAAGAAATGAGAAGCTAATGAGCGAAAAAAACTACCTATATCCGCTGAAGTTTGATACCATATTCAAAGAGAAAATCTGGGGCGGAACAAAAATTAGAGATCTCCTTAACAAAGATTTCTCTCCACTAAAAAACTGTGGGGAAACCTGGGAGATTTCCGGTGTCGAAGGCAACCTGACACAGGTCTCCGAAGGAAATCTGAAGGGCTGGACCCTTCCGGAATTGATCGCTGAATACAAAGGCGATCTAGTAGGCTCCAGGGTTTATGAAGAGTATGGCAAGCAATTTCCACTACTGGTCAAGTTTATTGATGCCGCGCAAAGCCTGTCTATTCAGGTTCATCCCGATGATAAATTGGCCAAAGCCAGACATAACTCCCAGGGCAAAACGGAAATGTGGTATGTTGTTCAAGCTGATGACGGAGCAAGACTAATCAGTGGCTTTAATAAAAACACCAACAAACAAGAGTATTTGGATCACCTCAATAATGGAAAATTGACAGATATTCTCAATTATGAAGATGTTCAAAGCGGTGATTGCTTCTACTTGCCTGCAGGCAGAATTCACACCATCGGCCAGGGGTTACTTCTTGCAGAGATCCAACAATCATCAGATGTTACCTACCGCATTTACGATTTCGACAGGATAGATGATGAGGGGAATAAGCGAGAACTTCACACAGAAGAAGCGATTGATGCGCTTGACTATAAAGAGTACTCTGATTATAAAACTAACTATACACCATGCCTAAATGAGTCCGTACCTTTGGTGAAATCACAGTACTTCAGAACAAACCTACTCGACTATACCACTGGCATTATCAGAGAGCACTATGATTCTGATTCTTTCATTTTATACACTTGTCTACAGGGTGAAGCGGAAATCGCTACTCAGGGGCATAGTACAAAAATATGTATGGGTAATGCAGTTTTGGTGCCGCGAAAGTTCCCAGAAATTCATATTCGGACCAAATCTGGTTTCAAAATGTTGGAAACCTACATGCCATAGTCTATTTTTGATTCATGGCTGGAAAGAAGAATATGAAGAGCTTCTCGGCCACGTTCTTAAATACGAAAGACAATAGCGTGGTCAAGAAAGAGTTTCTGGCGCGTAATCACACTTCTGCTCTTAGGAAAGCTAACAGACAAATTACGAAGTACGTTCGTGTATTGACTGTAGAACCCGTTGGAGAACAGAACAAACCGGCCTAATTTAGCGTGTATATGTGGCCCCGTGAGCGCGAAAGACATGAGTTTTCATATTAATAAGACAGTTGAAGTAATAAACCTGGGTACTGATGACTACAAGCGTGTGTGGGACTATCAGGAATCTATTTTCAAAAAAACGGTTGATCAAAAGATCCTTAACCGGAAAACTGAGTACCCTAAAGATCAAGTTACTACCAACAACTATCTTATTCTGTGTGAACACCCTCATGTGTATACTCTAGGGAAAAGTGGTTCCATTGATAATTTGCTCCTTGACGATCAAGGACTCAAAGATCATAATGCCCAATTTTATAGGATCAACAGAGGCGGTGATATTACATATCACGGTCCGGGGCAACTTGTTGCCTATCCAATCTTAGATTTGGACCATTTCTTTACCGATATCCACAAGTATTTACGCTTTTTAGAAGAGGCAATCATTCTGACTCTAGCAGATTTTGGACTGTCTGCTGGAAGGATTGATGGACTTACCGGTGTATGGATTGATTTTGAAGAGGGAGCGAAAGATCCAAGGAAAATTTGTGCTATGGGCGTTAAGTCAAGTAGATGGGTCACTATGCATGGTTTAGCCCTAAATGTCAATACCGATCTTTCTTATTTCAAGCATATTGTGCCCTGCGGGATAGACGACAAAGCCGTGACTTCCATGAACAAAGAGCTTGGTAGACACGTAGAAATGTCAGAAGTTCAAGAAAAGCTGACGCACTACATTGCAGAAGTCTTTGAAATGGACATGATAAAGTCAAATGCGGTCTAGAAAACTCTATACTTACCTCCTGCCCATCATACTGCTGATTGCTATATTCAGCATACTCGGATTAAGGGATAAAATTATAGATGAACACCCTATAAACATTTTAATCAAGGAAAAACACAGAGGTGTTTGCTGGGTTGGCGGCCCACGCTTGGTTGATTCTACAATGCTCGAAGCACTGGCAATTCGTAAAGTGAATTGGATTTCTCAGACCCCATTCGGGTGGCAACGGGGATATAGCAATCCTGAAATTGGAAATAACATTGGTAACGACAGAGCCTGGTGGGGAGAAAGGGATGAGGGGCTAAAAGTGACAACTCGCCTTGCAAGAGAAAGAGGAATTAAGACCATTCTAAAACCACACATATGGCTTCGTGACAATGAAGGTAAATGGCGTGGAGATATTGCAATGAACTCAGAGGAAGATTGGCAAAAGTGGTTTGCCGATTATGAAGAATTTATTCTTCACTATGCTAAGTTAGCCGAAGCCGAAAAGATGGAAATGTTGTGCATTGGTACAGAGCTGCACAAAACCTGTATTGAGCGTGACCAGAACTGGAGAAACCTGATTGCCAAAATCCGAAGCGTCTATTCCGGCCAGCTTACCTACGCTGCCAATTTCTCTCAAGAATTTGAGGATGTGGCCTTTTGGGATGAACTCGACTATATAGGAGTTCAGGCCTATTTCCCTGTTGCCGAGACCGAAAACCCTACGCTGGAGGAAGTAAGGCAAGGTTGGCAGCCACATTTAGAAAAACTTGAAGCCTTTTCAAGGAGATACAAAAAACCAATTCTCTTCACAGAAGCGGGTTACAAAAGCACCAAAAATTCTGGCATCGAACCCTGGGTTTGGCCTCAAAGGCTTAGTCAAGAGGAAGTACTGGACATTTATTCAGAAGAAACTCAGGCCACCCTCTATGAAGCCATGTTTAGAGAAGTGTTCGATAAACCTTATATCGCAGGAATTCACCTCTGGAAGTGGTATCCGTCCCAAAGAAGAAGGTCAAACAACTCGAGTGATCGACAGCAAAGATTCTACAACATTGACTTTACTCCTCAGGGCAAAATGGCCGAGGAAGTAATGACAGAATGGTTTACCAAATTCAGCCAATAACCAGCTCAATTTCTATTTTTGCAAAATGAAGAAGGACATTCAAATGCCGAAGGTGACCGGTGTAAAACTTTGCATCGCAAAAGACATCAACGATCTGGGGGAAAGCGACTGGCATGTCTATTTGATCAACAAAAATTTGATCGAGCTGACTAATGTTATGATCGTATCCAAAGGCTATGAGAGTAAAGATACAGACGCTCGCAAAACCTCTACTTTAAGACACATGATAGAGCAAGTTGATGGACAAAGTGTAGCCAAAGTAGAGTCCATAAGTCCGGAAGTGTTCTCATTTTATAATGAATTTTGGGTCAGCTATTACATTCTTAATGAGCTATTTGATAAGAAGTTTGTCATAGCGCCTTTCCAAGAGTTTGATTTAGAAAAGATTGATGAAATTGATCTTTTAGGAAGAATTGCCACTTGATTTCATGGAATAGTTCAATTAAATTGCATTGAACAGACATGAAAGATATACACGATATCTTGTTTCTAGACATTGAAACAGTACCCTTATATCCAACATTTGATCATCTTCCTGATGACTTCAAGACCCTATGGAAAAAGAAAGCACAGTTTATAAAAGGGGCTGATGAGTTCTCACCTGCAGAGCTCTACGAAAGAGCGGGAATCTATGCAGAGTTCGGGAAAATAGTCACTATTGCTGTTGGTTATTTTGTTCGCGAAGAAGGGGATCGAAAGAATTTCAGAGTTAAGGCATTTGCACACCATGACGAAAAGCTTTTGTTAAAAGAATTTTCTTCTCTCATCAATGAGCATTTCAACGCTAAGAAACTAAAACTCTGTGCACACAATGGCAAAGAATTCGACTTTCCCTATATAGGTAGAAGAATGTTGATCAATGAAATTCCTATTCCTGAACCACTCAACTTAAGTGGACGCAAGCCTTGGGAGGTACCTCATATCGACACAATGGAACTTTGGAAGTTCGGAGATTATAAACACTTCACTTCACTGGATTTATTGGCCGCCCTCTTCGATGTTGAGAGCAGTAAAGACGATATTGATGGTAGTCAGGTTTATGCCGTTTATTACCATGAAAAGAATCTCGACCGAATAGCCAAGTATTGTAAGCGAGATGTTATGGTATTGGCTCAAGTTTACATGAGATTGAATCAAAAGCCATTGCTGACAAAAGATGAAATCACCATTCTTTAAAGTCAGGCCGAATAGAAGAATTACTCAATTTTATTTCTACTTTTAAATCAACTCTATTCTCCTTTAATGGCTCCAAAAAGAAAACCTCAGCACAAAAGAAAATCTAAAAATCAAGCCAGCGGCAACCCCAAACGAATCGAGCCCCTCATTAGCGAATTCCTGGGCCGAAACCCTGGCCGAGGTTATCAAATCAAACAAATATTGAAGGGGCTTGGTGTCAGAGATGCTAAGTCTAAGAAGATAGTCACAGAAGCCATATTTAGGCTGGAAGATTCTGGCAGCATCAAGAAGTTACGCAACGGTTCCTTTACCATGGATCCTGATGATATAAAAACCCTCATCGGAGTAGTAGACAATGTAAGTGCTCGATTCGCTTATGTCACTTTAGAGAGTGATCAGGAGGAAGAAGACGTCTGGATTTCTGTCAAAGACTTGAATGGCGCCTTAGATGACGACAAGGTCAAGATTGTTTTGAAGCCTGGCCGTCACGGAAAAAGCCGTGAAGGAAAAGTAATCGAGATTCTAGAACGCAATAGGCAAGAATTTGTCGGTAGGCTAGAAATGTCGACCCGTTATGGCTTTGTAATTCCTGACTTTAAGAAAATGTTCCATGACGTTTATGTACGTCTGGAAGACCTCAATGGAGCGAAGCATAACGATAAAGTGATTGTTAAAATCACACAGTGGCCTGAAAGAGATAAAAAACCTGAAGGCATTGTTACCCGAGTATTGGGCAAGGCAGGAGAACACAATGCCGAAATCCACTCCATCATTGCTGAATTTGGCCTGCCACTAGAGTTCCCTCAGGGAATCGAAGCAGAAGCCGAAACCATCTCAGACAAGATCACAGCAAAAGAAATCGCCAAGCGCAAAGACTTTCGCAAGATCACCACTTTCACCATTGACCCGCATGATGCAAAAGACTTTGATGATGCCCTTTCCATTAAATCCTTGTCTAATGGAAATACAGAAGTAGGAATACACATTGCAGACGTCACCCATTATGTAGGCCTTAAAACCGCTCTTGAAAAGGAAGCGGTAGAACGAGCAACCTCTGTATATCTCGTAGACAGAACAATCCCAATGCTTCCAGAAAGGCTTTCAAATGGGCTATGTTCGTTACGTCCAGAAGAAGAAAAACTGACTTTCTCAGCAGTTTTTGAGCTGGATGAAAATGGAGATATCAAAAAAGAGTGGTTCGGAAGAACAGTGATCTATTCAGATCGAAGATTTACCTACGAAGAGGCGCAAGAAAGACTTGAATCTGGAGCAGGTGACTTTCATGAAGAAGTCAAAGCCTTAGATATACTGGCGAAGCAACTCAGACAAAAGCGGTTTAACAACGGAGCTGTCAATTTTGAAACCGTTGAGGTCAAGTTCAAACTTGATGAAAAAGGAACTCCGCTCGGAGTAATTCCGAAAGAGCGTAAAGATGCTCACATGCTCATAGAAGAGTTTATGCTTTTGGCCAATAAGCGTGTGGCAGAGTTTATATATAACAAGGTTAAGCAAGCCAACCCACTCACCTTCGTCTATCGATCACATGATAATCCGGACCCGGAAAAACTGGACACCTTCTCTAATTTTGCCAGAAGGTTTGGCCACCAACTCGATTTTGAGAAGAGAGGAATTTCCAAGTCACTCAATGGTTTGATTGATCATATAGAAGGAAAGCCCGAACAAAACGTATTGCAGCAATTGGCCATTAGAACTATGGCCAAGGCCAAATACACTACCGATACTAAAGGACATTTCGGTCTGGCCTTCCCTCATTATACCCACTTTACCTCTCCTATCAGGCGATACCCTGATATGATGGTCCATCGTTTACTTCAACACTACCTTGACGGTGGTAAGTCCGTTGAGAAAGAGGCATATGAAGAACTCTGCGTACATTCCTCTGACCGTGAGAAGCGCGCTGCCGATGCCGAAAGGGCTTCGATCAAATACAAGCAGGTAGAATTCATGTCGCTTGTGGAACAAAAAGACTTTGAAGGCATTGTTAGCGGGGTCACTGAATGGGGTATTTATGTAGAAATTACGGAAACCAAGTGTGAGGGAATGGTCCGTATTGCCGATCTGGACGATGATTTTTACGAATATGATGAACAAAACTACCGTGTGATTGGTAGAAGAAACAAGCGAATGATTAGCCTGGGTGATAAAGTCATGGTCAATGTTAAGGCCACAGACATAGACAGGCGAACCATCGATCTAATTTTTGCAGAAAATGACCAATAACCTTCAGGAGCTCGTCAACCAAATCAATCAGCGACTCGAAGAATTAGAATACGGAACTGAACCCAAGGAGCTTTACGATCCCATTCGATACATCATGTCATTGGGTGGTAAGCGCCTCAGACCTGTGCTTGTCTTGCTGGCCTACAGACTTTTTAAGGAGAATCATGACCAAATTATTGATCAGGCCATTGCCGTAGAAGTCTTCCATAATTTCACCCTAATGCATGACGACATTATGGATGAAGCGCCTTTGAGAAGAGGCAAACAGACCGTTCATGAAAAATGGAATGAAAGCACTGCCATTCTTTCGGGAGATGTAATGATGGTGAAAGCCTATGACCTAATTATTGAGGCAGA
>Ga0207422_1001121_pt1 | contig 61346 bp, 50 predicted proteins | sample MarCyaLeptolynsp_FD_187757 | JGI IMG/M metagenome (GOLD analysis project Ga0207422, IMG submission 187757) | Marine cyanobacterial communities from Panama - species 1 Leptolyngbya sp. (SPAdes) | ecosystem: Environmental > Aquatic > Marine > Unclassified | place: Panama: Panama City | collected...
CAGCAGGTTGTCGGACGCCTGTCGATGACCGTCCCGGGCCCGATGACCGAAACCGTGCCCGAGCGGCAATGGTTCCCGATGTGACGTGCGCCAGCTCCGGAAGCCTTTGCTTCTCTAGCTAGGAAAGACTGGGAGGGATCTGTGGGACATACCGTTGTCGACCCGAAATTCTTGGACCTGATGGACCAACACGCCGCTGTTGAACGGATCGGCACCGGTTTCGTTTTCACCGAGGGGCCCATCTGGCATCCGGTGGAACGCCATCTCCTGTTCTCCGACATGCCTGGCGATGTCCGGCGCAAGTGGACCCGGCAGGAGGGTGTGAGCGAATATCTGCGCCCGTCGAACAAGGGCAACGGCATGACCTATGACGCGGAGCTGAACCTCCTCGTCTGTGAGCATGCCACGAGCTCTGTCGCGCGGTTCCGCCCTGACGGCAACCGGGAACTGCTTGCGTCTCATTTCGAAGGCAGGGAACTGAATTCTCCGAACGACATCGTCGTAAGGTCGGATGGCGCAATCTTTTTCACCGATCCGACCTATGGCCGCATGGAACATTTTGGTGTTCCCCGTGCGCTTCAGCAGGGCTTTCAGGGTGTCTACATGCTGCCGCCCGGTCACAGGCCGGGTGACGAGGCAGTCCTTGTGTCGGACCGCTACATGTTCACCCAGCCGAACGGGCTTTGCTTTTCGCCCTGTGAACGCTGGATGTGGGTGAACGACACCGAACAGGCAAACATCCGCATGTTCGACGTCGGCGAGGATGGCAGGCTCAGAAACGGACGAGTCTTTGCGTCCGGCATTAAGGACGCAGTCAAGGCGGGTGTCCCGGACGGCATGAAGGCCGATGCCAATGGCAATGTCTGGGTAACGGCACCGGGCGGTGTCTGGGTCTATTCGTTCGAGGGCCTGTTGATCGGCAAGGTCGAAGTGCCGGAAATGGTCGCCAATCTGCATTGGGGCGGCGAGGACTGGCAAACTTTGTTCATGTGTGCCTGCACATCCGTCTACTCTGTAAAGACAAAAGTCCGGCCGCGTCTGGAGCCCTTCATGTCGGCGACACCGGCAAGTCAGTCTGGGATGGCTGAAGCGCCTGCTGCCGCAGGTACCGCAGCTGTGTCTTCCAAAGGGTTGCAGCTATCTGCATGTCCGGTGCTTGATCCGAAGAAAACCGCGCTCCTGATCCAGGATCTACAAAACGACGTCATGATCGACGGCGGTGCGTTCGAGGGAACCGGGTCGCCGCAGCATGCGCGCGAACAGAATGTGGTCGCCAATGCCATTGCCCTTGCGGACGCGGCCCGCCGCCACGGAATTCCTGTCATCCATATCTGGATGGTCTGCGAGCCCGGTCATCCGCTCCTTGCGCAGCACGCACCGCTGTTTCAAGGGCTCAAAGGCGAGAATGCCCTTGTGAGGGGCACATGGGGCGTCGCGCCCGTTCCCGGACTGGAACCGAAACCGGGAGACCTCGTCTGCGAAAAGATGTCCATGAGCGGCTGGGAGACATCGCGCCTTGAAAGCTATCTGCGCCATGCGGGTATCGACACGATCATCAACACCGGGTCCTGGACGAATATGAGCGTGGAACACACGGCGCGCACAGCGGCCGACAAGGGCTTCCGCGTTGTTGTGCCGGAGGACGCCTGCTCTACTATGAACGCCGATTGGCACCGCGCGTCGATCAACTATGCCATGCAGAACGTGGCACACGTTACGTCGGTCGCATCGGTGATGTCGGCGTTGGGCTAGGAGGTGGTGAATGGGCAGGATCGCGATCGTTACCGGAGGTGCGCAGGGCATTGGTTTAGCCTGCGCAAAGAGATTGAAGACCGACGGAGCGCGTCTCGTGCTTTGGGACATGGACGAACAGGCGCTTGAAAGCGCGGCAGCCGAACTCGATGCAACAGCCATCAAGGTCGATCTTGCGGACTGGAGCGCAGTTGCGGAGGCGAATGAACGAACAAAGTCGCTCGTGGGCAGTGCTTCCATTCTGGTCAATTCAGCCGGGATTGCCGGTCCGAACGCACCTGTCGAAGACTATCCGGTAGCCGACTGGGCGCGCATCATGGACGTAAACGCAAACGGGTCGTTCCATGTTCTGAAGGCTGTTCTGCCGGACATGAAGAAGGACAATTATGGCCGTATTGTTCTGATAGCCTCCGTCGCCGCCAAAGAGGGCAACCCGAATGCCGCTGCGTACAGCGCCTCGAAGGCGGCCGTCATGGCGCTGGCCAAAAGTGCCGGCAAGGAGTGCGCGGGCTACGACATTGCCATCAACGCGGTGACACCGGCGGCCGCACGCACTCGCATTTTCGATCAGATGAGCCAGGAGCACATCGACTACATGCTGTCGAAGATCCCGAGAAACCGCTTTCTCGAAGTGTCCGAGGCCGCGCACATGATCGCCTGGCTTTGCAGTCCTGAAAACAGTTTTACAACGGGTGCGGTGTTTGATCTTTCGGGTGGCCGGGCGACCTATTGAACGAACACGCTGCCTCGAGCTGCCTACGCGGCGTCAGCGAAATTCTGTTCCCGCAACCAACACATTCCCGCCAAAACGGCGAGGATTTTGTTGGAAATGGCTCGTGCACGCACTCGCATCGTCAAGGCTTCTAAAGACCGGGCAACCAGAGTGCGATTTCCGGAAACAGCACCAGCAAGGCGACCAGCAGGAGCGAACAGCCGATGAACGGGAAGGCCGAGGTGTAGATTGTGCGCATGGTCGTGCCGGGTGGCGCGACCCCCTTCATGACGAAGAGCAACAGCCCGAACGGTGGCGTGGTGAAACTTATTTCCAGGGCCAGCAGCATGATCAGGCCGAACCAGACCGGGTCATAGCCGAGGCTCAAGGCCAGCGGAAAGAAAATCGGCACCGTTAGCAGCATCATGGAGATTTGCTCCATGAACATGCCAAGCAGCAGTAGCACCGCGAACATGACCAACAGCATCGCAACCGGTGCGAGTTCGAAGGAGATGGCCCAATTGACGAGGCCTCTTGAGGCGCCGGAAAAGGCCAGAAGCTGGCTGAAGGTCGCCGATCCGAAAACGATCAGATAAGCCATCAGCGTGACCTTGAGCGCACCGGTGACGGATTTGCGGATCGCTTCCCAGGTGAGACATCGGAAGACGGCTGCCAGGATCAGGACGCCCAGTGCCCCGAAGGCGGCTGCTTCGGACGGGGTGACAAAGCCGTTGATCATCAGGATGATGATCACGACCATCACGCCGACCATGGGAACGACTTCCCGCAGCAGCAGGGAAATCTTGCCCAGAAAGGAGATGGGTTCCACGTCATAGGCAGGGGCGGCGCTCGGATCGAGCCTGGTCTGCAGCCAGATGGTGCCGATGTAGAAACCGGCGAGGATCAGGCCCGGAATGACGCCGGCAATCAGGAGAGCGCCGACATCGATCTGTGCCAGGGTCGCCAGAAGCACCGCCAGCGCCGACGGCGGAATGATGATGGCAAGCCCGCCGGTTCCCAGGATAGGGCCGATGCTCATGTGAGACTTGTAGCCGCGCTGGTTCATTTCCGGGACCATCAGCGAGCCGAGCAGCGCGGTGGAACCCATGGAAGAGCCCGAGAGGGTTGAAAAGGCGGTTCCACCGAGAACCGTTACGTAGCTCAAGCGTCCGGAGAGCCGTCCAAGCAGCTTGTCGATCGCGTTGAACATGCGCCCGCCAAGACCGGTGTGAAAGAAAATCTCACCCATCAGCAGAAACAATGGGATCGGTACAAGGGCGAATTTGGTGAGCGACCCCAGGCCGTTGTTCAAAAGCTGGCCGATGCCGCGCTCGCCGCCCATGAAAACCCAGGCGCCGACAATGTTGGCGGCCAGAAACGCAAGCGCAACCGGCATGCCCATCGCCATGAGGAACACGATCACCCCCAGGAGCAGGGCAAGAGCTTCGTACCACTCCATTATTCGTGTATCCCCGCTTCACCGGTATGCATCAGGTCCGAGCCGACGACAAAGCGCATGAATTCCGCCGCCATCAGGCCGAAGCACAGCGGAAAGGTGATCGTCAGAAGCCAGCGGGGGTAGTAGTAGGCGCGCGTATCATAGTCGCCGCGCTCGATGTTCTTCAGGAAGAGTTCCAGGCCCTGCCAGGCAAGGATGACGCAGACAACCACGCACGCAAGCGCCACCAGGCGGCTGACAATGCGTCGCGGGCCTTCGGGAAGGGCAGACGTCACGAGTTCGATATGAACATGCCCCTTTTCGCGGACCAGCCAGGGCGCGCCAAGCATGGTCATGTACAACAGCCCGTATTCGGATGAGGTAAAGAGCCAGGCAAAAGGCTGCAGGCCCAGATTGCGCATCAGGACCGAGGTCACGACAGAGACCATAAGCCATACCAGCGTTGCCCCGGCCACCACCGCCATGGCGTCGATCAGAAACTTGTAGAACCTGGATACAACCGTCATGCACACGCCTCGGATCGGCAAGATCAGGCCCGCCGGAGGGCGGGCCTGACTGTCTTGTTAGTTTGCGGCATTCAGATCGTAAAAGAGTTCGATCAGCTTGTCGTAGTTGTCGGTGCCGCCCGGTTGCTCCGCCATCAGGCCTTTCATCCGCTCCCAGGTTTTTTCGCGTGCTGCGGCGAGGTAGTTCGCCTTGGCTTCGCCTTCCAGAGAGACGACGGTCATGCCCGCGGCGTCCAGCGCAGCGAAATCTTCATCGCGCTTGGCGCGCAGTGCCGCAACACTGTCTTTTTCGTGCTGGATGGCAACGTCCTGAATGATCTTTTTGGATTCGTCGGACAGGGAGTTCCACTTTTCGAGATTGATGATCACACCGAGATCGGTGGAGAAGAAGCACGGCTCGATCCGGTAATTCAGGAACTCGTTCCATTTCAGATCAATCAGCCCGATCTGCGTCCAGCCGGTGGCATCCACAACGCCGCGCTGCAGCGCCGAATAGACCTCCCCGGTTGGCAAGTCGATCACCTGAGCACCGAGATAGTTGGTGAAGAAGGCGTTGTAGACATTGTTGCCGCGCAGCTTCAGTCCTTCGACTTCCAAATTGCCGTTCTCGTCAAAGGTCGGCTCGTTGCGTGTCCAGAGATTGTAGCAGACGCCGCTGTCGAACCAGCCGAGATATTTCAGCCCCATCTTTTCCTGGTGGATCTGGTCGATCAGCTCAATGCCGCCGTTCTCGCGGGTCTCGACCGCCGTCAGGTTGGACGCGACCATGGCGTCCTTTTCCGGCAGGGCGCCACCGTAGAAGGAGCCAGGCGTATAGACCATGTCGACAATGCCGTCACGAACCGCATCCGGCTGCTGGAACATGCCGATCGCTTCAGGACCGCCGCGCACATCGATCTGCACCACGCCTTTGCCGGCTTCATTCACCTTGTCGACGAAGGACAGAAAGCTCTTGGTGTAGATCAGGGTTTCAGGAAAGGCGTGGACAGCGGTCAAAGTATCTTCCGCCTGGGCCGATGTGCCGAACAATGTCGATCCGGCTAGCAGGCCGGCCAGTATTAACCTCTTCATAGTCTCTCTCCACTTTGCGGGCGGCTTTTGCCGCTTCCCTCTGGTTTTCAGGATCCGTCCTGAGGCTTGCTGCTCCTGTTGGATCAAGAGCTCTTCGTGATAAGCGCAGGCCGCACCCACGGCGCGCGTCGTATTAGATCTTCTTTGTGCCGCTCGATGTCTGCCCTGTGCGCCAGGGTCAGGTCGATGTCGTCCCAGCCATTGATCAGCTTGGTGCGCCAGCCCGGATCGAGATCAAAACCGATCCGCAGGTCGCCGATCTGAATGTGGCTGTTCTCCAGGCAGACCTCCGCGGCCAGGGCGGCGTCTGCGAGGGCCTGAAACAGCAGGCTCATATCCTCCTCGCTGATCCGCGCAGGCAAGAGGCCGTTATTGATGGCATTGCCGGCGAAAATATCGCCGAAACTCGGTGCGAAAACGGCCCTGACACCGGCGTCGACCAGGGCATAGACAGCTGCTTCACGCGAGGAGCCGCTGCCGAAATTGCGTCCCGTTACCAGAACGCTGGCATGGGCATGGCGGTTCAGCGGAAAATCGGGATGCGTGTCGCCATCCGCATCCCGGCGCAGATCGTGCAGCAGAAACCGGCCATAGCCTTCGCTTCTCGGCGTCGACATGAACCGCGACGGGATCAACTGATCCGTATCGACATTGTGGATCGGCAGCGCAATGGCGTGACCCTGATGTTGGCTCCAGCCGCTCATGCCGTGCGCCCTTCCAACAGTGGGCGAACATCTGTAATCGTGCCTGTGACCGCCGCCGCAGCGACCATTGCCGGCGACATCAGGTGCGTAAGCGCACCGGGTCCCTGGCGGCCGCGGAAGTTGCGGTTTGTGGAGGATGCGCAGCGTTTGCCGGGTGCAACAAGATCGCCATTCATGCCGACGCACATGGAGCAACCGGCCGCGGCCCATTCCAGACCGGCATCGACAAAAACTCTGTCGAGCCCTTCCTCTTCCGCCTGCGCTTTGACGAGCGCTGAGCCGGGTGACACCAGTCCGGATACTTTGGCTTTCCGGCCTGAGAGAACAGCCGCCGCATGGCGTAGATCTTCGATCCGCCCGTTTGTGCACGATCCGATAAAAACCTGATCGACGGGCGTGCCTTCAATCGGACGACCGGCGGAGAGCCTCATGTAGTCGAGCGCATCACGGGCGCCCTGTGCCTTGCCGTTCGCCAGTTGGTTTGGATCGGGTATTGCGGCGGTAACCGGGATCGCCTGTTCCGGGCTTGTACCCCAGGTCACGGTTGGCGCGATGTCCTCGGCATTCAGGAGAACGTCCTTGTCAAACGTTGCCGTTTCGTCGGTGGTCAACTCCGCCCAGTGCTTCAGAGCGGCCTCCCAATCTGCACCCGCCGGCGCGTAAGGACGCCCTTCCAGATACGCGAAGGTTGTTTCGTCCGGCGCAATCAGGCCGAACCGCGCGCCACCTTCGATCGACAGGTTGCACAAGGTCATGCGCCCTTCCATGGAAAGCGCGCGGACGGTGCTTCCGGCATATTCCAGAGCGTGTCCCTGAGCGCCATCGGCGCCAAGCCTTGCAATCCAGTTGAGGGCGATGTCCTTGGCGGTCACGCCCGGACCAAGCTGCCCTTCGATGCGAATGCGCATCGCCGCAGGTTTCTTTTGCCAGATCGACTGGGTCGCGAGAACGTGCGCGACTTCGGTTGCGCCGATGCCGAAGGCAAGTGCGCCGAATGCACCATGGGTCGAGGTGTGGCTGTCGCCGCAGTTCACCAGGAGGCCGGGCAGAGTGAGCCCCTGCTCGGGACCGATCACGTGGACAATGCCTTGTGCAGGGTCCTTTAGATCGAACAGGCGCAAACTGTGCTTGCGGGCATTCTTGCGCAGCGTCTCGACCATGTATTTGATTTGCGGATCGGCAATCCGGTCCCGTCCGCGCGTCGGGGCATAGTGGTCGACGACGGCAAAGGTCAGGTCGGGTTCGGCCACCGGAACGCCCCGGGCTGCCAGCTTGCCGAAAGCATGGTGCGAACCTTCATGTACAAGATGCCGGTCAACCCACAAAAGAGAGGCGCCATCGTCGCGTCTGACGATCTCATGGGCGGACCAGAGCTTGTCGAGGAGCGTGCGTGGCGCCGTCATGCCGGTTCACCGGGTGGTTTGCCGATGGCCGGTTGCCAATGGCGCGCGCTATCGTCACCGACACGCGTCAGCGGCATTTCAAGACGGAACATATCCGGCCGGTAGAGCGCGGAAAGGTATTCCACGCCGTTGTCATTGACGTCGCGCACCACGCGGCGTAGCGACAGCAAGGCCGAGCCGACGGCAATGCCAAGCGCTTCGGCGACATCGGGTCCGGCGAGGGTTGCGGAAACGGACTGATGCGCATCCTTGATCTGCACGCCGCTGAGTTCCAGAAGCTTGAAGAGAGGCGTGGTCGCCAGATCGTTTTCCGTATAGTTCTCGGCAATGCCGGCGGGAACATAGGTCGTCAGGTGCGAGAATGGCGTTCCGTCGGCACTGCGGACCCGGGTCGCGATCTGTACCTGTTCCTTCGGCTCCAGGCGCAAGGCGCTGGCCACGAATTCCGGTGCTGCGCCATAGGAGAAGGACAATAGGCGGGCCGTCGTTGTCTGTCCCATTTCGACCAGTTGCGGCATCAATGTAGCCAGGTTCATGGCCATCGGTTGCCCGGCCTTGCTGGAGGTCCGGACCGTTGTGCCGCTACCCGCGCGGCGCACGACAAGACCGGCTGCGGCAAGCGCATCAAGCGCGCGGCGAATGGTGACACGTGAGACGCCGAAGATCTCGGCCAACTTCTGCTCAGGAGGGAGGCCGTCACCGTCTTCCAGGCGGCCGTCGGCGATCTGGTCGCGCAGGGAAAGATAGACCTGCCGCGCCTTTGCACCTTCCGGAAGCAGCGATTTTTCGGGCTTGTTCACGCCGGAAATTCCTCCCTAATCCGCACTTAATGTTATCGCCGGCTTCAAAAAGATCAAGCTTCTGTCCGATAAATTTGTCTTTTTCTGTATTAACAACATATATGAATCTGTATTATAAAAGATACAAATTTGGGAGGGCAGTATGCCAATCGTTGAACTGCATCTGCTGCAGGGATATGGGGCCGAAGACAAGCGCCGGCTGCATCAGGGCCTGACGGATGCCGTCCGCCTCGTGGTGCCTGCTGCGCCCGAAGCCATCACGGTCATGATCCACGAAATGGAACCTGCCAATTACTCACGTGGTGGAATTCAGCGTTCGGGTGCTCCTGCCCAAAAGGATCCAGGCAGGATCGTGAAGGACTTTCTGGGCGCCATGGAAAGGCGGGATCTCGAGGGAGCGCGTGCGCTCTTGGGCGAAGGGTTTGTCATGCAGTTTCCGGGCACCTCCGAAATGCACAAGCTGGAAGAACTGATCGCCTGGGCCGAGCCCCGCTACCGCTTTGTCAAAAAGGCGTATCAGGGGGTCGACGTCATGCAGGACCCCGGCCCGGCGGCCATCGTCTATTGCCGCGGCACACTTTCTGGCGAGTGGCCCGATGGCACCGGTTTTGACGGCATTCGTTTTGTCGACAGGTTTGAAATCGAAAACGGTAAGATCACGCGCCAGGACGTCTGGAACGATCTTGCGGAGGTGAAGGCAACTGCATGAGCGAGATTGATCCCATTACCCTGTCGGTCCTATCCGGCCGCATGGAACAGATTGCGGACGAAATGGACGCCACGCTGTTTCGGGCAGCTTTCAATCCGATCATCGCCGAAGCACATGATGCCAGCCATGGGCTTTACCACGCCCGCAGCGGCGACACTCTGGTCCAGGGCAAGTCGGGTCTGCCGATTTTCGTCGGCGTGATGTCTTTCGCGGTCAAGGCTGTGATAGAAAAGGCTGCCGCAGATGGGGATCTGGCCGACGGTGACATCTTCATTTTCAATGATGCCCATATCGGTGGCACGCATCTTTCCGACATGCGCCTCGTCCGGCCCTATTTCCGGGATGGTGAGCTTTTTTGTTATCTCGCCTCGGTCGGCCATTGGCATGACGTCGGCGGAGCGGTGCCGGGCAACTACAATCCGGCAGCGACGGAAGTCTTTCAGGAAGCATTCGTGCTGCCGCCGGTCAGGCTGGCGCGCGCAGGCGTGATCAACCAGGACATCATTGACATTCTCTTGCGCAACACGCGCCTGCCCCAATCCGCAAGGGGCGATTTGAATGGCCAGCTCGGTGCGCTGGATCTCGGTATCAGGCGCATGGATGAACTCCTGGACGAATACGGCACGGTGACGGTGCGCTCGGCGCTTGATGCGCTTGGACACCGTGCCGAAGCGTTGATGAGAGCCGAGCTCGGCGATTTGCCGGACGGGCGCTGGGAGGCGGAAGACTATCTCGACAATGACGGCATCACCGATGAACCGCTCGCAATCCGGGTCGCGCTGGAAATCAAGGGTGACAGCATGACCCTCGATTTTGCCGGATCAGCCCCGCAATGCGCCGGTCCGGTGAACATTGCGCTGCCGACGACGGTCGCTACGGCCTATGTCGCGATCAAGCACATCTTCCCCGATCTGCCGGCCAATGCCGGTGTGATGCGCCCGATTACTGTTGAAGTTCCGGAAGGCTCCCTCCTGGCGGCAGAGTTTCCAAGCCCGACGGGCGGGTACACGGAAACCATCCTGCGCATGATCGACGTCATCTTTTCAGCCTTTGCAAAGGCAGCCCCGGAGCGCGTTGTCGCCAATGCCTATGGAACCATCAATGCGCTCTCGATCGCGGGCAAGCGCAGCGACGGCAGGCCCTGGGTCATGTTCAGTTTCTACGGTGGTGGGCACGGTGGCTCTCCTGAAGGCGATGGCCTCAATCACGGCAACGCGCCCATCTCAACGGCGACGATCCCGCCGATGGAGATTCTGGAAGCCGCCTATCCGGTGATGTTCCGCACGTGGGCGCTGCGCCCGGACAGCGCCGGGGCCGGCAAGCATCGCGGCGGCATGGGCGCTGTCTACGAGATCGAGGTTCTGGAAGAAAACGGGGCGGAGGCCTTCTTGTTCGGCGAACGCGGACGCTTTGCGCCAAAGGGCATCGCAGACGGCCAGGACGGCGCACTCAACCGGTTCTCCTTCGAACAGGACGACGGATGGAAGACACCGCCGCTCGCTTCGAAGATGCGCGGCATCAATCTGCGGCAGGGCCAGGCGGTGCGCTTGGAGACCCCCGGTGGAGGCGGCTATGGAAAGGCAGGAGACCGGTCCGCCGCCGAAGTCGCACGCGATGTGGCCCGCGGGCTCGTTGATGCGGAGGCAGCCGACCAGATCTATGGCCCGGCGTGGCGGGAGGTGTCTCCATGAGCACGCGCATGATTGGCGTCGATGTCGGCGGCACGTTTACCGACATATTCGTTCTGAATGAGACGGACGGCACGGCGTCTGTCGCAAAGGTACCGACAACGCGCCCGGACCAGTCGGGCGGATTTCTCGACGGGATCTCGCAGCGGGTCTCCGACCTTTCGGAGATATCAGTTGTGGTTCATGGCACGACCGCGGGCACCAATGCGCTTTTGGAGCGCAAGGGCGCGACAACAGGTGTCATCTGCACCGAGGGCCTGCGCGACGTTCTAGAAATGCGCCGCCGGGACCGGCCAAGAACATGGGGTCTTCGAGGCGATTTTGAGCCGGTGGTCGATCGTCGCAACCGGCTGGAAGTACCGGAGCGCACGCTTGCTGATGGCACGATCCGGACACCGGTCGATCTCGAGGCAGTACGTGCGGCGGCGCGACAGCTTCAGGCTCAGGGCTGCGATGCGGTCGCAATCCTCTTTGCCAACGCCTATGCCAATCCGGAAAACGAGGCGGCGGCCGTCGCGGCCGTCCGCGAGATCTGGCAAAGTCCCCATGTGTCCGCGTCGTCTGAAATCCTGCCGGAAATCCGGGAATTCGAACGGTTTTCAACGACTGCGCTCAACGCCTATCTGCAGCCGGAAGTCTCCGGGTACCTGGACCGGCTTGAGCGTGCCCTGACATCGGGCGGTTTCGACGGTGAATTCATGATCGTGCAGTCCAATGGCGGCGTCATGGCGGTCGATACCGCTTGCCGTTTGCCCGTGAGGACAGCGCTTTCAGGACCTGCTGCAGGGGTGATCGCTGCCGGTTACATTTCCTCCTCAGCGGGGTTCGACAACGTGATCACCGGGGACATGGGCGGCACGAGCTTCGATGTCTCCCTGATCTCGGACGGCCACTCGATGCTCTCTCCTCAAACGGCAATCGATTTCGGCATGGTGGTGCGCACGCCCATGATCGAAATCACGACGATTGGCGCGGGCGGCGGGTCCATTGCCTGGGTCGACAAGGGCGGGTTGTTGAATATCGGCCCGGAGAGCGCCGGATCGAATCCTGGACCTGTAGCCTACGGATTGGGGAACACCCGCCCGACCGTGACGGATGCCAATGTCGTCCTTGGTCGTATCGATCCGGACAACCCGATTGGCGGAAAGCTTGAAAGGCTCGATGTGGCGGCTGCTTCCGAGGCCATCGATCTGCATGTCGGGCGCCCGCTCTCTCTGGACACTGTTCAGGCCGCAGAGGCCATCCTGCGGGTGGCCAATTCCCGGATGGCCGGGGCGATCCGTCTGGTAAGTATCGAACGGGGTTTTGACCCGAAACGTTTTGCCTTCATGCCCTTTGGCGGCGGCGGCGCCCTTCACGCCGGCGCGATGCTGAAGGATGTCGGTATCGCCCGGGCAATCGTCCCGCGCTATCCCGGCGTCACCTCTGCGATGGGCTGCGTCATTGCCGATATGCGCCAGGACTTTGTCCAGACGATCAATTCGCTGGTGGACCAACTGGATGTGACCGCGCTGACCGCTTTCATGCAGGCCCATGTGGATCAGGGTCTTGCAATGCTCGATGCCGCTCGAACACGCTTTGAGAGCCGGGTGCTGAGCTTTGAACTGGACATGGCTTATGTCGGTCAGACGCACACGGTTTCCGTGCCGCTGAGCGTCCGCACCGAGCAGAACAGCGTCCTGCCCCCCACAAAAGCGGAGATCGAAGCCGCGTTCGATGCGGCTTATGAAACGACCTTCGGCAGGCTGCTGGAAAACGGCGTGCGGCGCATCTTGAACCTGCGCAGCGCGGTTACCGGGCTCCGGCCAAAATTCGATTTGCGGGCCCTGGCGCCAACGGGCGAGGGCGCGCCGGTGCCCAGAACGACCCGCAATGTTCATTTTGGTGCAGACTGGTACGAGACTGCAATCTACGACCGTCTGGCGCTTCCCGTGGGAGCCGTCATTCAAGGACCTGCCATCCTGGAACAACCGGACACGACGGTGCTTGTCGAACCGGACCTGCAGGCGCGTGTCGACACCTTTGGCAACACGATCATCGAACCTTCCAAGGAGCAGTCATGAGCGAGCCGAACACTTGGGACCTGTCCAGGACAGCACTCCTGACGATCGATCTGCAAAACGACTTCATCCATCCGGAAGGGGCTTACGGCCGCGCCGGACAGACCGCTGACAGCATTGCCGTTCTGCCGGAGCGCATTGTGCCTCTGGTCGCAGCCTTGCGCGAGCACGGCGGCTATTACATTTCGGCGCAGTTCACGCTCGTTCCCGATGCCAGGGGTGAGCCGCTGATCGCGCCGCATCTTAAAAAGCTGCGCCCTTTTCTGGGCAAGGGAGACTTCGCGCCGGGCAGCTTTGGCAACACGCTGGTTGACGCGCTCTTTCCGGCCGATTTCGTGGTCGAAAAAGTGGCGTACTCGGCTTTTTACCAGACACGGCTTGAATACATCATGCGCGCAGTCGGCATCGACAATCTGATCGTCGGCGGCATCGTGACCAATGGCGGTGTGGCCTCCACATTGCGGGACGCGCATTTGCGCAACATTGAAACGGTCCTTCTGACCGATGGCAGCGCCGCCTTCAAAGCAGACGTCCATGAGGCAACACTTTTGTCGCTGGCAACCGTGACCCACGAGATGAGCTGCCAGGACGTGCTGACCTGGCTGGAGGCAAAATCATGAGCCTGAAACAACGCCTTCAAGAAAAAAACATCCTGATCGCACCAGGCGTCTATGACGGTCTGACCGCATCATTGGCGACGGCGGCAGGGTTTGAAGCTCTTTATCTGAGTGGAGCTGCGGTTGCTTATACCCGCCTTGGGCGGCCCGATATCGGCCTGACGGCTGTGACGGAGATGGCCGACACCATGTCGCTGATTGCGGACCGCACTGAGTTGCCGGTCATCATCGACGCGGACACAGGCTTCGGCAACGCGCTCAATGCACAGCGCACGATGCGCCAATATGAACGGGCCGGGGCGTCAGCACTTCAGGTGGAGGACCAGACCTATCCCAAGCGGTGCGGTCACCTCTCGGACAAGTCGCTGATCCCGGCGGAGGAAATGGCTGGCAAGGTCCGCGCAATGGCCGATGCGCGCAGCTCTGCCGAAACCCTGATCATCGCGCGTACGGATGCCATTGCGGTCGAAGGCTATCAGGCGGCGCTTGACCGTGCCGAAACCTATCTGGAGGCAGGCGCCGACGTGCTCTTTATCGAAGCGCCGCAATCCCGGGAACAGTTGTCAGATATTGCCCGTCGTTTTGAGGGTCGCATTCCGCTCCTGGCCAATATGGTCGAAGGTGGCGCGACGCCAATAACCGGTGCTGAGGATCTGGAAGAGCAGGGCTACTCCATCGTCATTTTCCCGGGCGGAATAGTCCGCGCGCTCGCGCGCACTGCGCAGGACTATTACCAGAGCCTCCACAAGCATGGCAGCAACCGGCCCTTTGCAGACAGAATGTTTGATTTCGGCGGTCTGAACGGTGTGATCGGCACGGCGGAAATGCTCGCCAAGGGCGTTGCCTATGACCGCAATGAAACCTGACGTCGCCGAGGCGCCTGAATCCGTTGATCTGACCTGCGAAACCCTGATCATCGGGGCCGGTGCAGGCGGACTTGTGGCCGCGCTCGCAGCCCAGGAGGCCGGACAATCGGTGCTGGTGATAGAGGCCGATCCGGTGCCGCAAGGCTCAACGGCCCTTTCCGCCGGACTGATCCCGGCCGCCGGAACAAAGGCTCAGGCGGCAGCCGGTATCGAAGATACTGCGGCACAGTTTGCGGACGACATCCAGGCAAAGGCTGACGGTGAGAATGAACAGGCGCTGGTCGACCGTTTGGCGCAAGCCTCCGGTCCGGTGATCGATTGGTTGACAGAGGCATTTGGGCTACCGTTTTCCGTGGTCACCAATTTTGATTATCCGGGCCACGGCCAAAGGCGCATGCATGGTCTTCCGACACGCTCGGGCGCGGAACTGATCGACAGGTTGCGGGCAACCTGCGAGGCCGCCGGGATTGATATCGTCTGTGAACGCCGCGCCCATCGCCTGTATCTGGAAAACGGTCGGATATCGGGTGTTGCGGTCACGCGTCCTGACGGCGGCGTTGAGACGATAGGTTGCGACAAGCTTATTCTGGCCTGCAACGGCTTTGGCGGCAATCGGGACCTGCTGCGTCAGCTCATGCCCGAGATCGAAAACGGTCTCTGGTTCGGTCATGACGGCAACCGGGGCGAGGCGCTGCTCTGGGGCCGGGAAATTGGCGCGGATCTGCGCCAACTGAACGCTTACCAGGGGCACGGCAATGTCGCCCATCCCCATGGCATTTTGATCACATGGGCGGTGATCATGGAGGGCGGTGTCCAGGTCAATTGTGAGGGGCAGCGTTTCTGGAACGAGACCAAGGGCTATTCGGAAGCAGCGCGCGCGGTGCTCGCCCAGCCAAATGCTGAGGCCTATGCGATCTTCGATGGCCGGATTGCCGGCATTGCCCGGCAATTTGAAGATTTCAAGCAGGCAGAAGCTGCCGGAGCCATCAAGACTTCAGAAACGCTTGACGGTCTTGCGGCGGAATTCGGACTTCCCGAGGCCCCCTTTCTGGAGACCATGAAGGCCATTCCAACGGATGGTGCTGACGCGTTCGGCCGCATCTTCAACGGCCCTGGTCTTCACGCACCCTTTTTCGGTGTCCGTGTCACCGGGGCCCTCTTTCACACCCAAGGCGGGCTCCGAACGGGAGAAGCTGCGCGTGTCTATCGGACCGAAGGCACGATGTTTCCCAATCTTTTTGCCTGCGGGGGCGCGGCTTGCGGTGTTTCCGGCAGCAGGGACAGCGGATATCTCTCCGGAAACGGCCTCTTGAGCGCGGTGGTGTTGGGAAAGCTCGCTGGCGAAGCACCGGTGAATTAGAACGTTTGTCTCAAGACACTCGAAAGCCGTTCGCCCGGCAAAGACCCTAATAGTGGAACGGCGCGGTGATAAGTCTGCGGCCGAGAGAAAGAGCGTCACAGACATGGATGAAGGGTGACAAATCCATGTCACTGTCCCGGTTGCCAACCAGATCGAACATCTTTGCATAAAGGTTTGGATATTCGTTGTTGGAGCCTTCTTTGATCAGCTCGCCGTTGATTTCGAGCTTTTCTCCTCCCAGCGACAAGCGGGCGTTTCCGTCTGCTGTCTCGATTTCAATATCCCACGTCTGCAGACCTTCCTGTCGCCAATCGAAGACGGCTGACACATCGGCTCCAGTCGGGTCGGCGAATCTGAGTTCGGCTGCGATCGGGGTTGCCCGGTTTTCCGGGTATTCGAGTGTCGCCTCGCTGACATGGACGCCGTGAGGCAGGATCTCGGTCATGATCGACAGGGCATTGATGCCGGGATCGAAAACACCCATGCCGCCCGGTTCCCAGATCCATTCCTGACCGGGATGCCAATGCCGAACGTCCTCTTTCCAGACAATGCGAAGTCGTTTGAGGTCGCGAGTCGCTAGCCAGCTCTTGAGGTCCGGTACACAATCCGCGAACCGGGAATGCCACGTTGCAAAGATCGAGACGCCCATGTTTCTCGCGAGCGTTTCGAGGGCAAAACACTCCGCCAGGCTTTGACCGGGCGGTTTTTCGAGCATGACATGTTTACCGGCCGCAAGGGCTGCTTTCGCATAGTCAAATCGGGGCTGGGGCGGAATTGCGAGCGAGATCGTCGAAATGTCCGGACGCTCTGCCAAAAGTGAACCAAGCGTTTGATAGGCGGCAATCCCGTCGACCGATGCATGCCTGCTGACAGTTGCCTCCAGCGACCAGTCGGGATTTTCGGATATTGCCGGAATGTGCTGGTCGCGGGCAATCTTGCCAATGCCGACCAGCGCCAGTTTTTCAGCCATCAGTGTGAATCCTTCGGTACCGCCGACCCGCGGCAGCCAATGAGAAAGTCGAAATCAGCCCCTGTGTCCGCACCCTGAACGTGATCATGAAAGAGGCGGGCGTAGCCGCTTTCCGGCACAGTGTGACGAGGCACCCAGGCCTTCAGCCGTTGTTGCAGCTCCTCGTCGGAAATCTCCAGGTGAAGACTGCGATTTGGAACATCCAGTTCAATCGGGTCACCCGTACGAACGACCGCCAGGGGTCCGCCCGCCGCAGCTTCAGGTGCCGTGTGCAGAATAACCGTCCCATACGCCGTGCCCGACATTCTCGCGTCGGAAATGCGGATCATGTCGGTTATGCCCTTGCGCAAGACTTTCGGGGGCAAGCCCATATTTCCGACTTCCGAGAGCCCGGGATATCCTTTGGGTCCGCAATTCTTGAGCACCATGATGCAGGTCTCGTCAATGTCGAGATCTTCATCGTTGATCCTGAGCTTGTAGTCGTCAATGTCTTCAAAGACGACCGCGCGGCCGCGGTGTTTCAACAGATGCGGAGACGCAGCAGAGGGCTTCAGGACGGCACCGTTCGGAGACAGGTTACCCTTGAGAACGGCTATGCCGCCCTGATCGGTCAGTGCTCTGTCAACGGGCAGGATAACGTCGTCATTCCAGTTCGTGACGTTTTTGACCTGATCCCAGATTGTCTCGCCGGAAACCGTGATGGCTTCCTTGTTGAGCAACCCGGCTTCGCCGAGGTGCCTGATCACGACGGGGAGGCCGCCTGCGTAGAAAAACTCCTCCATCAGGTATTTCCCGGACGGCATCAGATTGACGATTGTCGGGATGTCGCGGCCAAGCCGGTCCCAGTCATCAAGCGTGAGATCGATATCGGCGCGGCCGGCAATTGCAAGCAGATGAATGACGGCATTGGTCGATCCGCCAATCGCACCATTTGTTCGGATCGCGTTCTCAAAGGCTTCCCGGGTCAGGATATCCGACGGTTTCAGATCGTCCTTCACCATCTGGACGATACGCCGGCCCGACAGATGCGCCATAACCCGCCGCCGGCTGTCCACTGCAGGAATGGCGGCATTTCCGGAAAGCGCCATCCCGAGAGCTTCCGCCATCGAGGCCATCGTGGAGGCCGTGCCCATGGTATTGCAGCTGCCGGGTGACCGGCTCATGGAAACCTCGGCTTCCAGAAACTCCTCGCGGGTCATTTTGCCGGCTTTGACCGCTTCGGAAAACTTCCAAAGATGCGTGCCTGAGCCGACACGTTCGCCGTGAAACCAGCCGTTCAGCATGGGTCCGCCAGAGACGACGATCGCCGGCAAATTGACCGACGCAGCTCCCATCAGCAGCGACGGGGTCGTCTTGTCACACCCGACCAGCAAAACGACGCCGTCCAGTGGCGTTCCGCGGATGGCTTCCTCGACATCCATGCTGGCAAGGTTGCGGAACATCATGGCCGTCGGCCGCAATGTGCTCTCGCCCGTCGAAAAGACCGGAAACTCGACCGGAAACCCGCCAGCTTCGTATATGCCGTGTTTGACGCGTTCGGCGAGGTCCCGCAGATGGGCATTGCAGGGTGTAAGCTGTGACCATGTATTGCAGATGCCGATGACCGGGCGCCCGTCGAACAGATCGTCCGGCAAACCCTGGTTCTTCATCCAGCTGCGATGGTAGATGTTGTCCCGGCTGTCGCCGCCGAACCACTCCGCCGATCTCAGTTTCCGGGGCCATTCTGCGGGTCTGAAGGCCATCGTGCTACAAGACCCGAACCGACGTCATGCTGGTGTCCTTTGCCTCAAAGGTCAGGCGATTTTTCAACGGAACACCGAAACTGGTCGCGGCGATTTCAACCACGTCCCCATGCTTGCAGGAAATGCCATCGGCAAAGGAAAGCGTCGCCGTTCCGAACATGTGCACATGCACATCGCCCGGTTGGCAGAAGAGGCCGTACTTGAAGTGATGATGCTCCAGATTGGCCAGATTGTGAGACATGTTGCTTTCACCTGACAGGAAGGGCTTTTCCCACAAAACGTCACCGTCACGGATAATTCGGCTGGTCCCGGCGACGTGGTCCGGCAGATCACCAACGCGCAATTCCGGCCCGAAGGACGCCGGGCGCAGCTTCGAATGGGCCAGGTAGAGATAGTTTTGCCGCTCCATGACGTGATCGGAAAACTCGTTCGCAAGCGCAAACCCGACACGGTGCGGCGTTCCGTCCGGACCGATGACATAGATACCGGCGACCTCGGGCTCCTCACCGCCATCGTCACAAAAGCCCGGGCTGACCAGATCGCCGCCGGGTGCGACCGCGGTGGTTCCGTTGCCCTTGTAGAACCACTCGGGCTGCACACCGGGGTGGCCATTGGCAGGCTTGCCGTTCTCCAGGCCCATGCGGAACATCTTCATGGAATCGGTGAGTTTGGTCTCGTCGGTCTCCGTCTTTGCGTGCATGGCGTCCCGCGTTGCCGCCGACCCGAGATGGGTCAGTCCTGTTCCCGTCAAATGCATGTGCGCCGGGTCAGGGTGTTGGATCGGCAGGAGCAGGCGACCTTCGTCGGCCAGCTTCTCAAGGTCGACAGCAGGCCCCAGTTCGTGATTGCGGATACGTTCAGCAAGGCTTTGACCGCTCGCGATGGCATCCATGACGAGTTGATAGGTCGACGAGACCCCTTTGAGGACACCCGCTTCGCTGCCGTTGCGTGCGACCACGGCGCGGTTTCCTTCCGGATCCAGAATCTGAGAGAGCAACATCTGACTATCCCTGCTTGTTCTTGTTGTAGACGTCGAAAATGACGGCGGCGAGCAGGACGAGCCCCTTGATCATCTGCTGGTAATCGATGCCGATTCCCATGATTGACATCCCGTTGTTCAAAACGCCCATCAGGAAAGCACCGACAACGGCGCCGATGATGGTGCCGACACCGCCGGACATGGACGCCCCGCCGATGAAGACAGCAGCGATGACGTCAAGCTCCAGTGCAAAACCGGCTTTCGGGGTCGCCGTGTTCAGGCGGGCGGCAAAGACAAGGCCCGCCGCGGCCGCCAGAACGCCCATGTTGGTGAAGGCCAGGAAGGTCAGCCGCTCTGTCTTGATACCCGACAGTTTGGCGGCCTTTTCGTTGCCGCCGAGCGCATAGATGCGCCGGCCGACCGTGGTTGTTTCGGTTATGAAGGCGTAGATGATTGTCAGGACGCCCATCGTGATCAACACGTTGGGCAGCCCGCGGAACAGGGACAGCTTGTACATGACGAATATGAGCGCTGCAGCGACGATGACATTCCGCGCAATGAAGAAGATTTTCGGTTCGTCGTCGATGCCGTAGAGCCGGTTTTGTGCCCGCTGACGCAGGCCGATCCAAACCATTGTTGCCGCTGCCGCAACTCCGGTGAACAGTGCCAGCATGTTGACGTGCTTCACGCGCCGGATCTCAAGCATATTGGCCAGGGAGTCGCCCCAGCTTACGGGAAAGATGTCCGGCACAAAACCAGTTGCGAGGATCTGGAATTCTTTCGGGAAGGGCCCGACGGACTGCCCTTCCAGCAGCCAGAGCGACAGGCCCCTGAAAACCAGCATTCCGGCCAGCGTGACGATGAAGGATGGGATTTTCCAGTAGGCGACCCAATAGCCTTGTGCTGCTCCGATCAGACCGCCGACAACGAGACACGTGACAATGGTGAGCGGAACCGACTGATCCATGTTGACGATCATGACCGCGGCCAGGGCGCCGATGAAGCCCATGACCGAGCCGACCGATAGATCAATGTTTCCGGACACGATCACGATCAGCATGCCGAGAGCCATGATGATGATGTAGGAGTTTTGCAGGAGCAGATTGGTGACGTTGACGGCGCGCAGCAGCGTTCCGTCCGTTACGATCTGAAAAAACGCCATCACCGCTATCAGCGCGAACAGGAGGCCGTACTGCCTCAAGTGCGACGACAGGTATTGGCCGATGCTCTTGGTCTTTACCTGTGCAGACGGATTGGTATCACTTTGTGCCAAGTCCATATTGAAACTCTATTCGTTGACTATGAGCGACATGATGCGCTCCTGGCTGGCGTCTTCGGCATTCAGTTCACCGACGAGAGCGCCTTCGTTCATGACGTAAATCCGGTCGCACATTCCGAGCAGTTCTGGCATTTCGGATGAGATCATGACAACACCTTTGCCCTGGCGGGCCAGGTCATTGATGATGGTGTAGATCTCGTACTTGGCACCGACGTCGATGCCTCTTGTGGGCTCATCGAGGATCAGGACTTCGGGTTCAGTGAAGAGCCATTTCGCCAGAACGACCTTTTGCTGATTGCCCCCGGAAAGGTTCATGGTTTTCTGGAACACCGACGGCGTCCGGATTGCCAGGGCCTCGCGGAACCTTTCGGCGACCCTGGTTTCCTCGTTCCGTTTCAGGACCGACCCTGACGACACGTCTTCCAGGTTTGCCAGCGTGGTGTTGAACCGGATGGTTTCATCGAGCACGAGGCCAAGCGTTTTGCGGTCTTCGGTCACATAGGAAATGCCGGCATTGATGGCTTTGTCGACGGTGCTGACGTCGATTTCGTTGTCATTCAGTTTCACCGAGCCTGAGATGTTCCGGCCGTAGGACCGGCCGAAAATGGACATCGCGAGCTCGGTGCGTCCGGACCCCATGAGGCCGGCAATCCCGACAACCTCACCGGCGCGAACCGCGAACGAAGCGTCTCGGATGACCTGGCGCTCGGTGTGCTCCGGATGCCAGACATTCCAGTTCCTGACGTCCAGCAGGACCTTTCCGGGACGGCGTTGGTGCTCCGGGAAACGGTGTGTCATTTCCCGGCCCACCATATCGCGAACGATCTCGTCTTCGCTCAAGCCTGCCTTGGCGTCCAGACGGGAAACGGTCATGCCATCTCGAATGACGGTAACCGTGTCGGCGACATACCGGACTTCGTTGAGTTTGTGCGAGATGATGATGCTGGTGACGCCCTGTGCCTTGAGTTCGAGCATCAGGTCCAGAAGTTTCCGGCTGTCGTTCTCCTGCAAGGCCGCAGTCGGCTCATCCAGAATAAGCAGCTTCACCTGTTTGGAGAGGGCTTTGGCAATCTCCACAAGTTGTTGTTTGCCGACGCCGATATTGTCCACGAGCGTGGAGGGTGCTTCGGACAGTCCGACCTTTGCGAGAAGCTCCTCCGTCCGACGGTTGGTCTCGCGCCAGTCGATCACACCGCTTTTGGCGCGCTCGTTGCCGAGGAAGATGTTCTCTGCGATAGAAAGTTGCGGAACCAGGGCCAGTTCCTGGTGAATGATGATGATCCCCTGGCGCTCGCTGTCTGAAATGCTGGCGAACTGTGCCGGCACGCCATCGAATTGAATTTTTCCTTCATAGGTTCCGTGCGGATAAACGCCGGACAGTATTTTCATGAGTGTGGATTTGCCCGCGCCGTTCTCGCCAACGACGGCGTGAATTTCACCCTGCTGAACATCCAGATTGACCTGATCAAGCGCTTTGACGCCCGGAAAGGTCTTGCTGATGTTTTGCATGGACAGGAGTGCCATCTGCTCCGATCTCCATATTTCAAAACCCGCCCGCAACTATAGTGTTGAGGGCGGGTCTTTTGCCGGACCAGACTTACTTGACTTGATCAGCCGTGTAGTAACCGCTGCCGATGAGGACATCTTCCCAGTTGGAAGCATCGACCGCGACTGGTTCCAGCAAATAGGACGGAACCACTTTGACACCGTTGTCGTAGGTTTTGGTGTCGTTGATTTCAGGTTCACCGTCGTTGAGGATGGCTTCGACCATGCCGACCGTCACACGGGCAAGTTCGCGTGTGTCCTTGAACACGGTCGAATGTTGCTCGCCGGCAAGAATGGACTTCACAGACGGGATTTCGGCATCCTGTCCGGAAACGATCGGCATCTTTTGGTCGCCGGATCCGTAGCCGACACCTTTCAGTGACGACAGGATGCCGATGGAAAGGCCGTCATAGGGGCTGAGTGCACCGTGGAGCTGTTTGTCGGTGTAATGGGCCGACAGGAGATTATCCATGCGGGCCTGGGCAACGGCCCCGTCCCAGCGAAGCGTTCCAACCGTGTCCATGCCCATCTGGCCGGATACAATATTGACCGTGCCTGCATCGATGAGAGGCTGCAGCACGGACATCGCGCCATCATAGAAGAAATAGGCGTTGTTGTCGTCCGGCGAGCCGCCGAAGAGTTCGACGTTGTAGGGACCGTCACCAAAGCGTTCTTTCAAGCCATCGACCAGCGCGGTCGCCTGCTGGACACCCACCTTGAAATTGTCGAACGTCGCGTAGTAGTCGACATTGGCGCTGTCACGGATCAACCGGTCGTAAGCAATGACCTTGATCCCGGATGCCGCTGCGTTTTCCAGCGCGTTTGAAAGCGTTGTTCCGTCAATTGCCGCAATCACCAGGACATCCACTCCCTTGGTGATCATGTTTTCAATCTGTGCCAGCTGATTGGGAATATCGTCTTCTGCGTATTGCAGGTCGGTTGAATAGCCGGCGGCTGTGAACTGTTCGACCATGGAGTTTCCGTCGGAGATCCAGCGGGCAGAGGACTTGGTCGGCATGGCGATGCCGACGGATCCCTTGTCTGCGGCGAAAGACACGCCGGACATCAGTGTTGCTGTCGCCGTCGCTGCAAGCGCGACCAACGCTTTGGAAAAGAAATTCATGTGTTCCTCCCTGGTCAGCACAATACCGACCGTAAATTGTGTGGGCACACTGCGTACCGGGGTCCAGCATGCGAAAAGAAACATGACCGTCAAATTATTCTTTGCTATCAATACTTACCGAAAAAGGTATGAATCTTTGAGGAGGCGACTTGGCGTTCGATCTGTTACGGCGCGGAATGAAGATTTCGCATTTGAGATTGCTGGCGGAACTCAGCCGACAAAGCCGATTGACAGACGCAGCGAATGCCCTGGGCATCACGCAGCCGGCGGCGTCTCGTCTCATGGCGGAAATCGAACATGTTGCAGACGCCGATATCTACGTCCGCAGCGGACGTGGAATAGAGCTGACCGATGTCGGCCGGATGCTTGGCGAGCGTTGTGTGCGGGTGCTGCAGGAACTGACCGACGCCGCACTGGACATTGAGCATCACATCTCGGGTCAAAGAGGACACGTGAATATCGGCTCGGTCACGGGTCCGGCAGTAGAATATGTTTTGCCTGCCATTCGGCACATCCGTCTGAGTTATCCGGAGATTTCCGTTTCGGTTGAGATCGGGCCAAGTACCACGCTGGCGCCAATGCTTGAGGACGGGCGGCTAGACTTTACGCTGAGCAGGGTTCCCCTGACGGCGGACCCGGATCTCTTTGATGAACGCCCATTGCGCCGCGAGCCCGCGTGCATGGTTGCCCGGTTGGATCATCCCCTGATCCGCAAATCCGCTCCAATACCTGCTGCATCGCTACTGGATTTCGACTGGGTGTTTCCGCCGGTGAGCGCGCCAATCCGGACAACGGCCGAGAAGGCTCTGAGAGATCAAGGATTGTCGCTGCCTTCCAAAATTCTGACGACATCGTCTTTTCTTTTCACGCTTGCCACAATCCAGCGCACCAACGCGATCGGTCCGGTTGCGCGATCCGTCGCGGACAGCTTTGCGGCGCTTCCTGACGGGTCTCCCGGAACAATTGTCATTTTGGAGACTGACCTCCCGCTGTCTGTTGAGACGTATTCATTCCTCACGCGCCGCGGGCAGACACTCACACCTGTCGCTCAAATCGTCGCGCAGGAAATTCTGAAGACGGTTGAGGCCACCCCGCGCAACAAAAGAGATTTGACGTTATAATTAAGTGCCCCAATCTAGTTCTTGGCTTCATTCGCGGGTCTGGACACCGGGCTGCCCGAGGCTGGCGGTTCTAGAAAGTCTAAGCAAATCAGAAGCCTGGAGCACATACGATTGTCATTCTGGTCTATTCTGTCGGTTTTGAAGATTAGCTTCGTCGGCTTCTGCCTGTTGTCAGCGTCAGCGTTCGCGACACCCCGGGACGCCTTGCAGCACATCGTGTCGGTCCTTCCGGTCTGGCACCAACAAGGCGGCACGGGAAACCGGCCTGGCACCGCACCTGAGGGAAGCGGCGTCATCCTGCGTGAAGGTGTCATTGCAACGGCATGGCATGTGGTTGAACCGGCACGGCGTATCGACATTCGTTTGCACGACGGCCGTATCCTGCCTGCGCGTATCCTGGCACATGACGAAGCCAGCGACATTGCGCTTTTGGAAATCGATGAACGCCTCACAGCCATTGACTTGGCGCCGCCTCCGGAGGTCGCTCAGCCGGCTTGCGCGATCGGCAATGCCTTCGGTTTGGGACTTTCAGTCACGTGCGGTGTCGTTTCCGCGACCGGTGTCAGCAATGCCGGCTTCAATGCGGTCGAAGACTTCGTCCAGACAGATGCAGCCGCAAACCCGGGGTCGTCCGGCGGAGCACTGGTGGATGCGAATGGCAGGCTGATTGGAATGGTGTCGGCAATCTTCGCTTCGGATGCCGATGCCAATATCGGTGTGAACTTTGCCGTGTCGGCGGATCTCCTGATGCGCGTCGCCGATGCTTTGATTGCACATGGCAAGGTTGATTACCCGGCCCCCGGCTGGGCGCTCGGCGCCGCGGATCGGCGTCAGCTCGAAACATTGGCCGCACCGAAGGTTGACACAATCCGGGCGGGCGGTCCTGCAGATGTTGCAGGCTTTGAAACCGGGGACTTGATCCTCGAAATCGGAACCCGGACAGTTCGAACGCCGCGGGATGCGGTTGCGGCGCTAGCCCTGATACCGGACACCCAGACCCAGATACGGGTCAAATATCAGCGGGACGGCCGCGAAAAGGTTGCCATGCTCTCGTTCGAAACGCCGCCAGCGACGCCCCCGTCGCCTGCCGGGCCGAGTGCCGGAGCCGCTGATCCCGACTGTCCGCATACTGCGGAAATCTGCCAAGTCCGCCAGGCGGTGTTTCCGATTTCCAGTTTCGATCCGGTCGGAAGCGCGACACGCATCGCAAAAGACCTTCTCGTGACCAACCGGCATGTGGTGGGCAATTTGCAGGAAGCCACAGTTTACACGCCGGATGGTCCACGGCAGGCCGAACTGGTGCCCTCGGCGTATCGGGGCGATCTGGTGCTTCTGAAAGTTGACGGATTGCCGGATGCGGGCGTGATCCCGGCTCTCGACGGATCAGAATTGCCTGCGGAGCCGTATTTCGTGGTCGGTGCCGATGTTGCGCGCCAGCAGGTGCGGGTTTTTGATCCAGGATCGCTAATTGCAAAACCTGCAGAGAATGCCGAATTCGGCAGACTTCATGTCAGGGCCCAAATGCAACCTGGCGTCAGCGGAGGCGCACTCGTGGGCGCTTCAGGCGGCCTCGCGGGCATTGCGGTCGGCGGTGGTGAAGGGCGTTTCGAGGCAATACCTATCGCCGACGTGCGCAAGCTTTTGGCCATGCGGGAAGACGATGACGCTGCCCGGGTCACACAAGACCTAGGTGAGAGTTTTGCCGAATGTGCTGAAGCGATTGAAGCGTCTTCGGCCCAGAACGCGGCGCCCTCCAGCCGTCAGGAATTGTCGGACAGATGCGCCCGCTCTTCCAACCACGGCCAGCTCCTGAATGCCGGACGCGTGCTCGCGCGGGCCGGAGATTTTGAAAACGCCATCCGTCTTCATGGACAAGCCGCCGGCAAAGTGCCGAATTCGATCAACACGCGCATGACCCTTCTTGTGTCCTTGCAACTGGCCGGACGGTTCGAAGACATGACCGAACATGCGCGTTGGCTCATGCAAGCGGCACCTGATGATCCACAGGCCCTGCGGTTTTCGATCCAGTCCGGCGTTTGGGGCGGTGATCCGGACCTCGCGGAGGCCGGATATCAGGCGCTCTTGAATGCCGATCCCCGCCAGGCGCAGGCCGCGCGGCGCTTCATCGACGCTGCACCTCCTAGGCCTCCGCGCCGCTAGCTCAATCGGCCAGAGGGTCCGGAATCCAGCCTCCGGCGACAACCTTGTCGCTCTCGAATGGAGACGGTACGGCACGCGCAAGCAGACGCTGCTTGAGCTGAACCGCGCTTAAGTCGGGTTCAGCCTGCAGGATACGGGCGGCCAGGGCTGCAAGGCGCGGAACGGCGTAGCTGGATCCCGAAGCAACACCGGACGCACCGCGAAAATCCGTAACGGCAAGGTTTTCTGCCGTCAGCATGATGTCGACGCTTTCCGCGCCCGAGTTTGAGCCATTCGCCAGTCGCCCAAAAGCATCGGCGGAGGTAACGGTGATGATGTTGTCCAGATCAAGGCTGGCAGGGAACACCGGTCGTTCGTCAATGTCGCGGCCGTTGTTGCCTGCCGAAACGATCGCAAGAATATTGGTGTCCTTGAGAGCCTCCTCGAATGCCGTCCAGTCTTCCCGCCGGTTGCTGCCGAGCGGCATCGCCAGGATCCGGATGCCGTCAGCCTTTGCCTTGTTGACGAGATCTGCCATTCGGCTCATGTCCGGCCTTGGATATCGATAGGGTACGAGGGCAGCGTCGGGGGCTTCGCGCGCCAGGATGGAAGCGACAGCAGTTCCGTGCCGGATTGGTAGAAATGGACTTCTGGAGGTATCGCCATCATAGGGCCACGGATCGAGATCCCAGTAGTCGTATCCTAGGGGCGTGCCAGATGGGTCTCGCGCCAGCCGGCTTCGAAAAAGCGGCAGATCATAGGCCAACCCTGAATCGACCAACGCGACGCGGGCGCCACCGAGATCGATGCCGGACGGCCACGGCGCTTGCAATGTCTCGGTCCAGCGCAAGGTCGCAAGATCACCATCCAGTTGGTCGAGATAAACCCAGGGCGTTTGTCCGAGCCGGATTTCGCGAGCGGACCGGACCGTGCAGTTGCCGTCGGCGATCGCCAGAAATCGTGGCGAAAGCTTTTCGCTTCCAGCTTCAAAGTAAGAAATTCTGAACTGGCGGAGTTGACCGTTTGCCAGCCGGGAGTCGAGTGCCAGCTCGTCGCCCTTTGGCAGCACGAGCCGCATATTGATCCTGCTTGGGGCCTCAGCGCTCGGCACTTGGCTTTCTACCAGCAGCCAGCTCTGCGGTAGGACCTCTTGCACCTGCAACCCGCTCCAGCTCACCTTTCCGCAGACTTCGGAGACCGCAGTCTCGACCCATTCCGTGATGCTTTCGGGCGTTTGCGCTCGCGCCAGGGGTGCTGCGAACTGTGCCGTCAAAAGGCAGCACCACATGAAACAGAAAAGGGTGGTGGATGGAAGCGTCGCAGATACGAGTCGCGTCATGTTCGAATGTGGTTGTCGACCGGCTAGGTGGTGTTTGTTCGCTCGGGCGGTAGCGTAGTGTGTCTGGCGACGGAGCTCCAGTTAATCCTGATAACCAGCCATACGCATCGCAGGCGCGGGCGCACTGAGTGCGGAAGATTAACTTTTTCGAGAGCCTCTGGACGCGTCAGGAATATGGTGGCAGTATCAACGCACAAGAACAAATGGCGCCGGTTTTTATTTAGGGCATTGGAAACCGGACCAAACTGAGCGATAATTGCAACCAGACCGATGTCCAACGTGATCCAAATACGCCTCCTTATTTTAACGCTGGCCTTTTTGTCTTTGGCCGTCTCCCCGAACATATGGTTTGCATCCGTTTCTGCCCAGGCCGAGACTGTTCTGGTCTTTGATCCCGCGAAAAACAAATGGGTTCGGAAAGAGGGGAAGAAGCCCCGGCCCGGCTTTGGTGGCAAGGCGCCGGTCGAGCGTGAGATCGTCGCCTATCAAAGTGACTACAAGCCCGGCACGATCATCATCGATACCAAGGACCGTCGACTTTATCGAGTCGAAGATGCCGGATCGGCGACGCGTTACGGCATAGGGGTCGGACGAGAGGGCTTTTCCTGGAAAGGGTCGGAGCGAATCACCAGAAAGGCAGAATGGCCTTCCTGGACTCCGCCAGCCGAAATGCGAAAACGCGAAGCGGCGAAGGGCAGAATTTTGCCCGTTCGGATGGACGGCGGGATCGAAAACCCTTTGGGCGCGCGGGCCCTTTACCTCGGGAACACTTTGTATCGGATCCATGGCACCAATCAGCCCTGGACGATCGGTCAGGCGGTGTCATCAGGTTGTATTCGCATGACAAACGAAGATGTCGTCCATCTCTATAACAATGCGCGTGTAGGCGATCTCGTGGTTGTGCGGTGAGGAATTGGCGCCAGAGGTGGTGTTGCAGGGTGGCAACATCAAGTGAAGTAATTTTAAATTTTACCTGAGTTATCGTTGCCTTAACGTAATCTTTATGCGTAGGATCCAATTTAATGCATGCATTTTGTATCAATTGAAACAATAGTTTAGGAAACGCTGAAGGTGATTTGCATGGCTAGCGCATTCAAGCGAGCTGTTACAACGGGGGCTCTACTTTGCAGCGTTGCAATTTGGACGCCAGCGCATGCGCTTTCATTGCATGAGGCCGTCGGTACCGCGGTGGAAAGCAATCCCGAGATCGGCCAGGCTTCAGAAAATCGCGAAGCAATTGAATTTGAGCTCCGCCAGGCCCGGGGACTTTACCTACCAAGGGTTGATCTGGAAGGATCAACTGGTGTGCGAAGGCTGGACAATGACACCAGGCGCGCCCTCGGCACAGAGGACGAAGCGCTGACGCCAACTGAGTTTTCGGCCGTTGTGACGCAAACGCTCTTTAACGGCGGCGGACGCCTTGCGGAGAAGAACAGGCAGGCTGCCCGCGTTGACAGTGCGTCCTTCCGTGTCCTCGAGCGAAGCGAGGCCATCGGTCTGCAGGTCGTGCGCGAATATCTGGAGTATTTGCTCCAGGAGAAAATCCTGCGTGCCACGGCAAGCAATCTGAGTTTCCACCGGCAGATCGAAAACAACGTCTCTTCCCTCATTTCAAGCGGTGCCTTGACTGAGGCAGACCGGCAGCAGGTTGGCGAACGCGTGCTGGCCGCTCAAGCGCGGATGCAGGAAGCGGAAAGAGAAAAATCGGCTGCGGAAATCCGGTTTCTGAAACTCGTCGGCAAACCGATCGGGACCGCCTCCATGCCGCCGAGCGTGAAAGGCAGGTTGCCCAAAAGCCTGGCTGCTGCTATCGGCTCGGCAAGGAACCAGAACCCCCGGGTTCATGTTGCGACTGCCGACGTGGATGTCGCCGAGGCGGAAGTCAATGCCGCAAGGTCCGGCCAGCTTCCTGAGTTTTTCCTCGAAGGCAGGGCGCGCACCGGATACGACATCGACGGCGATGACGGGCGCACACACGATTTCCAGGCAAGGATTGTCGGCCGTTGGCGCATTTTCAATGGCGGAATTGCCAAGGCCAACACGCAGGAGCACGTGCGTAGAGCCGGTGAAGCGCGTCTTGCTCTTCACCAGACATATCGTGAAATCGAGGAATCCGTCAGGGACTCCTGGGATCAGCGTGACCGGCAGGCAGTGTTGTCCCAGACCCTGCGCCGCCAGGCGAACCAAAGCGCCCTGCTCGTGAAGACCTACGGCGAGCAGTTCGATATCGGGCAACGCACGCTGCTTGATGTCCTGGACGCGCAAAACACCCGCTACAATGTGGAAGTCCTGGCCTACACAGCAGACTTCAGCTCGCTGTTTGCCGATTACAGGCTGCTCGCGGCGACCGGGACCTTGCTTCAGACACTTGGCTTGACGGCCCCACAGCAGGCCGACGCTTACGCACGTGAGGAATTCGATGTACCGGCGACGCCGCCGACGGAAACTTACGCGCGTGTTCCTTCGCGTCAGGAAAACAGTCTGCCTATGGATCTGCTGGCACCTATCCGCTGACCAGGAGACCAACTGCAAAAGAGCGATAGGTGTTGCAACCGGAACAAAACGACAGCGAAAATGCAGTAAGGCAGACAGTCGATACGCCGAGCCTTAAACAGGCAATCAAATCGGTCGCCCGCCATTTCGGTCGACCAACATCTGAAACAGTCTTGTTTTCAGGTGTGCCGAAATTTCAGTCCGACGTTGAAGACAATGTCAGCTGGATTCTGGAACGGATCGGAATAGAGTCGAGGTTCTCCGCCGGATCCAGGGAGATTTCCGATCCGGCGATCTATCCTTGCATATACTGGTATACCGATGGGACGTTCCGGTTCGAACCGGCCAAACCCATCCGCTCTGCCAAGAGCTCAAGCAAGACGCTCAGCGGTGTATTTTCTCTCAACCTGATTTATCTGAATGAATCCGAGCGCGCCATGGCGGATGGAGCGTCGCAGGTAGAGCGCGAACACTGGCTGTTCGGGCCGATGAAAAAGTTCTGGCGCGGCTATGTCAGTGTTGCCGTTGCCGCGCTTTTCATCAACACGCTGGCGCTTGCGTCGCCGATTTTCATCATGAACGTCTACGACCGCGTTCTGCCCAACAAGGCGACGTCCACGCTGCTGGCGCTGGCCGTCGGTGTTGGTCTGGCGATGGTGTTTGATTTCCTGCTGAAGACGGCGCGATCAGCGATCATCGACAAGACCGGCAGAGAGCTCGACAGGCGTTTGTCCTACCGCCTCTTCGACAAGGTCCTGCATTCGCGCATGGAGGCATCTCCAGCCTCGACCGGTGAATATGCCAACCGCGTCAATCAGATTGAATTCGTCCGTGAGTTTTTTGCGTCCAACACGCTTGTGACCCTCATCGACGCGCTGTTCGTCTTTGTGTTTCTCGCTGTGATCTATCTTATTGCCGGATGGTTGTTCGTGATACCGGCCGTCGCCTTCCTGCTTGCGACCATCATTGGATTGATCGCACAGGCAAGAATTGGAAAGAAGGTTTCTCGCGCCGCCAATGAAGCGGCGCTGCGGCAGGCGCTGCTGGTTGAAACAATATCGACGCTTGAAACAGTCAAGTCGCTTCGCGCCGAGGCATCGTTCCTGGACAAATGGAGCCTTTTGACGAAACGGGCATCCGGCACCTCGGAAGAAATCAAGGCGCTCTCGTCAAATGCGTTGAACCTTACGCAGCTCGTCCAGCAGCTTGTGACAATTTTTATCGTGATTGCTGGTGCTTACGAATTCTCCGAAGGCAACATGACAACGGGAGCCATCATTGCGACGGTGATGCTGTCAAGCCGGACGGTCGCGCCACTTACGCAGATAGCGCTGACCCTTGCACGCATGAAACAGGCTCTGCTGTCGCTGCGCATTCTCGATGGCATCATGAAGCAGACGGAAGAACGGCCGACCAGCACCGGATTTGTGAACCGGCCCGTATTGTCTGGAGACTTCGCGTTTCAGGATGTCAGCTTCAAGTATCCGGGCACTGATTCCAATGTTCTGAAGAATGTCAGCTTTTCGGCAAAGTCCGGTGAACGCATCGGTGTCATCGGCAAGATCGGGTCCGGCAAGACCACCTTGGGCCGGCTCTTGAACAACCTTTACGACACGTCCGAGGGGCGGATCCTGATCAACGGCATCGACGTCCGGCAATACCATCCTGCGGAACTGCGCGCGTCAATCGCCTATGTCGGGCAAACGGTTGACCTGTTCACAGGAACGCTCAAGTACAACTTGCAGCTTGCCGCCCCGCTAGCCCGGGACGAAGAGATCATCGAGGCTGCCAGGCAGACCGGTGTCGATGAGTTCGCGATGCAGCATCCACGAGGTTACGATCTGCTTGTTGGGGAGCGAGGGGCAAGCCTTTCAGGAGGGCAAAGGCAAGCGGTTGCCATGACCCGGCTCCTGTTGTCCAAACCAAAGATCGTCTTTTTGGATGAACCGTCCGGGGCACTTGACCTTGCAACCGAACGGCAGCTCATCGGAAAACTTTCATCCGCATTCGGTCCGGATGTGACGCTCGTCATTTCAACGCATCGTTACAGTCTGCTTGAGTTGGTTGATCGGCTGATCGTGCTCGACCGTGGCATGATTGTCGCCGACGGTCCCAAGGAAAAGGTGCTTGAGAGCATGAAAGCTCAGGCAAGATCCGCACAGGCGAAACAAGCACAATGATCGCAACAGGTACGAAGAACGACGGAACGGACGGGAGCGGTGGCCGGGATTTTACGGCTTCGGCTCCGCGGAGCCTGGTCTTTGTCTTGTGCGGCCTGCTCGTTTGCGCGGTGATCTGGTCCTATTTCACCGAAGTTGACGAGATTACACGTGGCGACGGCCGCGTCATTCCGGCGTCCCGGACGCAATCCGTGCAGGCGACGGAGCCTGGTGTCGTTGAGGAGATTGCAGTCAGGATCGGCCAATCCGTGACGGCCCAGGAGCTGATCATGCGGCTGGACGATACGGCAACGGCGTCCGACCTGGGTGAAATCCAGGCCAAGCTGCGTGCACTGAAAACCAAGGTCGCCAGATTGTCAGTGGAAAGCGCCGACAGCAAGGATCTTGCATTCGTGTGTCCGGAGGAGGTGCTGCGGGACGCACCGCTCATTTGTGAAAACGAAAGCGAACTCCTGCGCACGCGCAGAAACGCCTTTCGTTCCACCCGCGGTGTCCTAGAACAACGCCTGCTTCAGCGCGAAAAGGAACGCAACGAGGCTCTCGCCAACATAGACAGGCTGCAGACCAGTCTTTCCATCAGCGAAGAAGAGTTTGGCATCCTGTCACCCATGGCCGAAAAGAGGCTGGTGGCCAAAACAGAGGTTATTCGCGTTCAGCGCGAGATCGCCGACGCACAGGGGCAAATCAATGCGCTTGAGGAGTCGCTACCGCGGATCGAGGGCGCTATCGCGGAGGCAACGTTTCAGCTTGAAGAACTCGATCTCAACTTCCAGCAGGAAGCTCTGACTGAAAAAACCGCGTCGCTCGCGGAGCTGTCGGTTCTTGAACAATCCGTCCTTGGTGAGACCGATCGCGTCAGAAGGACTGACATTCGTTCCCCTGTCGACGGCATCATCAATGCACTGGAAGTCCACACGATCGGGTCTTTCGTCAACGCGGGCGATCCGGTCGCCGAAGTCGTGCCCACCTCTGATGAGCTTTTGGTGGAAGCAAGAATATCGCCGAGGGACGTTGCGTTCGTCGTCCCGGGTCAGGAAGCGCTCGTGAAGATCACCGCGTTCGACTTTTCGATCTATGGCGGTCTTCAGGGCGAAGTCGTCAATGTGAGTTCCGACTCCTTCGTCGACGAGCGCTCAGGCGAACCTTATTTCGAGGTGCAGATTCGTACAAACAAAGCTTATTTGGAGCGAAATAACCGACAGTTCAAAATTACCCCAGGAATGATTTGTACAGTTGATATTCTGACTGGTCATAAGACAATTCTGCAATACCTACTTAAGCCGGTAAACAAAGCAAGGGAAGAAGCCTTTACGGAGCGCTAATGTCCGACGATATTATTTCGAATTTCGAAAAATTATTAGAAAGTGCTCACACGGAAGCATCTGAACCTCATTTCAGAGCTATTACAACAGAAAGCGGACGGCGGGCCTTGCGTCTCGAGGGGTCGTTTTGGAAGGCTCTGGATTTCATCTCCAAGGAGTACCAGGTTTCGGTTGGAGAGATCATTTCGTGTATCGAGCGGGCGCACGTGAACGACAAGAACCTCGCATCGGCAGTCCGTCATGTCTGCATCCACGCCATGACCGAGCAGCTGAACGAGACGCGGAACTGGTTTTCCGGCACCAGCATCCAAAACCTGCTTAGCGCCAATCCGGCGCCGGCATTTGTCCTGTCGAAGAAACGGCAGATCAAATTCACGAATGAGGCGTTTCTGAAATACGTCAGAACCAATTTCGCCGGCACCGACTCCCAAGGGGAATCCCCATCGCTGCGATTGCACATAGACACACCCATGGATGATCTGTTCATGCGCCTCAACGACAATCAGAACAGACCGATCACCGTCGGTTTCGCGATTGGAATGTATGAACGGCGTGTGCGCGGAAACATGAATGCGATGCTGGCACCCGAATGGCGTCATCAGATGCTTCTGGGATACGTGATTTCGTAAAGCGGCCGCTGGTGAGACTTGGGAATTCAGTCGCGAAACACAGGCGTAACGTCCGTTTGACCTGCGCTCGCCACGCTGGCCGGGGCCAGGAAGACGCCGGCCGGGCGGTCGGTACCCGGCGCCACCGATTCAATCGCCACCATTTTCTGCTGGGTATTGCCGGCCGGTCTGCCATGCAGCCACGAACGGTCTGCAGAAAAGGAAAACAGCGGCTGGTAATGACTGACTTCCTTGTCCAGGTAGACCCTGTCCACGACATTGTCGAGAATGTAGTGCCCCTTGTTCGTGCTGACCGCGAGCACGGCGTGATAAAGATCGCGTTTGGTGTCCTTCAACACCACGAGCGACATGCTCTTTGCCGGAACACCCGCGTTGAGCAGCAGATTGTATTTCAGGATGGCAAAGTCTTCGCAGTCGCCAATGCCCCGCCGGGCCGTTTCGGCCGGGCTTGCCCAATAGTCGAGGCGCCTGTAAACCACGCGGTCTTCCTGATACGCAATCGACCGGTTTACCAGGCTGTTGGCTGCCTGGAGCTTCTCCAGAAACGAGGCGTCTTCAGCCGCGGCCGAAAACTGCCGGATTTTCTCCACTCTTGCCTGGCAGGCCGCCGAAAGGCAGATACCGGTGAAAGAGGCATCGTCTGCAACGGCACGCACCCGGTTCCAGTCGCGGGCGGTGGCGATGTTTGAAAACCGAATCGCGGCAGTTCCGAAAAAACTGGTGCCGGAGCGTCGTGTCTCCGCGGGTGGCCTTACGCGCCGAGGCGGTGTCCGCAGCACTGTGCCGACTGAGCGCAAGGCAGCAGTGGTATGCGCACGGACGGTCCGGTGCGAGGACCGGAACGGGTGGGAGGAGGCGTCCGCTGTCTGTCTTTTCGTCGATATCGACATTCCAACGGATGTGGTTTCGGCCGGAAACGGTTTACCGGGCGTCAGACCGGAAATCAGGCGCGGTCTCTCGGTTTTGATTTCACGCTCATTCGGCGCCCATGCGGCCGTCTCATCCATTGCCAAAGCGACTGTGTGCAGAGACATCAAGGCAGCCGCCGCGAGCGTGCCGACCCTTGCAAGTCGTCTGGAAGGTGATGGTTGGTTCATGCGCCTCTGTCCCGTTTGCGGACGAGGCTAGGGGGCGCGGATTAATAGGCCCTTCAGAAAGGTGGCAAATTGCAACTAAAAGTTTTCGTTAAAGTTTTATGTAATTTATTGTTCGCGATCATGCATATTTATGTATACACATACCTTAACGCTAAATTAAATTTTACTCATGATGCATAAACTTTTATGCAAATGTAATTAGAGTTTATTGATTGTTTTTTCAGAATGCATTTACCTCTCCTTAATTATAAGGAGAATTGAGATGTCCGTAGAAGACCTCAAAAGTGCTTTAGACAATACATCAGATGATCTAGTTGATACCGCAGCCCAGTCAGAATCCCAGCTTGATGACGCCTCTTCAGAGGCAGGCGATTCAGAGGCGGTTGTAGTCGCCCAGGCCGGCGACGATGCCACACCCGTTGATGCCGCGGATTCAGAATCTGCCACCGAAGCTGCGAGTGATGGCGCTTCGCCGATTATTGTGACGGCGAACGACCAAAACCAGGTTCTCCTGCCCGCAGGCACATCTCTGGACGACGTTGTCATCAGTGGCGCAGAACTCATTTTGCTGCAGCCGGATGGCACCGAAATCATTATCCGGAACGGCGCGCTCAACGTTCCGACATTCATTATCGACAACATTGAGATTCCCCAGGAAGCTCTGGTTGCCGCATTTGCCAACAGCGGCATCGACATCGCAGCGGGACCTGACGGGACGCTGATTGCAACCGCGATACCTGAAGGTGCAGGGGCAGATTTCCTTATTTCTCCCGGAGATATCGGAGATGCCGGGCCTCTCATCGACCTCCTCGGACGCACCGAACTTTCCTTTCCCGTTTTGGAAGACCGGGAACTCTTCCCGGACGAGCGTGAAGACGGCGCTGCGGGCAGCAGCAACAACCCGGTCAGTGTGGTCGCCACGTCGATCCTAGCGACCGACGAAGTGTCCCGCGAGGCCGGCATTAACGAGACCGCGACCCAGCGCCCGGGATCGGACGAGATTGCCGACGGAGATGGTTTCAACGACAGTAGTGACCTGGAAGTCTCCTCGGTCGGTCAGATCACTGTTGATGCCCCGGATGGCCTTGCCGAGCTCCTGATCAACGGTTTTCCGGTGGACCTCAATGCTCCAGAAACGGTGATCGACGGGACGTACGGTTTTCTGACCGTCACTCCGATCAATGTCGCAACGGGTGAATTTGAGTATTTCTATACAGCGACCAAGGCGCTCGATCATCCGCTCAACCAAGATATCTTGACCGAGACATTCACGGTCGAGGCCACCGACAGCAATGGCGACAGCGCCTCCACGACCTTCGAAGTCGGTATTTTCGACGACGTCCCCTCGGTAGGTGTGACGGCTGAAACAGACATCTCGGCGTTTCTTGACGAAGGCGACCAGGACCAGGGCAGTCCGTCGACCGGCGTACCGTCGGTTATCGACACGGGGTCGATCGTAAAGGGCGATGATCCCGACGTGCCGAACACGGGCGGCGCTGCAATCTCCTCCGCAGTAACGAGCGCGTCGCCCGTCAATATAGACGCGATCTTCGGTGCTGACGGCGAAGCGGCCACGAACGCGACACAGTTCGCCCTTTCGCTTTCATCGAACGCCTCCGGCGTGACCCTCACTGACGGTTCGCCGATTGTCCTCGTTGACGTCAACGGCGACGGATCGGTCATTGTTGGGCAGGTCCAAAGCGGCGCCTTTGCCGGCACGGCTGCATTTGCGCTGCAAATCGATCCGGGCACCGGCTTGGTCACGGTCGAACAGTATCTGTCTCTTGCGCATCCGGCGCAGCATGATGGCTCGGCCACGGGACAAAGCTACGACGAGCCCGTCGACCTGGCCGACAGCGGTCTGGAGGTTGTCGTTACCATCACGGACGGCGACGGCGACCAGGCCCAGGCCTTTGCAAATGTCGGCGCGCAGATCCAGTTCGAGGATGACGGTCCGAAGGCGGAGGCAGATGCCAAAGCCACGCTCGACATGGCGGTTGTTGACGAATCGTCGGATGTGTTCACTGGGACACCCGGCTCGGGCACGGACGGAATTCAGTCAGTGAAGATCGGTCTTGCAGACAACTTCCTGACGGCGGCCTATGGCGCGGATGGCGCGGGCACGACCACGTACGCCCTTGTTCTGAGCGCACAGAATATCGGCTCCGGTCTTTTTACGACGGATACGACTGCGATTGACGGTAAGGGGGCCGAGATCCTGCTGAGTCAGAGCGGCAATGTGATCACCGGGTCTGTGGGGGGGGACACCTACTTCACGATCACGATTGACCCTGCGACCGGCGAGGCTACGTTTGCGCTCGAGAGCGATGCGCCGATCTGGCACGCCGACACCGGAAATCACGACGACGCCTCGGTTCTGACGATTGACCCCCAGGACGGAACACTGGTGATCCGCCAGACGGTGACGGACGGCGATGGCGACAGTGCCCTGGCCACCGTCGACCTCTCCGGCGACGTGTTCAAGGTCGAGGATGACGGTCCGACCGCCGGGTCCGTCTCTGTCAGCGGTGAAACCGCCTATCTTGACGAATCCATCGGCACGGACGGATCGCAACAGGACGAGAACAACAACGCGCTTCCCAATGACGAAGCCGGTGTGACCGATCCCTTCGATGCCAAGAATTTCGGCACGATGATCGGATTTGCCACGCTGGCGGCGGCGCTGACGGTGACAGTCAGCGGCAATGCCGGGGCCGACGGACTGGGCAGCGAAACCGTCGATCTGACCGATGGCGGCGGCAATGCCCACAACGGAACCGCGACCAGCCTTTCGCTAAGTTCCACGGGGCAGACGATCTATCTGTTCACTGTCGACGGGATCGTAGTTGGCCGCGCGGGCGACAATGCCACCGACGCGGAAACCGGGCCTGTCGCCTTCGCGATCGGCATCGACGGCATCAGCGTGGAAATTGCTCAGTACGCGGCTCTGACGCACAGCAACACCAGTTCACACGACGATGCTGTCGGGCTCGATCAGCTCGTCTACGTGTCGGTCACAACGACGGACAGCGACGGCGACACTGCCGTGGCGACCTCCGGTGATGCACTCAGCATCTCGTTCGAGGATGACGGTCCGGACGCTGTTGACGACAGCGCGCAGCTGCTTCAGGGCCAGACGGATTTCAATATCGTCTTTGTCCTGGATTTCAGCAGCAGTATCAGCAATGCCGAATTGGATACCATGCTGAACGCGGTCGAACTGGCCGGGCAGGCGTTTTTCGACGGCGCCGGCGACGTGCAGATTCATCTGGTCCCCTTTGCATCGACGGCAATATCGGCGGGCCCGTTCACTGATTTCACAAGCTTTGTGAATCAGCTGGAGGCCTGGAATCCGGCCGACGGCGGGACGCGGCCCTTTGATCGCGGTACCGACTTCACGGCTGGCATCGAAGAAACCTTGGATGTCTACACGCCGCTTGCCGGTTACAACAATCAGGTCTTCTTCCTGAGTGACGGCAATCCGAACCAGCAGCTCGGAACCGGCGGCCATTCGCTTGCGGATCCGACGCGGGTCGAGTGGAACAGCTTTGTCACCAACAACGACATCACGGTCCAAACGATCGGCATCGGCAACAACTTGACGGAAGACCGTCTTCAGGACCTCGACGAAGCTGACGGTGACAACACTGTCCTCAATGTCGCCACCTTTGACGATCTGGTCGACGCATTGGTCAACCTGGCGAACGTCGAGACGGTGTCCGGCAACGCGCTCCTCGGTGATGACGGTGTCGTCGGCGGCGGCGACGACGATTCCTTCGGCGAAGACGGCGGCAGGATACTGTCCATCCAGGTCGGAACCGTCCTCTATACCTATGACGCGACGGCGGGCGAAATCACCAATGACGGTGGTGACCCGACACAATCGGGTTCCAGCCTGACCGTCACGACGCCCGAGGGGCGTACGCTTGAGTTCGACTTCGCAACAGGCGCTTGGGCGTACAGTTCCAACGGAACAACGGGCACCGGTGTCGAGGCGTTCGAGTATACGCTCATTGACAATGACGGCGATACGAGCTCGGCAACGCTTTCGGTTGAAGTCGTCCTGGCGCCCGCGGCTGTCCGAGATATCGTGCTGACCAACATCACGGATTTCTCCCCGATCGATATCCCGAACGAGGCGTTGCTGAATAACGATATCGAGGTCAATAACCCTCTCAGCGTAAATTCGGTCGGCAACCCGACCAACGGAACCGTTTCGCCCGGTGCGCAGTTCGATCCGTCCGTGCAACTGGTTACCAGGGTCTATGATTTTGATGGCGTCACGCGGGACACCAACGATCATTTCGCCTATGAATTCGAGTTTGATCCTCCCGGCGGATATGATGGCCTGTCCGAACTCACGTCGGAAGTCGGTATCGGCGGTCCGGGCGCTCCGTCAGCCAGCGAGGCGACCAATGACGATTATGAAGATATCGCTGAAGATGGAAACGGTGACTGGGATTTGCCGGATCCTGGAAGCGGTGACAACAACGATCATGCCGTTTTCTGGTCTCAGTTCGCGATCGACGAGGATGCAAATTCCATTACTGAAATCGCCGTTACGATCGATGCGAGGTCGACCGACAACGGAAGCGATCTCGGCATCTGGAATTACACAACGTCACAATGGGTCTTGCTCGATGGGTCGGGCAACGGCAGTGAATGGAGCGGGAGCATTACCACCGATATCGAAGATTATCTCGATCCGTCGACAAACCAGTTGACTGTCGCATTCGTCAACGCACTCGACGACGATCCATTCAAGGTCGACTATATTCGAGTCGAGGTCACAGCACCCGAAACGGCGTTCTCCAGCGGGTCCTTCGACTACGAGGTAACCGACGGCAACGGGTTCACCGACACGGCCAGTGTTGGCATCACGGGTGTGGATGGCAACACAGTGACCGGCACCGACGAAGATGAAATACTCATCGGAAACGACAGCGGCTCGACGTTGGATGGTGCCGGCGGCAACGACTTTGTCATCGGCGGAGCCGGCGCGGACACCCTCATCGGTGGCGACGGTGAGGATATTCTTGCTGGTGGTCTTGGTGTCGATTTGCTCTGGGGCGGTTCCTTGGGCGGTTCCGGTGACGGCGACATCGACACGTTCGTGATCGACGATGCGACGGCTGTCGATATCATCGGTGACTTCGAATCCGGTGTCGACGAAATTGACCTGACCGCGTTGTTGAATGGGCTGCCGAATACCGTAGATCCGGTGGCGGATGGCTATGTTCAGGTGGTGCAGAACGGTAACGACGCCGAGGTTCAGGTCGATACCGATGGAAGCGCCGGCGGCGTCGAGACGTTCGAGACGGTGGTCACGCTGCAGAATTTCGATTCGAACAGCGAGACGGTTCGCATCCTCTACAACGACGCCGATGGCGACAAGGGGACGAATGTCTAGAACCTGAGTGGGCGTTTAAACTTCGGCCGGCGCCGGTGGTGTGATTCACCGGTGCCGGTTGTGCCCGCAAACAGCCCTTAAGACGCCAAAAGGGTTGTGCCAATGTCACACTTTCCGACTTTCTGCGCTCTGCAGGCGCTTCGAACACTCTGTTAAGTTGACCATTTTGCTGACTTAAGCATAAATCTTTGAATACCTTATCCGTGAGGGAAACTGATGAAGAAACTCTTGTTCGCCATTGCGCTTGTCCCGCTGACGTTTCAGGCCGGTCATGCTGCGGATCTTGGCGGGGGATACTGCCAGCTCGTTCAGCCTTCACAGCTCATGACGATCGAAAGCAATTCCCAGTTGAGCGACGAGGTTGTGCGGCTGATGACGGAAGCCGTAAACGTGGCTGATGACGATCGCTGGATCGACAGCACCAGCCCGGCTTTCACCTGGGCGTCCGAAGCCAAGGTCGCGTGCGGCAAGGCCTATGGCTATCTGCGCACCAACACCCGCGACGCGGAAAACATCAACAAGTGCGAGTGCTTCCACCAGAGAATGGTCAGCTACATGTATTGACCGGTGGAGCTGCCTCCGGTGGACGCGAGCTCTGTCCGAAGTTCTTAAACCGTAGCATGTCGTTGATGGGTCTCCGTGAGGCGGCTCGGTTACTTTGATTGACCAGCTGCGCAAACAAATCCGCTGATCGAAGCGGTCGGTTCGGAAAAAGACCATCTTTCAGCAAGATTATGGTGGGCAAAACTTAAATGGGGTCGCCAAACTTGGTGATGATTGCAACAGTTGAACGGGATGGTTTCAGCAATCTGTACCCTTGATGATGATTTGAAATAACAGTCGGAAAGTGTGGGCAATAACAACACGCCGTCGCGGCAAGACGGCCCTGATAACACTTCGGCAGGGTCATGCCGGGGAGCCATGCGGACGCACGCAAATCATGATCACAATCCTCAGAAGATCTTGTTTCTTTTTGGCGTTGATTGCGCTCAGCGCCTGTCAATATGCCGGCGAAACAACCCTGGATCAGGTCGAAGATGTCGGGCCGCCGCTGAATGCCGAGGTTATCGGCTCCGGCGATGCCACACTGGCATTGGTTTTACCGTTCGAAGGATCGAACACCGCGACGGCAAAGCAGATTCGTAATGGGGCAGTCCTGGCTCATGAACACCTGTCGGCCGACAAGCTGAAGCTGGCGATCGTCAATGCCGGCAGCCCCGACTACAGCGACTTGAAGAACACGTCCCTCGTTGCGCTTTATGCGCCGGACAACAAGGTGCCCTCGTCCTCTCCCGGCCGCGCTGTCAATGTGTCTCTGGGAGACAAGCCGTTGACAAAGGACGGATTGTCGATGGTCGCCAGCGACATGGACAGTCTTGTCGCGGGCCTTCGGTTTGCGTCGCCTTCCGGTGCCCCGGTCGTGGTTCTTGCACCTGAAACTCAGTCGGACGCAGATCTGGAAGCCTTGGCGAAAAAGGTCGGCGGAACCGTTGAAATCATCAAATACGCGAAGAATGCGAAGGGAACAGCTCTTGCCAAGTCGATTGAGTCGGTTGGCGACATAACAGCTGTCGGCTTCGTTGAGAGCAATTCCAAGGTCGTTGAAATTGCCGCGGCGCTTAAACGTCTGAAGTCCAAGCCGGTGATTATCGGACATACGGGCTGGGGACAAAGCCTGGTCGGCAATCCGAAGATGCGCGATGCTATCGTGGCCCGGCCGGACAGTTCCAGCTGGGGTTTCGTCACGGAGCGCTATCAGAAGAAGTTTGGAGAAAATCCGACGGAAATGAGCCTTTACGGCTTTGACATCGTGGCTGTTGCCGCCGGTCTGGTGCGCCAGCACGGCTCCAGGGCCATCACCCGCAAACGCCTCGGCGACAGCAAGGGGTTCAAAGGCGCAGCAGGTGCATTCCGTTTCACCAAGGACGGGACGGTAGAGCGTCTTTACGAGATCACGAAGATTGATGGCGGCAAACTGACCGTTATCAAGCGCGCTCCGGCCGGTTTTTGAGGCCCACCGGGCGGGCCAGCCAAAACTGCGAACAGACTTGACCAATGTGGCTGGAAGGATTTGAATCTGCGCAAGAATTCAGTCTGCGCAAATTTGCCTCCTTGAACCTGGCCGGAAGGGTTAAGCCGTGAAGTTTCAGCAGTTGCGCTATTTCGTTGCCGTTTATGAGGAAAAATCGTTTTCGGCGGCCGCAAACCGGGTGAATGCCACGCAGTCCGGGCTTTCGATGCATGTGCGCAAACTGGAAAGCCGGTATGGCGTCAGTCTGTTTGAACGGAGCTGGGCGGGAGTTGAGCCGACCGAGGCCGGTCACATCTTCTATAAACGGGCTGTCGAGGTTCTGAGCGCAACGGCGAAGGCTGAGGAAAGTCTGCGTGAGCTGTCTGGCGCGATCTCCGATCATATTCGCATCGGCCTGATGCCCAGCTTCACCGGGACAATTCTCAGCTTCACGATGATGCGCTTTACCAGCGAGTTTCCGAGCGTGCGCGTCACGATCGAGGAAGCCTATTCGGCAACGCTTTCAAATCTCGTGTCGGAAGGGGCTCTCGATTTCGCGATCGTTCCGGCAGTGGATTCCGATCTGGGTCTTGAATCCACGTTGATGGCGGTCGACCGGGAGTGCCTGGTGTGCGCGGGAAACAGTAAGATCGCCGACCTCAAGCAAGTGCGTCTGGCTGATATGTCGCCGTTGAAACTGATTGTCCCGACAGCAGTCAACGTCAGAAGAGGCAGGATAGAACACTATCTCGCGGTCAACGGCATTGAGGTCGCCGAACTCATGGAGCTCGACGCGATGATGGGGACGCTCGACCTGGTCGCCAATTCGGACTGGTTGTCCATTTTGCCGTCCGTGCTGAGCCGGCCGGACCGGGACGGCTGCAAGCGGCGCTTCATCCCCTTGATCGATCCGTCGATGAGCGTTGAATACATGCGGATTTCAAACAAGGCACAGCCCATGGGCCGCGCCGCGCAGGCGTTTTCCGATGTGCTGCAGGAAGAGCTGAATACGGCTCTGGAATTCGAGACCTGACCCTCAACAGGCCCCCACCCTAGAAGACTGTCTGCGGCAGCCAGCTGGCAAGGCCCGGGAAAACAATCACCAGAACAGCGACGGCCAGGATCATGATCCAATAGGGGATGGACCCTTTGAAGATCATGCCGAGGGACACCGTTCGATCCGGTACGGCGGCCTTGACCGTGAAGATCAGCAATCCGAAGGGGGGCGTGAGCAATCCCGCCTCGATCACCAGGATGCCGAAGATCGCGAAGGCAAGTTCGTTGATCTGCATGGTCGCCGCGATGGGTGCGAAGATCGGCACCGTCAGCAGAATGATCGAGGTGGAATCGATGAACATCCCGAGGATCAGCCAAACCGTGAAAATCATCAGCATGATGATGATCGGGTTGTCGCTGATCGAAAGCATGGTGGAGTTGATGACATTGACCGCCCCTCCCATCGCCAGGAAACGCGAGTACATGGACGCCAGAATCAACAGGATGAGCAACGGTGCGGTTGTGCGCCCCGCACGGTAAACGGCATCGAGCAGCTCCTGCCGTCTCATTCCCTTGAGCAGCCCGACGAGAAGCGCTCCGATGGCGCCAAAACCGGCAGCCTCCGTAGGTGTCAGAAAGCCGCCCCAGATTCCGCCGATCACAAGTGCGATCAGTCCTGTTATTGCTAGGGCGCTAATAAGCTCGGAGCGCTTTTGCGCCACGGGCACGTGGTTGAATGCGTCCGGTGCGCTGGCTGGAGCGGTTTCTGGATCGAGCTTCGCAACAATCACGCAATAGGCAAAAAAGAACGCCGTGAGAAGAAGTCCCGGAACAAGGCCGGCGATGAACAGGGCGCCGATAGAGATTTCCGTCAGAAGCGCCCAGATGATCATCAGGATCGAGGGCGGGATGAGCATGCCGAGACAGGCGCTGCCGGCGACAACTCCGAGCGCATAGGGGCGCTTGTAACCAAGAGCCACCATTTCCGGATAGGCAAGGCGCGAGAATGTTGCAGCCGACGCGATCGAGACACCGGTTATGGCCGCGAAGATGGAATTGCCCGAAACCGTCGCGACGGCGAGGCATCCCGGCAAACGCAAAAAGACCCGATTGCAGATGTTGAAGATATCCTTCGCCGCCCCGGAGCGGGAAATAAACTCGCCCATCAGAACAAACAGGGGAATGACAATGAAGATGTCCTTGCGAAGCGCCTCATAGGCGGTTCCCGACAAGAGCGAGAAGGCGATATCGACGCTCCCCAGCATCCAGATGATGCCGAAGAAGCTTGCGACACCAAGTGCGACGGCCACGTGCACACCCAGGAAGACCAGGGTCATCATGATGCCGAGGAAAACGAAAATGGTGGTGGTCATGACGGCGCGCTTCCTACCGGTCGGTCAGAGAATCTGAGGGACCAAGCGCACCGGTCCAGTCCGCGATGATCAGTGAAACATAGGCGAATGCCGCAAATGCAGCGGTCACGACGATCAGGAACCGGATCGGCCAGGTGTAGATCCGCAAGGAGCCTTCACCCTCGTATTCTCCAAGCCGAAGCGCATCGAGCGCCTCCGGAACGGTTGCGTAGCTGATGGCCGCAAAGAGGCCTGCACCGAGTATGAAGCACAGGCTGCGCAGCAACCTTTTGACGACTGGAGGCATGGCATCGATTACCAGTGTCGTGCGCAGCATCGACCCGGAAAAAATAGCCAGCGGCAACTGCAGAAACGTGATCATGATGACCGAATTCTGGAGAATTTCTTTCGTCCCCGGCAAAGGCGAGAGGAACAGAATGCGCCCGAAAACGTCCGTCAGAATCACGAGCGCCAGGACGAAAACCCAGAGCGACGACAGGATGTGAATTGCGCGGGCAACTCTCACAACATGCTGAAATCTCATGCGCTCCTCCACTTTTCGTCTGTTTTTTTTAAGTCGTAATGGTTCTTGCGACGTCACGCAATTGTTTATTTATCACTTGATAAAAAAATGAAACAGTGGAAGCATTGGTCCGGTTGTTCCGCTTGGGAGACGCGGAAGTAGCTGGAAAGACACGGGGGCTTGGCCCCAGGGAGGACTTCATGAAAAAGCAGTTACGTCGCTTGGCAGTTTCGGCCGCTATCGGCGCGGCAATGGCCGCAACACCGGCACTTGCCGATTCGTTTTCATTGCGTATTGGATCCGGTCATCCGAAAGGCCCGACGCCATACGTCAACACGATGTCAGAGTTCTTTGCGGCGGAAGTGACGCGACGGGTTGCGGAAGAAACCGATCACGAGGTCACCTTCATCGAAGCCTATGGCGGCGCGATCGCAGGCGTCGCCGAGACACTGGAATCGGTTCAGCAGGGTATCCTGGATGTTGGCGCATTCTGCATCTGCTTTGAGCCGTCCAAGATGTTCCTGCACAATTTCCCTTACTACCTGGCGTTCGGACCGGAAAAATCCTCGGATGCGATTGCCGCTGCCCGAAAGGTCTATGAATCCAATCCCTGGCTCAAGGACGTGATGCTTGATGAATACGGCCAGCGCTTCCTCGGCCTTGGCGTGTGGGACAATTACCACCTTGGCACCAAGGAAGAGTGGGAAACGATCGAAGACCTCAAGGGGGTCAAGGTCGGTGGCGCAGGTCCCAACCTTCCCTGGCTCGACTACATTGAAGCGATCCCGGTGCAGTCCACCTTGCCGGAGGGGTACCTTGCTCTGAAAACAGGCGTCTACAACGGCTGGCTGATGGTCCCGTCGGCCTATAACGGGTTCAAGTTCTACGAGCCGGCGCCCTACTACACGTTGATCGGGTTCGGCGCGATGCCCGTGATCATGATGACGATGAACGAGAAGAAGTTCGCCAGCCTGCCGGAGGATGTTCAGAAAATCATCCTGGAAGTCGGCGCAGAATGGGAAGAGCGCAACGGTGCGGCGATGGATGCGGTCCAGACATCCGGTCTGGCGGCTTTGTCCGAAAACGGCGCGATCATAAAGGAGTTGCCGGAAGACGTACGCGTGGCGTGGGCCCAGAGCCTGGCAGAGTTCCCGAAAAAGCAGGCGGCGGAAGCCGAGGGCCGCGGACTGCCGGCGCTGGACGTGATGCAGGCCTACATTGAAGCAGCCAAGGAAGTCGGCCACGATTGGCCTGTGGAATACCAGCTCCAGTAGGGATAACGCCAAGCCTGGTCACCTGAATCTGAAGTTCGTCTTATTGTTCAACTCACTTCGAACGGGCTTCAGATTCACAACACTAGCAGGAAATGTAATAGACTCGATTAGCTAATATTGCTTTTCCTGCAGGCCAGATTGCTCCTACGAATTGATACGGAGCCGTTGTGATGGGCTCCGTGTCACAGTGGGAGAGCAAAATGCGCCTTGCATGGATGCGGTCGTCGAACACTCTGGTACCGCGCTTGTCCGCAAGCGAACTGCGAAGAGAAGTCAGTCACAGTGACGAATTGGGTCTTCGCCAGTATCACCTTTCCGGAAGAGGCCTTGACGTTCTGGAGGCCTTGCCGCCGACGCACCGGCTTCGAATTGGAGTTGATTTGCCGGCCCCGGGTTCTGAGTCGCTTCACAGTTTGCGCAGGACGGTGAGATCTGCGCGGGATGGCCTTCAGGGGCGTCTGGTTCTCGGTCTTGATACGGACAGGCTGGCAGGGTTCGGGACAGGCGACAATGCGATGGAATTCGCCTTGTCCGAAACCACGCAGCCTTGCGCTTCAGGGCGCAGGGAGATGGCAGCGTCGCTTCCCGAGGTGCTTGTGTTGCCGAAGCCGGGCCGGGTTCCGGATGTTGCGAGGGCCGCAGCACATGGGTTCCATGTCTATTCGCCCGCCTGGCAATCACGCCGGGACGTGTCCAGGCATTGGCCCGCGATTGTTGCCGGCGCTACGCATGCGCTCAAACGGGTTCGTCCGTGCCAATGGCACATCGCCCGATTTGTCTTTGTCAGCGATGACCGCGCTCTGGTGGATGACTATCTGAACGGTCCCGCGCTTCGCTACTTGAACTGGGCGGTGTCGAGGACGATGAGGGAACAAAACGCAGGAGACTTTCTGATCGCCGGATCCAGTGAGGAGGTCGCAGAACGTTTGGTCCGATTGCGCAGGCTGGTAGGGCCGTTCGGCACCTTGCACTGTGTCGATCTTGGTTTGGACCATGCCGAAGCGTGCCGGCAACGCCAACGCCTTGTGAAGGAAGTTTTGCCGTTGATGGCAAGCGTGACGGCTTCTGGACGGGAATTCGATCTGGTTTAGATGCCAGGAACTGTCTTCGCGGGCCCGCGTGGGAGGAAGGCGACGAGATGGTTGGCGCCGAGGAAGGTCCGAATGGATCTTGATGCCGTAGAATGTAAGGAAATCTGTTGGGCAGCAGAGTTCCTTGAACCTTTTGCCCGATGAAATTGCAGCTGTTTTCAGCTATGTGATTTGATATACAACCAGCAATTCGAACCTGACAGGTATGCGACGTGCCCAAGACACTAGATCAAGCCCTGCCGGAAAAGGGCGCTGACACTGTGTTGGAGGCTCCGCAGACCCGTCGGCGCAAGTCTTCCGACGAACGCATGCGCGAGATTGTGGAGGCGGCGGTCGAGCATTTCGCCGATGTCGGATTTGGCGGCGGAACGCGTGATATCGCAAAGAGGGTCGGCGTAACCCAGCCGCTGCTTTACCGATACTTCCCCGACAAGGACAGCCTGATCGAAGCGGTCTACCGGTCCGTTTACCTGGAGAGCTGGGACCCGGAATGGGATAACGGTCTGCAGGACCGTTCACTGTCGGTGCGGGAGCGGTTTCTTGCGTTCTATCGAGCCTATACCGAGGCGAACTTTACGCCGCAATGGCTGCGCATCGCCTATTTTGCAGGCCTTCGGGACGCTAAAATCAACCAATGGTACAACCATCTGGTGGAAGAACTTATCCTGAAGCAGCTGGTCCGCGAGCATAGGGTGGAACTCGGATTGCCGGATGACGCCTATGTGGCAACCGAGGAAATGGAGGCTGCCTGGCAGATGCATGGCGGATTGCTGCATTACGGCTGGCGCCGGCACGTTCTCAATCTCCCGGTCCCGTTGGATATGGACCGTGTGATCTCCGATGCACTGGACATGTATTTCGCCGTCGCGGCCGATGTCTATGCGCGTGCGGTTGGCAACAATGTTGATATAGACCATTAAGGAATGTGATTACGGGTCGCGCTGCTGTCCGCGCTAGTCTTTGGTCAAGGTCAACGCTTTGAAGGACTAGGTATGAGCTCGAAACTCACACCCGACACTCAGGTTCCCGAATTGGTCGTGCCGCTCCTGGGTGGCGGCACGTTTGATTTGGCATCAGAAAATCCTGAAAATTTCACAATGGTCCTCTTCTACCGCGGATACCATTGTCCCATCTGCAAGGGTTACGTGGGCGGCCTTGCTCAAATTCTCGACGAGTACGAAGCTGCGGGCTTCAGCGTTGTCGCTGTATCGATGAACGACGAAGCCGTTGCCGCCAAATCGGCAGAGGACTGGAACCTTGGCAAGCTGCGTGTTGCACACTCGCTCACGGTGGAGCAGGCCAGGGAATGGGGTCTTTGGATTTCCCAAGCGTTCAAGGACGTTGAAGCCGACGTCTTTACCGAACCGGGCCTCTTCTGGGTCCGTCCCGATGGCAAGCTCTACCTCGCCGACATCTCGAACATGCCCTGGTCGCGCCCGGACCTGAAAATGCTCCTGTCCAAGGTCGGCTACGCGCTGGAGAACAATTATCCGGCGCGAGGCACGTTCACCACCTGACTTTTCCCTCCTGAGGCACTTGAAGGGCGGGCCCACATGGGCCCGCCCTGCGCGTTTGTCCGGCTCCCTTCTCCAATCGTTTAAAGCTCAGCCGATGCCCGGCATATGTCTGCGTTTCGCAACGCACGTCGGCGCGGGCGTCCTCTGGTGGGCCTCGATATTCCTTAATTGGCTAAAGGCGGCACGGTTTGTTGATAGACGCCAACATGTCTTGTAATGGGGCGAATTGGCGCATGCGGTGCATAATTTTCAAGCGCGCGAGAAAGAAAACACCTGGTCCAGATCTAGGGATTTCACCGTGAGTTTGGGAGGATACAAATGCTCGGCAAGATTCTGACTGCTGCTGCCACCGCTTTTGCTTTAACGACACCCGCTGTTGCGCAGCAAGAACTCAAGGCTGCAATCGTTGCCGCCATGGGAGAAGCGATTGAAGACCCGCGTTACGTTGACGTATTGGCGAAATACGGACTCGAACTGCCGGACCTCAATGATAAGACTTTGGTCAACTCCAAGGACTATCCGTATCCTGAAGTCAGCGAGGGAACCCTGCTCGACAAGGTCATCGACGACAAGACCCTGCGGCTTGGCTGGATAGCTGTCGGCGCGCCGTGGTCTGTTCCCGGACCCGACAAGACACAGCCTGTTGGCCTCTCGATCGACTACTGGGAGATCGTTCAGGAAAAGCTGAGCAATCACTATGGAACCGACATTGCGCTTGACTGGGTGGAGTTTACCGAGGAGACCGGCAACAACAACATGTACCGCTGGCTCGCAACGAAAGACGATCCGGATTGTACGGCGGAAGGCCGCAACAGCGCCGGATGCTACGACGTCATCGGCGGCGCCTACGCGATCAACGCCCGCCGCAAGGGAATCTCGGACATCACCCCGGCATACTTCCCGCTGAACATGTCGGTCGTGCGCACCAATGTGCCCTTGCCCGACGGCGTCGGACCGCTGGAAAACGCAGACCAGATCCGCGAGGCCATGGCCGATCCCAACGTGAATCTGGTGCTGGCGGGCCTGCCGGATACCGGTGAGGACTCGATCCTGACGAACTTCAAGAAGCAGATGGGTGACACATTCACCCATGCTGACCGGACGCCGGGTTCCAATGTCCTTCAGTTCGCCCAGGATTCGACTGACGCGCATTTTGTTCTCGGAACCAACGTGCGGCTGTCGTCAACACGGTTCAAGAACCCGGAATACTGCGCCGACTGCGCCTTCATTCCGAATCTGCTTGTGTTCGGCGGTGTGGGCTTCGCAACCGCGCTGCCTGAATAAACCTGGAGTGGCCAGGCTGCGCCAATCGAAACGCGGTGCGGCCCGGTCATACCCCGAGCGTCAGGGAAAAACCGGACAAAACACGAGAGACTGAGGAGGCAGGACCCGCCTCCTTTGCGCGGGGGAGAAATCCTCTCCGGCCGACCTTTACGGAACATCTCAACTGCAAAGATGCCTGGAATCCAGGTGTCCGGTCGAGTGGACACCTGAAGCCAGATCCCCCTTACCTGCCAAAAATCTTGGAGACTAGAATGAGCGAGAACCAGATATCGGCTGACTTTCCTTTTGAAATGAAGCGTATGAAAACGCTCGACAGCGAAATGGCCTATGTCGATGTCGGTGAGGGAGACCCGGTGGTTTTTCTGCATGGCAACCCGACATCGTCCTACATGTGGCGCAACGTCATTCCCTACGCACAAGAAAACAATCGATGCCTGGCGCCGGACCTGATCGGCATGGGGCAATCCGGAAAGTCTCTGCGTTACGGCTATAAGTTCATGGATCATGTGAAATACATGGACGCCTGGTTCGAGCAGCTCGCGCTGAAGAACATCATCCTGGTCGTGCATGACTGGGGCGCTGCTCTCGGCTTCTATCGCGCCTGCCGCTATCCGGAAATGTTCGCCGGAATTGTCTACATGGAGGCCATGGTGCGGCCGCGTTACTGGAGCGATCTGCCGGAAGGCCGGGAGCCGATGTTCCGGAAGCTGCGCGGACCCGAAGGCGAGCAGATGGTTCTTCGAGACAATTTCTTCGTCGAAAAGATGCTGTTCGAATTCGGTACGCTCCGGGATTTTTCCGAAGAAGAAAAGGCCGTCTATCGCGCACCTTATGCCGATAACGAGACATCGCGGGTGCCGACTCTCCTTTGGCCGCGCGAGATCGTTTTTGACGGTGACCCCGATGAAAACCATGCACCGATCAAGCAATACAGTGATTGGCTGGCGAACAGCACCGATATGCCCAAACTGTTCGTGAATGCGGATCAGGGGCACGGGACCGCCGGTGCCGCGCGCGAGTTCTGCCGCCAATGGCCGAACCAGCGCGAGGTCACGCTTCACTCCAAGCACTACGTAGCAGAGGACGCCCCCCACGAGCTTGGCAAGGCGCTTGCGGAATTTATCTCGGAAGTGCGGTCTTAGGCGCAACCAGAATCACAAATCTGCGAACCGAAACACCCCTTTTTCGGGTGGCGGCCAGACCTTGTCAGCGTCCGGCCGCCGCTTGATCACCGACTGCATAAACAAAGGAGATGTTCTGATGCCTGCATACTGGATGGCACGATCAAAGATCAACGACCCGGTGGAGTACAAGAAGTATACTGATCTTCTTCCCCCCATTATTGCCAAATACGAGGGCAAGATCCTGGCTCGCGGCGGCAACTATGAGCTGATGGAAGGCCCGAGTTATTTCGAGCGCTTCGTGATCATCGAATTCCCTTCTCTGGAAGCCGGAACTTCCTGCTTCAAGTCGCCGGAATACGATGCGGCGGCAAAGTTCCGGCGCAGCGGAGCAGGTGAAGTTGAAACGGTGGTTGTCGAAGGCGTCTAGGAACGTTGTTTTGGTTCGAGTGAGATGTGCAATTGTACATTTTTTGGACCTGACGACGGAAAGGGTTTTACTTCCGCCTGACACCAATTAGAAAAATGCGCCGGTCCCTTACGGGGTGCCGGCGCTTTCCTTTTCACGGAGAGATTTTCCATGCCTCCCCGCGTAGATGCATCGACCTCAATGGGGTCTTGAAGACTGTGAAGAGCTTTATGGACTGACCGCACGCTTCGAGCAAAAAGTCGACACGCCGCAGGCCCACCAAACTAGGTAACACATTGACAAAGATAAGAATAAGCTGCGCGAAAAAAACTTAGCCGCAACACTAAATTGAATTTCGGACGCGTATTTCTTCTCTGACCTTTTATGCTTCATTAACCATAAGTTGCAATTGATCAATGCATCTTTAGCGCGAATCGTGCGTGCAAATTCTATCGGGTGCAGGGGTCATGGCCAGTCGTTTTTTGCTCTTTTTGTCGGTGTTGTTTTTTTCGTTTCCAATCCATGCAGCGGATTACGGTACGGCTGAAACAGTGCACTACCAGACCTCCACCTTGCGGGGCAGCATCGGGCTTCGATACTGGTACAGCGAGAACCACTCGGAGATTGATACAGGCGACCTGAACTGGAACACGGTGGATGGCGTGACTTCGCACACTGTGGAGATTGTGGGAGAGCTTGAGGACATAACCACCAACATGTTCGCACGCGCCTATCTGGGACTGGGGCGGAACTTCGGCGGCGAGGGAGACTTCTACATCTTTCCAAGTGGTGACCTTGAAAGCAGCGCGCTCGGATATGTGGTGGTTGACGGCGGTGTACGCTTTGCCGAGTTCGCCAACAATCAAATACGGCTCAAGGGCTATGTCGGCTATCAGTACCTTAATGACAGCATTGATGCGGAAGACGGTCGCTTCGTCGCCGAACAGACACGCCAGTGGCACGCAATTCGCCTGGGGATGACGGCGGAAGGCGACATTGGTGACCGTTTCGGCTGGATGGTCGACGTCGCTGCGGTGCCCTGGAGCTACAACAGGGTTGAAACCTGGGAAAGTGACTGGACGCACGGGGTTGAGACAGACGTCATGTTGAACGTCGACCTGACTCAGAACTGGCAGATGGGCATCGGTGGGCGCTACTGGTGGCTGCAATCCAACTTCGACCGCAGATGGGTGTCGGATGGCTCCAAGGCGGTTTTGGAACAGAACTACCAGCGCTACGGCCTGCTGCTGGAAAGCAAGTACCAGTTCTGAGACCCGTTCGCGACACTTGACGCGCTATGGCCTCAGGCGTCCGCTTGAGGCTCCGTCAGGCAGGCGACCAGCGCTTTCCTGACATCGTCCGGCCAGGGGATGGACGTATGTTTGTCCAGGTCACTGGCCGCAAGCACCTGAGTGCTCGACCACCGCTTCTGCCCCTTGCAGCTGATTTCGTGATGAACGGTGACGGACGAGCGGCCAACCCGTTGGACCGTGACCTCGAACTCCAGCTCCTCGCCGAAGAAGGACGGGCTGGAGAAGTCACTGGAAATGTGAACGGTCGGCGTTCCCCAACGCTCTTCCCAGATGATCTTGTGCCACGGAAAACCGAGTTTCAGCCAGAATTCCTCGTTTACGCCATTCAGGATGTTCAGATAGGACGGGAAATAGGCCGTTCCGGAGATGTCGCAGTCGCCAAAATTCAGCATGCGTTTGGTTCTGAAGGGTATTTCCAAGTTTGCCTCCCGTATTGCGCATCGAGTTCGCCACCCAAACGTTCGAAGGGTGAGCCCGAGCTTATGTGATTTTTTGCGTCGCTGTCATGCGTTTCGGTCACGTCCTGCCGACCGGCCAAAGGACATTAATCGTGCCCGAGGCTTTGCGAGCAGCGTCTGAGCGCCGACTTCAACAATCCGGTCGCAGAGTTGTCGGAGACGCCCACGCGGGTCAGAAGCCCCACGGGACGCGCAACCACCGGGTTGGAGAGGTTTTGGAATTTGAGATGTCGGCCTGAAACAGAACGGACCGCGGAGCGCGGCAACAGCGCGACACCAAGACCGTCATTGACGAGTTCCGTTGCCGTTGTCGACCGACCGACCTCGTAGGTCCATTGTGCCGACAGCCTGCTCCGCGCCAGGGCATCGTCGATCAGCAACCGGTTCCCCGTTCCGCGCGCCGGCAGGATGAGCGGCTCCTGTCTCAGATCGGACCAGGAGACCTGCTGCTTTCGCGCAAGACCATGTTCGTTCGGCAGGGCCAGCACAATCTGATCATCGAAAAGCGGTTCAAAAACCGTGTTTGGTTCCAGGGAACCGATCGAGCAGATACCGAAGTCCGCTTCGCCGCCGGAAACCGCTTCGGCGACTTCGTTGGCAGCATGATCCAGCAAACGGATCCTGATGCCATCCTGTTGGTCCTTGAGGCTCCTGATTGCCGGGATGAGCAGCGAGCTTATCACGGTCGGGATCGTCGCAATGGTCACCACAAGACCGCGCTGGTGGGCAAAGGCAACACTTTCGTCCCGCATGGAAAGTGTTGTTTCACGCGCGCTTTCCAACATGGCTTCGGCCCGTGCTTGAAGCCGCTTCGCCGCCAGTGTCGGCTTGACTGCCCGCGTCGTGCGTTCGAACAGCGCGGACCCGAGCGTCTCCTCCAGTTTCTGGATTCTGCGCGTGATTGCTGACTGCGACAAGTTCAGCCGCTCCGCAGCATGATGAAACGAGCTCGTTTCCATGACTGCAAGAAAGGCGTCCAGATCGTTGAAATCGAAATTGATGCGCATCATGCAATAATCGGTAAAAAACCAACAATAGTCAAAATAATAGTGCGGCTGGTATGACGTTCCCGAGAGGAAGCAAACCATGACCAGCCAATACGATATTGCCGTTATCGGCGGAGGCAACGCCGCCCTCTGCGCGGCGATGACCGCAGCGGAAAAGGGCGCGAAGGTCATCATTCTGGAGACCGCGCCGAAAGCCTATCGTGGTGGCAATTCACGCCATACGCGGAATTTCAGGTGCATGCATTCAGGTCCGCTGGGCCCACTCATCGAAGACTACAGCGAGGATGAGTATTTCGAGGATCTTCTGAAGGTCACGGGTGGCAAGACCGACGAGAAACTCGCGCGCCTCGCCATTCGCACCTCGGAAGAATGCCTGCCCTGGATGGAAGAGCACGGCGTCCGTTTCCAGCCGTCTTTGTCCGGCACCTTGTCGCTGGCGCGAACCAACGCGTTTTTCATGGGCGGTGGCAAGTCGCTGGTCAACGCCTATTACCGGACGGCCGACAAACTCGGGGTGAAGGTTCTTTACGAGGCCAATGTCACCCATCTGGAACTTGACGGCGACCGGATCACGCGGGTCGATTACACGCATGAAGGTAAATCCGGGCAGTTGACCCCCAAGGCGGTGATCGTTGCGTCCGGCGGCTTTCAGGCCGACACCGACTGGCTCACCCGCGCCTGGGGACCTCCGGCCAAAAACTTCCTGATCCGCGGCACGCCCTATAACCGTGGCGTCGTGCTGGCAGACCTGCTTGATCAGGGCGTCAACTCGGTTGGTGATCCGACCCAGTGCCACGCTGTCGCGATTGACGGCCGTGCGCCGAAATTTGACGGCGGTATCGTTACCCGCCTTGACTGCGTCCCGTTTTCCATAGTGGTCAACAAGGATGCGGAACGTTTTTACGACGAGGGTGAGGACGTCTGGCCGAAGCGTTACGCGATTTGGGGCCGTCTTGTTGCCAACCAGCCCGACCAGGTGGGCTACGTCATCATTGATGCCAAGTCCCTGGATCTGTTCATGCCGTCGGTCTTTCCGCCGATCAAGGCGGACACGCTGGAAGAACTTGCCGAAAAAATGGAGCTTCCCGCCGATCGGCTAAGGGAAACAGTCGAAACCTTCAACGCGGCTTGCGGAGACACGTCCAACTTTCACCCGACCGAACTGGACGGGGTCAAGACGACCGGCATCAACCTGCCGAAAACCAACTGGGCACGACCCATCGATACACCGCCGTTTTACGGTTACAGCCTGCGCACAGGTGTCACCTTCACCTATCTCGGTTTCAAGGTCGACGAAAACGCTCAATGCAGCACGGATACGGGACCGATCAGGAACCTCTGGGCGGCCGGCGAGACCATGGCCGGATCGATCCTCGGACAAGGCTATCTCGCTGGCTTCGGCATGACCATCGGAACCGTTTTCGGACGGATCGCGGGCCGGGAGGCCGCCAATTATGCAAACTGATCTTCTGCAGGAAGCGCGCCGCCAGGCCGAAATCTGCAACGCCTGTCGCTATTGCGAAGGCTATTGCTCCGTCTTTCCGGCCCTGCACCAGGAGCGCTTCTTTTCCGACGCCAACCTGACCCAGCTGGCCAATCTCTGCCACAACTGCCGGGGGTGCTACTACGCTTGCCAGTACACGGCGCCGCACGAGTTCGATCTGAACCTGCCGAAAGCCCTTGCGGAAGTTCGTCAGGACAGCTGGGAGAGCTTTGCCTGGCCAGCGCCGCTGGCACGCAGTTTTCAAAAGAGCGGCGTGATGATCGCGATCGCAACGATCCTTGGCTTTGCGGTCCTGTTTCTAGCGTTCCGGGCACTCGGATCTGCCGGCGGCGAAGGGTTTTACGCCGTTCTTTCCCACTCGGCCATGGTGGCGATTTTCCTGCCCGCCTTCCTGTTTCCGCTGGCCAGCATTGCCGTCAGCCTCCGGCGCTATTGGAAGGAGACCGGCGGCGCCAGCGTGACGCTTGAACAGATTGCCGGCGCTTTCGGGTCGGCGGCTAAGATGAAGAACCTTGCCGGAGGCCATGGCGACGGCTGCAATTTCGAGGACGAGGACCGATTCAGCCAGTCCCGGCGCCTTGCGCACCAGGCGGTCATGTACGGCTTCCTGCTCTGCTTTGCGTCCACATCCGCCGGAACGATCCTGCATTATGTCTTCGACATGCCGGCACCCTACCCATTCTGGTCGCTGCCAAAACTGCTCGGCGTTCCGGGCGGCATCCTGATGGTTCTCGGCACGGTCGAACTGGCCCGCTTGAAGCTCAAAGCCGACAGGAGCCTCGGCGCTCCCTCGGCCTGGGGCGGGGAAATGGGCTTCATCCTGCTGCTGTTCCTGGTGGCACTTTCCGGTTTGGCGCTTTATGCGCTCGGCAGCACCGCAGCGATGCCGGCCCTTCTGGCGATCCACCTTGGTTCTGTGCTCAGCTTCTTCCTGCTGACGCCCTACACCAAGATGGCCCACGGCTTCTACCGCCTTGCAGCACTGGTCAGGGACGAGCAGCGCAAGGCGGCGGGGTAAACTCCCGCCACCCTTAGCCGGTCTTATCGGTCACCGTGAACTGTCCCATCATGCCCTGATCTTCATGTTCCAGGATGTGGCAGTGATACATGTAGGGATAGTCTTCGCTGGCGAGATAATCGAACCGGACGACGATTTCAGACCAGTCATCGTCATCCAGCACCACGGTGTCTTTCCAGCCCCGTTGGTCAGCTGTCGCGCTTGCGCCTTCCATTTGTTCAATCAGGAACGAACATCCATGGACATGGAACGGGTGCGCCCCTTGATCTGAACGAATACGCCAGCGTTCCCAGACGCCGCGCTCGACACGCTCGTTGATGACACTCATGTCCATCACCGCGCCGTTGATCGTCATGTTCATGTTTCCATGACCTGTGTGGGCGGCGTGATGTCCTCCGTGACCGGCATGGCTGCCGTCGCCCTCACCGTGATCCATTTCAAGCACGAACTCCCGCACTTGTTTGATCTCGCTTTCACTCGGTCTGATGATCGTCGCCAACTGCTCCGGAACAGGAGCGGTATGTGCGACCAGGCTCCGGTCGACTTTCAGGAGCAGCGAGGCAGGAGCGGCAGGTTGAGCTGGCCCATCCAGCAGACCCGTCAAACCTGAAAGGATGCCTTCTTCTTCCGCGTCAATGTCGTCTTCAAAAAAGGTCAACAACTCCGCTGACGTGTCTTCGGACAAATCGACGATGATTTCGCACCGCTCGCCGGGAGACATTTCCATGAGCTTCATTGGCACGGGCGCTTCAAGCAAACCGCCATCACTGGCGATCTTGTAGAAGGTCCGGTTGTCGGCGAACGCGAGAATGTAGAAGCGTGCATTGGCGCCGTTGAGGAGCCGGAGACGAACCTTGCCGGCAGGCACGTCGGCAACAGGAGACATGGCGCCGTTGATGACGACCGTGTCGCCAAACCATCCGTCTTCGCCGGCATCTTTGAGCGAGTAGACTAGCCGCCCCGCCGCATCGAACGTCCGGTCCTGAATGATAACCGGAAGATCGTCGAGACCGTAGCGGCTCGGGAGTTCTTTCGAGACAGCGTCATCATCATCGATGATCATCATGCCTGCGAGGCCCCGATAGGTCTGGGTTCCGGTTTTTCCATGAGTATGGGAATGGTACCAGCACGTCGCTGCCGGCTGAACGATCGACAGGGTTGGCTGCCAGCGCTCGCCTGGAGGCATTTCCAGCTGCGGACCTCCATCCACGTTGCCCGGTACATGAAGACCGTGGCCGTGGACGGAGACACCTTCCGTCAATGTATTGTGGTAGTTGAGGTTGAGCTCCGTGTTCCGCCGTGTGCGAATGGTCGGACCCAGATAGTCCTGATTGATGCCGAGTGTCGGTGTCATGACACCCGGTTTGAAAGACCACAGGCCGGTGCGAATGGTCAGATCCACCGGTTCGCCGCTGGTGCCGTCGGCAAGGGGCGGTATTGGCAGGGCCGGCCGGGCCGTGTTCGACCATGACGGTCCTGCAAGGCAGACACCCGTGAGTGAAAGGCCGCCTGCGAGGAATCGGCGCCGGGACAACGTGAGCGACATTTCTGATCTCCAAATCAACAGATACGGTGACGGGGCGCTCCCTGCCGGTAGCGGCGAGACAACGCGCAAAAACTCGATGTAAAAGTGAATGGGAAACGCGTGCTTATGCGTCCATCGGACAAATGCCGGATCGACCGTCCCGGCGATGGGACATAAGGTCAATTCAGGTGGCTCAACCCGGGCGCCAGGGTGCCAAAGACACGCAAGACAGGGAACGATTTCATGCTCGAGACGAACGGACCGTTGTGGAATTGGCGCACTTTTTTTGCCGTGTTCGTTCTCATTGTGTTTGCCACAAGCGTCGTTGAAGTATTCAACGAGTTTCGAGGCGGTGAAACGTTCGCGTCCATGGGGGATGATCTTGCCAGACTCGTGATCAGCGCATTGGTCCTGGCCGCCTTCTTGTACGATCGCCACGTCCAGCAAAAAACGCTCAGGGAACTGAGTGGACAGCTTGAGAAAGCGCGTGGCCAACTGGCACGGCTCGACTCCCGTTCGGTTGAGCTTGCCGGTCAATACCGTGCGGTCATGCAAAAGCAGTTCGACGCCTGGAACCTGACAGCCAGTGAGCAGGATGTCGTGATCGGAATGCTGAAAGGGCTTTCATTCCGGGAAATCGCAGGGCTCAGGGAAACGCGCGAGAAAACGGTCCGCCAACAGGCCTCCACCGTCTATCGGAAAGCCGGTGTCTCCAGCCGGAACGAACTGACCGCCTGGTTCTTCGAGGACATGCTCGATCCTTTACCAGCCCAGGGCGCGTGAACAATCGACGCATCGCGACCTGAAAACGTCGCGTCCCGGCCTTGTCAGGCTCCGGAAGCGAGATATAACCCCCGAACGCTTGGACACGAGACCGGCGATGCGGCGCGCGAACTTGCAGTGCCGGGATCGTAAACAGAACAAACAGATATCCGGGTGCAGTGGTGGAAACGCAAAAGATAACAATTCTCGACGGCGGCATGGGCCAGGAGCTTGTGCGCCTGAGCGGGCTGGAACCCACGGGGCTCTGGTCGACACGGATCATGATGGAGCGGCCGGACCTGGTCGGCGAGATCCACGATTCTTATTTCGCCGCCGGCGCACATGTGGCAACGGCAAACACCTATGCGATCCATCGCGACCGCCTGCGCCCGAACGGGATTGAAGACCAGTTCGAAAAGCTGCAGCAACAGGCCTGTGAAATCGCCTGCCGCTCGCGCGATGCACACGGGTCCGGATCGGTGGCCGGATCCATCGGTCCGCTCGGTTGGTCCTACAGCCATGACGGCGCACCGCCGGAAGATGAATCCACCGAACTTTACGCGGAAATTTGCCGTATCCAGTCTGACTTCGTGGATTCCTACCTGATCGAGACGATCGCTTCGATCGAACAGGCAAGGGCCGCCGTCAACGGCGCTCTCGGTCACGGAAAACCGGTCTGGATCGGCCTGACGGTCGACGATGGCGACGGCACCAAACTTCGCTCGGGAGAAAGCCTTTCAGATGCCGTGCGCGAAGTTGCGGCGCTGTCCCCGCAGGCCATCCTCCTGAACTGCTCCATACCGGAAGCGGTGGCCGCCGGGTTGAACGCCATGCCGGAGACGGATCTGCCGACTGGTGGCTATGCCAACGGGTTCACCGGGATCAGCAAGGAATTCCTGTCCGCCGGCAGCGCGGTAACGAAACTGACCTCGCGCGTCGACCTCACCCCGGACGCCTATGCTGATCATGTCGGCGGATGGGTTGCGTCCGGCGCGACCATTGTCGGGGGGTGCTGCGAAGTCGGGCCAGAGCACATCAGGGAGCTTTCCCGGCGCTTCAGCTAATGGCTTGAATTGGTATGGGACCTAAGCACGGGTGACGCGTTC